>Ga0265323_10000027_pt1 | contig 79115 bp, 74 predicted proteins | sample 41225metaG_FD_193580 | JGI IMG/M metagenome (GOLD analysis project Ga0265323, IMG submission 193580) | Rhizosphere microbial communities from Carex aquatilis grown in University of Washington, Seatle, WA, United States - 4-12-25 metaG | ecosystem: Host-associated > Plants > Roots > Rhizosphere...
GTCTTCTGAACAGGTAGGGATGCTGATGTGGAACTGGTTGCGTGACGAGCAAGTTCACCCTTGCGTACGGAGAACTCAGCTACCGTGCCAGCCTGAACTGTAGACCAATTCAGAGTGGTGACGTTGTGACCGTTGGCCTCTGCCTGGAGAGCCTGTACTGCAGCCTCGATGTGGATGCAGAACTCACGGTCTTCGATCTCTTGGATGTCCTTCACCGAGTTGTCTTCGATCACCTTGGTGATGGGCATTTCGTATGCCAGAAGTTCCTGCTCCGTCTTCTCGAACTTCTCCGAGGAGATGGTGAAGAAGGCTACTTCAGCACGGGGTGCACGTACGAAACGTGCAGTGGGTTGACCACGGAAGGTCAAAGACATTGCCTTGCTCTTTGGCTCGATGTCGATGATCTTCACCAGTGTGTCGTGGTTGACGGACCTCTGGCAGTCTGCCCTGGTCACCTGTTGCGGGGGAATGATCTTCCTCGCAAAGGAAACTTCGCGCAAACGGTCACGAATGTACGTACCAGCGTACTCTGCGATCTTCTCTTTGCCCTCGCTGCTATCCAGCTTCTGGGTGAAGAGATCATTTAGGATTCTGGAAGGAACGCTCATGTTGATTTACCTCTTGTTAGAGCCTGTTAATCAAACCCAATTAGCCAAGGGTCTTGAGGAACCTTAGCCGACCACCATTGTTTGCTGGGAGGCGAGTCACGTACCCGAGTACGATTCCGCCGCCAGATGCAATCAGACCTGACCTTGTCACACCATCAGATGTGACAACTGCACCCGAGATGGTCAGTGGTCCACCAAGGGCAAGACCAGCAGCTGTGAACACGCGGGTGTCAGCTTCGTACGGCTTGTAGTACAAAACCGTCAGCTTTCCGATTGCCTGCACATCGAAACGTCCTCTTTCCGCAAAAGTTGCGAAACCAAGAACGCCGTTGACAGAACGAACGAGCTGATAGTCCATATTCAGACTAAGAAACTCTCCGTCAACGATGCAGTTTGGGTTTGTTGGGTTCACGAGTGTCTTGTCAGCCACCGCGAAATCCCTGCGGCCGATGTCCTGGACATCGGATACGATCTCTAGATTTACGATCATTGGGTGTCTCCTTGTGATGCTACTGTTACCTTCGGTGTCTAGCTACTGAGCTAGATCTCCAAGCAGATACGACTCAAGTGCGTTATCCCCATCCACACCTACATCCCCTGCTACCTTGGCCATCTCTCCATTTGGTGCAGTCATGTCAATCGCCTCTTCAATTGCATCGAGCGACCGACCACTGGCATGTGCCTCTTTGATCTTGGAGATACGCTCACCCAAGGAAAGGCCAAGATTGATCTTCTTGTCCTCCATTGTCTGAGCAATCTTCGTGATCCTGGTGGTCAACCTGTAACCATCCAATTCCTTCTCCGCCTCTGCCAATTTCACCTGGAGTTGGTCCTTCTCAGAAGCAAGCTTCCGAAGGACACCAGGCACTTCGGCATAGACCTGAGCGGCCTGGGCTGCACTGATCTTAGTCTTGTTGTCCATGTGTTCCTCCTAGAAACTCGATCCTGTGTTGAACGGCGATGCCGTTCCCCCACTAAGCCCCTGACCCTCTTTTTCCTTCTGCTTGGACTCGACGATAGACCGAACCTTTTCGGCCCTCGCCTTATCTTCAGACGATGCGTCTGAAGCACAACCCGCCTCAGCAATCTTGCTGAGTAGGGCCCTCGCCGCTGCAGCCTTAGCTGAGGAGATTTTCACCCCAGCTTCGGATGTGTTGGAGAGGTTGTTCTGAAGGACAGCATCCGTCGACTTCTTCTGAGCTGGTTCATCAAGAACCTCACCCATCCGCTCTTTTGGCTCTGCCTTCGCGTCACGCTTAGTGTAGTCTCTTGCTGCTTCGTTGCTATCGATCATCTTTCTCTGGGATGCAGCAGGCCCAGGGAGAGAAGGCACACTTTCCTCAGAAGCAGTTGCTTCAGGAGGAACATCTGCCAGCTTCTTCATGATGCCAAGTACACGGTCTACTTGGTTTACTGGAGCAGCTGTCTTTGCTGCCGCAGCTCTCTTCTGTAGAAGCTCTGCGGCACTCTGCTTCAGAATGTCCTTATCCTTCCAGGACTCATTTCCACCTGGGGGATTGTTGATATCAGTCTCCATGGCCGTACCAGTGTTGGTCTGACCTGGTGAAGCTGGGTCTGTACCTGGCTTCATTGGAGGCTGTTGCTGTTCTGTTGCCTGCCCTACCGCCTCAGTCTGTACACCTGGTGTAGGTGCATCTAGGTTGGTAGGAGTAGCACCAGTGCCCTCGCCAGGGCCTATCTTGGCCTCTGGAGTACCTGAAGGAGTAGGTGGAGTAATCTCTCCGACCGCCACCTTCAAGAAATTCTCATTGAGGAACTCAACTGCACTAGCCAGCTTGAGAGCCAGAGCAGAGGAGGTCTTTGTGTTCGGCTGCTCTGCATCGTTCCTTTCAGGAACAGTAGCCGGGTTATTGGGTGGTGTGTTGGATGCTCCGGGGCTCTTGCTCTTTGCATCCGAAATGTCTGTGTTCTCTCCGTTGTGTACGGCTTCGTCATCTGAAGCTGCAAGCTTCTCGCGCCTTTCGGCTTCAGACACCGTTGCCGCAACCATGCTATGTAGCGAAAACTTCATCAGGTCCTCCTGGGATCAAACTAAAGGTGGCGGTTGTTGTCGTGCCATGCCCCCAATGTCTGGATTGGCTCCTGCTGGAACCTCAACATTCGGTTGGGAGTAGTTAGGGCGCGGACCATACTTTGCCGCCGGTTGCACCAGCTTCAGATTCAATGGACCGGGTGCAGTCGGCGCTTTCGGGAATTGAGTGTTGGTCAGTTTGGCACGTGGAGCCCCAATAGTCTTGGAAGTCCAAGGACTATCAGGGGCACGGACTTCTCCGGCCACCTTGGTCAACTCTTCGAAAAACGCCGACATGCAAATACCGGTCATTGGGGTTGTTGTTATTCGTTCCAAGTCACTGGGTAGCCGCTAGCTTCCAGCATCTCGAGAGCTCTACGCTCTACAGCCAGGTCCAGGGGGGACGCTGTCTTGGTTTCTTCTGCAGCAGGTGCAGGAGGAGCAACAAGGTTGCCCTCTGGATCTACCCAGCCGGCTTCCTTAGCCATGGCTAGTGCACGCTGCTCAGCAAGAGCATCAAGGGCTGCTTGATCTGCCTCACCCTTCTTCTCTTTCTTAGATGCTCTGCCAGCTACTCCACCAGCTGCACCCCCGGCTGCAAAGCCAGCACCAGCTGCAGCAAATGGATGCTTCTTAACGCCTTCAACTGCAGTCTTACCAGCAGCAACACCCTTGTTCTTCAAGAATGCTGGAAGGCCCTTAGCAGCACCAACTGCCTTGTCCTTGAGCCCGGCTTCCTTTTCGATCTCCTTGCACTCTTGTGCAAACGAGTGAGCCATTACACGGCCCAGGAAGTCAGCTTCTGCCACCTTCTCAGCAGCTTCGGCTTTCTTGTCTTCTGGGGATTCCGAAGAGGATTCAGCAGACTCTTTCGATTCTGGAGTCTCCTTGGACTCTGTCTTCTCGTCCTTCTTCTCTTCTCCCTCTTCCTTCTTCTGGAACTGTGGAGGAAGTTCTGCTTCCTTCTGCAATTCCGCAACCATATCAGCTACTTCTTGATCGCTGAACTGGCTAAGGTCCACGTTGTTGTCCCCTGCCAGCTTAACAAGAAGCTCAGCAGCAGCCAACTTCACCTGATCATCTTCAGCATTAGCCGACTGGCCAGTGCCATAGATCTCTGCTAGTTGTGCATCCATGCTCATTTGGTAACTCCTGTGTGTCTCGGTTGATCGTTAGGTTCCATGATCGGTTTCTGTTTCTTCGGGGTACGAGGCCCCTAACATCACCGAGGTGTTACTATCTTCTCTCCCATCCTGGTCAATCTTGCTATCAAATCACCCGGAAGGGAAGATCCTTCTGAGTGTAGCATACCCAATCCAGCCAAAGCTGCCAGTATGTGGGGATGCTCTGCAGCCAAGTCGGTCAGAAAGCCCACTTGATCTCCCTTTTGGTCTGCTTGCCTTCTCTTGTAGGCAGCAAGAGCAGAAAGTATCTCAGCGGCTCCCATTGCTCCCAAAACTGGACCAACTTCAGAAGCTGTCTTACAGAACATATCCCCCAGCCCCTGGCCGTAGACTTTGTTCCAGAGTGTTGTGTCGGAGCTGATAGCATAGGGAATTTCATGCAAACAGTGGGCTAGCTCTTGTAGGTACCCATTATAGGACGCAGCTATCTTCAGTAGGAAGCGGTCTGATGATGCTATTTTTTCATCCTCTGGCTCCCCCTTTGGACCGCCCATTATGGTGATTCTGACCATCCTTCTCTTGGCTATTGGCTCCAGGAAACTCTTGTCCTCCATAAAGGGCAACAGTATCTTCTTGAGCACATCACTCATATGCTCTGAACCCATCTCCCCTGGGCTCTCTACATCATCCGTGGGCCCAAACACCATGCTGTGCCTGTCTAGCTCATCAGCTAGTGGCTTGTTCCCCATGTGTATGATGGTGATTCTCTGGAACTCCCGAGGCTTGAGAAGCATGCCCATCATCGCAGGAGTAGAAAGAGCTTCACTCAAATCAGAGGAGCCAAGTCTATCCAGGACTTCATTAGGTAGGTCCGGTCTAGCCGAAACAGCCTTACCGCCGAACTGAGAAGGAGTGATGTCTTTTTCTATCTCGCCAGATTTGATCTCAGCAACCTTAGCCCTAGGCTTCAGATGACCTATAGGCTTCTTGGTATCTACGGTACCTGTAAAGAAACCACTTCCATCAGGCAGCTCTACTGCGTGCGCTGCCTTTTCCATCTGCTCCTCCACATCTGGAAGGTACCCTTCATCCTCCGCCACCCTCCACGATGGTACTGCCTCTCCTGCTCCTACTGAGGCTAACTTGGCCATCACCTTCGCCGTCTTGTCCGCACCTATGAACACTACTGAGATGTCGAAGAACCTGGGGTAATCATTGATGGCATAGTTCTTCACCCCATTCGGCATGATCTTATTGAGAGCCTTGCGCAGGTGCTCGCAATAGTCATTGCGAGTAACAGATATACCTCTGATGGGCTGCTGCTTATGTACTGCCAATACCGCATCGGCTATGCTCTTGTGTACGTGCGGATCAAAAGTAGCCTTGGCTGTCTCGTACCGTTTCCAGTCTGTACAGTATGAGCACAGATCATAAGGAACCTTGCAGCCCATGCTGACGTCTGGAAATATACCTTGGTCTATCTTGTCACAGACATCTACAGCGCCAACTTCAAATGCCTTGTCGCGATCTATCTCAATCACCAACTCTACCCGCTTCATCATATCGTTCCATACGGACAACAGTATGGTACCGAAGCTACGGGATGGGTCCTTGTTCACATGGTGTTTGAACAAACCAGCAGTTCTGAAAGTCTCGTAGCCATAGTCAGAACCCTTATGAAGTAGAGCAACTTCCGGGAAGTAGTCTCCATTGATGTTGGAGCCCCAGTATTCCCCAGCTCCCAGGGCATTCACCAGGATGACTATCTTACGCGGGCTGGACTTAATGTTCTCCAGCAAGCTCTTAACGGATGGAAGGAGTGGGGCTGCAGTCTTACCCATACCGAAAAAGGCTGCAGCCTTATCCATGTCCCCCGGCTGGAAGACTTGAATGAGTCGCTCACCGCTAGGCTGGTGAGCTTGATACTGACAGACCTTTATGATCATTTAGCGTATCTGTCTCCAGAGCTGGGATCTATCTGCTTGACCGCACCTGACATCATGCCCAGTGCGGGTGATTGAGCAGGCAACATACCCCTGTCCTTCTGTACGCCAGATACTGACTTCTGGATGCCGGCCAACATGTTGGCTGTTTCCATTGGTACTGCTGGGCTACCTTCTGGGCCTCTATCAAGCAAATTACGAACGAATGACCCTGCAATCACAGGGTCAGCAGCCATGTGTGGGGACATGTGCCTGAGGGAGTTGTAGTAGGCTTGAACTCTTCCAGCATCTTCCTTTTGTAGCTCAGGATGGGCTTCGATCATAGCCTTGTACTCCATAGGCTTTTTGACCTTGTCCACACCCAGGTTTATCATCTGCCTGGCACCACGAATGCCGGCATCTAGCGCAAGACCGGCGGTTCCTACCACAGCAGCAGTCTGTAGGTTACCACCAAGGTTGTAGCCGAACCTCTGTGCATGTGTCTCTAGGGGTGAGGTTCCAGAGCGTAGGCCATCTAGTATGGACCTCAAGAGCCCAGGTGCCCTCTTTGCGACGCCCTCTCCTACCTCACCAACAACAGAAGCAGACTTATCCTGAAGAAACTCTTCTACTGGGTTCATTGATCATACCCCTGTGCTCGTAGCTGTCTTTGGTACTTCCACTCATCTAGCTTATTCTTTGCCCCAGTGACACCCTTGTAGGCCCCGTATCCTGCTCCTAGTGTAGGAGCAGCTGTGATAAGGCCCGTCAAGGCTGCTGGTGCTCCAACACTACCTAGATGCCCGGCTGTAGCCTGTGCGCCTGCATTCGCAGCATTCCACAAGTGACCTGTAGTTTTGCCCACAAAGCCAGCAGCATCTCCCACAAGACCTGCTGTCTTGCTACGAAGGATACCTAGTACCTTAGCGTACTGGGATGGCTGCATGGAATTCCTCTCCAGGCACTGATTCTGGGGGACTCTCTGGGTCTTCGCGAACAACTCTATTCTTAGAGCGCCCCTTACCCAGTTCTTTCATCCAATCTTCCACATGCTTACGTGTATACAGTGGGCACTGCCAATGCTTTGAACATATCTTCAAGCCCAGATACGTGCCCACTACTGAGCCGAAAGCTGAGGCTATCAAACTCAGTATCACTATCCAGGGTATCGCGGACTGCCAGGTAATCATTGGATCATCTCGTGCAGCTTAGAACGAACTGCTGTCAACTGTTCGTCTAGCACTTCGATGCTCCTTTTAAGCACACGATGACCGTGTGCTATCTTGGTGAAGGCCACAAACTGCTCCACCAGGGGATGTGATGGGTTAGGTAGCGTTCCGGCACTGGCTGTCTTGCTGAACGATTTAGCCAACTCCTCTTCCGAGTGCCCACGGCTCTGTAGATGCTTGACCACTATAGCCGTGGCCTCCTTTAACAGCAGTGCACTAGGTGCATAACCAGCCCACACTCGAGCTATGTCCCCCATGGGTGTACCAGTTTCAAGCTCTTGTGCTGCGGTCTTACAGAGGTCTGAGGACACATCATCATAGACCACACCGGAAGTAGAGAGCTTACTGATCATAGTCTCCCTAGTTCCCTCCAGGCATAGTCTCAAATCATTGAGCTCGTCTACTGGATTGTAGTGGCTCATATGATCTCTAGACACCTCTGCATGTACTGATGCAGTCTTTTCCTTGTCCCCAGCCTTGATGCCGAATGCCTCAGCAAGGGCTTCATCAGTAACTCCAGCCGTCTTGTAGTGCCCAGCTGTATCATGCTGGATGTAGTCACTAGATCCTACCTTGCTGAGCATAGGGTTGCCTCCGTCGTTCAGGTCTTTCAGGACCACACTGGGATTAGCTGGGCCACCTTCGAAGGTGACATTCCTCATCTCCCCGGCCTTCTCAAATTCGGAGAGGTAGGCATTGGTATTGGCGAACTCGCAGACCCTCTTCACCTGTTCTGGTGATAGCATGGCCTCTTTCACCACTTCCACCACTGCATCGGAGAGTTTGATACCCCGGTCGCTGTAGGCGGCAGCAGCACGTTTACCCATCAACTCTAGCTGTTCTGGGTCTACTGGTTTTGCTGCCTGTTGTAAAGCCAGGCCCAGTGGTAGAGAATCGCTCATTGATTTCTCCTCTTAGAGGTATGATACGGAGTGCACTAGTTGCGTGTCAACGCACCTGACATACTTCACTAGTGATAGCATGGAGCACAAAGACATGGGAAGCAAAGCAGACGAGGCCGAACACTCTACAAGACTACTCGATGCAAGGATGGATGGTCTAGAGAAACAGGTAGCTTTCCTACTGCGCGTGAATGGTCTGGATTTATCCCACTTCCGCACAGTGAAGGATGATGCATTGTTGCAGCTATACCAAGATGCTGTTCAATTGGTAGCTGTAGTGCAAAAAGGGGTGGCTCTAGAGGTAATAGATCGATGGGCCGAGTATTTCATACAGCTTTCAGAGTACGAGTTTACCAGACTACAGCCAATAGTGTCTTTTGATCATACCTGGGAGCCATTCTTCCTGCTTTGTACCAAGATGATGACCCAGGTACGACAGGACCCCAAACTCCCAGACAGTGCTCGTATACAACAGCTATACGCCCTACTTGATAAAGGCAGAAAGAACCTACGGGATGCTGCTGTAGTCATGTGTAGGAAGTATCCAGGCACACTTACCAAGAGGGGCACGGTTATGATCAAAGACGGTGACCTCTTAGCCAGCATATCCTGAAAAGCAAAAAATGACCCCCTAAAGTGGTCAAAAGCCACGTTTTAGGCGCAAAAACAGGGCTCTAGTAGGGTATAAGTATATTGATCCAGAAGACCTAGCCCAGTTGGGTTGGCTTCTACAAACTAGGCCGACCTGTAATTGGGCGACCCCTACAAGGAGAGCATCATGAAAACCCCATCCGAAGAGACCGAAAGGACCGAGAGCACAGAGACCAAGACCACCCACCACAGCAAGGGAGCTGAGCCTGCGATCTTCCCCAGCGACAAGGAACTTGCAGCCCATGGCTTCTTCCAACGTGGCGGCAACTGGGGAGTAGGGATGATCCAGGATTTCAGGAACATCCGCCTTGCCCCCGCTGGTGACAAGTCGTACCACTTCTTCGCTGGTTCAGCCAAGGCAGTTTTCTACATAACGGCCGCTGAAGGTGCCTACAGCATCGGCAAGTGGTGCCTGGCAAAGCTTGCTGCCAGGAAAGCTGCTGCGAAATTGGCAAGCAGGCTGACTGGGTTGGAGGTAGGGGACTCTGCTGAAGTGTCAATGACAGCTACTGCAGCATCGTACTGCGACCGTGGCTGGATTCAGAAGTTCAGGTCCTCGCTGTAGGACCTCACAAGATTCTCCTCGTGGTCTGCTCTGGGCTCGGGCGAAAGCCTCGGGGGTCAAACCAGGGCAGGCCACAGGGGGTTATGCGCCCTCTGTCCAGCAGAGAAGAACTGGGCTACTGCATAGGGAGCGTTCGGCATCCTGTGCGGCGCCTTCGAAGAACCCATATGGGTTCTTCTTTAGCTGCAAATTAGGTACCCCAGTCGGGTATAAGAATATTAGATCAAGGAAATCTAACCCCAGATTTAACCCCTACAAGGAGACAGTCATGTTGAATGCTGGAGATCGTGTACGCTGCAAACGTTATGTGGAGCTCGGGTCAGGCAATGAGATCTTCCAAGCGGGAGACATTGTTTGGATCAAAGAGATTGTATGCAACACGTTTGTACGTGTGTCCGGCACTGGTGACAAGCTTGGTTACATTGGTCTTGGACTGGTAGAGGACTTCGAACCTGCTCCGATCTCTGACCGACCGGCCATCACTCTGGAGCAAGCCTACGGCCGATACTTTGGCAGACTGCCTGAGGAGTCCAGGAGAGAGCTGGCAGAACTCGACTCAACAAATCTGATGGACCTGGCCATGCATCTACAGCCGGAACTTGACTGTAAGATCGTTTGATTCCGGACACAGGCGCTCGAAAGGGCGGACCTGTAGAGAAGCCACTCGCTAACTCCGACCGAGTTGGCTTCTCTTTAGGCCACAATTGCACCCTCAGAAGCTGTAATTCTCCATAAGGCCGCTGTCCTGCATAGGTGCAAAGATGTCTGGACGTGGTCTCTCTATGCAAGATGCCAACAAGCACAGAAGCATAGAGTGGAATGCATCATCCGTCTTTCCCGGCGGCTTCTTGTACTCGTTCATCCTGAGTCTCTCGTTGTGCTCGGTGAAGATGTTGAGGATGTCTGTACCATGTGGGTCCTGGTAGTCCTCCCACCTGGGCAAGTCTATCTTCTTTGCCTTCAGAGCATTGAACCCATCGCTCATTACCTCTGTACGATGGCACATCCAGCGACGCAGGTTTGGCTCCCAATAGATCTTCTTTTTTTGCCTAGGATTGTACTGGTACTTCATTACCTTGTTGGCGCCGAAACGCTTGATGAGCTTGTCGTTCTGATAGAAACCACCACCGTAGTCTACACCTATGATCTTAACGTGTACCTGAGACAACATCTGCGTGAGTAGGTCCAGCTGCCGTTCTGGGTCTAGGTCTTGCCCAGTAAATCGATGACACCAGAAGATGGAGAAGTTGCCTGTGCCGAAGTATCCACCAAATGAAACGTGAGTGAAGCTGGCGTTCTCTCCAGGACCCCAGTCCACTCCAGCATAGATGGACATACCCTGCGCTAGTCTACGAAAGGACTCTATGTCACCCAGTACGATCTCAGGCTTGCACACAGCCTGCAGTTGAGCTCGGGTGATTGGTCGTACACCGGAGTCATAGGACCTACCAAGCTTCTCATTCATGAACTGGGAACGGGAGTATTGCTCTTGGGCTACTAGTACCTCTTCCCAGTCTACCCAGGGGACCATGATCTGAGGAATGCGGTATCCCTCGAAGGTAACCTTGTCCTTGTTGTCCTCCCGCATGGGGTTCATGGCAGCCCACTGTGCCATGGGATGCCGTGCGGTTATAGACTCCCCACACTTGTCACAGATGAGCCCCGTAGACCCTATGTTCTTCTCCGTTAGAACATTCCAATGCCAGGTACTCGAGTCACTGGGTAACCCATGCCGCTCACAGGGTACTACCCACTCGTTCTGTGAGGAGAACTCAGACCAGTAGAATTCTATGGTGTTATCTACTGACTTGGGTGTGCCTGAGTACAAGAATAGCTTGTAGCTAGAGTGGAAGGCACACTGCTCGATGACTGGGATGTTATCGATCAAAACGTCTTGAAGCTCGTCGATCAGTACCATGTCTGCAGGAATACCACGAACACGGTCTGCAGTTAGATACGCATAACGAAGTCTGATCTGAGAGTAGTTGATAAACTTCTTGAAGAAGACAGCCTGGTTGATCTTAGCTGAGGTGTAGGACCTCAGCATGGGGGACGCATCTATGACATCCTTGATGCGGTCATTGGAAAAGACCTTCGCCTGTTCCGCTGAAGGAGCTACGTACAGGGACCTGAAGTTGTTGGTGAGGGCTGAGTAGCAGAGCAGCCGGTTGCCCAGTGTAGTCGAGTTGTGTGTGATGAGTCCATCTACCACGAAGCTGTCAGTACCATCCACAGTGATGTCATAACAATCCTGCTCTCCCACCTCTTCGATACTCACTATCTCATCCCAGTACAAATCCGTGCTCAGGTGTTGAGCAAGGGCAGATGTTTTATCTTGATCAAATCTTGTGTCTGATCTGAAGAAGTCTACATACTGTTCAAGTTTGTCATGACTCAACAAGTACTTAGGTTTCTCCCTAAGTCCGGCAGATCTTAGGGATGGTTGTGGTACGTAGGGCCCGCTGCGGAAGCCGTTTCTAGACCTGTGTATGATAGCTATATCCTCCACAATACCAGCCGGGTACACATCCCTGTTGGAGTTAGTATCTACGTCGATGATTGGAATGTCCTCTGTCTTTCCAAGAGCACCAATGTCTTCTATGAATCTGACAGCCCCAGCTTGTGTTTCTATCCGCAGCTTGTACGCCCACTTGTCAGTACCTTTGTACAATGTGGGTTTCCATCTACGTGTACTGGAAGGAATGCCAAACTTCCATAGAAGACGCTGCACATCTTTGATCAAGTGCTCAGAAATAGAATCGTACTCCAGGTGGTACGATGAATCTTGCAAACTTGCATGGCCATCGCCGGCCCATAAACGATTGATGAATAGGGCTGTTTGTCTTTGATCTAATCCCCACACAAAGTCTGGTACATGCTTGTCTGCAGACAACTCTCCCCAGATACCACACTCCTTCACCAGTTTTAGTACGGCAGACTCTGCATTGAATCGAATACTCCACAGGCCAGGCTTTCTCTCATTGGGGCTATAGTCATCACCTGCAACCAACTCTAGAAACTCCTGCAAGACTGGCCCTTCGCCCTGAGTAAAGGTACACGTATCTTGCTCGGGCAAGTACCCTTCTGCAATCATGTACGCTGCTAAGATCACCTTTCTATCTGGCGGAGTAGAAGTACTTGTAAACTCCCCAGCTCTCCGAACTGCCGCAATATGCTCCTGCTCAGAGAGACCACCAGAGATTGACCAGCCACCCCAGGTGCGCATTGGATGGGTCAATGCCACCACCACAGTATGGCCCTGTCTAGTCTTGATCTTTACGCAAGTCTTTCTAAGTTTTGCAGACTTCCAAGTTACTGATCCTATTTGTGTATGCGCACCATCAGGAGACATGCCTACTACTTTGTCTCCTACACAAATCTTCTCTAGGGGTGTTACACCGCCGTCTTCCATAGAAATCATGCTTGCTGCGAGACAGCATTTCTCTACCTGCCGGCCGCAAAGCATGAGAACTTTGTTTGCAGGCGTATCATATATCTTACGCAGGTACTCACGACCGGTAAATGAGAAGTCACCTATCCTACCCGCTTCAGGAACTCGAATCGCCGTCTCTGCGAAGTCGGATGGAGATACACCAAGCATCTCTGTAGAGGTAAGAGCACTAGAGGGGTCTACTTCTTCAGGCTCCTCGTCTATACCAAAGTCTACAGCCTCGCCACCCTCATCATAATCAAAGATAGGTTCGACTATTCCATGATCATCAAAACAGTATGAGAGTGGAATGGTGTGTGCAGATCTAAGAAGTTCAGCCTCTGCCAGTGTGATTGTGGCCATGAATGCTCGTGAAAAATAGTTCGAAAGATCGGGTATAAGTACTTTGACAGGAATGGAAGATAGCCATCACACCATTCTTCGCAGAACCCACTCGGTAAAAAAATAGAAACAACAACGAGTAAGGGATCTTAGCAATCATAACACGTGGTTGGTAGGGTGTGTAGGCAGGTGTTACTGCTTGTGGTGGCCTTTACTCGTAAGCCTAGGCCGGCAGAGCCGGCCAACAATTACCCCACAATTTTAGCCAGCTACTGCTTGCCCCAACCTGTGCGCTACATTGAGTACGAAAGCAGCTACATGCTCCGGACTTTGTACACCAAGTGGCATGGTCTCCATAGGCATTACCACTGACCAGCTGTCTACTTCCGATACGTACTTCACACTGGACGGGGTGTCTCTGAATTGATCTGATATTGCAGCCATTAGGCATGCCTGCATACCAGGCCACCAAGGCGTCGCCTCTAGAGCATTGTTTGCCAGCTCTGCTATGGACTGCCTATCTTCAGCAGAGCAGCCACCATCCAACTTACTTGTGGCAGAATCGAATATGTGCTTTCGATCTGTGTGGTAGAGGTGATAGATCAACAAGCCATCTTTAGCCCCAAACTCCACAAATAGTTTGCCTATGGTACATTCTTTGAACTTCGGAATGGCGCTGGCAAGTGCCCCTGCAGTGCAAGGGGCAGTAGGTAGCGTACCTACTGCAGCACACTCATTCTCATCAGCTTTGAACGGTACAATCTCTAGTTTCTCAGCCATCAGCTTCCTCCAGTAATCGGTCGGCCTCAGACAGCACATCAGTCCCACTACCAGACTGGCTGTAGTTTACACCAGCCACATCTTCGATAGCAGGAACTCTGTGATTGTCCTTCTTCATTCGGAACTTCTCGAAGGCATTCAGAACCTCACGCAGAGCCACGTCACTCTGGCGCATCTCGTCCTCAGCTGCCTTGATGACAGACATGTACTTACTCATCATGTTGGCATGATCTAAAGATGCTGGCTCTCTTTCTATCTCCAACACCTTCAGGAATGCTACGTCACGCATACGGCGTGCTACAGCTCCAGTGTTGATGTTGGAAGGAGGGCCCGACATCCCAGCCAACCAAGGCACAACCATGTCTGCTATGTCTGGTGATGCCTTCAGAGTAACGATACGGGAATAGGCCGCAGGCTTGTCATCCATGTACGCAACCCACTCCCCCATGGAGAGCAGCTTGCGATTCCAGAAGTAGTGGCCAAACGCCTCTACTCCTTCCACTGTCAGTTTGACTTTGTGATGCTCATTCAGTCTCCTGACTGTCTCCTCTATACGCAAGGGAGACAGCAGGAGCTGTTCAGTGCTTTCTCTTAGCCTTGGATTGCCTAGAATCTGGAAGGCTTCTTGAGCCCCCGCGCTGGGGTACCACAGGTCATGGATGCTGTGAGTACGTAGGTACTCTCTCGTAGCTAATTGCTCATCCTCAGTTCCCAGGTTGGGCGTTGGCGCCCAAGGCTCTGGAAAAGGAAGCATCTTTTCCTGTAGCTTCTCTATGTATCTACGATTGACAGAGTAGAGATTGTGATCTTCCAACACGTGGATAATAGTATCCACTGAGTGCTTCTGCTGACTGATCAAGAAGCAGATAAAGACCTCAGCTGGGGATCTGTTTATGTCCACGACAGCCCCCTAGAACTATGCTTGTGGTAAGGCACCAAGTGTCTTCAGACCAGCAACCACCTTGTCTAGATGAACCATGGACCGTTGTAGAGCACCCTCATCCACGGAGTTGAGACCCATACGTGTAGCCACTAGTAACTCTGCTAACTTCCGTATAACTGCCTCGAACTCTGGCACGTAGCTAGCAAAGATGGTGACGTTCTCTGGGTTGATGAACCCTACCGACAGTATCTTGTCTACTGATATCGGGTCCTCGAGCATGGCCGCTTCCTTGAGCAGGTAAGCCCGTAGGTTAGGTAGGCTCTTCAAGTAGTCAGCAGCTGCTGACTTGGCCTTCTGGAAGCAGTCCTTGAACAGCGTAACTGGTCTAGCAGAGAACCACATCTCCTGGCTTGCCTGCTTACGCATGCCTACCAGGTCCTTCTCAAACTGTACCGGTTCTTGCCCTAGTACCGTGCCCAAGAAGACGGCACCATCCTTGTCCAAACACAAGGACTCCATGACACCTGCCAACTTGTCTATGGCCTCCCCCTGGAATGTAAAGTTGATCCCACTGTCCGTTATTACCCGGACAGCAGTCGGCAGAGCTCTAGCCTCTGCCACCTTGGTGTACTCATCCGGAGACGAGGCCAAGTCAACTACTTCGTTGAAGGACAGGAATCCGCAGTCCTCAGGAATTCCGTAGTGTCCTTCCTCAATCACAGACACCTCCTTCAGACCAGGCACCTTGGTTATGATCAGCTGTTCACCAGTAACAGTGTCACACTTGAACCCAGTGCCCTCTGGGGTCTCAACAGTCGCATGAATGTTGACGGGTACAAATGCGATGGCACCCTCTGGAGTGGCGTAGTAGAAGGAGCCAAAACCCTCTGGGTCTGTGTCCAAAAGGTCTGTGTGCCGACCAAGTGGCACACCAGCAATGTTCTCTTGCATTGCCGACTCGCTACCATTCGTAAACAGCGCCATCGGTAGAAGTGTGCCACTGAAGTCCATGACCTTCGGGAACACCCACCCTACTAGCTCTCGGTTCTCATCCTGTGTCTTCACCTTGTAGAGACCGAATTTGTTGACCACTTCGATCTGAAGATCAAGAAGAGTCTCTTTGACCACAGGTTGAGTAGTGATGGTCGTAGTGCCATCAGCCTCTACTCTGGACACCATGTCTCCACCCAGCGCACCTACTGCTGCTGGACGGGGAATGTCTTGAGAGTCTGGAATGAGTGCTTCTGAATTCGCAGTCTTGATCCTAAAGCCACCTTCGATCTTTTGAATTTGCATGACGTTGGGTATGATGGCTCCAGCTACCTTCCTCAGGTAGTCAGGTCCAGCAGCCTCCGCCAGGCTTGCACTACCCAGCTTGTGAAGGAACTCACCAACTACTGGGTTCTTCGTCACTTGTGCATACACAACAGAGTTGTCTGCACCCATCTTCTCGATAACGTCTGCAGCTTGTTCCTCTGTGATGGTGGGTAGAATGGCATCGAATAGGAATGGTAGCTGGGCGCTACTCTCCTTGCCCATACCGGCAGCACCTATGTCCGCCATCATAGGACCACGAGCACCGCCATACTGCCTGTGCGGTGGGTACAGCTGCTCAATCAAAGAGATGTCCCCAGGACGTTCACGAATAGCCTCGAACAGGTTGGGCCGGAACAGGGCCTTCTTCAACCGCTCATCCGTCAGGGGTTCTACCTTCCCATCGTACATCAGAACATCCAGCGGCTTGAGCTTACCGTCCTGGATGATGACTGGAATCAGAGCCTTTTGTCTACCCTTCAACACCTCGGGAGTATCATCATCCCTAGGATTGATCGCCATCTTGTTGAGTAGTTCTATCTGACCAAGACCATACCTACGGTCTGCATCAATGGTGCGAAGCACGACCTTCGGCGCATAGTCACTGGCGTAGGGCACCTGTCGATACAGTTCATCTAAGATCTGTTGAGGCCAGTCATTGGCATCTTCGCTCAAGCCTGCCTCCATGCCAGTCTTTTCGATCTGAATAGGCTCGTTGTCTAGAAACAGGTCCATGATGAACTCCTCACGTGATTTTTCCAGGTAGTGGTCCTGTAGGACCAGCAACCGTGACTATAGCTGCGGATAGTATCTGGTTACATACTGCAGTGGCTACCGAGTCTGAGATCAGTCTTGCCAAAGTTGGGTCTAGTGTTACTGGTAGCATGCCCGTGACCGCTGACTTTACATCCACCGTCCCATCTGGTTTTGGTGTCTGCACAGGGGTCATCACAGGCTGCATGCCGATAGGCTTTGCTATCAGCAGAGTATAGATGGCGTCAGACATTGCGGAGGCAACTAGTGGCATGATCTATTTAAGCATCACTTTCTTGGATAGAATGGACTGCAATGTTCCCGCCTGTATGGGTGGAGAGTACGGCACATGTGTGTGGGTAGCAAGCCACTCCAACAACTTTAACCCAAGAGTGCCCGGCTCGGAAGCGTCAGGACCACCTATTTTTGTGAGGGGAGCATCGATTACCTTGATCTTAGCCCAAGTCTCGGTACTTGCATCCGACCCAGTGATGTTATGTTCACCTGTGATGGTCTCAGTAACCTTACCCTGCACAGTTACTGAACGGTCTCCGGTTACCTGAATGGTTTGGTCTCCTTCAACAGTCAGGGAATCGTTACCCTTCACCTCCACCGTACGATTGCCAGCCTGCATGGAGTAGGAGTGGCCATCCTTAGATATCCTCAGTACGTAAGTTGGGTCTCCCGACACCTGGCCACTTGCTGGATCTATGTTACTGGGTGCAATCACAACCTCTATGAATGTTTTGTCATCACTAGGTCCGCCAGGAGGCTTAGGTTCTGAATTCAAAGAACCTACGCTAACCTTGATGGAGGCATTCCTGTCTTGTGCAAACTCCCTGGCCAGTAGGGTGAACTCAGTGGGTGCATTGCCCCCAGGATCTTTCTCGACAGGATGAACTAGCCAAGACAAAGAACCGGCCGCTGTGTTGAGCTCGTAGTTCTCACAGAAGTCACGAATGTAATTGGCAATAGGGACATAGGCACGCTGGCATACGTTCGTAGATCCTATATGAAGAACTCCACCCCTCTTCAAGATCAAAAAGTTCTCATCCCTACCCTGTATCCATATGTCGCCTGGATTCATTACAGGACGACCAGCACGATAGCTGGCGTCTGTAGTCTTGGGTGTGGTAGTACCACCTGAGTTGGTGGTCTGAGCAGAAGGCATGTCATCAGGACTCTCTACATCCGGGTCCTGCGACTCCTGTTGCACATTTCCAGAGGCAGCCCCTACTATTTCTGGAGCTGTGATGAAGCCCATGACAAAAGGAGACTCCTCATCAGAGGGCCAGCACAACACGCAAATTGCCCCCACCTCCGGGCAGAAGTTGTACCCCTCCCCATTGTTGTAGTGCAGGTAGGGCGACATCACCTGTACTCCAGCCATCTGTTTTCCGCTGTGCTGTGCAGTCCAATCCACCGTCATGTTCTGGACGTTTACGCTGGCTATTACACCGGTCTCGAACCTTGCTGTTCTGTTACCAGTTCTAGAAGCGGAGTTCTTAAAGGAAGCAGCCATAGATCAGTACCACTCCGGATGTTCTTTAGGTGGCTTGCCTAGCTCGGCGGCGTAAACGACCGCAGGAATTGGATGTAGGCCGTGTATATGGCTTCTCCATCCCTGTTGTGCTGCGCTGATCACAGTATCTGCCAAACCCTCGTGGTTGAGCTTGGCCATCCAATCTTCCTGCATGTCTAGTGGTAGTACATTCACACCCTTGAGTATGGGCTCATGAACTATAGGCCGTTCTCCCTTAGCCATACTTCTATTCAATGAGGACACGAATGTAGTGGGCGCAAAGTCACCTCGAATGAAGTGTGTGGAAGAGCCTGCATCCTTTATCTTGGTGAGGTTAGTGAGCGCCTTGATCACTACCTCATGATTACGTCTACGAATTCCTTGACCTTTGTACATGTCATCCAGATTATCTGCCAACATGACCTGTACTGGTTCAATTCCAGTCAGAGGCAGCATCTCATGCGGGTTCACCCTACCATCTGAGATGGGCAAGCCCTTCTTGACCTCTGTACCAACTACCAAAGGCTTTTTGTCATAGACTGGTACTCCTCTAGACAGCGGGATGTAGTGCCGCTCCCCCTCTATGAGTACGTTGTGACCTCCAGCCGTATCCTTTTCTATCTTGGTTACTTTACCAGATACTGTGCTCAGTGTTGCTGAACCTGGCAAATTCTTCGGGAACAGCAACAGGTCTTGCACCTGTTCAAACTGATCAACAAGTGCCGACTTCGATGAGGCAGTACCACCAGTATGGAATGCTTTCATGGCTAGCTGTGTTGCACGTTCACCTATAGCCTGACCGGCAAGAATGCCTACGTTCAGTCCCCTCTCCGGTAGAGTTCCATTCTCCGTCAGGCCATAGCACATCTGACACAGACCAGGTCCATGCAAACAACGCAGCGGAGATCTAACTACCACCTTACCCACATTGTTGTTCCTGAGAGCACTTCGCAACTCTGGGGTGATTAGTGTGCCTGACTTTACTATCCTGTTGCCAAGTCTGACATCTGCAGCTGTGAATCTATCTAGAATATCTTTCTCATCTACGGATAGAGCGATCCCTTTGTTAGTACCACAGTCATGATCTAGAATGAGGTTATTCATCGTAGAGTTGATAACCTGCTTAGTGATATGACCAGGCTCTCTAACTGCCTGAACCTTCTGAATGACACCCTTGCGACCACCACTGGTAGCTGTCCAGTAACCGGCAATGTCTAAGCCCTCAGCATAAGACTTACGTACAGGGTTGGGTATGATCTCCCCTTTATGATTGGCCATGAGCATAGGTGCAGCTCTAGTCTGTCTTACGGTGTCCGTGCCACCCTTCATACCCGTGTTGTGCAACAACATGAGATTGTTGCCCTCTTCTGGTACGGCCCTCAAGTGGGCATTTAACTCTTCTGTGGCCTTCGCATAGATCTCAATGGCTTTGGCGTCTCTAGACGGCCCTGACAACTTCTCTACTCGGGCATCCGCCTTGGCTAGTATTTGATCTCTAATTTCCCGTATAGGAGCTACGTCTTTGAGACCAACTGAAAAGGCAGTCTGAGTGGCCCACATGTTGCCTAGATCTTTGAGCTTGTTGATGGACTGTCCGTACTCGTTCTTGTGCTCCTTCGCGATGCGTGTCATCAGCTCTTCTTGAGCTGATGCATTTAGAGGGTCCGTCTTCCCAAGATACTCTCCCCTCATAACCTCTGGTAATGCACCAGCGACCATGAACCTGCCAACTGTAGAGTGTATACCTCCAACCTTTATTTGGTCTGTGAGCTTTACCTCTCCCTTTCTGACCGCAGCCTCCACATCCTGAATCGTAGAGAATTCATGGCTGGTGACAGCTCCTACACGTGTGAGTCCATACAAACCCAGCCTACTCTCTCCGGATGGGGAGTACATCAACTTACCAGTAGCGGGACTGAACAGGTTATTGGAGGGGAACATCTTGTGTGCTTCAGCCACGGCCTCTGAGCCTACAGGTACGAAGGCACCCATAGCGTCTCCATCGAAGTCCGCATTGAAACCACTGGTGACTAGTGGGTGGATTTGAACAGCCTTTCCACCGACAATACGGGGCTTGAATGCTTGGATACCATACTTGTGAAGCACGGGGTCTCGCTTCAGGAGTATTGGCCTACTGAGGATGACCCTATCTAAAGCTCGGTCTACTATCTCCCCACCCTCTTGCATTTTCTGCTGTGCCTGCAGAGGAGAGATGCCCATCAAATTTCGTAGTTCTCGAATCACGAAAGGCTTGTACAGTTCTAGAGCTGCAGACTTTGGTATTCCAACCTCATCTAGGCTGAGTGAGGGCTCTGGGACAATCGTTCCACGCATAGTCATATCCTGTTTGCGTGTGACCAATTGCTCCTGGAAGAATCCCTCCTTTGGAGGGCCCACCTTGGCACCAGTACTGGGATCTACACGCTTGCCGGCAATGTAGTCCAAGATGCCTCTACGAATACCACGTGGGTAGCTGCCTATGCCCGCCAGCGCACGCAAACCATCATACACTTCTTGTCTCAGCTCCACCTTAGACTGATCATCGTCCGGTATGAGCGGGGACATTTTTGCGTATCTGGATGCAGTCAGATGCAGATTCTTGTACAGACCATTCAAGTCATCTTCACTTATAGTACCGTTTGGAAGGATGGGCAAAGGACGCATGGATGGGGGAAGTACTGGCACACTCTGCATCATGTATGCATCACGGGGGCTGACACCGATCTTATCCAGCACCTTCAAAAACTTGACCCGTTTGTTTACGTCGTCTAGGTAGGACCCCTTGAGTGTTGGCTTCTGCAACTTATCCAAGGCAGCAACCAGGTCCTTCTTCACATTTATCTTTCCTAGTAGTGCAGCAAAAGCCTTACCACCCACTAGACCGCCCTTAATCTTCAGCGGGTCACCATACTTACCTGTAATGGGATCATAGGCTAGTGTACCTGCGATCAGTCCATCATACTGATTAGTCTTGAGTCCAGTCAGCTTTACTATGGCTCCCTCAAATACTGGATTCGGGAATGCTTCTGGCAATACGAAGTGACTCCACTTATCCCCCTCCATACCACCTGTAATCTTCTGATCGAATAGACCACCTGGCTCAGGCCGCATGGTTTTAGCAACAGTCATCTTAGATGGATCTTTGAGCTCACCGTTGCTCATCTCGTGGACTTGCTTATCTGTCATAGGAGAAAGCGTCAGACTGTTTCCAGTCTTCTCTACATTCACATTCAGACCTTTGATCAGACTGATGAACTTGTTGTACGCAAATGTAGGCTTTGGGGTAGGGAGCAGTTCTCCTGCTTGTAAAGCAGCCCAAAATTGATCTCCTTGGCCTGCATCACTCTTCAATGTATTCATCTCGCGAAGGTTTGCTGTAGCTCCGTGAGCAAGCATAGAGTACAGACCCAACACTCCTAGAGACTGAGCGCCATGTGGACCACCGCCTTTGGGTATCTTGTTCCTATCGTAGGCGTACCCATAACCCAGGGCTCGAGCACTGAGTTTCTTTTCTACCTGGTGGTGCAATTTGAGGACATGCATAGGCCCTACTAGTGCATCTCCCATAGGTCTTCCGTTACTAGGATCGTAGACAGTTTCCTTATCCGTCAAGCCATGCTTAGCCAAATCCTGTGTAACCTGGGCATGTAAGTCTGCGCCTGGTTTGAAGTTCTTGGTAAAGTATGTCTTGCCTGTCTTTTCCGCAATCTTACCTGCAGCAACCTCCAACACCTGCCCTAGGTTGGTTCTACCAGTAACACCCAATGGGTTTAAGATCACATCTATGGGCCTACCATCTTTGGTATGTGGCGCCTCATGGTCAGGTATGATCTTAGTAATGATGCCCTTGTTACCGTGGCGGCCTGTGATCTTGTCTCCAATCTCTAGAGTCTCTTCTGTCTTCACGTGAACGGCAACATTATGACCAGTCTTAACGACCTCTTTCACAACCCCTGGGTAGTCGTTGTCCCATGTAACACTGGCATCCTTAAATGGCCGTACAATCGACTTGTGCAGTTTGGATAGCTGCACATCCTCCCGCTTCTCTGACTCATTTGAAGCGCGTAGAGCAGCTATGAGAGTGTCACCAGGCATAACCACCGTGCCAGGCTTGATAACCCCCTCGTCATCAAGCTTCTCAGCTTGGGCTCTATTCATACCAGTGGGTATGTACGCCTGGAACTTACGCTTATCTAGGACGTGAGCCACATCCCTCTCGATTGAGTGCCTGTGTAAATGCTCTGACGTGAGCTTCTTAGCGGCACTCTCCGTAACTACAATACCATCTTCGTAGTTGTACCCCTTGTATGGCATGAACCCAACACGAAGATTGGTACCCAAAGCCAACACACCGTTCTTGGTGTAGTTGGTGTCGGCCACCGTCTGCCCAGCCGTTACCTTATCTCCCACCTTTACTATGGGTGTGGAGTGTAGAAAGGCTTTGTCCTCATTCAACGGAAAGTGATCATAAATCTGAACTTCGTGCCTCTTCCCATCTGCGCCTTTAATAACTACAGCATCTGATTTGATCTGAGCAACAGTGCCACTATCACGAGTATGGTGACTAGCAAAGCCTCCAACAAAGTGATCGAAGCTATGTACACCTGCCAAACTCTGTACAAGTGGGGCCTCTCTGTGCAGTAGAGAGACTGATTGCTCCATTTGCCGACCGGCCATTGTACTTCTGTTCGGGTGGTCAGCTGGCATGAAAGGGATGAGGTTCGATGCAAACGAGAACATTTGCATCGGGTCCTTCATTACATAGTCCGCACTCTTTATGGAGCCGTCATAGATCTCATTCTCAAGACCACTGATCTTTATGGAGGGTCCTATGGGTACTGGTTTGCCTTCTACCCACTTGACTTGGTCTGGAAGGACTACATGAGACCTGTAGGCAACTGTTGGGTTGACGTCCTCAGTCTTACCAGTATGTAGATTGTACATACGGATGGTGACATCATGGCCGTTCTTGGTAACACCTATGGGCAGTCGTAGAGTGATGCCAGTCTCCTTGCCCTCTGGTGTGTGTATGGGATCCAGGTAGCCCAAATGGGACGGGTCTATCAGCTTCGCTTCATCAGAGACTGTGTGCTCGCTCTTGATACCACCATCTCCTGTGATGGTGGTCTTGAATTGAGCAGAGATCATTTCAAGAGGATTGGTCTGGCTTGGTACTGAAGACAAAGAGTTCTTGGAGAACAGCTGCCGTATATGTCTATTGAAGATGTCCGGAGCTATGATGTCTCTGACCTTGTCCTTCTTGTCTACCGTATTTCCGATCTTACGTAAGATGTCTCTAGAGCCTCGAGTTATTCTCTCAGCTGCAAAGTCCTCCATCGAGTGAAGGTCCTTGAACATGATGGCGTCTCTAGGATCTGGCTTGGCCTCTCCACGAGAAATCTTGAGCAACTTGACGGAAGCATCTAGTAGCGTAGCACCAGTCACGTTGGAGTGTGGCTTACCCAACGTGAGCATGTTGACGTCTGGATTCATCTTGGTGTTATCCATGACTTGCCAGAAGTGAGCACGCATATCCTCTGAAGTCATGATGGACGCGGGCTTGAGGCCCGTATCAGACTTGTAGAACTTAGCCAACGCCTTGGGCATGTCTGCGTGATTGGCAGCCGCAATATCCTTACCCCACCTCTTCTCTACCTCCTCTTCCGGCATTCCCATAGCATGGAGTAAAGGCTTGAGAGGTATGTTGGAGTTACCATACCCCATAGAGAACTCACGAGTAGCTGGGTCAAAGTGGATCTTGAAACCACCTCCTGGTGCATTGAAGTGCGATTCTAATGCACCGTCAGCCTTGATCATATTGTATACGCCAGGCTTCAAACGCCACTGGTTATCTACTTGGTACTCCTGACCATCAACTATGCTGCTGTATCGGTTAGTGATCTTAGGCAAGCTCATTAGCTTGATCTTCTGCCTATCTATCACCTTACCCGTAGCATTGTCCTTCAAAGAGACCGTAGCCTCCACCGGTACCGCCCACGACTTACCCTCAAGTTTGGCCTCCTTCTGAGACCTGAAGTCACCGCTATCCAGGTTGTCCCTGACAGCTACGTCGTGAAGCTCTAGCGTGTTCTTCTTCCCTACTATCGGGAAGAGACCGCTGACTGCATTTTGTACTCGGTCTTTGAGGAGATCAAACCCCTCTGCCGGGACAATACGTGCCACGAATCTCTCCTAAATGTGTGTTGTTACCCCACCAAACTACCAGAGATACCCGACTGGTGGGTATGAAATTGTAAGTCGGTAAGCGTTATAAGGATAGTACAGAAGTAAGATAACTTTACTTCTGGCTGTGTCTAAGGTTGACACAGAGGCAACACCTAAGTACAGGGGTTATGTTTAGATGCCTGAGTCCGACCACCAAGAAACCAGTGGACCTATGGATGATCTCAAGGACAGCCTTTTCGATGAGATCGAAGGTGGAAAAGAGGAGAACTACTCCGATGCAGGTCAAGACGAGAAATGATTTGGCACTTTGTCTTCAGCCTTTTGGCGGCATATATGACAGTACTAATGATCCCCAGGAAACATGCTTGCGCCGCTAATCATCAGACCGAGCTTTGTCTGTAGAATCTGTTCCTCTCCTATGGAGAACGACGACCCAGATGAACCTCCTGAGCCTATAGGAGCAGAGTTAGTAGTGATCGAAAATGGCAAGATACTCCCTATGCGCAAAGACCCGAACTTCTTTGTGTTCCACTCGTGGGCAGATGTGCCACCTGGTGAACTACCTGAGGGTATACAAGCGGAAGTATCTATCTGGCACAAAGAGTGCTTCGATAATGTCTACAACGAGGTAGATGACAGTGTGCACGCTATAAGCACACGATACTGTGCTGTGTGTGATGGAGATTTCGATGCCAATCCATACGGCAATCAGATCACATTAGGCAGGCTTGATCTAAGCGAGGAAGTGTTTGTAGAAGACGGCTCTGCCGCAACCAGAAAACTGTGTAGGCATTGTCTGCACAGGGTATTGGGAGAGGGAGACCCCGAGGAGGGGGCTGCCCTACTAGAGAACAGTTTGTTGTAATACGGGAAGGACGAGGTAGCCCACAAGGTGTGGGCTACCTACCGTCCGACCATCACCACAAAGAAAGGAGGAACAGCTTTGCCAAGGTACACTGGAGTCATAGATCCCACGGTACCAGAAGTCACATGGGAGAATTTCAGAGAGATGTGTTTTATGGTTGTTGAAAACCCACTGAATTTCTACCTAGAACTACATAAGGGCGAATTCGGAATGCGGCCAGTATACGAACCCAGAGGACACAAAGAAGGACAACCAACAGAAACCTGGTGGTTCCCAAAGTTCATCGCAGAAGGATTCGTAGAGAAGTACAAGGCAAACATTCCATCAGTTGATCCGAATTGGCCAGACGAAATGGCGGCTGCAGTATACAAGGACTGCAAGCCGTATGAGGAACACCTGGCACGACAGAAGACTGCAAGAACCTCGCAACACCAGAAGCGGTGGAGATACATAGTCTCCACAAAGCTGTCTGTGGAACAACAGAATAAGAAGGAAGATAGTGGCTAAACCATCGCTGCTTCAGGTCCTCGCTGTGGAGGTCTCTGCATAGGCAGGGCTCTCGCAGACGCGGCTGAGGCAGCGGTGGGGCCATTTGCTCCGCTCATCATTAGCCCAACAACCGTATCATGCAACTCTGGGCTGCGTTCTTGTAGACGTCTGAGCGTTACTGGCTTCTCTGCAGGAGTGAGCCTCGATATCTTGTCCGCCAGTTGTCTAGCCATGTACAGCAAGTCTACATTCATCCCACCCGCGATATCTGTGTTGGTGGCTGTAGCTGGATGTTGTTGAATGCTGCTCAGACTGAGTGGAGATGTGATCTCTTTTGGAGGTGAAATCAAGGATGGGTCTCTTGGTGTGGGTGCCATGTCTGGAGACTTCTGTGGTGCAGGCTGACCCGTTTGTGCAGCCGCTTGATCTTGCATCATTCCACTCTGAATCTCTGACTGGAATGTCATCTGTTCCTTGGCCGCTTCTGTCTGTATCGCAGCCTGCTCCACCATGGCCTTGGCTTGTGCTTTGTTCTGCCACTTGGCTGTGACAAGCATGGCCTCTCCCTCCATCTCCGCCTGTAGCAGTCGCTGCTTCTTCATCGCAGCTACCCTACGAGAAGCCTCCACTTCCATGATCTTGTCTTCTTTAGCCGAGTCGTAGTCAGCATCTGCCATCAAGGACTCATCAGACATCTTGCCAGCTTGGTTAAGCTGGAAGAGATATGCCTTCCTCTGTAGATCGTCCGCCATCTTGAACGGCTTGAACCTTGCCCCCACCTTGGGCCAGCTCAAGTAGGATGCTGTCCTGTCAATCACCCACCGCAATAGGGATAACTGGTCAGACAAGTAGCCCAAGAACATGTTCTCGAGCATGCGCAAAGACACGTTAGATCCTGAGTAGCTAAGCCCACCAAAGATCAATTCGTTGGGTACTCCCATACCAGCAACAATATGCTCAGACCATACCCGAATCTCTTGACTGAGAAGTAGGGCCCTGCCATCGCCGCCTATCGTCTCTTGACCAATAGGAAGTGGTAGGATGGGTATGTAGTTGTTGTCTGCACGCCACCGACGTAGCTCGCCCGCAATCTGATCATGCCAGTCCTGCAAGTTGACTGTGGTGTAGGGGTCACTGGTGGCAGAACCCGACTGTGGGAACAGCATCCTCAGGGGAACGATATGCTCAAGAGCTATGGATTCCTGGGCCTTCCTGAGCACCTGCAGATAGAAGGTATCCTTCAGTACTGGCAAAATCATAGGAGTACCCCAGCCTCTATCTTTGCCGGCAAGGGTAGGCCGCTTGAAGTGGTAGATATTGTCCCTGCTGAACACGACAGCCTTCCTCAAACGAAGGGCGTCGATGAACAGCTGGGGCACACTCTCTACCGCCGATTTTTTGCCTATTATAATGTCGTTCTTCAGCTGCACCGGGATCGAATAGTAGTACTCGTACTCCCCGCTGATGTCGTTGTATCGGATGTCAATGTCTTCCGGATTCCATCGTAGTAGCCTGATACCCTTGGGTGCCTTGATGTAATGGTCCCGGACCTTGGCTATACCAGAATGATCGCACTGCTCACACTGCCAGTGGAACTCGAAGTTCATGAACCTGTATATGGCATCAGATGCCTGCTTCTCGAATCCGCAGCGTGTGCAACGAAGAATCTTCACGAATGGATAAAAGATGCTGACAAGAGCATTCCCGTAGGTGTAATAGTCCAGACCTATTTCGATCTGAAAAGGACGGTACCTTAGTTGCTCATTGAGAAAGCTGTTCCAGCTCTCCTTCAAATCTTGCTTTTCGGTGTCTAGGATGATGTCTGTAATGGGGTAGTCTGCCATCTTGGAGACTACGGCATTGATCAGTGGATTCACCAGGAAGTAGTACCGACACCACCGGAACATCTGCTTGACCGTAGCTGGCAAGTAGGTCTGTCCGATATCGAAGAACGGGCTAGGGTATTGCAGACCGTAGTCTGAGGAGCTACCGGTACGTCCTCTAGTCCTAGAGAAGCGGAGAGCAGAGGAATCTGCACCACCTAAACCTGCACTCATCCCACTACTCCTGCGTCAGGTGTAAGAGCTCCAGCACCGCTATTAGGCGCCAGTTGCCCAAGTGTTCGGCCGACACCCTCTCCTGCTTTCCCCGCCCAATGTCCCAACAGGTAGCTTGGCAAGAGGCCAGAGGGCCCTACTGTGTAGCCCACGGTACTTGCAGCATCGCCTAGGGTACGTTCTAGCCTGCCAGGCCCACCTGGTTCAGTAGGTCTGGCAGCATCCATAGTTATACCAACGCCGGCAGCACCGGTCAGTCCCTTCTCGAGCTGACCCATCCTATTCCAGGAATTGTGGAGCAGTTTTCCTGGGTGTGTAACCATGCCGTGTACTGCACCAGGAACAGTCAGCCAGCCCTGTTGGAATGCTTGTTGGTGGGCTGCATCTCTAGCCAGGTCCTTAGCGTGTGGCTTCTCCGCCAACTCTGGAAGCACCCCTAACTCCCTAGCTTTAGAAAGTTGTTCTGCTGGATTACCTTCTATACCGTGGCCTGTGAACTGGTACTTAGATCTGTCCCAGAACTTCTTGGTTGCTTTGCTGGCTGCTTCTCTACCACCCTTGGTAGCCAGCAACCCAGCACCAGTCAAACCACCACCAACTAAAGCCCCTCTAGAAGCGCCCTGAAGCCTTTCACCAGGCTCTGCAGTACCAGCTCCCACTGCTGCCCCCGCGCCAGCGCCTATCGCAAGCTTCCCACCATAGGTGCCCATCCTATTGCTAAGACCCTCACGCACCGCTGGAATTAGCTTACGAATGCCAGACAGCGGAAGAGCAGCCTCCTTCTGGAGCTGCTCAACCAGTGCATGCATGTGGGACTGGGTTATGTGTCTCATGACAACAACAGCAACTGTTCCTTGAGTTGCTTGTTCCTTAAAGCTTGATAATCCCACGCAACCTTCAGTTTGGCTACCTGTATATCGACGGGGTTCTCCTCCAGCGTCAGACCCTCTGGGGTGCGTATTATTTCCCTGTACTTCTGCTGCACCTCTGTGATCATATCTGAGGACTCAAGACCCCTATCACTAAGGTATCTATTGATCTCGCTTTGACAGAACGCTATAGGGTGTGGTGCGTACATAACATTCTCGTCCAGCACGCTGGCAGCTACAAAACTTTGTGTCTCAAGTACAAATGCCTCACCAGACCTAACCATCTCCGCCGCATCCACACTGTTGAAGAGCTGTGCGATAGATGGCTTCTGAAGTACCTGCCAATCTGGAATGTTGTTGTTAAGTGCCTGTGTTATCCAACAGAACACTTCCCAGTTTGTCCAGTACATCTGCCCTATGTGCAGGGTCTTAATCGCTTGAATCTTTGCCTTCGCATGATCTGATATAGATGGTACGTGGAAATCTTCTTTGATCTCTTTCCACAGAGTCTCCGATTCCCACTCAAACCAGTCTGTTCCGTACTTACGCAACAGTGCCACGTCAAACACCACAGGATGAGAATCGTGGTGCACAAACAGATTCTTAGTTGTGACTGGAGTGGACTTCTTGTTCTGAATGTCTCCCACCATCACAGGAGGAAGACTGGCTACGTCGTTAAGAGTCAGAACGGGCTTAGTCTTGTCAGTAGTTTCAACCACCAGGTCTGCATCGAGGACAGCGGGTTCACCGGCATCTACGAAGAGAGATGGCTTCTGCTGGCCGACTTTTTCAAGTACGGCCAGCAGATCTGATTCGTGATCAGCCATCTTGTACTGCTTACTCCAGACTATTCACCAGCAGCTCCACTTGGTCCAGAAGGTCCACTTGGTCCAGAAGGTCCACTTGGTCCAGAAGGTCCACTTGGTCCAGAAGGTCCACTTGGTCCAGAGGGTCCTGTAGGTCCATCAAGCTCAACCGTAAGTGGGCTGGTGAATACACCATTCGATTGAACTCTGACAGCAACCATGTCTCCCGATGCACGAGGAGGATCAACATCCGTCATGTCAGGATTGATGACTACTACACCACTGTCTATCCAAGCAGCAGCTCCAGCCGTGCCTGTAGTGTTCTTTGGCATGCAGGGGATACCAGCTACGGTCACACCGTTACCGGCATAGTTTCCTACTCCGCCAGCAAGTGGGGTCACTGGAACTGCAGTAGAAATACCTGTGCCAGCCGCCGTAGCAGCCGCACGAATGATGCCCCGGCAAGGAGAGCCATCAGCATTGATCAGTGTGGCCACTGCATTGGCTGTGCTACCACCCTGAGCAGGCTGTACAGTCAACAGCCGTACTGACACAAACGCCTTAGGTTCTACTGGTGTGTAGACTCCACCACCTGCAGTACCAAGAGTAGCAGTGATACCAAATGCAGTTGCATTGATAGCATCAACAACATCTTGAGCAGTGCTTCCACCATCAGCGAATCTGATAACCAGTCTGTTGTTTGGCGCATCGAAGGTCACACGCAGGGTTCCACCAGCGCCTGGCTGTATGATCTCAACCTGGAGACCAACCGCACTAGGATCGGTTGAAACCAGATTGATGACCGATGTTCCAGATGTCAGCACGCAAGTGAGCGTGTCAGAGTAGGCGATGGAGAGTGCACCAGATTCTACTGGGGCAGCAAGTATCTGCGCCTTGATGCCACTCTTACCTGGCTTCATAGCAGTCAGCGTAAGGATGGCAGTACCAGAGACCAGAGCCGCATGATCGAAGGTCTGTCCCTGAAGAAGCTTACGACCAGCCAGTGTAATGACTCCACCGGTAGATACGGGAACAGCCCCCACCATAGCATCGAGCTCGGGGAATCCAACTCGTCCTTCCGAGTTCTCAAACCCAAGTTCTGTATCAACCCGGAGATCTGCAATCTCCCCCGGCAAACCTGTCTTACCACTGGCTACCAAATGTGGGATCTTTGCGCTAGCGAAACCGAATGATTGTGACATGTTGTTCTCCTTCTCCTACTGCGTATCGTTGAGAATCCTGGCGATAATCCGTTTCGAATCCAGTGGCAGAGAATCGAACACTTCGCTCGGTTTCTCTACTATCTCACTCGCCAGTTCGGGACCAAACTTTGCTTTTAATGCATGTATTTTCTGACTGTCGTGCACACCCTCCTGTAACTGATCTTGTGTCAGTCTATCAGCTCCCTGCTCCCATAGCCACTCCGCCCTTTTCTCCATCCCAAACACACATGCTACTGGGTCTACAATGAAGTCATCCCAGTATTGATCTAGGCCATGCTGCACATCGAATGCCGTAAGATCTATGCAGAACTGGTCTGGAGAAGCACTGGCATACTTATCCAGCATGCCCCTCAGTGCATCCCTCTCCGGCGCATCATCTACCCAGAACTGCATACGAGTACAGACCGAAGCTCGTACATCATCAGCTGAGGCAAAGTTCTTGCCAGCATACTTCATGATGTTGTCAGTCACGGAGATATGAAGTTCATCAGCTCTGGCTGCGAGCTTGGTGCAGTACTCCCTACGCTCCTGTGGATGTAGGCTCTTACCATTCTCTTCAAACCACTTGTTTGCCTCCAGGACTTCCCCGTAACTGTCGATGGGGAAGCGACCCTGGCCCAGCTTCTCTAGACAGTAGCGTGTGTGAGCCTTCTTCTCGAACTTCGGAGGTGGAGACTTACCAGTGGTATTCACATACAAATGATCAGCGTCCTTGGGTATGTGCATCTGTACCTTCTTGTCAAAGTCTTTCATGGCATTGAGCTTGCCAGAAGTGATTCTCATCTTCTTTACTAGATCTGATACTCCAGCTTTCTTCTCATCTGTAGCGTTGAGCTGGCTATCCGCATCAGCCTCTTTGTTAGGATTGGACTGAAGAGGCATTACTTCTGATCCAGTCAAGTCCGCTGATTTCTTCTTGCCGCCAAACAACTCTTGGGACAGCTCTCTTCGCTCTGCGGATGGCATAGGCTTACCAGCATGAGTGAGAGTTACATGTTCCGCAGTCTTCTGTAGTTGCCAAGGCGGTTCGATCTCAAAAGCCTGGCAGTACTCCACCAGGTTGGCAGCAGCTACCTTCTGTGCCTCTTCCGGCAGCTTGTCCTTGTTCTCCAGGAAGTAGAGGGTGGATAGAGCAGTGTTACCCTTGTCCACACAGGCGAACTTTCTGATCTTATTACCCTGGTCTACCATAACCAAGGCAAAGGCATCATCAGGAAGAGCAGCCAGCTTCTCCTCTGACTGATAGTCAGCTTGCCGGATGTAGTCCGGGAGCTGAGCGAATGCAAGTTTGGTCTTCAGTACTGTTCCTGAAGGGTCGTCATAGAAATCGATGACCGTGCCTGTTTGCATGGGTATCTCCAAGACTAGATAGTACGAGCCACAAGGAAGCCGTGTCAACTCCTATACTAGCGCAGCAAAAAGCTCAAAACCACGGGTATAAGCAAATCAGTCTATACCCCTGATAATGCCTACAGACAAGATTCTCAGAACAACTGCACAGCAAAGGAGATCAATGGGATACGCAGAACGGTTCAATCTGAATGAGACACCAAGGTGCTTCGGTCACAACGAATGCTATGACGATGATGACACCGATTGCAAAGCCTGCAAACATCTTCATACGTGTCGACAGGAAGTCACCAGACAATCGGCAGCAGCTATGCCACGAGTAGCAACTGCCTACACACCCTACCGCCCCTCCGCCTCCGCTCCTACACCAATCCGACCAGCCTACACTCCAAGCTACAACTCGAACTATAGGCATGGTAGTTATCCAAGTGCTGATGTACCGACCTGGGAACCTGGGCCCATGAACGACAAAGATCCTGCGGTCACACGCTTCTTCAAAGATGGTGCCGCTGGTGCAGCTCGAGGTCTGTTCTTTGAGTTCTGGAGATTCTGGACCGTGTTCCGCCTCAAGTAATAGATCAACTTGACACAATGCAATTAGACGCAGTCTAATTGCAGCGCATCAAAATTTAGGAGACAAAATGGCAAACCTGCATTTGATCAAGAGAGATCCTGACAAAGGTTACTTCGGTAGGCAACTGTGGATACCGAAGAAACATGTGAATGTGAGATCGATCAAGGCAGGGCTAGAGTACCCTGTGATGGGGGATGAGGGTATTGCTTTTCTACAGCTCTGGGAAGAGAACGAAACGCACATCATTGTGCCTAGAGAGTTCATTCCCCGGGATCAATACCCGCTCCTTCAGTTTCCCATAGTGCGGGTAGGTCCTACCTCTTTTCCCACCATCAAATTCAAGAGCAGCATAGAGCTGGATAAGAAGAAACTCCATCTCAATATCCAGCGAGATGCCTTCAAAGCTATGTGCGCTTCTCGCAGTGGTATCTTGAACTTAAGTTGTGGCCGGGGGAAGACAGTAATAGCCCTGCACCACATAGCCGAGAAAAAAGTACCAGCTCTGATCATAGTGAACAATACCACTCTGATAAACCAGTGGGGAGAGAGGATCGAACAGTTCCTGGAAGTAGCGGGGGGTGTAGGACTAGTACAAGGTCCTCCAAACACCTGGGACTGGGAAGGTAGGGGCATAGTTATAGCCATGCTCCACTCCCTTTCCTTGCGTTACGAGGAACTGCCTGACGGTTTTGATCGATACTTTGGTGGTGTCTACTACGATGAGACTCACCATCTTTCTGCTCCACTCTTTGTCCGAGCCGCTCCTATGTTCTACGGAGCTAGGTACGGACTGACAGCAACAGTAAACAGAGAAGATGGACTAGAGTCCATCTATCAGTACCACATTGGTCCTGTGTTTTATAGAAATCTGATGCAAGACCTGAAGCCTCGCATCTACATCCAGGAGATGCCTGTGCATGTCAACTTCCAGGACCCTGCGGTCATAAAGGAAATCACAGACAAGCGAGGCATGCCTAGTATCCCTAAGCTCCGGGGCTATCTGTGTACCCGGCCGGAAACTCTTGAGTTCATCTCAAGCAAGCTGCGTGTTCCTCTACATAAAGGACGTAAGGTCCTGGCACTCAGTCACTGCATCGAACAGCTATGTGCGTTGAACGCTATGTTTCCAGACTCCGGCCTGTGCATAGGTGATGTGCCACCACATGAAAGAATCGAAACTTTGAGGCATAAGCAAATCACATTTGGGACTCTGCAGTTAGTCAAGGAAGCTCTGGACGAAGAGACCCTGGATACCATATTCTTCTTGACCCCGTTCGGCAGTGGTGCCGTAGAGATGGGTGGAAAAAACTCTCTACAGCAAGGAATGGGTCGTATCCTAAGGCCCCTTGAAGGTAAGAGGCATCCTATAGTTGTGATCGTAGACCCCATATACATACCCAAACTCCACAGGATGTGCAGTCAGTTGAAGAAGCTCATCAATGCCTGGCCTCAAGATGAGGGCGGGCCTTTTGAGTACACACTTCTAAGTCCATACGAAGGAGCCGAACCGAAATGATCAGTATGGATGATCTACTTAACATCATATGCACAGAAGCTTTTGAAGGTGGCAACACTAGTTCCTGTATTGATTATGCAAGTCCAGAAGAAGTACACAATCAACATCTAAAAGAGGGCGGAATAAAAATGAACCAAGACAACAAACGATTGATCATTCTAGGCAACGGTAACCTTCAACAGATGTACGTGGGGTACACCCTGTTCTCACATGAGCAGATACTATACATGCTTAAAGAAGGACACCCCATCGGCCTCACAGAGGCCAGAATCTTTCAACACCTGATCATAAATATGATGAGCCCACAAGGGCCACTCACCAGCGTGAACACAAAGATCTTACCATTTCCCATAGACATGAGTGGCGGAGAGATTTGGATTAAGGCAACTGAGTACATAGATCCTGACAGTTCTAGAGCCGTATCTGAGGCCATCAAGAACCTACTGGGGACGTGCAGCCAGATAGAACAAGATGCGCGACTAAAGGACTCAGGATTAGTCCTAGCTTCCAGCATGCCAAAGGACTGAGTACACGATGAATAAAGAAGAAGCACTCAAGCAATTGAGAGCAGAGTGGGGTGACTGTAGACGTTGCGGTTTATGCAATACACGTAAGAACCTGGTCTTCGGTAATGGCAATCCCAATGCAGACATATTGATAGTGGGAGAAGGACCTGGGGAAACTGAAGACAAACTTGGTCTGCCCTTCCGGGGATCTAGTGGCGAGATTCTGAATCGATTCCTAGATGCTGCACAGATAGACAGGAACTCGGAACTGTATCTCACGAATGTGGTGTGCTGTTGGCCATACCAAGTTGTGAAAGATGAGAGGACAAACAGGGACCTTCGTGAGACCAGGTCCCCCACCAAGGAAGAAAAGCTGGCATGTAGAGAACGGTTACTGAAGATTCTCTATATTGTAGACCCAATGATCATAGTAGCCCTAGGCAAGACAGCCATGCAGTCTCTGACCGGCAAGGGTACTGTAATTACAAAAGCACGTGGCGAGATACTGGTGATGGAAATACAGGGTGTGCATACCAAGGTTCGTTACCCAGTCCTTCCCGTTTACCATCCGGCCTACCTAGCCAGAAGCATGGACTACACAGATGATGGTCCATGGCATACAACGGAAATGGACTTCGGTCTTCTGTGTCAGGTGGTGGATTGCTTACGAGAAAAGTACTACGGTAAAGTACCCCCAGAAAGAGATCAAAAACATGAGCAACCGAAAGAAAAAGAAAACGAAGACAGAGACCACGATTGACCAGCCACCATCAATGGCCGACAACAGCGCCAAACGGTACAGAGCTGCAGAAGCAGAATTAGCGGAGTTCATGAAGGACCCCGACGTTAGGGAGATACTAACAGAACTGTATCAGTTGGTTGATGAGAGGAATGCAACTCTGGATGAGGCCATTCGCAACATCAAGTCAGAACTACAGCGTTCTGATCAAGCGCAGCTTGTGCTTGGGGGACTAGGTGCACAAAAGAGGCACAAGAGGTGGTATGATACTGACTTCTTGGCTGAGCATCTGCCACACAACCAAGCACAGCTGGTTCTCACATCACATCTTGAGTGGGAACTCAATCAAACACTACTTGAGCAACTGCTGAGGCAGGGTGAGGTTGATGCCGAGGTAGTTAAGCAGGCGTTTCATGACGAACCCGATTCTCCTGCGGTACTACCTGGCACACCGAAACCATTCATCCTTCCACCGCTACCAGTTGATTAGAGGGAACTATGAAAAGATATGTGTTGGGTTTTGCATTTGATCCTACCCTGTACAAGGTGTTGCTAATTGAGAAAACCAGACCCGAGTGGCAGGCCGGACGCATGAATGGTGTGGGCGGGCACATAGAAGAGGGCGAACTCTCTTACGAGGCCATGAGGAGAGAGTTCATTGAGGAGACTAACATTTCGGCAAATATTGACCCAGCCTGGGTACAGTACGCCAAGCTACATGGAGTTGATAAGAGTGGAGAGCTTTGGGAGATAGACATATACCGAGGGATCATAGACGAGCTCGGTCCTATCGACAGCTACTATGCTACTACAGATGAGGGTGTTGTATCATTGGTGGCAGTTAAATGTCTAAATACCTGTCCGGTACTTCCAAACCTGTTGTACCTGATACCAATGGCAATCAACAACATAAATGGCACAGACAAGTGCGCATACTTTGACATCGCGGAAGTTAGGTAAACATGGCACAGCTACTGACAGAAGATCTTACATGGTGTGTGAGTAGACTACCAAATCTGCTCAGGAAATTGATTAAGGAAAGGCCAAACCAACTGGTTGTGGCCGGGGGCTACATAAGGTCCTGCATAGCCAATGAAAAAGTAAACGACATAGATGTCTTCTCTCCAAGTGCAGGAGATGCACAACTGTGCGTGAGCATATTGAAACTGGCCGGACCCGATGTACTGAAGGTGGTAAAGACCGAGAATGCACTCACCATTTGTACGAAACCGTACCCAGTGCAGTTCGTGCACAAGTGGGTGTTCGCAAAACCGGAAGATGTAATCCCCAGCTTCGACTTCACCGTGGCTAAAGCAGCCATCTGGTACGATGGAAATAATTGGGTATCCCTGTGCGACGACAGGTTCTACCTAGACCTAGCTGCCAAGAGATTGGTCTACTGTTGTCCCATTCGAAATGAGTACGCTGGTGGTAGTATGTTGCGGGTGTTGAAGTTCTACCAGCGTGGCTACAGGATACCGCTAGACAGTATGGGCGCTGTCATAGCTAGACTGGTGCAAGGTGTGGGTATGCGGATGAACAGTACCCCACCAGAAAGCCAAGAGAAACAACTAGCAAAAGTACTGACAGGACTACTACGAGAAGTAGACCCTAGCGTCGACCCAGAGCACATAGCCCATCTTCCATCCACAGAACAAACTAAGGAGAGTGATGCCAGCACTAGTGATACCCGGACGTAAAGTTATGGCCACTGTAGAAGGACGTGCTCAACAGATAGCCAAAGAAGACAACAACCGAGTACGACGGAAGCAAGAGATTCGTGGAGAAGCAGAGCTCAACTTCTTCCCCGGAGATGGGAAAGCTCAAGTAGACAGCACCAGGGGGTTTAAGTCTTGGATCAATGGTCGCAATGGTGGACTTACTGTGGAATCTACTGTTCGTGTCAGTGTGGCCTGTAACCAAGACCCAGAGTCCATAGAGGTTGCTATACAAGAGGCTGGGGCAGTAGCAGAGGCAATGGCGAAGAAGGGGGCTGAGGAGATGGGAGCATACGTAGATCACTTCGCAGAGGATGTGGGATGAAGACTTGTGCCGTATGCGATAATACGTCAGAAGGCAACTACTCCATCCATAGATACGCAATGGATGTAGGTCGAGAAGTGTGGCTCTGTGATGGGTGTGGATCTAAAACAACACCCACATGCGGACAGATATGGGATTGGCTGCGCGATAAGAAGTTGCCAAGGTCTGCCTTCGTCAAGAAACCTAGGAAGCCGAAAGCAAAGAAACGCACATGAAAATCTGTGATGATGCTTGTTTGATCAATGCTCTACATGTAGTGGAGATAGCAATCAGCAATACCACCCCATACGTGGGTGGCAAAGGCATGCTCATGACTGCTACCTATGCTCTTGCCATAGGAGATCCTAAGAACCAACAAATACAAAGCACGCACGGTAAGTGCACAGCAACACCACAAAACTGGTCAAAAGAAACACTAGAAAAACTAGTCGACTTGATCGACTCAATGGAACATGACCTACTACCAAGACACTTCGACAGAAACATCAACAACACACTAAGCAAGGGGATGCAAGATGAGACAGGGCCTGAGACTGGAAGACTCGAAGAAACTCCTCAAATTTGAACTGGTACGACAGGAGGTCGCTGAGGAACACTATCTCAAGAACCCAGACATCGTAGTCAAGATGTCTGACTTGAGGATCACACCAGAGCTCCACATGGAAATCCCAAAGTTGGGTACGTTCAGCATGACAGATTGGTCCAAGCATCAGCTCGGTCAAATCCTGGGAATCCAGTGGAACAAGTGGTTCAATCCTGCCTTTGTCAACCACAGCGTCATTCAGGATGAGTTACAAAAGCGTTTTTCTTGGACCGGCATGAGCCAGAAGCTCAGGACCAAGCAGTTCCGACCAGGAACTCCAGGGGTCAAAGGAGCCAACGGTTATCTACGTGCCGTTCTATCCCCAACATACGAGCCCATAGATGACGAGAGGATCTTTGATAGGTGCGAACGCAGGTTCACATCTCAGCTCAGTGAGCTGGGCTTCATGAAAAATCACCTAACAAAGCATACACGGTGGGGTAATGACCACTGCAACTACTACACCATGGTTTCCAAACAGGAGATCAACCTTGGGGAGATTGACAGGAATAATCCCAACCCGGAAGTTCGACGTATCTATGACCTGGCGGAAAGAGAAGGCAGACTCCCAGAAGCTGACTACATCTACCCAGGTCTGTCCCTGCGTAACTCAGAAGTAGGATACACAGCTGTCGTCATAGATGAGTTCACCTTCCGCCTGGTGTGCTTGAACGGAGCCATCATGTGTGTGGGCGATAGCCGACTCATGTACCGACAACACCGACCCATCGAAGAGGCTTTTCTGGACAAACAACTGAACGAGGTATTCAGCAAGGTCGACAAGCGATGGCTTCAGACCAAGAATAACCTCCTCATGCTTTCCGGCATTCCCATCAAAGACCCAGACAATGAGATCCTCCTGCAGTTGACAAAGCTGGAGGCTTCTAAGAAGTTCATCACCGCTGCTCAAGAAGCATACAAACTCGAGCCCTTGGCAACCATGTACGGTGTGTTCCAGGCTGTCACACGGGCAGCTCAGAATATCAACGAGGATATGGACAAGCGCTTCGACTTGGAAACTATGGCTGGACGTCTGGTATCTATGGCTCCAAAGCTTACCGCGTTGGCTGCCTAGACCACAACCTGTTGTGGGTGGGGTAGGGGTACACCACAAGCAGTTGGGTTCATCAACACGTCGTTGACAGCCTCACTGCTTGGGGTACTCTTACCCTTTCCACTTCTGTTGCAAGGAGAGATCAAATGGCAGAACGAGGAAGAGCGTCAGGACCCGGTTCCGCACTACTGGGACTAACAGAACTGAACAACCGATTCACTGCGCTTCAAAAAGAGTTTGCGGAACTCAGAGATCAACTGAACGTCTTTGAGAATTGGAACTCTGAGATCAAGACGATGTACGGTAAGATGGTTGGCATTGACACCACAGATGGCAACTCCCGTACTGGTGTTCTTGTGTGGTCAGACCGCTACAATCTATGCATAGAGCGGGTAGGTGGAGTTAAAGCGCACAGACAAATCATAAGCAAAGGTGCAATGGTCTCTATAGAGCTAGAGGAGTAACCTATGGCAGCCAACAAAGACATATCCTTGATAGCAAAGATCGCTGACACAGGCGACATCAGAACTGCGTACGATGCTGGTGTACGTGTAGAACGCTTTGCAGATACAGATGCCAGGCTACTATGGGACTATGTCTATGGATACTGGAGAAACAAAGCTACCAGTGGTGATGTTCCCACCAGAGAGATGCTTCATGAGGCATTTCCCTCGGTAGACATTCCACCAGAGAATCGCATAAGCATCAAGTCAGCCGTAGATGAGTTCCTCAAGCACGACACTACAGCAAGACTCAAGAAACTTGGTACGTACATAGACGATTGGGCTGAAAGACCTGATGAGGCTATTGCGCATTTAGATCGTGAAATCAGAGAGATGCGTAAGATCCGTAGGAGTAGCACTGATATCATTGTCTCTGCTTCCGGCGAAACCGTAAAGCGTATGTACGAGGCGAACAAGCAGAAGAACGTACTCAGTGGTATCCCCTATCCGTGGAAGATACTGAATGATGAAACTCGAGGTATGCAGGATGGAGAGTACATCATCTTCTACGGAAGACCTAAGAGTCTCAAGACTTACCTCGCTCTGTATGTTGCTACGTATGCATACGATTTCGCCAGCTGCAACATATTGATCTATACCCGCGAGATGTCTCCAGAACAGATGATGGTCAGAAGTGTGTGCTTCCTAATAGGCGCTCCATACGAGGCATGGAAGCACGGACGACTGAACGAGATAGCGCATCCACACGGTGGTAATATGGAAGATCATTTCCATGCCACTATGGATACTATGTACGCAGATGAGAAAACCTGCAGTCTAGAGACTGGCAGAAACAAGAAGCTGATCATTACCAGTGACCGAGAGGACCGCAAGTACGGTGGTGCAATAGGTGGTCTACAGCGTAAGATGGAAGACTTCAAGCCAGACATGACTGTAGTAGACGCCGTATACCTCATGAAAAATGATCGTGATGGAGTAGGACAACGGTCAGTGAAGTGGGGAGACCAGTCCGCCATATCCCAAGATCTAAAGGACCTGGCACAAGACACCAAACGAGTAATCCTAGCTACGTTGCAGGCGAATAGGGCCAGTGAAAAACCAGACCAACGAGGACAGTCTACAACTAACCTGGCCTACTCAGACTCCTACGCACAGGATACCGACTTGGCCATTGAGATCATAAAGAGGTACGTGGATAAAGAGCACAATGAGCTAGCCCTTGCTATCACTGCTTCCAGAGAAACAAATATAGCTGGGTTTGCCATTCATGGAAATCCATGCTGCGATTTCAGCATGTTGGAGCGAGAAGTTCGTGATGACATGGGTGTCATGAAGAATCCTGATGGCACCAAGGTCATTCAGCCTGTTATCTTCCAGGACCCAAGAGACATCAAACAATTCTTCTGGAAGAATCACATACCAAGCGTGTTGCCAAACTACGATGCACCTGAAGAGTCCTCTGGCGATGGAGGACGTAGAATGAAGGGCCCGCCCTCGTTGCATATCCCAGGTAGGTGAGTCGTGGCACTACGTGAGGTCGTACTAGAATACGCTACTAAGTATCTGCGGTACGTAAGAACTTCAGGAACGGTTAACGTAGGTGGTCCTTGCCCTTTCCATAAGGGAGGGCAAGAACGCACACCATCCTTCTACATCAATACCCAGAATGGGTTGTACTTCTGCCATGCGTGTGGCGAGAAGGGTACGTTCGCGCAGTTCATGAAGCTAATGGGGGCTAGTGCTGAGAAGGTAGACCTAGTTCTCGAGCTAGCCAGACAAGAGCAACCGAAGAGACCGCCTAAGGCATCAGACCTTCATGGTGACCACTACCTGAACGAAAGCTTGTTGGGTGTCTTTGACTATTGCCCCGTAAAGCTGGTAGAAGATGGATTCGATGAGGTACTACTCCACAAAATGGATGTGGGGTTTGATAAAGAGTACGAACGGATCACATTTCCTCTCCGCGACTTGTATGGGAATTTGGTGGGGTTTTCAGGAAGAACGGTGACGGATGGTTACCCGCGATACTTGGTATACAAGAAAGAAGACCTGAAGAGGTTTTGCTCAGACAGACCAGAGGACATGGCCAAGTATGATTCGTATGACATCAAGAATCATGAGCATCTGTGGAACATGCACAACGTGTTCCCCAGTCTGTTCTATACCGAGCTGGATACTGTGATAGTGGTTGAGGGATTCAAGGCGTGTCTATGGATGATACAGCATGGGTTCGAGAATACCGTAGCTTTGCAAGGGAGCCGAATGACGGCAAAACAAGAGGCCATACTTTGCAAGTTTGGTGGGAGTGTGCTCTTCTTTCTAGACAACAACAAGGCAGGAAGGGATGGTACTAATGACGCAGGACCAAGACTAAAGTGTAGAGGACAGCAGTTCAAGGTTTGCTCCTACCCGGACTCTGTAGAAGAAGGAGCACAGCCAGACAATCTCACACAAGAAGAAATACAGAACAGTCTGGACACAGCAAAAACACTGAATGAATGGAGAACTGAAAATGGAATACTCCCCAAATCGAAGAATCTCAATAGGGCAAAGAATCCATGGGTACATGGCAACGCACAGCACAGGTAAGAGCAGCGGTTTCAAACGAAGCAGAGGCTCTTCCCTCAACATCAGGTGGGGTGCTAGGTGGAGGCCGCCGAAGGCACCAGCCACAGCTAAGATCCGACTGATACCAGGGAACTACAAGGGACTGGATGGAAACGAGTACTCATACTTCCAGTACGTTGAGTTCTACAGCGTGAGGGCCAACAGGAACTTCATCAGTTCCGCTGATTGGAAGATCGATGATGAGGGTAAGCTCATCAAGGTTGGTGGGAATTGCCTTGGTCAAGATGCAATGGATACGGAGATTGCAGAGGGTATAGACAGGGACCACCGTTCGATCTCTCGTAGACTTATGCATGTGTTCAATGCAATACACCTGGCATGGTACCACCTGGTACCAGTAGAACGTGGAGATGGCTCACCAGCCATCTATGAGAATGGCAAGAACAAAGGTGAGCAGATACTGCAGAAGGTACCTTGTGATGGTCGCAAGTGTGACATGTGCCAAGAAAAACTCCCAAAGACATTTGGCAAGAAGTCACACTGGAGTCTGGGGTTCAATCACCTCGTGAATCTGTCCGGGTTCATTGACGAGATTGAAAAGGACTGTTCAGAGTGTGGTGGCAAGGGCACCATAGAGAAGGTTACCTACGACTGCGGTGGATGTGGCACACCAATCGTTGTGTGTGCTGACTTCGATCTCCGGGATGAGAAGCAGGCAAATGAGTACGACAGGTTGATTGGTAGACCATACGTCTGCAAGTGTGGCCTTACTGATATACCTGTGGCTCAGCTTGAGTGCACTGGCTGCAGAGACCCCAAGCCACTGGACATCTTTGACTGTGACATAGAGGTCAAGAGGCAAGGTGAGGGTACTGCCTCCACAGTACAGGTTGCTCGATGGGTGCCTACCGTGCTTACAGATGAATTGAAGGAAATGGCCAAGCCGTGGAACTTCAGTGAGATCTTTGCACCTGACCCATTGAACATACAAGCAGACATCCTGAAGTGCAGGAATCCATATGCTACCGGCGGTGCCGAAGCCGGTAAAGAACATGCCCGTGAATACGGTACAGCCGACTACAACAAGTAGTGACTGAGTCTGTAGTCCCACCCTCCCTTCTGCCGGGGAGGGTGGGATTTTCTTTGTAGGCACACTCAGGAGAATTCTTTGCAGCGCATACTACAGTTGAAACCGCCGGTTACCTACGTGGATAACCCCGAAGAGATGATGAAATTCGTCAAACACGTACAAGCCACCAAGGAGTGCGCACTAGATACTGAGACGACAGGACTCAACAGGTGGAAAGATCATGTGGTTGTGTGGTCTGCTTGTCCATCTGAAGACGCCCGATACTGCTTTACCCGGCCTATGCTTCGCATCTACAACGAGGAGCTAGCCCAAGATACCAGCCTCACCTGGTACTTCACCAACCAAACATTCGATTTCTGCATGCTTGCAAATTCTGGTGTCCTACCTCCTATGGGTGACTCCTATTGCACGCTGGCCATGGACTGGCTACACAACGAGAACCGACAAGGACGCCACGGTCTGAAGGACACCACGCTGGACTACACAGGTGCCGGCATGGAAGAGTTCAATACCGCTTTCCCAGGTCTGAAAGAAGAGAGTACGGAGGTACGCATACTCAGAGCTCTGGAAGTAGATTTCCGTAGGGCGATCAGTTATGCGTCTGATGATGCGTACGCAACCTTCAGAGTCTTCCATATTCTCCGCGACTTCCTAGACAAGGAAGAGATGGTTTATGAGAAGTCCTTGTGGGAGTACTTCCAAGAAGTAGAAATGCCATTCACTAGGGTCTTGTTCAATATGATCCGAAGAGGGATTATGATTGATACAGGGTACCTAGAAGATCTGAAGCCGCAGCTGCATGGAAATATACAGCTGCTAGAGCGGAAGATTGTGAAGATGGCCGGTAAGGAGCTGAATCTCAAGAGCACTAAGCAGCTGGCATGGTTGCTCTTTGAGAAACTTGGTCTTAAACCGATCAAAAAGACAAAGAAAGGTGGCAAGCCATCTACGGATGAGGACACTCTACAGCGGTACGCTGATGATGGTATAGAGATATGCAAGGAGATCATAAAGCTTCGTAAGCTCTCAAAGTTCAACAGCACCTACGTCGAGGGTCTGTCCAAGTGGTTAGATCCTGTGGGTCGTGTGCACCCCACACTCACCCAGCACGTGACAGTTACTGGACGGTTGAGCTCTGTAGATCCGAATCTCCAGAATATTCCGCGACCTGACAACGACGTGTTCCATATCCGTGAAGCATTCATTCCCAAAGAAGGTTATGCCTTCTGCGTCTTTGACTACGAGCAACTGGAGATGAGAATACTGGCTCATATTTCTGGTGAGCCTAACATGATCCAAGTGATCAATAACGGGTGGGATATTCACACAGGCACTGCCAGCCTGATGTACAACTACCCGTACGAAGAAATCATAGCTGCTGTGAAGAGGAAGAAGTCAGCATCCAAAGAAGGCAGCAACATCAAGCTCACGGAACTCGAGCTAGCGATGTGCTTTGGTAGACAAGCCAGTAAGACAATAGGCTTCGGACTGCTGTTTGGTGAGGGGCCGAAGAAGCTGGCCAATACCCTAGGCGTGTCTATACCAGAGGCAAAGAGACTGATAGAGAAATACTTCGCACCATATCCCGGTGTTCGAGAGCACATCAACAATGTGCACAGACTGATCAGAGAGGATTGTGTATACCGCACACTTATGGGAAGGCCCCGTAGATTCCCAGAGATGTCTCAGATAGGTGATAGACCCTATTGGGATTTGACCGGTGGTGAGAAGCTAGTTGTATCGCAGAGTGAGCGTCAATCGGTCAACTTCGGTACGCAAGGTGGGGCTGCTGACATACTCAAGAGGGCTATGATCTTGTGTGAGTTCGATCCACACCTCCGAGATCTAGGTGTGGAGATGCTACTTCAGATTCACGATGAGTTGATTTTCGAAGTGCCTATCGAATCCGTACAGGAGGCTATGCCAGCCATCAAACAACTTATGGAGCATCCACTTGGTTACGAACTGGCAGTTCCATTGGCTTGTGATGGAGGTTCTGGAAACTCCTGGATGTCCGCGAAAGGCTAGAACAATGAACAAAAAGCTAAGTGAGATACAGGCATTCGTAAAGGCTGAGATGGCCAAAATAGACACTGACGAAAGGTATCATAACGAACCGGCACTGTTGCAAGTAAATGCACCCCTAACTTTGATCCAGCTTGAAATGAGTGCCAAGATGTTAATCCTAAAGAAGGTAAAGGCACTTCTAGACCAGCCATGACCTACCAGCAATTGATCGTGCACGTTGCAGAAGGCTCGAGCTACACAAAGCGTGAACTACGTAAGATCTTACGCCTTGTTAGCTCCGCCATCTGCAACGAGCTTGCTGGTGGTGGAGAGGTTGTGTGGAACGGTCTTGGTGCACTCAAGAACGTACCTAAAGCCCCACACCTCGTACGCAATGTCTTCACAGGAGAGCACTACAAAACTAAACCTAGTAGACGAGTCAAGTTCACTCCAAGTGCAAAGGTTAGGAAGCAGGTGAGAGCATCTATACACCTGTTCCAGGAACCTGACTTGGTTCAGCGCTATCTACCAAAGGAGAACAGTGGAAAAATACGCAGTACAGATAGACCCAACAAAAGTGGACAAGGAGAAGGAGAAGAACGCAGAGAAGGGGAAGACGTTGGACGACCCCAACTGCAATGTACCCCTAGATCCAATCGAGGGCTCAAAGCCTTTCGAAAAGGAAGCTGAGAAAGGCGCAAATGCCAAAGCCAAGTAAGACACCAGTCAAGAAGCCTACGTACACAGGGCCTGTGTACGTAGACCCCAATTCTATCCCGCGAGCTGATGCAAATGAGCTTCTGGATGTTCTCCAAGCCACGCTTGGCGGCGATGGTGTAATCCTGCAGCAGGGTATAGAGGTAGAAGGTCGCTTAGATCTAAGACGACCAAGTGGAATCACCCAACTAGATATCGCGTGTGGTGGTGGTCTGCCAGCTGGTGGACTTTCTCAGATAGATGGGGCTGATGGGGTGGGAAAGAACCTGCTGATGAACTACTACTTTGCCAAGCAGCAGTCCATTCATGGAGCCGCCACCAACCTGGCCATGGTGTGCCTAGAGAGTGGTTATGACAAGCTGTTTGGCAGGGCGGTAGGAGTCAAGGTAGCACTATCTCCATACGAGATTGAGGCAGAGGGCAGGCGTAGGCGCATGAAGGGAGAGCCTGAGCTCACAGTTGAGGAAGTAGCAGAGCTACAGTCTCAGGTAGGCAACTTCCACATCTTCCGTGGTGCCGCATCAGAAAAGATACTGGAGGCTGTGGTGCACTGTGTGTCATCCAACTCCTATCAGATCATAGGCATTGACTCTTGGGATGCCATGCTCACCGCAGCAGAGGAGGGTAAGGAGCTCGAGGACAACGCGAAAGTAGCCGATGCTTCGGGTATACAGACTAGATGGATGCGCAAGGTGTTTGGTGCCTTATCTCCCCAAAAGATCTGCCCGGACTGCTTTGGTAGGCCACTGGGATTCAAGCAGTATGGCAAAGGGAACTTCGACTACATCTGCCCAGAAAGCAAGTGCGGTTGGAAGGGTAAGAAACCCTACATGTGGGAGAACGAAACTACCCTCATAGGCATTCGGCAGATACGCGCCAACCTGAATAAGATGGGCATGCATGCTCGGGAGTACAAAGTCGGAGGTGCATATGCTCTTCGTCACGGCAAGATGATCGATATTGCCCTCAGGCGAGGCAAACCGATAGAGCTCAGCAATAACAACATCGGAAAAGAGATCAACTGGGAGCTTACAAAGGGCAAGGCAGGTACACACGAGGGTCTGAAAGGAGCATACGAATACTACTACGCTCCGCCAGGCATCGACCTGTCTTCAGATCTAGTCAACTACTGCTCGGCCAACAACATCATCCAGTATGGTGGACCAAAGGTTGGGTTCTACGTGACGTCTATGGATGGTAGTGAACAGGTTAAGTTGGGGACCAAGGAAGAGATGCAAAGGCGGGTAGAGGAAGACAAAGACATTGAGCACCTTCTTCGTGTTCTCAGCTTCAGAGAGGCCGGGCTAGGGAGAGTGCGGTTCAAGTGAACACCATCAAATTAGAGCTGGCTGTACGATATGTAGGGTTCGGAAAGTCCTGTAGCAGTTGCGGACAGGTGAGGGAAACCACACACTATGCCCTCCAGAATACAGTGAGTGGTGATGTGCTACAGGACTTCCGACTCTGCGATAAGTGTCAAGACAAGGGGCACGTGATACGATTTGAAGTGGTGGGCTCTGCTGACACCAATAGAGCCAGAGGAGCGCGTAGAGTACGAATATCCAGAGAGCTGGAGAGGGGCCTTGCCAGGGATGTAGGAGGCAAGGTGCAGCCAGGATCTGGAAACCAAGATGATAAAGACGATGTGCGGGTGTTCGGAGAGTGGCGATTCGAACACAAGTACACGGACAACTGCAAGGACTACATACTGCACGCTTCAGATCTAATGGCGGTGGTACGACATGCCAAACTGTCTGGAGAGTGGCCAGCATTCGTTCTGAACTTCCGCAAGCTCGGTAGGAAGTTTGTCACAATTCCATACGAGCTATTCCTCGAACTAATGGAGAGACTGCGTGCCAATAGATAAGCTGATGAGCGTAAAAGATCTGAGCACCTGCTCAAAGAAGGTGTTCCAAGAAATAACAGTAGTGAACAGAATCGAATCTCTGCTGGAAGACATGAATGTCAAGGCAAGTTCGATGTCTGATCAGTTAATGATTGGAGACATGGTACGCATGACTCATGTGTTCCATGCCTCCGAAATTGGAAGAACCACAGGTAGGTCGCCTAGTGGCAAGTACCCTATGGGTTGTGCTAGAGCCCTATACTACAGTTACATAAATGCACCAGCTGAGGGTTCTTGGACTCCCAGAAACAGACGCATACTAGACACTGGTACTGCAATCCACAGTCAGCTACAGATGTACTTAGCGGAGGTAGCAAAGAAGAGGAAGAAGACAGAGTCGTTCGAGAAGGAAGCTCTCATCTCTCCAGAGACAAACCCAGTAGCCGATGTCTTAGATCTATCCGGACATACTGATGGCATCTACAACATCACTCTTCCGCACTTGCAAGTACGTTTTGGAATAGAAATCAAATCCATCAATGATGCTGGATTCAAGGCCACCAAATCAGTACACCCAGAGCACGCAGTACAAGGTACCATCTATCAAGCATGCTTGGATTTGCCGGTTATGCTGTTCCTGTACTACAGCAAGAACGATTCCAACATGGCCGAGTTCCTTCAGGTATTTGATCCCAACATATGGGAAGAGATCAAAACAAAAATCAACTGGGTTAGGGAGTGTGTGTACAAAGGGGTAAGCCCCCAACAAGAGATAGGGTTTGGTTGCAAGACCTGCAAGTACAAAGCGATCTGTAAGCCACCACAAAGGACAAGAAGGCCCATGGCAGTGAATGCATTCAGAACAAAGGGAGGTATGGCATGCGGATAATCAGACCTGGTGTAGAGCTAGTATCCTGCTCTACAAATCCAGAGAAATTGATCGAGCGTATGGGAAGAATTTGCTACAAGAGTGAGGACATGATCACAGAAGATTCTGCCCCCAAGTTCATCAGAATGATCATGCAGCGGGGTCATGAATCTGTACTAGAGCATGCCGTTGCTAGCTTCATCATCACAACAGACCGTGGGGTTACCCACGAAATAGTACGGCACAGGCTTGCTAGCTACTCTCAGGAGAGCACAAGATACTGTAACTTCTCGCAGGATCGTTTCGGGGGAGAGATTACTGTTATCGAACCACCCGGTCTAGGTGAAAGTATGGCTTGGGGTTTCTGGCATAGCGCTGTAGCAGTAGCTGAAGCCCAGTACTTAGCGATGCTCAATGAAGGCATGTCACCACAGATTGCTCGATCTGTTCTTCCGAATTGCCTGAAGTCTGACATAGGGATGACAGCGAACTTTCGAGAGTGGCGTCACTTCCTCAAGCTGAGGACTAGCCCAGCAGCACATCCGCAGATGAGAGAAATAGCGAATCTGATAGCACAAATACTATGCGTCCTGTCTGCAACATGCTTCGGGGAATTCTTGGAGAAGACTGATGCCAATACTGGAGGCTAACTACGAACAAGGCATGGCTGCCTATGAACAAGCAGCCGACAAGGGTGATGCGGAACTGATCAAGATGGGCTTCCCTAGGTCCCAAAGACCTATGGTAACTGTCGAGGGTGTGCAGCAGTTCGCAGATAGACCTACCCTACCTGAACGTCTCAGCGACTTGTCGATGTCAGACCTGCAGGACTTGCTTGGCTGGTTCACTGCCTGGCACTCGTATGCTGTGGAGCAGGTACCTCCAATGCGCATCATGAGAAACACAACAGAAGCTGCTCGCGACTTTGCGTGGGCTAAGATCCGAAAAGAAAAGAAGGGTACAGTATCTGATAAGAACGATAACACCCGTACGGATATGAGGTACGTCCAGGCAAACACCGCCTATGAGACCTCAGACTACATGTACAATATGATCAAGGCCATAACAGATGGCCTGTACAGAGAGATTGAAACCATATCCAGAGCCATCTCAGGACTGGAACAAAAATTCGGTGCAGAAGGACATCGTTTTTCAGGAGAGCGTCGCGGTGTTGGTGCACACTCTGGCCCCTCCTTCAAAACACCGTTCAAAGCTGATGTCATGGCACGATTCCGTACAGGGACCAAGCGATGAGCTTGGTGATCCCAAAATCGAAGAAAGTGCAAGAGGTTAGACATGTAGCAGGACTACATGTGTGGGTACCCTTCCTGCCGCCATCCTCAAATGGCATCTACGTGAACATACCGGGCCACGGTAGAACTCTATCTACCCAGGCTCGGGCGTTCAAGGTGAAGGCCATGCGAGAGATTCAACAGAAAGGTAGGGTGGCCTTTCTGCAACTGAAACCCAATGTACCCTACCAACTGAACCTCACAGTATTCTTCGATCATATTGAAATCAAAAAATCAGCAAAGGGAAACAGGTACATAGTTAGAGACTTGAGCAACGTAGTGAAGTTGATAGAAGACACGGTGTCAGAGGCAGTAGGGATAGGAGATGAGCACAACTTCAGACTGGTTCTAGAGAAGCACTGTGATCCTGAGAACCCCGGTATGTATGTAGACCTAATTCAAATATCTGAGAAGAGTGTAGGTCTGACAAAGAAGGAGTACGATCTTGGTCACACCACTAGTACCTAAAGTCGATGCAAACGACTTCTCACGTACGAACATCACAGAGTTGATTACTCTGTGCCAGCATGCCGGTATCCTTGGAGCACACAGGGGCATACCGCGCAAAACACTTATCGCACTGCTGAGAGGAGAGACAACAGCCAGAGCAGTAGACATGCCGGACCCTGTGGACAACTACAGGGAGATGATGCTCTATCTACAAGAGTCCATGCCAGACATTATCAAAGGGCAACTGAAGTGCAGTACTGATCACTACTTCTGCCCGGCTTGTCCGCCAGCAAGAGTGGTAGCATGTGCACTCGTGAACTTTGATGAAGGGTTCAGAGAGCAAATCTTGAAAGAGATGAAGATGGGGCAAGGATGAACCTCAAGAGTTGTGTAAGCTGTGACCGGCTTACCACCTGTCACGTCGTAGATGCAGACAAGTTGGAAATGGGGTATTGTTGCGATTCATGGGCCAAGACAAGCTCAAGTATCTTGTCAGGCCGCCTTCAAATTGCTAAAAGGTTCGGACCTTGGGCACTCAGGTACGAAACCATTCGACTGCAACCAGTAGGTGAGAGTGCTGGACCAAAAATCAGGAGACGACACAAAAATGGCTGACACGTACACTCGCGAAGATCTAGGAAAACTGAAGCGCTCTGAGCTGCGGGCCTTGGCTGTAAGTGACAAGGTGGGCATGACGTTCCAAGAAGCAAGCACCGCACGATCTGAAGACATGGTGGAGATTATCCTCAAGAAGCTCGGAGGAGCAGGAGCTAAGAAGGGAGCACCCGCTCCCAAGGGAAAGCCAGCTGGTAAGCCAGCACCTACCCCAGAACCCGAACCGGAAGAGACACCAGAAGAAGAGGCCCCTGCGGAAGAAGAAGCTCCTGCAGAAGAACCCGAAGAAGTGCCGGAAAAGAAGAAGGGTGGCAGGGCCCTGAAGGAAGAGAATACGGTCATCCAACGGGTAGATACAATCGGCCTGTTGGTCGAGGAAACATCCAAGAACGTGGTAGGTCTGACTGAGAAGTTGGGTGCCCTGCAGAAGCAGTCCTATGTTGCACTCAGCTTGCTCAAACTGCTGTTGGGTGCCAACATGGAACCTGATGAGGTGGACAAGGCTATCGACGAAGCCTCCACAGAATTCGATGGTGGCGAGGGAAAAGAGTAAAGGGGATAGACCCCATACCTCCGTCTGCTGAAGACGTAGTCACATTCAGCTTCAGCAGCCTAGAGAGAATGAGTGTCAAAGAACTTCTGATGGTGATCGAGTCTGTTGTATCTGACCGACCACCACCAGGAGCTACTAAAGAGCAGCTCCTGCACTTCATTCATCTCAACTCGATCTAGTTTCGAGTAGAAGGGAGCCCACCGGGGGCTCCCTTTCTTTTGCCAAAATACATACCCTACGAGGGTATAAGGATTATGAGTAGGAAGATCTAACCCACAAACCGAAAGGATCAGCCATGAGTATGCTAATGCCGAAAGACATCCGAAGTGATGTGCGGAGAATTCTAGCCAGTGCTGCCACTGGAAAGCCCGTAGGATGGAAGCCTCAGTATGTTACTGCCTATCAGATCTTTCGACGGCTTCCCTCCGCAATCAGACACAGACTGGTAGCTGAAAGGGGGAAGCCTGGGAAGGGTAGCGGCAACGAGTTTGCAGCGGCGAGTGTTGTTGCCATGGCATGCAGGGGCATGCCTGACGTACGTATCCGACGTCTGGACACCGAAGGTATCACCTTCGAAACCGGCACAAACAGAATCGCGAAAGCAGGGTACAAGGTGTGTGGCATCTACAGACTGCTACCACACCAGAACAACTAGCACAGGAAGGATTGGAGGATGACAGAGAACGGGAAGACGTATTGGGTACACAAGTCAGAAGAGCGGACGTGGTGCAAGTTGTTGCCGCAACAATGGTCATTGCATGTAGAGCCCTCATTCCTAGCCAGGTACATCTACACTGGCTATGTGGCGATCAGAAACGAGAAGGTAATACAAAACATCGGCGCTGACGATGTGACCGAGTGTCAGCAACTGGTAGAGCAGAAAGCTAAAGAGTATCTGACAGCACTGCTGTCTGCTCTATAATGGTAATGACCTTTGAAAAAAAAAAGAACGGAGGGACATGCGCGAAAGACTCTTGGCTGTGGTAGCAGTACAGAGATCGGTGCGTACACAACTGTAGACTTGCGCTAGACCCCTCTCCCCGCTGCTGGCGGGGAGAGGGACCATACGCTAAACCTTAGCCTACAGAGGTATCTGACCCTTCTCTAGCTTCCGCACTATGTTCAGCACTCTGCGTATTCCTCGAACATCCTGACTGGCCTCAAAAACAGGATTGGTGGGCTGCACAGTAGGCGCACCTGGAGCAGGAGCAACAGGTGCTGGTGGCCGAATATCAAGAGCCCCCACCTTCCGAAGACTCGCAGGCATCTTGAACTTGGGTACCCTTGGCTCCTTCCCGAATACCTCAGGACCTGCCTCTAGAACCGCATCAGCTCGCTTCTGTAGGGCGTTTGCTATCTTGACCAGCTTCCCCTTCTCCTTAGCCAACTCACGCAGCCTGTCCATGGATATCTCCACCATGCTACCAAAGAACTTGGGGTTGTCGTAGTGGTCCAGGTATGCCTCTTTGGCGTCTTCAGCAGTGTCCCAGCCAAGCAATATCTTGTCCTCGTCGTACTTGCCTGTGTCTGGCCTCTGCTGGTGTACTACGAAAGCCTTCTCCGCATCCGGGTTGGGCCCTACAAAGACATCCAGGCCCTCTCCGTCCGCTCCCTTGGTGCCTCTGATGTAGCCATAGGCATATCTGAAAGTGGTAGCCCACTCGTGGCCGTCCTTGTCTTTACCTCTCCGTACACTACCCGCTGTGTGCTCTATGTCTAGTGGCAAGCCTTGGAACTCCATCTGTGAATCTAGCTTGTAGGCTGCTGTCTTTGCCTTCAGCCACAACTCTGCCATCCCACGCTTGTCCAGGCCCTTAGCCTGACGTACTCGGGCATCCTGTGGCTCTTGTGGCTCTACCTCTGTGGTGGGGTTATCATCAGTGTCACCGGAACCAAGACCAGTGTCCCTGGTAGCCACATCAGAGTCATGCTTCATGTCACGGGCAGGAGGATTGAAACTGTTCTGATCAACTACTGGCACACTCCCAGGCAGGTCTGTGGGACTGCCTGTGTGTTTATTTGCTCCTCGGCCTACAAACTCTGGCGAGCTCTTCTCTTCCGGCTTTTGATCTTGGGTTGGTGGGTTCAATCTACTCTGATACATGGCTCCGGTATCTTCGATGTCAAAGTTGGAGTAGTCAGCTCGCTTTACTACCGACCCGATTTTGAAAATGCGATTCAGATGGGGTTGAAGCTTAGTCCCATCACCCATGAATCCGCCGCCATCGTAATCAGACATCTTCTCCTCCCCGGTTTGGGTGGGGTCCATACGAGTACCTTGGAGTTGATGGCCAGAGATTTCTCTGGCCTGCTCCTCGTTATCACCGTTGGGACCGTCCAGCTTCCCTAGAAGCTTTTTGTCCTGGGAGGGGTCTTCTATCACTTTGCCTTTGAGGGAGTTACTGGTTTTGGTGCTGGATGTGTGAGACGTACTGGAGGGGTAACGTGTGTGGGCATTGGTCGTGGCATTCCTGGGTGGCCTGTACGCATAGCTGGTGGTACGGAGTTGACTAGTGCGCCCACCTCTACAGCCAGAGGGTCTGTAGCAGACACACGTGACAGTGCCCTACACATCTGCCCGGCCGCCATGGCGGAGAGGGTCAAGGTCTGTGGGGTAAGAGGCTTCCCAGCTGCAATAGCCGCTGCGGCATCAAGTAAACCCAACTCCTTCAATGCTGCTACAGCAGCTAGCGTAGGCGCATTGATTTGGATAAGTCTCTGCTGTACTGCTGTACTCAGTGTGACAGTCACCTGTGCCTTAACTACTGCTTTAGGGGTGGGTGGGGTCGGTGTAGTTGCCATATGATCTCCTTAAACTGTTCTTGCTACGTGTCCCTCTGTATGCATCTCTGCATAATCCAGATAGACGGAACTAGTAAAAAAGCCCCCAGTTTTATGAAGTCTCATAGGTTGGAAACTCCACACAGCGGAGGGGTCGGGGTTGAATGCTGGTACTACGTTTGTAACTTCTCCGTTGATCGTTAACGTAAGCTGTCCAAACCCAAACGAGATCTTACAGTCGTAGTACTCGTTTGGATTCAGTTCTGTTGAAATGTCGTCAGCCCCTGTAGTAGCTACCCCATCAGAGTAGTACAACTTTATGAACAGATCATCCGTGATACTTATGAACGCATAGACTGGTCCACTATCCAGGTTGAATCCCGCTTTGATCACAAAGGCTTCACCTGTTGTATCAGACAATAGGGGCATATCAAAACCCACACTGGCCGACAATTTGGCAGCATCCACATTTTGCATGGTAGGTCCTACCAAAGTTACCTGATCGCCACCTGTGTTACCGCCGAGTTGGATGACAGTAGAACGACCGTCTACGACATCCGCCGTGCTGATGAATGAGTCTCCACCTGCTTGGACAACCAGATTACCAATGAATGTGGCGCTTGATACATCATACAAACTGGAAAATCCGAAATCCTCCATGAAGGAGTAGTCTACTACTGGCTTCAGAAGTGGTATCTGATAATCACCATCAAGAATCTGGTGATTAACATGCATCTGATCAGACATCATATTCAGATCAGATACCCATAGGTGATTCCATGGACTGACCTCGAGTCCCAGATCTAACTGAGCTCCAGTACCTGGGCTCAATGATGCCGTACCTGCATCCAGTATGACCAAGTACTCCAGCTCACGGATGGGGTCAAATAATTCGATCTTCAGTGCAGGGCTGCTAGTGCCATAAGTCAAAAGCTGGATGTAGGAAGAGCTACTGGTGCTCGCATCTAACCAGCACACCCCAAAGATTTCCGACTCTGATGTGGGCGGTATGAGTGTCAACGTACTGAAGTTATACAAGCCAGAGGCAGAGCCATCAAAGCCATCGGTAGCATATACTGGGCCATGGCCGCTGTTGTTTATGCCTATGAATCCAACAAGGCCATATACAGATCTAGCGTCTAGTGTGTCTTCTACCAGAACCCCATATTCCTCATTGCTGATGCTGGCACAAGATACAAGATCGTGCCCCCCTAGACTCAAGTCCCCGGCCATTGGCAAAGAACCATCTAGCAGTAGAACACCAGATGGAATCTCCTCACCTGACATCACTTTGTACCTGGTGAATGCATCAACAGGCAGGTCTTCTAGTGAGCTAGCCACACCATATGCGATACGCACTACTTGTGCAGAAGGAATTGGATATGGGTCTGATACTACCGCGCCAGTACTAGGGTTTACTGTGCAGAAGTGTACCCATGGAGACTGCACAAACCCTGTACCATAAGCTGGGCTCGTATCAGTGGTCTCCATTACCTGGCTTACTCGTACCTCATTGCCATTCTCATCTGTCAGAGCATTGTACTGATCATCCAGCACAGAGAACAGTAGCATCAGACCCTCAGCTGCAGTAGGAGGGTAGCTAACGTCCCCACAGAACACGAGAGTGCTCAAGTGATAACTGCTGTCGCCTGCAGACGTAAACTTATCCACCTGAGGTACAGCTATCGCAGAAGCGTACTTCTGGTAGATATAATCTATGTTCAGCGACAGGGCCCAAGCCGATCTATTAGCTATGGCAGAGGTTGCATTTTCGCCAAACCCTATGAACCTACCACCCGCGTACCCTGGGGTGTCATGCTCATCGTAGTTGTTGCCATTCGCAATCTGCCCTGGCCCTGAACCGTGAGGAAATGGTAGATGGGAAACAAATGGGATTGACATATTGATCTCCTAGAATTCTAGATCCCAGCGGAACTCGAGTGAAACTGTAGGTGTCTTGGTTATGGGTGCGAAGTTGTTGTAGGCAATGATACGCTGCCTATTAGCATCCCCTATGTATGGAGGGGTGCTGTAGTCATAGACGGCACCTGTTACCTGAGACATGACTTGGTCTGAGAGTACCATACCAACCTCACTAATGGGTATGGCTGGATACGCGCCTCCGAGATGCAAGTCTGTCTGCTGTAGAGTCACTTGAAACTCTACCACTGACGAAATCCCATTCAACTGTGCTGGAAATGCCGGAGGTATGATATCCAGCTGCTGCCCCCATACCCCCATAGATGTGTGGCTTGGTGGGTTATCTGGAGTTCCTGATACCATCACTGGCCTCTCCAGGTACAGTGTTTCGTGGGTACCCTTATCGTAGGTGTTACCGCCTGGATAAACTTGATCTAGTGTGGGGTAGAAACTGGAGATGTTTACTGTCTGCTTGTTTCCGCCGATCCCAAATGTAAAGTACTGAACCCAGTTTGGACATACCGGTCCTGTAACATCCCCAGAAAGAATAGCCGAAGGAGATATCACTCTAGGAAGATACCATCTTCCTAGATTTACCCAGATGTTGTGACTCTCCCTGCACATGCTCGGTACCCTCTTACCACGCTCGTACGCGGTGATGAACATGTTCGATTTTGCTTGTATACGATCAGTAAACATGCTGTTCCTCTCTACGCATTGTAGAACGAAATCGTGACCTAAAGATACCACCCTCTTGAGTAAATGCCGTCAGTCAAACCAGCCAGCCCTCCAGGTAGACCCATATCGAATGATAGCAGGCCCACCAACGGACCATAAGGCGGCGGAGGTGGGGTAGGTGCTGGACCACTCAAAGGGACTATATCCATGCCTCCTCCATCATCAAATGCCCAGATGGAGTCAAACTTGGGAGTTCCAGATAGAGGCTCAGCAACATAGACTGACAACTCATCTGTGGCTGGAAATAGGAGGGGTCTGTCGTGCGCAAAATATACTGGATCATATAGGTGGGCATTAGCTAGTGCGCCTATGGCCCAATCTATGCCGCCCACTATAAGTACATTGCCATCTAGAAGAACAGATGCAGCATTGCCAGAATTGGCTACTGTGGTTTGATCTACTATGATGAACCGACCAGAACTCGGTTCATAGAGCTCCACAACTGGGGTGCTGCCTCCCACCACATCACCACCAACGACAAGCACTGAACCGTCCTGCAGCAGAGATGCTGTGAAATCCCCTCTTGCCACATTCAAATCCCCAGTGGCGCTGAACGTGCCTGTGCTGGGATCATACAGTTCAGATGTACCAACAGGTCCGGACATACTCCAGCCACCAGTAATGAGCACCTTGCCGCTCTGTAGCAGTGTAGCTGTATGATAGCATCTACTAGTCAGCATTGAGCCAGTAGCTACAAACTCATTTGTAGCTGGGTCATACAGCTCAGCGGTGTCTGTGATCGTCGATCCGTCAAAACCACCAGTGAGCAATACCATGCCGTTTGGTAGTAGTACGGAGGCAAACAAATCCCTATAGAATATCGTAGAGCCTACGCTAGAAAAGGTGCGGGTATTGGGGTCGTACAGATCTGCACTTCCTGAACCTGCAACCAATACCATGCCATCATCTAGTACGGTAGCAGTGGGCGACCCTCGATAATCAGTCATGTCACCCACGGATTGAAACAGCCCAGTCACAGTGCTGTACAACTCCGCAGAGTTGACTGGCGATGTACTGCCGTCCGTACCACCAGCTATCAACACATACCCCGCACCAACCATAACAGCTGCTGCTTGGTACCTCTGTACTATGGGCTCTGCGGCACTATGAAACGTCTTAGTTCTTGGATCATACAGTTCTGCTGCCCTAGCCTCTATGGATTGGGCCCCACCAACAACGAGCACCTTTCCACTGGGTAGCAGGGTAGACGTTGGCCATATGCGAAGCCCAGAGGAGCTCAGCTCCTTAACAGAGGTATTCACTGCATCAAAGTGTTGCTGGCATTCCCCATCTGTATACAGTGAATCATGTGGAGGATCAAACGCCTCTCCAGAAACGTCATCATCGTATCTGTACGCACCGATGTTCTTGGTGTCTGGAGTAGATACGATCAACTTACGTACCGTAGTCGTTAACTCATCCACCACATCTATGGTGTCTGGCGGAGTTGCAACATTCTTCAGAATGATAAATGTTGGATAGGTGTAGTGGGGCTTGAACTTCAGCATGAAGTCAATCGCAAACGTGAGGTTTGCGATATCGAAAGCATCCACATTGGCTCTGATGGCAAAGCGAAAGAACTTCTCTACCTCTGAGAAGACAGAACCATACACAGACCCCCACTCAGCACCATTCAACCAGTCCAATACCTCTACACCGGTACTGAGTGGTGCAAATTGATCTATCTTATCCCCCACAGCTATGGTCTTATGTGTCTCCTGATTTATGGCTAAGCCTAGGTGACTGGTGGTGGGGTAGTAGTACCCACGAACAAGCGCTGGGTTACTTGCATCCTGTATAAAGATCCTACCTTGCTTGGCACTGAAGTTTTGGTTGATGTCCTTTACGATTCCTGCCTCTTCCGAAAATGGAAGACCTAGAAGTATATGAATGCCTACACGTATGTTCTCAATAGAGGGGCCACCAAAGTAGGCGTACCAAAGTCCTCGAACAGCAGACAGATAGTCCAAAGACTCTGAGATACCTGTAGACTCAGATGCTGTGAATGATACCAGCGTACCAAAGTTGGCCTCTATAGCTGGGCTGTTATCTAGATATGTGATCTCCGCCCACAGTCTGTCTGGAGGAGGGTCTCCTATGGAGTATGTGCCAGGAGCAAACTGTATGGTGTTCTGCCCAGCAATCTTAGTGATGGTGTAATCTTTGTTGCCTACGAGGCGAGACTGTGGGTCTTTGATCACCTCCTGCAGACAGGGTATATCTACTACCAGTGCATCTACCGGCACGTTCTTGAGTCTGCTCACACCTACAAATGTAGTAGTGAAGTCCTCAGGCTTACCGTTGTAGTACATCAACAGCGGAGCAGGGTTAAAGCCCAACCTCTCATGAGCTACACCCACTACCGGGCAATGGACGATGGTAGGCACTCCAGTTGCAATGGGGGTGACTTCAAATCTAGCCAGGTCCCCTACTGAGATCAGTTGAGCAGTGAAGTCATTGACCTCCGATACCACAACTGATGGTATCAACCAATCCCTAAATATCACAACACGACCAATTGCTGGATCTACAGGCACGTATTTGGCAGGTATGGGATCTAACAGCACAACATCGAGGTATACTGGTGACACTCTTTGATAAACTGGGCGCAGACCTATGTCTTTGATCCTAAGTGCTATCCTATCTTGTGGCACATTGGGTGGGTAAATGATTGTTCCCGTGAACACATCTTCGGGGCCTACTCCGTAGTACGATAGATCATAGGTAGGTAATCCAGGATCGTTATTTACTCCTTGATCAAAAGTGGAATGTATCTCGATATTAACTTGGGGCCCTGGAGGAAAGCTGCGGAATTCAGGAGTATATGCAAACGAGTAGATCTCGTAGGGAGTGTATGTATCAACTGCTCGTAGATCATTCTGCATATACGCAGTAGAAAAGAAGCCAAAACTGGAATTTGCCGTTCCATTTGGCGTGAGTCTCAGCAATCTATTAGGGTAATCAAAAGCGAGTATCCAATCGTTACGAACATTAGCTAGTGGTGTGTCTGTCGTAGAGAAACCCAGCTGTTCATTTACTTGCCGGGCCAACTCCTCTGGAGACAGTGGATTACCTGGTGTTCCAATGAATGTAACTGTCTCAATCTTTCCATTGTCAAATACGAACTCCAATGTTAAGCCAGCCACATCCTTCGGGCCACCCCAGGGGCATAGGATACCCCCACGTAGGATTCGAATGGTGGATGTAGTAGGATCGTCTGTAAGGAATGTATTGTACTCCAGCCATCTACGTTGAAAGACCCTCTGAATGTCTTTCAAGCTCTTGTTGTAGTCTATCTGCCAAACTGTCATCAGGATGTTGGCTGCAGCCTGAGCGAACCCTGACCACACTGTCTCTATCTTATCTTTGTCCTCCAGTAGGTTCCAAAAGTCGGATAGGTGCCTCCAGATGAAGGAGACATCTGGAATCTCTCCCAGTGTCAAGGATGTCTGGGACACGTTCAGAAGTGCGAACTCCGGTATGCTATCCAGTTCTCCATCGTTCACCACCAGCTGTGGTTCATACAAACCAGCGGCATCTGGAGTAGCATCTGGAGTGGCGTGTGTCTGGTCGCTGAAGAATGTGGCAGAGTGACATATGACCCAAGCCTGGTTGCTCAAGTTATCCGGCAGTAGCTCCGCTGTTATAGCTATGGTGTTGTCATCAATCCAACCGCCCCCAACAATGTTACGCACCCACTTGCTGGTGCGCAGATCTAATGTCCACATTGGTGTCTGACCAACGACACCAACGGCTACTGTGTACTGTTGGCCACCTACTAGTAGTGTGTCCCCAGGCTGAAGTACCGGAGCTTTGTCAACACTGAAAGACCCCTCTGAGTCGTAGAAAAAGTAGGTGAATCCATCAGCATTGAAGTCAGGGCTGGTACTGCCAGCTACGCTAGATATCTTGAACTGTGATCCATCTGGTGCATCAATCAAAGACCAGAAGTAGGTAAGAGGCGAGCCCTCAGGATCGTAGCTGCCAGAGCCATCAAACCGAACAGTAGCTCCTACAGATACACCCTGATCTGTACCTGGTACTGCTACAGGCCGCTGATTGGGCACCATCATCGCGTGCCCGTTAAATCTGACAGTTTGCACTGTGATCTGAGCTGGTATAGACCCAGTACCCAGTGTGGCTATGACTACCCCATTACTAGAGTCTGGCGGTGACTGAATCGCACCGGTGGTGAATCGTAGTTGATGGCCCTTTATAGGTATCAGATCAGTCTTGGTAACATAGATGTTTGTTACATCCAGTTCTGCGCTCACTGCTATACGAATGGTGTAGTAGTCACTACCTTCCGGGATCAAAGACTGGCTTCCTGGAATAGGAAAGGCGGCACCTGTTGGGGCGGATACGATAGCAAGACCTGCTCTGGAGATAACAAGACCACAACCTGGGCCCTGCATATCGTACGCACCTATGAAGAGCCTATAGATATCCAGGTTGCTCAAGTCTGGTGGCAGTCTATCTGGTCGGAATGTAACCTCGAGTGTCCAGGACTCACTAGTCTCAAGATCTATGCTGATGGCTGTTTCAGCATTTCCATCATCCATGATCCTGAGCCCTAGGGCTGTAGGATCATACACAATCCAAGGAGCGCCCTTAGTAGCGCTTACCTCTATATAGTCCGGCAAAATGGCTATCGTACTAGCGCTGTCTACATCAGCGCTAGGGAACTCTGGGGATGTGGGTATGTGCTCACTTGGAGAACCAACAGAACCCCAATGTGCACTACCCCACGGACTATTTCCCCAGCCAGCCATTAGCTTGCTCCTGTTGTCGTGTGGTACTCACTTACGTAGGATTGTACGAGTGTACAGCGCTCTAGGTCAACTGTTGCCGCAAAGTTACTATTGGCGTAGTGTATCACCATGGACCTGAAACCCGCTGACCCCCGCGTCATTCTTAAACTGTTGGAAGGTAAGAGGGATGTCATAACTCCTCTAGCTGAAAAAAGAGATGCGTTCTACTTGGGCCAGACATGTATCAGGTGTGGTGGCACAGCCCTGACCAAAGTGGCCAATGCTGCTACGCTTTTTCGAGCCAATGATCCTATGCCACGCTACCTGCTGCAGTGCCAGGACTGTACGTGTCTGTTTGATCCGCATACTGGTCTACTCTTGTCTATGGGTAACCTTGGAAAAGCCTTCTTACCTGCTGTTCCTCTTCTTGACGGCCCAGAGGACTAGCCTCTAGATGAATCCTGGATGATATTGATGCTGCCCTCAAAGAAGGTAGACAGCTTTCCCTTGGACACGGAGTTGTAAGATCTGTCGACAGAGATGTTCCTGTATTCGTCGTATGCTACAGCCAACAGTGTGATAGGACTGGTGACAGAAGAGGCCCCACGTCTGGAAGCTTTATCCTGAATGACAGAGGCTACTACTCTCTCATTTGGGGTGAGAGCATCTAGATAGGACAAAACGTCCGCAGTGACTACATCTGCACTAGAACCGCCTACATAGTGCATATCGAAGTTGATGTAGGTTGGGAACAGATGACGAACAAGGATACTGGCGGTAAGAACTCTATCTAGATCTGAGGAGGCGAAGGATTGTATGTCTGCCACTATGCCGGCCTGCTCGTATTCGATCTGAATGTTACTGCCAGCAAGTTGTATCTTGTTCTCTGGACTGTCTGTCTCACCCACCTCCAGCATGCTGGGAGTGAGGATCATACTTAGTTGCTCCTGTGTGGAGTAGGACAGGTTACTGTCTGCTACCTCCAGTCTGTAGCCATCGGATGTGTGACCAGTGACAAAGAACACGAGACCTTCTGGTATGTTCCATAGGTCACCAGAACCATCCGAGATCAACTCGATATCAACGTATCTAAGCCCACTCTCTACCTGCTTGCTCATGTCTGTAGAGGAGATTCGTTGTACTCCCTGACGTAGTACTCGAAAGTGGTTGGCCTGCTCAAAGTATCCGGTAGTTGGTACGAGTGGTGGGTTACTATCCATATCCTGTATCTCAATCTGAAATCCCCTAGTCGGATCATAGGGGTTTGCATTGAGACTGATTACCTTGTACAAGCCCTGTGTGTTGCTTTGATGAAAGAAGGACTCGTTATTTACAGTTGTTTGACCAGGTGGAGGTGTGAACCCCAGTATAGAGTTAGCCGTTCCAGTAGACAGTATGACTATGGGCACGTCTGCCTCAAGCATCAAGTACTGTGAATCACTGTAGTTCGTGATGAAGGCTATATCTACACCAACAGCTTTATTGATCTCGCTAGCAACCACATCGGTTGTGGTTGCATTGACGGAGAATGTGATCGTAGTTTTCTTGTCATCTACCTTTAGTATGAGTGTGTAGTTAACGAGTGCAGTAGGAGTGTCCGCTAGCAAAGCCTTAACATCGGTCACACCCTGTAGAGGCTGATACGTTATCTGGATCAAGTCTCCTACTTGCACGCCCATAGCTACAAAGTCTATCACTGGGCTTCTGTTGTCATATCCCAGAATGCTTGCAAGCACTTCCGATGTTACAAAGCCAGAAGTTGGTCCTGAGGTGATGGTCAGGTTGTTGGGTATTACGGTGTTTCCGGCTTCTGGAATCAGGGTATGCCTCAGCGAAGGGTCTGGAATGAATCCCAACTCCGCCCCATTGATCGTAGTGGTAAAGCGAGTTACGGCTGGTTCATTTTCCGCTATGGTACCGCCATCTATACTTGTACCTACAGCAGCTGCATTTGCTGGGAAAACCGAAGAGCTCTTCAGAGCAGGTCTGTACGCACCACGAGCTTCGAATGAGGTTGGGTCCAAGAAGTAGACTCTGGCTGTACCTGTAGATCTACTGCCGATGCTCAGCTCCACACCCATATCTGGCTGCAGGAAACGAACAGTACCAGTTGTCTCATCGAAACCAGTGACCATGATCTTATGGTTCACATCGTCAATCACCACAAAGTAGTAGTTGCCGACATTCAGACCTGAGGTTATGGACACTACGTCGAGTGCTGGACGAAGGTCATACTCAGGGGCTTCCCATGGAAAGGACAAATCTGATGCATGACGTATCTGGCGGCTGTCATCTCCGCCAGTTAGGCCCAAAGAGACACCAGCTGTAGTTGTGATTCGTATCCATCTATCACTTGAACGCAGAGTCAGATATTGCTCTTCATTATCTCCGATGAAAGTCCCAGCTAGATGTGGGGTTGCAGTATTGATGGCCTGTAAGATGGCACCTGGATTGGCACAACCATCTAACACCACATGTGCAGAATCAGTGCCAGTAGAAGATGTCCACTCTACATCAATAGAGCAAGGGTCTAGAGGATACGCCAGGGTATTGAGATCTACTGGCCAACCCACTATTCCCAGTAATCCATCTGTGATCGAAAGCTTCACTCCATTTCCGGCGTTGGAGAACGTAGTAGACCTAGCATCCACAGGGTCTGCTCTAGGTATGCTACTACCTGTGGGACTGCCCGAACTGTCTAGTATGTTCACGGAGTCAATTCGAATCATTGGAAGCTGTAAACCAGTCTGTGCCTTGAATACCTGCCACGACAATTCCGTAGTTGCAGTGGTTGTGGACCTAGACAAAGACAGGTTCCTACCATTGGTGCCGGAGATGCCAGTGATAGTGTAGTCACCAGCATCCGGCCCAGTCAGTATGCGAAGAGTGTCACCTACCTCAACACCGAATGATACGAAGTCCACCAAGTCTACAGTAGTAAAGATATTTCCAAGCTGTAGCGTTCTACCACGTAGACCTGTATCTCTGATTGTCTTTGGATGGATCAAATCTATGGTCAAGTTCCCCACTATGTCGTACTGGACACTTTCAATGGTGTCGTTGCTAAACTGTGAGTCCACCTGCAGATAGTTGGCATTCGGTGCACCAGTCTGATCTATACCCACCCTAACGATGCGCCTGGTACGAGCATCGGTTCCCAGGAATGTCACAAGACTCATACCAGTAGTAACACCTGCAGCTACAAAATCTACTCGGTCGTCCCGGAAATACCAACTACTGGCACCTCCGCCAACACCATTGGTCGTTCCTGTAGCACTGGTAACCAGGGGTTTCTCATCCTCTACTGCAGATAGAGTCAAATCTAGCGTCTGTGTACCAGCACCGCGTGCATAGAAATCTGTACAGCCGCCTATGTGCACTTGATCAGCTTGGATAGACACTGCTTGTGCATCTGCAGAGAACACAATGCCCCCAGGCATGTTCGAGATAGTCAGTTCCTTCTTCCGTATAGTCCATGACATCAAATTACGACTGCGCGGAATAGGGGTAGCTAGCTTCAACTCCGTAGAAGCCATCAAAGCCGCTATCTGGGTCTGTCTTTGTGCCCGGAGAAGTGCCCAAGCGATGCCACTGGCCACCACCCCCACAAAAGGAAGTCCTGTAATAGGATCTATCAGAGTCACTGTGGTTGGTGATACTCGCGACCCTATCTTGTACAGCCCATTGTTTGCTGAACCACCACTGAGGCTGATCAAACTGCCCACATCATCAGCTGTGAATGCTGCAGAGGCACTGCTCAACCTGTTGAGTGACGGAGTGGCTATGGCTCCATCCGTGCCATATGCCATCTCATTGGTCAGCAGGTAGGTGTCTTCGACAGGACCGATAGAGAACGCCTGGCTAAGGTTATGATCTAGGTAGGTTATGAACCTAGTGGTTGTAGTTCCTCCCAGGCCATCGTCCTCTACGTAACCATCATTACCCATGGCTATGGGAGCACCCAAGTCACCACCAGTCAGTACATCTCTGTGCATTTCAGGATCGAACATCCCTATAATCTGCAGCTGCTCGAGGTCATTAAACTGATCAAAGAGTCTAGCAGTCACCCCGCGAGGCACTACCAAGGACCGCTCAGTGATACTCTCTGAAGCTCTCTGGATTAGATCTAAAGTAGTCTCCTGGTCCAGTCCCTTCTCGAACTTCGATAGATTTGTAGCCCTTACAGCCACATTCAGGTTTGTGATTCCTATGATGGCCTGGGGATCTATGTTGTACTGGGCCCCTGGGGATTCCGCTGTGACACTGATGTCAAAGTAGTACAGGCTTCCGGTCTGGTTGAAGACCATAGCCTCCGCAGATATGCTCTGGATGGTGGTGGGCAAGAATCGAAGACCATCAGCTGTATAGCAGACGTTGCCTACAGATACATTGATTGCGATGGGTGCATTGAAGAACAGTCTCACCCTTCCCACAGATAAGAAGCCCAGATTTCTGGACACGAAGAAGTTGGCCACCAGTGCATCCGCCTCTGTGTCTGCCAGCAAGTCCGGATTAGCTAGAGACTGACCCTGCTTGATCAGTTGTACTTCCCGCGAGATGGGGTCTAGCAGCACCTGGTCTGGCTTTACCAGTAGGTCCCGCACCCCGGTTCCCTCCTGGATGCTCATAGTGGGTATCTCTTGCTTCAGCCGAGCATCAATGAAATCTTCGATGCTCATCTCGAATGGGTCAGGCTGGAAGCGACGTACAATGGGGTCCACCACTTGATCTTGTGCCGGCGAGCCGTCACTCAGATCTATGGTTGGGTCAAAAGCACGCAGTCTGGCCTGTACAAAGTCTTGCAATGTATCTGTCGACATCTATGGCTCCATATTGACGATGGCACGTTTGCCGGACTGAGTATACAACGCTACTCTCACTAGGAGACCTGGCAGGTCTGGGTCATATCTTAGCCCCAGCATCTCTGTGGTCAACAACCTCTCATCATCCGGCAACCTGGTTTGCCGAGCTTGGATAGCTAGGACCTGATTCGTGGTCTGTTGAACTGCGATGGCAAAAGAGGCACTGATAGCGGAGCTCATGCTGGCTGTATATGAGCTCCCAACGTACTGCTGTGCTCCTCCGCCCAAGTTCTTGACGAAGGCATCATATCCAGGTGTGGTCATAAGGATCTTGAGCCACAGCTGCATCAGTGCTTTTATCCCTGAAACCTTCTTGGGGTTATCCCCTATCTCAAATGAGATCAAACTCCTTAGGGAGGCTGTGAATTCTGAGCTGACGGCCACTACATCATTGATCACTTGACCAACGGCACTTGTTGGTATCTGAGCTATAATCTTTGCAGGACCTGCCACTACGAACGAAGGAGTCTTGCTCCCATTGATCCTAACTTCGATGACACTGGTCAGGTCTGGTCCTGATATCTGAACGGAGGGTGGCATGAAGTCGGGAATGATAGATACTTCTGTCAAATGCACAGCATCGTTGAACTGGATGAACTGGATATCCATGTCTACCCCTCTTCCGGCGTGTTTACACTGTCATCCGGCTGTACTGCATCTGCATTGTTGGCTACCCAGGCACTAGCGGGCTTGGCTTTGATGGTGTCAACTGCTGAAGTTAGATCATTTTTGATCTTGGCTATCCTCTGCAGCTTGGTTGACCGCACATTCCCAGTGTCGGTAGGCGTACCTTCAATTCTACCTATGGCAGCATCCAGCAACTCTTCGTAGGTGATGTTGGCAACCGTCTGGTTGTAGTCACACCCACGAACGAAAGCATAGGCGTCATTTAAGATCTGACGCATGTTCTGGTTCATGGCAGCATGCGGGTCTTGCTGCTGACCGCTTACGGGTGTGCTGATGGCCATCGACGGTTACCTAGTCTACCACTATAGCCTTGTTCTTGGTCTGAGAAAAGAGGTCTGTTTCTAGGCGCAAATCAGGTGCCCATACGGGTATAAGAATAGTAGATCAAGAGAAGCAATTCTCTTTGTCTAACCCCGAAACAAAGGAGAACCCTATGAAATCTACACTGCTTGCCCTCTCCGTCATCCTGCTTGGATGCGACATAGACCCCTACGGTATAACCCCAGCCAACACTCAACCAGACACCCAGGCAGTCTCTGCCCCGGATACCAGCCTTCCAAAGACTGATACCCAGTCCTCTTCCATGACTGTCACCAGCACTGATACGCATACCGTCTCGGAGACGGTCACTACTACCAGTGTCACCACCAAGACTGAAACCACTCCTGATGCTGGAACTCCTGACTCTCTCCCTCCGCAGATTACTCCTGATGCCCTGGTCCAGGTTGCTCAGCCTGATGCTCTTCCAGTGGCCCAGGACACTCTCCCGGCAGCTCAGGATACCCTTCCGCAAGTCACTCCAGACACTCTTCCTGCCCAGCAGCCTGATGCTCTGCCGATGACTGTGGATGCCAAACCAGCTACTCCAGACACTATGGTCCTGGTGGACACCAAGCCGGCCACTCCTGATGTTCTTCCCGCGATTGATACAAAGCCGGCGGAAGACAGCAAGCCAGTCACTACTGATACCCTGACTACAGCACCAGATACAGTCCCGGCGGGAAAGGCGTGTGGTGGGGATGGTCAGTCGTGTTGTATCACACAGGCTGTAGACAGGGCTGACGCATGGATTCACACTTGTGTGGATTCAGTCAAGGGCACATTCGATTGCACTATCAACCTGAGCATTGGAACAACACCTGGGCCCAGTGGTACATGCATGACCTGCGGGTACAGAGGGTATCCTGGTTGTACACACTTGAACCTTGGGATGTTCTCTTGGAAGTGGGGAGACATACCAGGTGCATTTTGTGATCATGACTACAACCAAATCCCAGTGTATTCTGGGGATGTGGGTGTCTGTCCATGATCTGAAGTTCTACTCCCTCCGCCCATCAGTAGGGCGGAGGGTAGGTCAATCTGATCTCATTTAGCCCCAACTCACCACAGCAAAAGGGGGCAATAGGCTGGTATAAAGATCATATCTAAGCTAGGGAGTACCTAGCCAAAATTGCATCACAAATTGTGATGCAATTATCAACCAGGCAGAATCAGGAGAAGAGCACTAATGAAGTTTCACATGTATACGGGATTCAACCTAAGCTACCCAGTGTTGGAAATTGATGGTGAAGTATATGGCACCATCCAAAGTGTGGCGGGAGAACTGGGCGTTTCTGCAGCTGTGATCCGCAATGCAATGCATAGGCACAAAGACCTATTCCCATCAAACAAGTGCGTAACAGATTGTTACGCACTTACGTTCCTACAAGAGTTGCCCGAACATGGCAGGGAATTTGGGTTAAAGAACCTAAAGGGAAATGTACGATTGCTACCGAAAAAAGAAATGCGCCAAGCAGCCAGACTTGTACACTCCAAAAAGGCACGCGAATACCAAGAGAAACTGGACGAAGTTATTGAGGCACACTGGAGTCTGAATACCGTACCCAAAGAAGTGTTTGAACAGGAGCATGCCCTTCGGATAGAGGCTGAAGAGCAAGCTGCACAAGCGGAAGAAGACAGAGCTGAGATGCGGAGGGAGTTGTGCTCAGTAAGGGGTGAACTCTCAGATCTACGGAACGAGTTGTATGATGCAGCACCATATCTCAAAGAGACTGCAAGTGCTGCTGGCAAGTTACTCCAAGCCCAAAAGGGTACCAAGAGCGTAAGAAGCACCAACTGACCAAAGAGTTTCGAGCTGATGAGTATTAGAACATCATCCACAGTCCAAAGCCGCGAACTGTCTCTAAGCCTCTTTAGTCCAAACTCTCCCTTTCGATCTTTGAGAAACTCCTTACTATCAGTATTCCTGATAGTAAGAAATGACAGTCGGTACAAAGCTCAATTGGGAGAGATTCGACGTCTTACGAATCGTAAGACGTTGGAGCCGAGAACTTGAAGCTCGAGGACGAAGAGAACTTAGGAAAGCACTGCAAGAGGGAAGACCGTACATTCCTACCGTAAGCGCTAACTGATCTCAATGTCACAAATTGTGACATTGGGGAGAAAAGAGGGTAGCTACCCTCTTTTCTTTAGCCAAATGATGCGTTGCAATTAGACTGCGTCTAATTGCACTGTGTCAACCTAGAGATGTCTTGGTGTAGTTTGCAGGAACACTGGGGTCTGAGGCATCAGGTACTGGCGCATTTCCGATCAAACTGATATTCTCGTCCTTGTCTCCGTCACTGTAGTCATAGTTGGCATTGGTGGTAGTGGAAGAGGACTGGAGTGAGGTATCATCCATAGTGTTGTTTGACTTTGAAACCGCCAGATCATTTTGGGCCAGAGACCTCATAGTCTTCAGCATGTTTGCTCCGCTGGCTGCTTCATCTTTGTCATAGCCAAAGAAGCTGACCAGGTCTCCATCCATCAGAGTATTGTAGGCTCTATCAAAACCGCGCTCCTGGAGCATCTTGATGGCAGCATCAATCCTGGGGCTGGTACGGGCCACAAACTTGGTCAGGGCATCACGAAGCTGTGGAAGTATTTGTAAGTAGCCTGGTCTATGATCTGTAGCTAGAGGCCATGTACCATCCTGCCAAGCAGCATTGATCTGACCTTGGGAAGGATTGGTATTCACCAGTAGTGGGTTCATCACCCTATCCAACTCTTGAATATCCTTGCTGTACTTGCTTCCGGCCACTGCTGTTTGCCAGGCAGTCATGTCCTCTACGAACTGCTTGTAGGCAATGAAGTCAGCACTGATGATGGAGAAGGTCTGCGGGTCAGTAGAAGCTGGAGGTAATTCCTGTCCCTCTCCTTCCGCCGACATCTCTAGCTGTGTAGGGTTGCCTTTGGGGTCAAGAGTAAATGAGGCTACTGTACAGGTATAGGAGCCAACTACTATTCGATCTCCTATCTCTACATCCGCCAGAGAGAAGTCCTGTGAAGCTCCAGACTTCTTCACCATGAAGCCAGTAGTTGTTCCTCCGGCTATTCCTACAGATAAGCCTAGAACACTGTTGGCTGAGGCATCTCTGATGTCTATGGCTGTAGTCAGGTCCGCAGCCTTTGACTCCAGCTCTACTGTTTCCCGAACTACTGACCAGCTTATGCCCGGTGCACCGGGCATAAGGTAAGACTCGATAGTGACATCTATATAGATTTGGTCATAGATGCCATAGTTGTAAATGGCATCTATCCTATAGTAGCCTGCATTGGTCCCGTTCAAAACGTAGAGCATATCTCCGGAATGGCTATCTAGATTAGGTATCAATCCAGCGGGTACTCGGAAGACGTTAGAACCTAGGGCAGTACCTGTATTGCCACGTGCAAACGTCTGTACAACAGCAATTGCCTTCAACTTGCCTATACTATTGATCTTATCTACTACATCCGCAGCTGTTACATCCAAGCGCTCATCCGACTGTCCCTCAAAGAACCCTAGAGTTGCATATGCCCGCAGTATTATGTCCTTTTCGGTATACTTGGCTGTCATAGTGATGGACCGTGCCCCATTGCCATTGTTCACTATATTGATCGTAGTTGGGGTATTGCCAGCACTATATGGGATGCTTATGGCTGCAAACCAGGCATTCAGTTGGGTTGCGATGTAGAGAGGAGAGCCTGTAGTTAAGGCCGGAGACAGGTTTCCATCAATCTCTATGAGGTTATTGGCATTCACACCAGTGTTCGATGGGTTACCTGTGAATCCCAGAGGAGTGGTGTAAGGTTCGGTTGCTGGATTGAACTCTCCAACCATAAGGGTGTGTACCCCAGCATTGATGCAGGTGAACTGCACATGACCTGAGCCATCATCGGCCACATTCACCAAGGTAGACAGTGGGACACTGCTTGCATTCTGAAGGTTCTGCAGGAATGGGAGGAGGGTAGGCAGGTCATATGTACCAGCTGGTATAGGGCCTGAGAACGGAACACTATCCACAGCCACTTCGAACACACAACCTGGGACATCTGGAATGGTGAATGGAGCCACTCCTCCGCCAATCAAGGTAGCTGCAGTAGCATCATGTAGGTCATAGGTTGTTGCTGTTCCCATACTCTCCACACTAGGCTGAGTAGGTACTGGGATGGTGTAGGTTGTGGGAGCATTCCCATCTTCAGCTATCACCAACTGATCGTTTATGCCGGTTGTAATAGCCCAAGGTGCTGACCTAGAGCACATAACAGCTGCTGGGCCCAGAGTACCTGAGGGGCCTGGTGGAACCAGGTATCCGGCCACAGCAGGTGTTGTATTTGTGGCTACAGCCGACTGCATTCGTGGGGCCAGTGGGTCCCTCGTCGCAGACAGATTATTGACTACAGCTTGACCTGCAGTGATACGGAGATAGGCATCCTTTGTCAGGGCTATCTTCTGGTTCTGGGTAGTGGTTGGGTCCTCAAAGGACTTCTGAAGACTGATCAAATCTGCTCGTGCTTGAATGAGTGATTCCTGAAGGGCTATGGCCTGTAGATTCAAGCTCTTGAATTGCCCTCCGCCGGCTAGAGGAAGGATAGTCATCAGCTGTGCAGCCCAGGCCAGTATGTCAGTGTACATGGGTGCCAGGCTAGCTAGGTCTGACTTGGCGGCTACCTGGGCAGCCTGTGGTGGTCTTACTATGGCTCCGTTCTTCCTGATATTCGGTGCCAGTGTGGCTTTGACGAAGTTGTCTACAGCCTTGTTGTACTGCCCTAGGGGCTTTGCACTTACTGCTGCATTCTGGGTCAAGATGTTGTTAGTTGTCAGTAGTGCGGCAGCTGCATTTCCAAGCTGTCCTGTGTTGGTGATGGGGGTAGACGTGTTGGACATCTCCTGAATGGCTTTGTCGATGTCTTGAACCAGGTCTATTGCCTGCCGGACTTCTGCACACAGTTTGTTGGTAGCCAGATAGATGAGATAATAGATCGAATTGGGGTCTAAGATCAGAGTAGCTGAGAAGAGCTGGAGTGTCTCTTCATACTTGGCCGACACGTCTGTAGGCCCAAGTGCATCCTTTGTAACCGTGATGCTGCTCTTGATGAACTTAGAGACGGCAGCTGATATCTCATCCTGAGTGTAGTTAGCCATAGGGGTCTACCATGTCATACTTGTGCACATCCGTCTTCTTCAGTTTCAAGGTGTTCTGTCGAAACTGAGTGGGATTCTGATTCAAGAAGTAGCAGAGATTCAGGAAGGAGTTGAGGTTCTCTGTATCGTCTGCGAACATCCAACGATAAGCCTCATCACCCCACCTACGGAACTTCAGTCTTCTATCATTCTTGTACAGCGCGATATCGTAGGCAGCTCTTCTTAGGACAGCTGCCCACAGAAGCATCTCCGAATGGCCGTCTGGATTGATTGGTCGGATGCTGAGTATCATTACAACCTTTCAAGCTACGATTATGATGACTGGGGCAGAGAGCAGATTATTGGAGGGAATCTTGACGATGCTCTGATCTTTCCGCACAGCAGTCAACTGTGTAGTACCTGGGTTCACTCCTACCAGAAACAGATTATCCATAGTGACGCTGATTCCTGCCACACTCTTATCCAGGACATCATAGTACACATCTTCGCAAGCTGTACCCACCAATGTACGTCCATCATCTGCGGTAACCACGACGCTAGGATTGACGGCTTGGTTGAGGGCTAGGGCTATTGGGTTTGGAGAGACATCCACATTGCTGACGATTGGGAACAGCAAGTTCACCAGATTGGCAGAGCCCTGATCTGGGATGACCATATTCCTTGGAAAGCCCAATGCATGTTCACTGTTGCCATCAGCAGCCTGCACACCTGCTACCCAAGCCATGTACTGACCATTTCTATACAGGTCTATGCAGCCATAACCATACTGGTCTGTTTTGAAGTAGATGCCCTCTCCCATCACTGCATTACCATCGACCACGGAGGGACCGAACTCATTGATGAATTTGATCTCAAGGCCGGGAAGAGGTTTGCCAGTGATATCCTTGAAGAAGCCACTGCACCTACACAGTCTCAAGTCTGGGGATACTGGCCGTACGAAAGTCTCTCCTTTGATATCGAAGCTATTGCCCCCTGGTACAGCTGATGGAGGACTGAAGACAGTGATGAGCAGTGGGGTCTTGCTGGCACTTCCTAGGGAGCCATCGAAGGCTGCACCAGTTTTAGACATGCGGATGGTATAGGGGATAGCTGGATTATTTCCTGCCAGGCCATCTATTTCAGCCACACCATTCACATCTGTATACTGCTGTGTTTGGAAGACAGCACCAGCAGCATCATACACACGTATCAAGACACCGACTATAGGGTTGTTATCTTGATCTGATACGTTGAAGACTACAGTTTCTGGATTAGACATGCGTACACTCCTTGAGAGCCTGTGCAGCTAGTGCTCGCATAGTGCTAGCTGTCTTTTCTTGAAATCCCAATGCCTCAGCTACAGGTCTAGTCTTGGTATTGAACCGTTCCAGCTTTTCCTCTGGCGAGTATTTCCAGTTACTCTTCAGGGATGACTTCCTTCTTCCGATCATTTGACCCAGAGTTTTCACCTTACCTGGGTCCAGAAGAATCTTGTGTCGTGCCATCCTCATCAGGCCCTGATTGACCTGGTAGGCATCCACCACAATGGGCTTGCAAGACATCACACCATCCTGAAGAGCTTTCTCCCAATTGATCGAAACAGTACCATCCTTGAGCTTGGTTGCATACTTGTCGCTGTGGAGGATGAAGAACTTATCTTCTGGGTAGTGTTCCTTCACATAGGTAGTCTTACCCGCGCCTGATGGGCCGATGACATAGGCTTCCACATCTAGATTATCTCCGGCCACTTTACCCTTCTCTATATGCCATTCGGAGAAGGAGGGGGCTCTAAGGCGGCCACTAGGGAAGACCTGTTGGGTTTTCACCTTAGCGAATCTGCCAATGAACAGGCTGGGATCTTTTGCAATTTCATCCCGCAACGCATCTGATAGACCTGTTCCCACATTCGTGATGGCTTCTCGTCCAGGAAGTCGGACTCTGAGAGCTCCAACTCTTCCGGTATGCTTTCCTTGTCCAGGAGTGACTCCCACGACCTCAGCGTCGACATCGGGTCTGAATTTTGCTTTGGTAGGTCTGGGGCTATCGAGTTTCCAAACAACCACGCCCTCATTAGTAAGAGGATGCTTGCCACCTTGGATCTGAGAAAACAGATCAATCTTCTCATCGGAACTCCTGGCCGTGGGTGGTATGGTCAGTCTCGGAACCTTGCTCTGTACTTCCTCGAGTACCTTCAGCTTCTCCGCGTAAGGAGCTTGCTCCATCAGCTTACCCTTGTAACGGACAACATCAAAGATGACTGGGCGCAGCTCAGCACCCAATGTCTCCTGCTTCTCCCTACTGTTCCACACAGTTGCGTTGAGAAGCCCACCTGTAGTCTCAGCCGGTAGGGCTTTGCCAGTCTTCTTGTCCACACCTATCAACTCACCCCGTAGAACCGTACCATCGAGCCCAGGCGGGGCTTTCAGAGCTCGGTAGTCTGGTAGCTTGTGGGTGTGCTCGAGCACGCCAGAGGCCCTCTCAGTGGGCCGGTAGGAGAAGAACTTGACTGGCCTGTCCGCTCTTAGATGCACCGTCACATGGGCCCCATCTAGCTTGGCCTGGTGCACCTCGTTGGGGTCATCGAACTTGACCTCACTGGTCTGTATCTCCTTGTAGTCCGGCTTGGCATTGGGAATTGGATATCCACCCTGCCCGCGAACACCTGACTCAGCAGTGGAGGTGATGTTGTGGAGCAGAGTACCTTTGGGTGTTTCGATCAGATTGTACTCCTGCACCCCCTCTTTGTTCCCGCCGTAGGTGTTGAACCTGATGTGGCCTGGCTGGGAACGAACTACCTCTGCTGGAAGTAGGCCGGAAGACTCAACTGTACCTTTCCCATATCCCTCTTCGATCTGAAAAGTACCCTTCCTGGCCGCGTAATCCTTGGTGTGGGTCGGTTGCTGTATAGCTAGTACCTTCTCACCCGGCCCAGGTAGCTTGACTGCTGGTATAGCCCAAGAATGTGCCAAACCATTTGGGTCTACCAGTCTTAGATCTAAGTGCTTCCCAGCTACATCAGCATCGTGCAACTGGGTGCTGATGTGCCATACCTCCGGTTTCTCATGATGAACGCGGGGGATGGGGTGAATCTGTTTGGATGAGGGTATCCCTGGGGCGAACTCGCCCCTGTTCAATACCTGCTCAGCCAACTTCCTCAAGAACATCTAGATACCGAATCACAGGGTCTGGCTCATAGGAATGTTCTGCTCCAGAGCCTCCATAGCCCTACGATAGCGTTCTGGAAGTGCTTCAATCTTCTTCTGCTCTGAATAGATCATAGGAGCCCGCTTGACAACGCCTTCCAGTAGCTCGGAAGCCGCACTGGCCATCTTTCCTATGGGACTTCTGGCTCTATCTAGCAAGTGCTCTGCACCTACACCACCTATAAGGCCACCCAGACCAATCGGTGCTGCTTCGATCAACTTCCTGGCAAGAGGATTTGCCTGACCCCACGCACCACCAGTGACGTTCTTGTGGAGGTAGTGGGCACCCAATACACCCGCCCCTATACCAGCAGCTGCACCTAGGCCAGTGCCCACCAATCCCTTAACTCCATGACTTTTGAGACCACTGTACATGGCCCCAGGTACTCCTAGAGCCTCTGTCATGGTAGCTGTGTCTAGAGCCAGCTTCTCAGTCTCTTCGAAGAATCCTTGTAGTGTTCTCTTGTCCATTACATTCCTGCCTCTCTCAAGGCTTGTTGTCCTGCAAGTGTTCTACCACCCATCATTCCGCCAGCACCCATATTAGCAACTCCTCGTCCCACTGTCTGTGTAATAGCTGTGGGAACTTTTGCCCCCATGTGTGCCATCAACTTTGCTCCACCACCAGCCAGTCCACCAGCTATGGCAAGTGGTGCTACCACCTTCCTGCCAAACCAGCCCATACCATCCTTCTCCATCTGATCTAATTCATCAAAGAAGGCGGCGAGCATGGCGGTCTTCCTGTACTCCGACTTAGGTGCATTGTACTTCTGCTTTGCTTCTCGCATACCCTTCTCCGTCTTGAAGTCTTTTGGAGTCTTGTCGACCTTATGCCCCTGCTGAGTGGCTAGAGCGTATGCAATATGCTTTGGGACATCACCCTCAGCCATAATCCTGTGGGCCCTATCATGCACCCATTTACCAGCTGGGCCGTATCCATGTGATCCTGGCATTGTATTCCTCTATCTGAATTCAAACACTAGCACTGTACAGGTTACGCCAACCGCTTGTCGTGCTTCCTAGGGCCACCACACAGAAAAGATTGTAGCCGGCACCCGTACCTGCTGAGCTTACTGGAACTGAGGCTTGTAGGTGACAGTGGTTGATGTTGGCAAACACCCCATCTGGAACGCCATCCTGGTCTACGATGATACACCTACCATTAGGGCCATCTTCCGGGCCGCCAGGTCCTCCAGAACCCATGTACGAATTTCTGACTACCGTTCCATCTAGTTGCCGCAAGTCAATGTGACCACCAATGCCCGTCAATGCGTAGGACTCCGACCATAGATTAGTTACTAGAAAGCCACCGTTTCTACGCTCACCAGACGTATTGTATGCCTCGATTATTGGGCCGGAAGGAACATTCATATTACACATAATGTCCCATATTTGGGTGTCGTAGAAGGTTGTCCCCGCCATGGTCAACAGCTTTGATTGACCACCAGTTATGTGCAGGTCTTTAAGCCGATTGTAGGAGGTGTCACCCCCAACAAATACAACACGTGATTCGTTAGGAGGCGAGATATAAAGACTGTCTACGTGGTTGTATCCAGAGAATTGAAAAAGATTGCAGCCAGAGAAATTCAAACGAACCATCTCTCTGTCAGTCGCACCCATAACAGTCACATAGGCTGGAAGGGTAATCATTACAATGATGTCGTATCTACCAGGCCAAACCATAACCACTGCACGACAGTCGAATGATGGGGGCACTGGATCGGCATTTATTGCATCAATCGCCGATTGAATTGTTCTGTACATTCCTGCCCCGCTGCCGACATGCCATACACGTGCGCCAGCAAAGCCCAAACCACTAACCCCTGAAGGTCCTGAGGGTCCTGAAACTCCTGAGAGTCCTGATGGGCCCGAAGCGCCTGATGGTCCTGATGATCCTTGAGCTCCCGAAGGTCCAGAAGCTCCCGATGGACCAGGCGCTCCCGATGGACCAGGCGCTCCTGACGGACCAGCAGCTCCTGATGGACCAGAAGCTCCTGATGGACCAGAGGGCCCTACAAAATCAGTAGCATCTGTTGCACGCATGAATTGTGTTAGCGCCGCATGCCAACCCTTTGCATTTCCTCCACCCGTATATCCCAAAGTTTCAGAGAAGGCAGGAATACGAGCACCAGTACGGAGTAAGGGAGCGGCTAGTATCTCTACATCAGAAGAGACTCCATCTACCGTACAACTGATCTCATAGGAACCAGTCACATCAGGACTAAATGTGCACGTAGCACTGGTGGAGTCTACGATATTCGTGTGAGAACCGATTGGTGTGTCGATAAAAGACCACTGATAGTTATGACCCGTGTTGTCTGTATTGATATCCGTACATTGTACAGTTTCTGATACAACAAGATCATTGCGACCTTGACCATCTACTGTAACTGCGTGTGCTACGCTTCTAATGGTAGGAATTGCCATTAGCGTCCCCCTTGATGCTAAAGTAAGAAGTCATGCTGCCTTAGGAGTGATAAACAAAAAGTCATCCACGTAGACTTGACGATCAGCACCGTTGTCCTCATTCAGAGCCAAGATACTCGGCAACACTACAGCCGATATACCCCCCGTAGCAAAGGGCCGCGAAACTGTCGTACCCGAAGGTCCGTTCACACGCGCAAACAAAGTGCCAGACGCATCTGACCACATCTCAAAGTAGTGATAATTACCATCCGCAACCACCCCTAAATCCAGGAATCCATTGCCACTGCTGCCGCTGTCGTCGGATATGCCAAAGTGTGTGGTACTGTAATAACCATGGAATCCCATGACTACGTTATGATTTGCTCCATCATCCACGCAAATACCTATAACGGCGTGCGTTCCATATACCAGCTTCATACGAGCAGACACGTACCACTTAACAGCACTGCGTATCCCAGGCATCAAAGCACCTGGCGATACCTTACCAACACTACTAACGGTAACACCCGTACCAACAACAATCACTCCTCCCGCTACTCCACTGACCAAGTTGTTATATCCAGTGCCAGATGTTAATGTGGTTACATTCATCTCCAAGCTGACAGTAGTACTGCCTGGATTATGCATCATGAGACTAGAGTACCAAACTGAGTACTCTGGAGGTGCAAGCCCCAAAAGTGCTGCACCTACAGCGGAAAAGTATCCGTTAAAATCCATTAGCCCACCAGCTGCCCCTGAAGGACCAGAAGCTCCTGACGGTCCTTGGGCCCCTGAAGGACCGGGTGCTCCTGCTGCTCCTGATGCTCCTGATGACCCAGCAGCTCCCGAAGGTCCAGAAGCTCCCGATGGACCAGGCGCTCCCGATGGACCAGGCGCTCCTGACGGACCAGCAGCTCCTGATGGTCCAGAAGCTCCCGATGGACCAGGCGCTCCCGAT
>Ga0265323_10000028_pt1 | contig 78418 bp, 77 predicted proteins | sample 41225metaG_FD_193580 | JGI IMG/M metagenome (GOLD analysis project Ga0265323, IMG submission 193580) | Rhizosphere microbial communities from Carex aquatilis grown in University of Washington, Seatle, WA, United States - 4-12-25 metaG | ecosystem: Host-associated > Plants > Roots > Rhizosphere...
GCAACAAAATCTTCAAGCCCAGCAGCTAAATAAATTAGTATTTATGATAGTATTTATGGCAAATTAAAATCAATGTGATACAATGGCACAACACAATTACGCATACCAAAAAAGTGAAGAAAATACTGTAAAAGCAGTTGGTAGAAATTTAAATATCTCACCAAAGCAAGGAACAGAAATATGCAAGTATGTACGCGGTCGACCATTGAATCAGGCAAAAATGCTTTTAGAACAATCTATCAATATGGTAAGAGCAGTTCCATTCACAAGATTCGTTAATGGTTTAGGTCATAAGTCTGGAATGAGTGCAGGAAGATACCATCCAAAAGCATGTCAATTAATATTAAATGTTATAAAATCAGCAGAAGCAAATGCAAAGAACAAAGGATACAACGCAACAGATTTGAAAGTTGTTCATATTGCAATGCAAATAGGTCCAAAAAATAATCATCAGGGACGAAGTAGAGGCATATTCAAGAATTCACATATAGAAGTAGTACTTAAAGAAGTAAAAGGTTTAGCAAGTAAGAAAGGCGAAAAAAAGTCTGAAAAGACTGAGTCCAAATCTGAAAAGAAAACCGAAAAAACATCAAAGAAAAATGTGAAGAAGGATAATTAAAATGATTGAGAGAAAATTCGTTGCAGAAAACTTGAAAGAATTCCAGATTGAAGAATATTTAAGAAGTGTTCTTGGAAAAGCTGGTTTAAGTTACATCAAGATGCAGAGAACTCCACTTGGCGAAAAAATATTAATCTGCTCAAGTAGACCAGGTTTAATCGTCGGAAAATCAGGTTCAAATATTACTAGATTAACTAAAGAATTAAAAGAAAGATTTAATTTAGAAAATCCACAAATAGAATTATTAGAAGAAGAGAATCCTATGAATGATGCAAGTATTGTTGCAGAAGGAATAGCAAATTCACTTGAAAGATTCGGAACAGCAAGATTCAAAGGTATTGGTCATAAAGCAATTACTGACGTTATGGCTGCTGGCGCACGTGGTGTTGAAGTATTAATTTCAGGAAAGATCCCATCAAGTAGAGCAAAGAAATGGAGATTTTATATGGGCTACTTAAAAAAATCAGGAGACATCGCAGTATCAGGAGTAGATACAGCATATTCATCAGCAAAATTAAAGACAGGATTAGTTGGAGTTCAAGTAAGAATAATGCCTTCAACTACAAAAATGCCTGACGACATAATCTATATTGATCAAGTAAAATTACAAGATACAGCAACTGGAAAAGTTGAAACTGTCAAAGCAGAAGTTGTAGACAAGGACGTAAAACCTAAAAAAGCAAAATCAAAAGACTCTTCAAAAGATTCAAGTAAAGACGCAGAGAAGAAACCAACAAAGAAAAAAGTTGTAAAGAAAAAAGAAGAGATAGCAGATGTAAAAACTGATGCTGAATAAATTGTTGAACAATAACTATCAGAGAAATTAAAATGAAATTCAAAGATATAAAAAAAATGCCTAAAGACGAGCTTACAAAAAAGCTTGTTGACATGAAGACTGAATTAATGAAGTTAAATGCTCAAATCGCTGTAGGCACAACACCAAAGAACACTATGCAAGTTCGTGATATAAAGCGAGCTATTGCAAAGGTAGAAACATTAAAACAACAAAATTTTGAAAAACAAGTTGCTACTCTTAGAACAAAGAAGTATAAGAACTTGTAAATCATTGATTAAAAAATAAACTAACATTCAGAAAATAATCAACACAAAAATGGCTAATATATGCAACGTTTGTGGTTTGCCAAAAGAGCTATGTGTCTGTGAACAGATAGCTAGAGAGAGTCAAAAGATTGTCGTAAAATTGGTGAAGAAGAAATTTGGAAAACAATTCACGATGATAGAAGGTATCGATACTAACGAAATTGATATCAAAGATGTAGCAAAGAAGTTGAAAAACAAATTTGCTTGTGGTGGTACGGCAAAAGATGGATACATCGAATTGCAAGGAAACCATTTAATAAAAGTTCAACAAGCATTGATGGAAATCGGCTTCGCCGCAGAAACAATTGACTTGAGAAGTTAAAGTAATTCGAATAAGAATTTGAATAAAGTTTAACGCTGTTTTGGCAAAAAAACAAAAGGGTAATATGATAAAGAGTATACGAGATGAATTCATCGGCGAACAAGTAGAAATTGTAAGTTCAAACAATAGACAATTGCTAGGCTTGACCGGAAAAATAGTTGATGAAACAAGAGATTCATTCAAAGTGCTTGTAAATAAGCGAAATTTCAAAGAATTCAAAATGATATTCAAGAAGGGAAACACCTTCAAGATTGGCGGATTCACCGTCGCAGGGATAAAAATCGCTAAGCGTCCCGAAGACAGAATCAAATTGAAAGTCAAGGCATAAATCATGCATTGATTGAATGTTAAAAATTAAATTGAATGATTAAAATGGCAAAAGAAGAAATCAAAAATATCGGAATCGAAACTCCAAAACCAACAAAGACACCAAAGAGTGTTGATCCAAAGGATCCATTCTATGGCTCAGTCAAGGTACGTGGTAGAATATTTACTGGAACAGTTATAAGTGCAAAAATGCAGAAGACTGTAACAGTAGAATGGCCAAGAAGACAATTCAATAAGAAATACGAAAGATTCGAAATGAGAAGAACAAGGGTCAAAGCTCACAATCCAGAAAGTATCGACGCAAAAGAAGGCGATATTGTAAGAATAGCTGAAACAAGACCTTTGTCAAAGACAAAGAATTTTGTAGTAATTGAAATTGTAAAGGCTGAAATTGTTAAAAAATAAATTATTATTAATTGAGTGATTCAAAATGAAAGCATTAAAAGCAAACATCGTCAAGGGATTGCCTGTAGGATCAGAAGTAGATACTTGTGATAATAGCGGTGCAAAAACTGTCAGAATATTTTCAGTATTCGGTCATAAGACTGTAAAAGGTCAAAAACCTGCTGCTGGAATTGGCGATTTAGTAATGGTTGCTGTAAAACGTGGTAAACCCGAAATGAGAAAACAAGTTGCTTTTGCAATTGTTGTAAGACAAAAGAAGGAATACAAAAGAAGCAACGGTATGAGATTAAAATTCGAAGATAATGCAGTTGTAATATTAAAAGATGAGAAGGGAAATCCTAAGGGAACAATCTTCAAAGGACCAATCGCAAAAGAAGTTGCTGATAGATGGCCAATGGTTGCAAAGATTGCAAGTATAATTGTATAAATTTTATAGGTGTGAAAATCAAAAATTTTCAAACCCAAAAGGTGTCAAATGAAAACATTTTCAAAATCATGGATTTCAAGCAAAAAACCAAATAAGCAGAGAAAGTACAGGTTTAATGCTCCATTAAATATTCGAGGAAGTTTCCTAAATGTACACTTATCAAAAGAATTAAGAGCAAAATACGGAACAAGATCATTAAGAGTAAGAACTGGCGACAAGGTCAGGATAATGCGTGGACAATTCAAGAAACAAGAAGGAAAAGTTGAAGAAGTAGACATGAAGAAATTGAAAGTTTACTTATCAAAAGTAGAGCATGTAAAAAGAGACGGTACAAAGGCAAGATATCCTATACAACCTTCAAATCTTTTGTTAGTAGAATTAAATGTTGATGACAAGAAGAGATTGTTAGGCCTTAATAATGAAGGTAAAGTTGAAAATAAAAAGCCAGTCAAAGTAAAATCAGAATCAAAGCCAAAAGCTGAATCAAAGCCAGCAAAATCAAAATTAAACAAAATATCTAAGGAGGATACAAAATAAACAGTGGCGATGGATTCACGTTTTCGTGAAGACATCACTTTTACTGGATCACAAAAAAGTAAAACTTTTTGTGCGCAAGAACTTTCAGTTCTTTGCGTTTTTGTAAAAAACAACATGGTCAAGAGACACTTAAAAAGAATCAATGCACCAAAGACTTGGAAGATTCAAAGGAAGGGCGTAAAGTTCATCACTAAGAGTAATCCGGGCGGTATGTCAAAAGGATTAACAGTACCTGTATCAAATATATTAAAATTCGATTTAAAATTAGCAACTTCCGTTAAAGAAGTTAAGCACTTAATATTTGAGGGCTTAGTTTTAGTAAACGGAAAAAAGATAACTGATTACAGACACCCAGTATGTTTTACAGATGTTGTATCAATACCACAAATAGATAAAAATTATCGATTAGTTATGGATACAAACGGAATATTAAGATTATTGCCTGTAACAAAAGAAGAAGCAGGATTGAAGATTACAAAGATAATCGGAAAAACTTTCGTTAATGGAAAACTACAATTAAATTTGATTGACGGAAGAAATGTATTTTTCGACAAGCATCATTACAAAGTAAAAGATTCATTATTATTAACTATGCCTGAACAAATTGTTAAGGAGCACTTATCATTTGAGAAAGGCGCATTAGTTGTGTTATACCAAGGTAAACACATTGGAAAAATGGGAAAAATCAGCGACGTAAAGAAAGATAGTATAATCGTTAAGACTAAAGATGAAGAATTCGAGACTAAGACTGATTATGCATTAGTTGTTGGTAAAGAGCATCCATTAGTAAAAATGACACTTTAAATTTAAATAAAAATTATTCGCATTAAACAAAATTCAAGAGATTAAAATTAAGAGAGCAAAATGGTAAGAAATTCAACAAATCCAAAAAAAACTAAAAGCACGGCAAATCCGATGCAGAGTATAAGAGTACAAAAGCTTACATTAAATATAGGTACCGGAAAAGATCAAGTTGCTCTAGAGAAAGCACAAAAGTTATTGAATACAATAACTGGCGTAACTTCTGTAAGAACAATTACTCAAGCAAGAATCGCTGCATGGGGATTAAGACCTGGACTTCCAATCGGTGTTAAAGTAACATTAAGAAAAGCAAAAGCAAAAGAGTTAATACCAAGATTATTGTATGCAAAAGACAATAAGTTAGCTGAGAATAATTTTGATGATAATGGAAATGTATCTTTCGGTATGAAAGAATATATTGATATAAAAGATGCAAGATACGATCCAGATATAGGATCTATGGGTCTTCAATGTTCAATAACTTTGGACAGAGCAGGATCAAGAATAAAGAGCAGAAAAATGTTGAAGAGAATAATTCCAAAGCATCATAGAGTAAGTAAAGTTGATGCAATCAAATTCATGAAAACTAATTTCGGAGCGATACTCGCATCCGACGAGGAAGAGTAAATTAATTTGGAGACAAAATGACAACTACCGATCATACAAAAGTAATGAAGCAATTGCAAAATAAGCCAGGTAAAAAGCTTAAGCATGCAAAATACTCTGTACCAAAATCTAGAACTGGCAGTGTAGCTAGTAAGAAATGTAAGAGATGCGGCAGAAACGGTGGTCACATAAGTAAGTATGGTATAAATTTATGCAGACAATGCTTCAGAGATGTTGCAACAAGAATAGGATTTAAAAAATACAATTAATGAAAATATAATAATATTAATGATTAGCAAATAATGATTTTAAGGTGTGAAGATTAAGAATTTTCAAACCAGAAAGGTGTAAAAAATGTTAAATGATCCATTGGCAAACGTGTTATCGTACATAAACAATCATGAGAAATTAGGAAGAAAAGAGATTTTAGTAGGTAACAATTCAAAATTCATCAGACAAGTATTAACAATCTTGAATGAAAATAATTATCTTGGTGAGTACAAAGAGATAGAAGATGGTAAGGGTAAATTACTTTCCATAAATCTAATCGGCGCAATAAATAAGGTTGGCGTAATCACTCCAAGATTCAATGTCAAGAAAGACAATTTCGAAAAATTCGAAAAGAGATATTTACCAGCAAAAGATTTCGGATTAATGATTGTATCTACATCAAAAGGTTTAATGACACACATACAAGCAAAAGAGCAGAACCTTGGTGGAAGATTAGTATGTTATTGCTACTAAAGCAATATATGATTACTGTTTAACACAAATAAATATAACACAAATAATATTAGTTTGATATAATAATTATAGAGTTGAAAAACATGAAACTAGCAGAATGGAAACACGAATTGAAAATTCCAGAACACGTCACTGTAGATTTACATAATGGTCTATTTACTGTGAAGGGTGCAAAAGGAGAAGTTAAGAGAAGTTTTGTTTTCCCAAAAATAAAAATTACAAAAGAAGGCAATACAATTGTATTTGATGTAAAAAAGCCAACTAAGAGAGAAAAGGCAGCAGTATTCAGTACAAATGCACACTTAAAGAATATGTTCAAAGGAGTATTACACTCATGTGTATACAAATTAAAAATATGTTCAGGACATTTCCCAATGAAACTAACTTACAAGAACAATCTCTTGGAAGTAAAAAATTATATGGGAGAAACAGTTCCAAGAACTTTAAAGATTAAACCTGGTGTAGAAGTTGTAATAAAGGAACCAGAAATAACTGTAACAAGTCCTAGCAAAGAATTGTCGGCATTAACTGCTGCAGCAATTGAGCAGTTGACAAGAAGAGCAAACTTTGATAGAAGAGTATTCCAAGACGGAATATACATTACACACAAAGATGGTGTAGATATAAAATAAAATTATAAAATAAAATCACTATTAATGATTTTCAAACCTAAAAGGTGTCAATATGACTGAAAGAAAAAAATTATTGGAAGTTCGAAAGACAATCAAAGGCAAGAAGCCAGACTTTAAACAGCAGAACTTCGGTCGAAAAAAGAGAATAAGCGATAGATGGAGAAGACCAAAAGGCTTACAGTCAAAGATGAGACACAAGTTTAAAGGATATTCAATAATGGTTTCAAAAGGTTGGAGAAGTCCTGCAGAAATTAGAGGAGCAGACAGATCCGGTTATGAGACTGTAACTGTAAATAATGTTCAAGATGTTACAAAAGTTGAAAAGCATAAAGCAATAATCATAAGTGGCTTAGTCGGTAACAAAAAGAGAATGGAAATAATTGCAAAAGCTGAAGAATTAAATATTCCAGTAGTCAATATCAAGATAGATAAGTTCAAGGCAAAAATTGCTAAAGCAAAATCAGATAAGGAAGCAGAGAAGATAGAAAAGACTGCAAAGAAGAAAAAGACAATTGAAGATTCCTTGAAGAAAGCTGAAAAGAAAGAAAAGGATAAGAAAGAAAAGAAGTCTGAATCTCAAGAAACTGCTGAAGAAATTGCAGAAGAGCAGAAGATTGAAGATAAAAAAGAAAAGGATGATGTATTAATACATAAAGATTAAGCAATACAAGATTAATTTAAGATTGATAATACTGATAATAAATAAAAAAATTGAGTGGTTACAATGGATTTAAAAGTTCAAAAACGTTTAGCGTCACAAATATTTAATTGCTCACCTGATAGAGTTGTATTCGATGACAACAGATTAGATGATATAAAACAAGCAATAACTAAAAGAGATTTAAGATTATTAATAGGCGATGGCGCAATAACTAAGAAGGCAGGAAACTTTACTTCAAGAGTTAGAGCAAATAAACTTGCATCGCAAAAGAGAAAGGGACGAAGAGCAGGCCCAGGAACTGTAAAAGGTAAGGCAACAGCAAGAGCAAATCCAAAACAAATATGGATGCACACAATCAGAGTTCAAAGAGAGTTTTTAGCATTATTACTTGAAAAGAAGATAATCACCAGACTTGCTTATAGAGAATTATACTTAAAGAGTAAAGGTGGATACTTCAGAAGTAGAAGACACATAAAATTATATTTGCAAGATCATGACGACTTGTTATTAGACAAGGACGCAGTTAAGAAAGTTAATGCTGAAAATGAGAATGCAAAGAAAGCAAAAAAGATAATCAAACAGTAGGTATAAGGTTTTAACATGAGACACGTAATAAAAGTTTTACAATATCGAAGAAAGCGCGAAGGAAGAACAGATTATAAAAAGCGTCTAAAGATGTTAGTAAGTGGAATTCCAAGACTTGTAATCAGACAGACTAACAAGAATATTATTGTTCAAGTAGTTGATTATGCCGATAATGGAGACAAAGTAATTGTTACGTGTAACAGTACTGAACTTCACAAATTAGGTTGGAAACACGCAACAGGAAATCTTCCAGCAGCATACCTTACAGGAATGCTAGCAGCACAAAAAGCAAAGAAGAAAAATGTTAAAAAAGCAATTGTAGATTTTGGTTTACAATTAAAATCAAGTTCAAGATTATATGCAGCTGTTAAAGGCGCTAAGGATAATGGATTAGATATTCCAGCTTCTGAAGAAGTATTCCCAAGTGCAGACAGATTGAGCGGAAAACATATTGCAGCATACGCTCATAAAGGAACATTCAAAACATCGCCAGTCGATATTGAAAAATCATTCCATGAATTGAAACAAAAGTTGATGAAGTAAGATTGATAAATAGAAATTGAATTAATAAAAAAAATAATATTTAAAAATAATATTAAGGGTATAAAAATAACGATTTTTAAATCGTGGATATAACAAAATGTCACCAAAACCAATTGATAAAGAAACAGAAAAAGTATTGATAGTTCCTATTGAAGAAGAGAAAATAGAAACTATAAAGATTACTACTGACTTAGATAGATGGCAGCCAAAGACTGAACTTGGAAGAAAAGTTAAGTCAAGACAAATAACTTCAATGGAAGATGTTATCGCATCCGGTAAACCAATACTTGAACCTGAAATAGTTGACATGTTATTACCAAATTTAGAATCAGACTTATTAATGATTGGACAATCAAAAGGTAAATTCGGTGGAGGATCTAGAAGAGTTTTTAGACAAACACAAAAGAAGACCAAAGAAGGTAACAAGCCAAAATTCTCGACATATGCAGTTGTTGGAAACAAGGACGGATACGTAGGTTTAGGATTTGGTAAAGCAAAAGAAACAGTTCCTGCAAGAGAAAAAGCAGTTAGAAAAGCAAAATTAAATTTAATCAAAGTTTTAAGAGGATCAGGTTCATGGGCTGACGCAAGAACTGAACCAAACAGTATTCCATTCACAGTTGTTGGAAAATGTGGTTCTGTTACAGTAGAATTAAGACCTGCACCTAAAGGAACTGGATTAAAAGCACAAAAAGAAGTTGGTAAAGTATTAAAACTAGCTGGCGTACAAGATGTATGGTCCAAAGTTAGAGGACAATCAAGAAACATGATCAATGTTGTAAGAGCATTAGAAGATGCATTACACAAATTAAATAGTACAAAGGTTCAAGACAAATATTTCAAGAGTCTATCAATAATACATGGACCAAAACCTACAGAAAAAAAGAGTGAATAAAAATGACACAAATCGCAATCATAAGATTAAGAGGAACTAATGATGTTAATAGGGAAGTTGAAAGCACTTTAATAATGCTTCATCTTCACAAGAAACACACATGTTCAGTATATCCTAAGACGGATACTTTAATGGGTATGCTTGAGAAATGTAAAGATTACATAACTTATGGAGAATTATCCGAAGACACTCACAAATTATTGATAGAGAAAAGAGGCTTAAAAAAAGAAGGAAAGCCAGTTAATTATTATCATCTAAGTCCACCAAGAGGCGGTTTTGAACGTGGAGGAATAAAAACTCCATTCACATTGAAAGGCGCACTTGGTTACAGAAAAGAGAAGATAAACGACTTAATAAAAAAGATGGTTTAAGATAAAATACTAATAAACTAAATAATTTTAAAATAAAATTCGAGATATTATTTTTAGGAGAAATAAAATGTCATCAAACAAAAAAAAGAAATCAATAAGATTCCGTGGTGCTCGTTCACATGGTTACGGCAGTCACAAGAAGCATAGAGGTAGCGGTCATCAAGGTGGTGTAGGAATGGCTGGTACTGGTAAGAAAGCAGACCAGAAGAAAACCATGATATGGAAAGACACAAAATACTTCGGTAAACATGGATTTATATCAAAGAATACTATTACAATAAAAGGCTTAAACCTATTCTATATAGAAAATCATTTAGATGTATTAGTCAAGAATGGTGTTGCTAAAAAAGAAGGCGACGCATACAAGATTGACTTAAAAGATTTAAAATGTAATAAACTATTAGGATCAGGTACTGTAACTAGAAAGTACCATATTGTATCTGACTTTGCATCAGCATCTGCAGTTGCAAAAGTAGAAGAAGCAAAAGGAACTGTTACAGTAAAAGTTGTGACTGAAAAAGTCGAGAAAATTGAGAAGAAAACTGAAAAACCTAAGAAGAAATAGGTTGAAAAATAATCTTTTTAATATTTTTATTATACTTTTTATTATATTTTATCATAATTTCGCATATTTTTTAAAGGGTTGAGTTCTAACATCATAACTTTTTTAAACAATTTTAATTAAACAGTTTAAAGTTTAATAAGTTAATATGAAAACAAACAATTTTGGTAATTTTGGTCGAAAAGTTATTTTAGCGGGAGTCGGAGTGGCCGTCATATCCTCTTCTTACAATTGTACTTCTATAAAAAATATTTTGACAAGTCAAAAACATATGCCTAGTTCGGAATTAAGTTTGGAATCCAAGGTTAAATCTTGTGATTTGAATTTGAATATACATTCTTACCCGACGGATATAAAATTAGATGTCAGTGGCATGAGAGCAGAATTATTAACTCCTCGTCCTGACATAAGGCTTGTTGGAGGAGACACTTTAGATCTTAGTTATGAAAGATTCTCTTCCATAGATTCTTCTATGATATATCATAATTACATAGTAGCTGAGAATGCACTGAATAAATTTTCTGACATGACTAAAAATTTGAAATCATATTTAAATTATACATTTTTGGCATGCGATGAATTTCGCGATATATTCCGTATATCTCCAGAAACTATGATTGGATTATTTATCAGAGAGTCAAGTTTTGATGTTTATGCAATATCTACAGCTCACGCTTTAGGAATGGCTCAATTCCTAAGAACAACTGCTCAAGAAATGGGAATGAAAGTATATTCTGAAGAGAAATATCCAGATTTATATTTACTTGAAAATAAGATAGCAGAATTGGATTCTAAATACAGAAGTTTAGATAAAAAGTCCAACAGTCTATTCGTGAAACATTCTTTTAATCAAGCAATATCCTATAGACTTGCTGCTGATTCTTTGCGTGATGAACGTGATAATGCTATTAATACTTTTGAAAATAAACTTTCAAATATAGGAATAAAAAATCTTGACGATGATAGATTAAGACCTGAAATAGCTATACGCATGTCAGTAAAATATATTGCAGGCTTAGCTAAACGTTTCAAGAAAGAGAAGCATTGCAGCGACGCTCAGGCAGTAAATTGGGCAATTGAAGCGTATAATGGAGGATATGGTGCAGTAATTAATAAGGGCACGATATATGCTGACACATACAGATATGAAAGAGGCATACATAATATAGAATGCAGTTTATATCCTTATGATGATGGCAATAAACCTTATGTTGCTTCTAAAAATAAATCTAAGAATATTCCAAGCAGTAAACCTCCGAGTAATTATGTGAATAATTCGACTAAAATACCTAAAAAAAATAATCGTATGTACACTTTTAATGCTGTCCCAGATTCTATGCGTTCTAATAATTCTAGAAAATTCTGATAACATATTATAAAACTTATATTATAAAAATTATCAAATATTATCTTTTCAGTTATATCCGAAATATTTATATATATGATTCATAGGTGTAGTGAATAGGTGAGTAAAGCTTTATGTCTATATCTGTCTATAAGATAAAAGGGGTAAGTAAAGTCTTCGATAAGAGGATAGTTCTAGATAATATTGATTTAGAAATTGAAGGCGGAGAGATATTAGGCTTAATTGGAGCATCTGGTTCTGGTAAAACTACTTTATTGAATATGATGATTGGTTTTTTGAAACCTGAAGCTGGAGAAATAACATTCAGAAGCGATCATCTGCTTGAAGGTGATGAATCAAAAGGATTCAAATCAGTCTATAAAGACGTAGACGATTTGAAAAAAATAATTGGAATGGCTGCACAAACGCCATCGTTCTATACTACTTTAACTGTTAAAGAAAATTTACAATACTTCGGAGCATTATATGGATTATCTGTTGAAGTTTTACGAAGTAATATTACTACTCTGATTAATTTAATGGACTTACAAGGTTCAGAAAATAAATTGGCAAAGAATTTATCAGGCGGTATGCAGAGAAGATTAGATATGGCATGCGCTTTAATTCACGATCCAAAAATCTTAATCTTAGACGAGCCAACAGCTGATTTAGATCCATTACTTAGAAATCATATATGGAGACTTGTTAGAAAAATTAACAAGAGAGGAACAACTATTATACTTGCTTCGCATCACTTATCTGAATTAGAATCATTGTGTTCAAGAATTGCTATATTAAAAGAAGGAAAGATGCTCGCTGTCGGAACTCCTAACGAAATCAAACAGAGATTCTCACAAAATGAGGAAATACATTTAGAAACGTTCCCAGGAAATTATGAAGAGATATCACACTTAAAAGGTCCAGATGTTGCAAAACATATTGCCAAGATAGAGGACAAAGGAACAAAACTTGTAATATATACTTCAAAACCTGAAATTGTATTAAATGCTTTAATGAAGCGTCTTGAAGAATTGAAGGAAACAATTGTGGATTTGAAAGTTACAAGACCATCACTTGATGAGATATTCATAAATATTACAGGAACTGATCAGACTAAAGCTGAAGAGAAAGAAGAAGACGAAGAAAGAAAGACGCATAAGAAAGATAAAAGTAATTAATAGTAATTAATAATAAAATAATTAATATTATAGATTGGTTAATAAAAGTAATAATAGGTTCACGCTATGAAAGTATTTAAGGTAACTAAGAAAAATTTGAAGCTCTTGATGAGATCTAAGACTTCGATGCTTGTAGTAGTTTTTGGACCATTAATTATAATGCTTCTCGTCGGTTTTGCATTCAATAATAATACTACATCAAAATTAACAGTAGGATACAATGCTAATCAGAAAACTAATTTAACAGATTCATTCATAGCTGCTCTAAATAGTAATCCTAATTTTATAGTTATATCATATCCTTCGGATTCTCAATGTATTGATATGATTCAGCAAGGTAAAGTTCATTTGTGTGTAATATTCCCTAATGATTTTAGGATTGATAATAATAAGACGAATGAATTGCAATTCTATGTTGATCAGTCAAGAGCTAATTTTGTTTATTCTGTTATTGATACAGTATCTAAGAAAGTTGATATTACTAGTACTCAATTAAGTTATCAAATGACAACTGATTTGATTTCAGTTATAGATAATACTAAAAAGAGCAATACTGCACAACTATTACAAATAGAATCAATAAAGTCATCTATATCTGACATATCGACAAAGATTGGTACAGTACAATCTAATCTTGATAAGATTGATCTTTCAGCAACAAACGTTGATATGGGTCCTGTAAAGAATGCATCTTCTGCTCTAAATTCTGATTTGAATACATTGAGATCTGCAGCAGATGACTTATATACGGTTGGAAATAATACTTATAATGTTTTACATACTGATAAAGTTGATGTTACACCTACTACTTTATCCAATGAGTCCTATAATGCGGTTAGAGCATTTAATTATCAATTGCAAGACTCTGGAGATGTAATAACTACTAGCGAGAATTCAACTGACACAGACACTGCTAATCTATTAAGTGCTCTCGATACTTTATCAACTAATGTTGCTGCTGTTAATGCTAAGTTATCTCAGGCAAAATCTTCTACTGGAGATTCAAGTAAAGCGCTTTCTGATAATATGCAAGCATTGTCAAGCGTAAAGACAAGTATTGATGACTTGAAAGCATTAATAGAAACTAATAATGCTCAGATAAATGCGTTGAAAGTTACGAATGCACAAAGTATTGTAAATCCAATAAAGACGACAATAAAACCAGTCAGCAGTAAATCTGGAAATTTGAGTTTCATATTCCCTTACTTCATAATTTTAATTATAGTATTCATAGGAATAATGCTTAGCAGTAATCTGATTATTATGGAAAAGACTAGTAAAGCATATTTCAGAAACTTTACTACACCAACTAAAGATTTAACATTTGTAATGTCAATATTCTTGACTAGTTTCGTTGTAGTATTACTGCAATTAGTGTTCATACTTGCATTAGCATATTATTTCCTGAATACATTCATTTTCGGAAATATGTTATTGACGGCAGTATTAATACTTGGAGCAATATCGCTCTTTACACTTGTAGGAATGATAATTGGTTACTTGTTTAATAGTCAGGAAGCCGTAACGATGGCAGGAATTAGTGTTGGTAGTGTATTATTATTCTTGTCAAACCTCATTTTACCTCTTGAAAATATGTCTCCAGTAATACAGGGAATTGCCAGATATAATCCTTACGTGATATGTTCAGAATTATTGAAGAAATTGACTATATTTAATTCATCATTAAAAGAAGTGTATATTGACTTTATAATAATCGCAGTCTATATTATAGTATTATTTGCATTAGTTATGCTAATAGAGAAGGCATCAAAGATACAATACATAAGTAAGAAGCCAATAACAAAACAATTAGCTAGAGGCAGAGATCAACCAATAGAGAAATACTTTAAGTTAAGAAACGGTGTATTATTGATGTCTGAAAAGGATTTACTTGAAGAATTAGTAACTATGCAAGATAAAGAATTCGACCAATACGTCAATAGAAAACATAATGATTTCGAAGCATGGCTTATGATGAATAATAATGCAGTACTTGCTGCAAAGGTCGGAGAATGCCTTACAAGAAAAGAAATGATGGCGGCACTTGGTGCAGGTCAAGATAAAATAGATCCAATAGCCGCTGCAGGAATTGATAAAGTAGACAAGACTGAGAAATCAGGCAAGGAATCTCGAGATAAAGAGAAGAAGAAAGATAAAGAATAATTCTAGAATAATTCTACTGTGTGGCTACTATAAATCATAAAATCTATAAATAAACCTTTCTTTTCGATTAATATGACGCAAGACTTATCATTATTCAACAAATTCACGAAACAATTTACAGATAGAGAACTATCTGATGTGCATAGAGTTGGAAGAAATTTTTATCAAGCAGAAGAAAGATTGTGGGAAATAAAAAATGGAGTAACTAGAGATATATACTCATTAGGATTGTTTTTAGGCGAAGAAAAGATGGGTTTTAGTCCAAGTCCTGCTCTTATAGAATTGATATCAAAATTTCCAGACGCACAATCGAAAAAAGTCTTTATTAATAAGAAATCAGAATGGTTATTTTTATGTGGACGAAATATTTTATCTGAATCAATAGCAAAAAATCCGCATCTTTTATCAGAAGGTCTTGTACTTGTTCAAAACGAGCAAGATGAAAATCTAGGTTATGGGTTATTCAAAAGAGAAGACACATTAATAATAAAACACGTTCTAGACAAAGGTAGATATTTAAGAATCGACGAGAAAGGAAGAGATAAAAGACAAGGCGGACACAGCTCTAAGAATAGTGGTAAAGGAAAGTTTCATGATTAAGAATAATTCTTTATTTTTTAGTAGTAATTAAATTTATAAATGGTTTTTATTTTCCCCTCTATACAATGAATGACCATAGAGATAATATTCAGGTTGTTAGTCTTCCATATCAAAACTTAGAGAAAAAAATATTGCATAGTCACTTTGTGTTAAATTTCGAAAAGTTTATGGAAAATGATATGGATACGCCAATTATACAGTGTTATACTTTCAATCAAGGTACGGAGTTTGCAAACAAATTTTATGCACCTGATTCAATCAAGACGACGTTGCGTGATATGCATTATTCTACTTTATGTGTGATACCGCCTTACGGTGGCTCGAATAATGAAGTAGAATTCTCGAAATTGCAAGATCGTATTACGTTGGAACAAAATAATATTGAGGATCACGAATTTGTAAATCACTTTAATCCTTTCTATAAGATGAAGGGTAATCAATATCCTTTTATTTTTTTTAAAGCAGCTGTAGACGTAGCATTTATAGGCGGCAGCATTAAAGGAATTATCAACAACGATTTTGCAGGAGTATTTTTATCTTGTGCAGTCGGAGGATTATGGGATTATTTTAAAGATGTGCGCATTTCTAATGCACAGAACTGTATAAATGTACTAGAATGTTATTCGCAGATGGAAGACATCTTTCAAAGAAACTTAAGTAAATCTAAAGTTAAAGTAAATTATTTTCCAGAAGCCGAAGAAGAGATATATAAACTGTTGACTGTTCATACGGATAATCCTGGCAAGGATTTGGATTTGAGTGAAGTCAATAATCGCTTAATGAAGATATACGGTCTAAATGATGATTTTTTGAATAATTCATCTATATTGTAAATAATTTGGAGGAAAAATGGTAGCGAATGATATTACGGATTTATTAGGGAAACAGGTATTATTACCTCAAGAATTACATGGGAATAAGACGCCTGCAAAATGTCTTCTTTATGATCCACTATCGACTTATGAAGGTACGTGTATGCCTTCGCCAAATCAAAATGTTGTTTCAAGACTTGGTGGATGCGATAGACCTGAAGACTGTCGCATATTTCTTGATGTAGCCAAACAGAAATATAAATAATTAGACGTTTATTTTATTTTTATCTACACTACGTCATGAAATTCTATTTCATTTTCTTTCAAAGTACGAATGGCTGGCAATTCTTTTCCTGTAATGTAAATATATTTTACTTATTATAATAAAATTCTAGATATATCCGCTGCATACATAATTACAAGTATCATTATTCCACATAGATGTGGTACGAAATCTTTCCAACTTTTATCTGGGTGTTTAATATAGTAATACCAATATGCTAAATTAAGTCCTAAGAATGTAACTAGTACTGTATAGATTGGATGTACGGTACCGAAAAAGCTTGTGAAATTTAATCCTGGAGCTCCAGGATCCGTTAGTACTGATATGTTGCTATTCAGTTTATTGATAACTTGTGTAATTATTAGTGCTATGCTAGTTATTATTGTCGAATAGATTGCAAATATTAATGTGTGTGTTGATGTTAATGTCGGAGTTGTTACTGCTTCAATTTTATTTAACACTTTTATTACTATGTATCCTGCTAAGATACATAGACCTGGAAAGGCTATGTATTGGTAGACGGGAGATTTCATAAATGCTAAAGCTAGTGTTATGCCGATTATTACAATACCTATAATAATAAAAACAATTCCAGAAAGTAGCCATTTTTTAAAATTCTGATTCATTTTACTTCACCTCTAATTTTATTTTCTTTGTTATGTATTGATAATATTCTCATTTTTTTCTACCTTTATTGTCTTCTGTCTTCGTATTCTCATTCCAGAACTTAATATATCGGAAGTTAAATATTATTGAAAATGTAGATATTATTGTAAATATTAACACAGGTAAACCTATCAATCCAACAATGAAAGGTGGTATTAATATATACAGCGCAAATAAAAATGAATACGCTAAAGTATTGAAAAATATAGATTGAACAATGAATGTCGGATACATATTATCTATACGTAAGAAAAGTGATAAAACTAGGAGTATTAGTGATGCCCATAATAAGTAGTACCCTGTTCTTTTCGATTGTTTTAATAAAATGCCTGAAAGCAAAGTGCTTATTGAAAATATAGCGTAAAATATTATTGTGCCTGTAGATATTGTAAAGAGATCCACTGCATTTGGATTCCATGGATGAAAAAATATTGCGCTTATGATTGTGTTGATGGCAGCAAATATTCCTCCCCATATAAGCCAAGGATATAATTTGTTTTTGTCGATAGCTTTATTTTCCATTTTGTTGTCTCTGATAGCATTATTATATTACATATTGGAGCCGCCACTGATAAGGGTAATAAAAAAATATATTATTGCAAATAACACTAATACCGATAGCGTTGTACCAATAATTGCTAATGCCTTATCTTTCTCTTTATTCGACAATGATTTCAAGCCTATTACTATAGAATATATTGCTAAAGCCAAGGCTATAACATGAAATATTAAAAAATATAATAGAAAAGAAATGCCGAATACAAAAGAAACGCCTACTATAAATGTTATTAATGAAACACCTGCATACATCAATGATTTTTTTGCGTTTGTTAGCATCTTATTATTGATATTATATCCAAATTTGATTATCTTCTCTACACTACATCATGAAACTCAATCTCATTTTCTTTTAATGCACGAATGGCAGGCAATTCTTTTCCTGTGATAAACTCAAGGCTTGCTCCACCGCCTGTAGAAACGTGTGTGAATTTACTTTTCCATGGCAAGACTGCTTCTTCAGTATCTCCACCGCCTATTATTACGACTTTTCCACTATTTGCAAGATATTCTGCGATGTCATTTGTTGCTACGGCAAATTTTGGAATTTCAAAATATCCTAATGGTCCATTCCAGAAAACAGTTTTGGCTCTATTAATGTAATCTTTAAATAATTGAATGGATTCATGTCCTATATCAAGTCCGGTCCAATCATCAGGCATATCAAAATCTGGAACAACCATAGTTTCCGAGTTTGCATCAACGGATTTTGCTACTACAATATCGTCTGGAAGTATTATTTTTTCATTATTTAATAAAAGTTTTGCTTCAGCTAAAAATTGTTCTTCATATAAACTTTTACCGACATTATATCCTTTAGCCTTATATAATGTAAATACCATCGCTCCACCAATTAAAAGATAATCGACTTTCTTTAGAAGTTCTTTGATGACTCCAAATTTTGTTGATATTTTTGCACCGCCAAGTATTGCTATAATTGGTCTTTCTGTATTTGTTAGATCTAAATATTTCAATTCTTTTTCGACTAAAAATCCGATGCATCCTGGTAAGAATTTAGTAATTGCGGCTGTTGATGCGTGAGCTCTATGCATTGTTCCAAATGCATCATTAACATATATATCTCCTAGAACTGATAATCTTTTCGCGAAGCCTTCGTCATTTAATTCTTCTTCAGGATGGAACCTTAAATTTTCAAGTAATATAATTTTTGCATCAGGTATATTGATGTTTATGCAGTCATCCATCTTTACAACAGTCATATCAAGTAATTTTTCAAGTCTCTCGCAGACTTTGTCCATTGTTAATTTCTGATTAAATTTACCCTCGGGCTTTCCAAGATGACTCATAAGTATAACTTGCTTGCAATTATGCTCAAGAATATATTTTATTGTAGGAATACTTTCTCTTATTCTATTATCTGAAGTTATCTCACCATCTGCATTTAGAGGAACATTAAAATCTACTCTAACTAACACTCTCTTATAATCTAAATTCATATCCTTAATTGTTCTCATAATAACACCCATCAAATATATTCAATACCTATTAATACTATATTTTAATACTATTTACCTATATTCAGACAATAGAAAGACGTTTAAAAATGTTGCTGTTATATTCGTGTGCATTTTAGATTGCATCGTCAACTTTAAAAATGAGCGATTAATACATATAAATATGGTCAATTCAAAAGAGGCAAGTGCAAAAAAAGTCGATTCAAAAAAAGTCGATTTGAAAGTAGATTTAAAGAAAGGTAAGACTAAATCAAAAACGTCGAAAGCCCTATCAATAAATAATATAGATTTACTTATACGGGAATATGAGTTGCCTGAAGAAGGTTTAACGCCTACAATAATATTGCATAAGATGTCGGAAACTTTAGAATTATACTTAAAACTTATACAGCAAATATTGCAGCCTGAAGAATTTCATGCAGTGTATGAATGCAATGCCTTTAACGATACCGACAAGGCAGGACTGTTCGACTTGTACAAACGACTAATAATTACACATAGAGAATTATTGAAGGCAGTCATACTGTGCGAAGATAAGACTTCTATAGCGACAATACAATTTGTACACGAAGAAATACAAGGTGTAAAAAAGCAGATGTTAGAAATAGTTGAGAAGATGCAGCAATCATGGAAAACGGATTCCAGTAAAGATAAACAGAAAGGAACAAAGCAGTATTTTGGATAGATTGGAGAATTTTTAGATTATTAGGGCATAATTTGTTTATCAGGCTCGTATCGATACAACTGATGAAACGTTATCGCGCTCATAAAGATATTATTCCGATTGGTTTTCGAGCTATTTGCAATCAATGTCGAATCGAGAATTCGCTTGGCGATAAATAAAAAATAATTAAGGGTGAACGTATGAATATAATTTTGTTTGGACCACAAGGATCAGGTAAAGGAACGCAAGCAGAGACAATAGCTAAAGATTATGGGTTATACCATTTATCTATGGGCGAAGAATTAAGAAAAGAGATAAAGGCAAAAACTCCCATAGGAAAGAAAGTAGAGTCGATAATGGCTAAAGGTGAATTAGTTCCTGTAGAGATAACAAGTCAAATTGCAATAAAAATATCTAAATTAAAAGAATCAAAAAAAGGAATAGTATTTGATGGATATCCAAGAAGTCCTGAACAGTGGGCTTTTATGAATAAAAACTTCAAAATTGATGCAGCAATAGAATTAGATTTATCAGAAAAAGAATCTGTAAATAGAATAGCATCAAGAAGAACGTGCCCCAAATGCGGCAAGAATTATAATTTGATATATCTCAAACCAAAAGTTGCAGGAATATGTGATGTGGATAAAGAAAAACTCATACAAAGAAATGACGATAAACCTAAAGAAATAAAGAAACGTCTAGAAATATATCACTCGCAGACTGAACCATTAAAAAAAGAATATCAAAAACTCAAAATTCTAAGTATTATAGATGGAGAACAATCAATAGAGAAAGTTCATACTGATATAGCAAAGATTCTGAAAAAGAAGTGAGCACAGGTAATTAGGCAGTATTAGTTTGTTATGTGGCTACGGTCACGTGCAATATTAAGATATCAGGAATGGTAGACTGTTATATTTAAGGTGTATTCATGACTGCAACAGTAGTAGAACAAAAAACAGAAGAATTATTGAATAAAATTAAAGCATATAATCCTCGTGCTAACGAAGCATTAATAACTAAAGCCGTAAAGTTTTCTTACGATGCTCTGCACGATAAAAAACGTTTATCAGGTGAAGATTTCTTTACACACTCATTTAATGTAGCGATGATGCTGGCAGATTTAAGAAGAGGATCGCACACTATCGCAACTGGACTTTTGCTTCCAGTAATGGAAGAAGCAGGAATAAAACCTGAAGCTCTTGAAAGAGAATTTGATAGAGAGATAGTAACAATAATACAGGCACTGTCAAGACTTAGTAACGTCGATAAAAATTTCAGTCCAGAAGCTGAAGAAGAACGTAGAGCTGAAAACATTAGAAGAATAATGCTTGCAAGTTCTAAAGATATAAGAGTAATCATACTAAAAATTATAGATAGACTACAGAGTATGCGTACATTAAAATATCTTCCTGAAGATATGCAAAAGATTATTGCAACTGAATCTATGACTATATACGCGCCTATTGCACATAAATTAGGAATGTATACTGTAAAAGCAGAGTTAGAAGATTTATCTTTTAGATTTTTAGAAAATAAGAAGTATACTGAATTAAAAGTGCGTGTCGCAAAGAGAAGAGAAGAGCGTGACCAAGAAATAAAAAGAATAATTGAACACGTAACGTCTGTATTAAAAGATAATGGGATAGAGGCAGACATTCAAGGAAGAGCAAAACATTTCTATAGCATCTATAAAAAATTAATAAGCGAAGAAAAACAGTTTGATGAAATATATGATTTAATGGCTATAAGAATAATAGTAGATAAAGTCGATGATTGTTATAAAGCTCTCGGAATTATACATAACATCTGGAAACCAATGCCTGGAAGATTAAAAGATTATATTGCATTGCCAAAAGCTAATAATTATCAATCATTACATACGGGAGTATTTGTAGGACACGGTAGCATGTTAGAAGTTCAGATAAGAACCAAAGATATGCACGCTGCAGCCGAAGAAGGAGTAGCTGCGCACTGGAAATATAAGGGTGATGAGAAGGATAAGAAGTTTGATAGGCATGTAGCTTTAATGAAACAAATATTAGATTGGCAGAGATATAGCGCAGATTCGCAAGAATTTATAGAATCATTAAAGATTGATTTATTCGAAAAAGAAATATTTGTATTCACGCCAAAAGGCGATCCTATTGCGTTACCTGAAGATGCTACGCCAATAGATTTTGCATACGCTATTCATACAGATATAGGAAATCATTGTAAGCAAGCAAAAGTTAACGGCGTTGTTGTACCTTTAGATTATACTTTAAGTTCAGGAGACGTTGTTGATGTATTAACACAGAAAAATGCTGTACCATCAAGATCGTGGCTATCGTTCGTAAAATCAGCACATACTAGAACAAAAATACGCGGAGCTTTACATATTGATGTAGATACTCGTACTAAAAAACATGATTTAGCAGAATTAGATGACGATATAGATTTTCCTGATGAGATGATTGTTGAAGGAAAAAAATATGGTATAAAAATACCGAAATGTTGTAATCCAAGACAATCTGATAAGGTTAGAGCATTCAAAACTAAAGACGGAAAAATAGTTATTCATAGAGTTGATTGTCCTAACGTTTATACTTGTGAGATGTCAAAAGAAGTACAGTTAAAAGCTTTGCAACAAGAATTAAAGTCGCATCCTTTAAGAATAGATGTAAAAGATAAAGTAGGAATTTTAGGAGAATTATTGACGTGTATTTCTAAGGAACATCAAATCGTTGATTCAGTAAATACTCGTCTTGGTAAAGATGGGCGAGTGATAATAACTATGGATATTAGAAAAAATCCTGACTACGATATAAAAACTTTAATGGACTTATTAAAGAAACATGATTCTGTAATAAATGTATTTATAGAGGATGAAAGACATACAACGCGATTTCACACCTATAAAGAATGAGTATATATGGACGTAAATAATATTTAATTCTGATTATTATAACTCTAATTCTACTTATGATAAACAACGCAATACTTAGCGATACTATTATGCTACTAGAAAAATATTATGTATGGTAAGAAATTTGCATGCTAAAAACATTATTGGTCCGAGAGCAAAATATGCTATTTTCATCCACCAGATAGCGTGTATCACGTCGAGTAGTGGTATGCCTCCATATTTTGCACCATGTTCGTTATGAACGTGGAATACGTGGTATCCTATAGTTTCAGCAGTCAATAATAATATCCAGTAGACAATTATGAATGTTAATAATTGATATAAGAACATAGTTATAGCAAATTTTATTTCTATATAATCATATATTATCATCATTAATGACAATCCTAAAGCCCATCCGATGAGTGGAAAAAGACTTATTCCGAAGAATTCTGGAAATTTCTTATTATATTTATACTCTTTTCTAGCTATAATCATCCATATAATTGCAATAATTATAGAAGTCGTTAAGTATTGAAATAATACGTTGATTTGAAACATGTATCTTTATGGATAAGAAGTATATATAAATATTTTGGATATTTTTACCGTCCTTAAGGTGAGCAACCTACGAGTTTATTTCTAGAAAAATCGGAGATTACAAGAGAGATTTTTCCTAGCTTATTCAATTGATGTTGCGAATGGACGGTAAAATATTCTATTTGAATCGACTTCATTGCATATCTCTATTAATTATTAAAATTTATAGATGGTGCTAATTGATTAAATAATGACTTTATTGCTATTGTTGCATACGAACCTTTCTGTAATTAGAATTCAAGTATAACTCTATTGTCCATGATTTCTATTTCTAAATTATTCATATTTACAAAGCAATCTCTTGTTGTTCCATCGACGCTTAATTCAGGTATTGCTCGCACTATAAAATCCCGCTGTGTAAGTCCTAATTCAGTCATTAAATGTTTTATTTCGTGATGCACATTGTGTGTGTCAAATCCTACAAGCTCTAATGATTCAGTAATGTTTTTGTAATCAGAATAGTTTTCATAGAATACAAATCTTCCAATACTATATGGAACGAGATAGAATTTGATGCCTTTCTTGAGAGCATTTTCTATTAGAAGCTTTGATAATGCTTCGTTAAATATGAATGATTGAACTGCATGTATAAACATAAGCAAAGTTTTTTTAGGAATATGCTGCAATGCTCCTACATAGTCGTTAGGATGTGCTGCAAGATATATTGTAATAGTGTCCGAATATATGTTGCTACTTTTACACATATAGTTTACAGCACTTTTATAATCTTTTTTTAAGATGCTTAATCCAATATTATAATTATTGCTCGAGAATCTTTGTTCATCAAAGTAGTTTGGCATAAGTGTAATTTGTTTAGAATCTATTTTTACTTGCTCATCTTTGTTCTCATATTTTTTTGATGTGTGTTTATGTTTGATTGTATTCAATTCATCGTGCGTTAATTCTCTAACTGTAATAATAAATCTGTTGCCTTTAAGAGTTCCAAGGCTTAATGGCTCGTCATTGTATCCTACATGTTCTAGTTTAAGATTATCTTCATCAAGACGAATTTGATTAATGCCATGGTGATTTGGAATACTAATATATTGTATTGTATGAGCATGTTTATCTTTTGTTCCAGAATATTTTATAGTGTTAGAAGGAATATGAAATCTTTTGCTTATTATTTCTATTGTTTGCTCTGTATTTAGATTTGTCTTTGTAAGTTTAAATACTGCAAATGCTCCAGAGTCATTCCATTCTTTGCCAGGTTCTCCATTCGGGATCTCTTCAACAAAGAAGTCCTCTGGAGATTGTTTGATAATCATATTTTATATAGTTATTTGCAATTTTATAATTTTATCGGAAATTACCTGGCTTAAAAAATGTTTTAATGCTACTACCTAGCGAGCAATAGTTTAAACAATATGTCTACACATAAATCGGAATATAATTGTAAGATACTAATCGATGCGAGCGTAGTAGCATTAGATGGAGATTCAACGAGTAGACTTTGAGAGGAGCCGTGAAATTTCGAAACATTTTAATATGTTCTGTACTGAGATTGGAGTAAGAAGAGGCTGGAATGGAAAAAACTTATATTGATACTCTAAAAGCAGAATTTGAAGAGCTGCGTGATTCTGGAAAAGATTTTGATAGAGAATTGTTACATTTTCCAGATATGGTAAAACTTTTATGTGATCTGTTAGATCAAGAAGCAGTTGACAGAGAATCAAGAGTGATAATAAATATAGCATTAGGTTATCTTCTTGTACCAAATGATGTTGTACCAGAAGAGATTTATGGTGCATATGGTTATATGGATGACATGTATGTATCATGCGTTGTTTTAGCTTCTTTAAGACAAAGATATCCTGATATGTTAGTCAGATTATGGTCGGGCGATGAACCATTTGATAAAGTTCTAGATTTATGCACATTCAAAAGCGAGAGATTCTTAGAAGAGAAAAATTTAAAAGAAAAATTATTAAGATATTGTGGATTAAGTGATTAGAATCCGGGCAGGGCTAGAATTTTTTTTTTGATGCTATTCTTTTCAGCAAGTTTGCCGAGGTGATATGAGAATTTATTGGGTTGAATTTTGTCTCGACTTTTGTTGACGCATCTGTGGATTATAACTCATAATTTGTTTAAGCTCTCCAAAGTGTTCTTCTTGTGCACCTATTAACATTGACTTATAACCTGCCTCAATTGTTGGTTTCACGTTTGTTGACCAATCATTCATTTTTTTAGAAAGTTCTGCCATTATATAGTTAAGAGATTCTACTTCTTTATGTAAATAAGTATCATTTGCACCTTCCTTAATTGCTGCTACAACTTTGTGTGCATCTGGAACATCAATTATTACTTTGAAATTAAGAGAATCATCTGCATAAATATTTGCATAAGGTCGAAGAATACCATTAACTATTCCTGCAAGGTTTTCATCTTTTCCAGAACCGCCTACTCGCGGAGTAATATTTAATACAAATCGCGCATCATATGCTCCTTTTCCTGCAGTAGAAATTATTTGTATGGGAGTTCCATAAACTCTACTAATTCCTCTATCAGCATCGTTATGTTTAAAACAAGCGTTATAGTCAACTAAACCTTTTTCTAGTTCTAAAGCAAAAACACCTTCTAAAAAGCCTGGTTCGTAGTAAGGCCTAAGAGCAGTCGCACCTTTTGTTACACGCACATCAGGAAGTAAATCTAAAAATAGTTCTCCTGCATTCGAAGATCGCGATTTATATGCTTTAGCCGCATCAAAATTATGACTCCAATCCGGATCATGCTCTTTAAATGTTTCTCGTTCTTGGTGTAGTACTTGTTTAAGATAACCCGCACTAGCTATTGCCATTGCTCTATATTTAGCCCAATCTTTTGCTGCATTAAATCCTGCAATTGCATCCCGTTTAATATCAGTATATGCAGGAATTTTCTTAAGAGAAGGTAAATTTTGTAATGTTACTTCATTTGGCGACTCATCACGATGAAGCCTCTCGTGAACATTTTTTGGAAAAGTTCCGTTCTTTACCCATCCACGCTCCCCATTAGAAACCCTAATTTGAAAATAACCAAAGGGATGAAAAAGATTCGGCGCACTATTTAAAGAAGCCACATCAGGTGTTCTATTGTTAATATGAAGTAAACCATCCTCAAATCCTGGAAATTTTTCTACACCATCCTTACTCTTTTGTCCATCAGCAGAAAAGCTTAAATCCCACTGAACACTGTCAACAATATCGCTTCCTGAAATAGGAGGATGTTCCGAAGTTCCTGAAACAATCATTGACCGATACACATAATCAGTCGGTAATTCCGAGAATGGAAATTTAGAAAAAGATTGTTGCATAACCCAAGAAACAATACCATAATTAATAGGTTGCAAATATTTAAGACCAAAATCGGTATACACTCCTGCTTTCTCTAAACCCTCTTTCACAAGTTCATTTTTTACCTGTTTGATGATTTCGCTTGTTTTATTTTGATGAGACATATTCAAATAAAATTAAACTCAAATATAAATGTTTCCATTTTCAAGTGAAGACCTTTTTAAATATCTAGAATTTAAAATTACTGATTTTCTTTTAAAGATTAGGGCTATGATTTTTTGTATAGTATCTATGCTTCCTAAATTATTTAAATCAATTTCTGTTAGTTAATGACATGGCAACTAAAATAAACTCATCTGAACTTATTGATAAATATATCGGAGGCTTTACGGACTGGCGCGGTAAAATGCTCGCTAACATTCGTAAAATCATCCACGATGCCGACCACGAGACGGTTGAAGAATGGAAATGGATGGGTAGTCCATGTTGGTCTCATGATGGACTAATCTTGGTCGCCAACGCTCACAAAGATAAAGTAAAACTAACATTCTCTCAAGGCGCAAGTCTTTTAGACCCGGACAAAATCTTCAACGCAGGTCTTGAAGGCAACAAGTGGCGAGCAATAGACCTCTACGAGGGTGATAAAATTAATGAGCGCGCTCTGAAAAATATCATCCGTGCAGCCGTGGCTCACAATAGTGCTGGTCGGAAAGGGAAAACTCCTACAGATAAATCCAAAAAGTAGCATGAATAGTGTAGAATTAATAGGTTATTTTAAATTAGATTATAGCTTCAAAACTTTTTTAGTTTCGTGAGCTATCTGTAATTCCTCGTTTGTTGGAACAACAAATACTGTAACTAGAGAATCTTTGCCTGAAACTATGAATTCGTTTTTCTCATTCTTTTTATTATCGACTTTAAGATCTAAATATGTAAAATTTTCGAGAATTGGTTTTCTAATATAAAATGCGTTTTCACCTATTCCTCCTGTGAATACTATACCATCAACGCCATTCATTTCAGCAACGTATGCTCCTATATAGTGCACGACCCTGTCTATGAACATATCCATCGCAAGTTTTGATTTTTCTTCATTCTCCGTCTTATGTAAATCGCGCATATCAGAATATCCACTTATACCTAAAAGTCCAGATTGTTTGTTAAATATTTTTACAAGTTGTTCATAATTTAAATTGAGTAGTGTTCCGATGTGTGCGGCTATCGCAGGATCTAAATGTCCACATCTTGTACCCATTATTAATCCATCAAGTGGTGTGAATCCCATTGTAGTATTAAGAGATTTACCATTCTTTACGGCGGTTATGCTGCATCCATTTCCTAGATGGCAAATAATTATTTTTGCATTCTTTTTATTTTCTATCTTATAGAATTCGTTTATTAATCCCGCAACATACTTATGGCTCGAGCCATGAAACCCATATTTTCTAATTTTATATTTTTCATAATATTCGTAAGGCAATCCATACATGAATTTTTCTTTTGGGATAGTTGAATGGAATGCTGTATCAAATACCGCGACGTGTGGGCAATTAAATATTTTCATACATGCTTGTATACATGAAATATTTGGTGGATTATGTAAGGGAGCAAGACTTGAAAGTTCTTTAAGTTTTTCTATTATTTTATCATTTATTATTATTGGGTCTGTATATGTCTCTCCTCCATGCACTACTCTATGGCCAAGAGCTTTTATCTCGCTTAAATCTCCAATAATATTATTGTCTAAAATACTTCTAATCATTAGAGCTACTGCTTCATCATGATTTTTTACAGTAACGTTTTTTGTAGTGGTTTCGCCATTCAAAGTTAAAGTAATATTGCATCTATCGAGATTTATAGCTTCGATAATTCCTTTGATTGGAGCATTTTTAGAGCTAAGTTCAATAAGTTGGAATTTAAGCGATGAACTGCCACCATTAACGACGAGAATTGTGATTTCTTCCAGATGTTTTTCTAGTAATTTAACTATCAGATGTAAATTCTCGAATCTTAAATCTTCTATCTCTTCAGCAAGTTTTCTACTCTTGAAAACATATCTTATCCAGTTAGCAAAATCATTTTTAGAATCATTGACATGATAATCGAAAATCTTTTTGTCGATAGTCTTGAAGACGTGTACTAATTCATCTAAATCCTTAATAGTCTTACCGCCGTGTAGAACAAAATAATGTTCTGGATTAATCTTCAAACTATCTTCACCCCTTCTTTTAGAGGATAACGATGGATGAGCTTTTAAATATTGTGGATTTTAAACCATCTTATAATAATAGAATTATTTCTTACTATTGACCTTACTTTTAGATTTAGCTTTAGTATTAGACTTAGCCCCATTACCATTTCCATTATTAGTATCGTTCTCGTTACCAGCCCATAATTTTTCCATATTTACACGTGTCAAATCATAATATTTCTTTAATTCGTATGGATCCGCAAGTTTTAACACATCAAGTTCTGGACCAAATAAATCAGAATATCTATCTCTTCTACGCACAATTCTCGTGCTACCATCATGTTTAATCATTATTATCGGAGGCCTTTTAAGATTATTAAAATTTGATGCCATAACATAACTGTATGCTCCACAATCCATTACTGCGAGTAAATCATTCTCTTCAATCCATGGAAGTTTCTCATTATCTTCAATTATATCTAGACAATCACAGGTTGAGCCAACAACTTCATACTTTTGTGTACGTCTCTGATTCATTCTTGTTGCTGGAAGTAATTCATAATAGCATTTAGCGACAAGAACATCCGGGAACATAGAATATGTTGATCCGTCAGTTATTATAGAATATTTTTTCCCTAATTCTTTTGTACTGATAGCTTTTATTATTCCGATTCCTGATGTTGCAACTATTGATTTGCCTGGTTCAAATATTAATGTAGGTTTTTCAATATGATATTTCTCGAATATTCTATTAAAGAATTTCATAAATTTAGGAGCAAATTCATCTGGACTAAAATATTTTCCAGAATCATATTTTGGAGCTTCCGTCGGGAATCCTCCTCCTAAGTCGAGTATTTCTGTTTTTATTCCTTTACTTTTAGCATATCTTATAAGATTCATTATTTTAGATAAAGCGTAATGATATACTTTCGGACTTGTTGCATTAGATCCGTGGAAGTGGAATCCTTTTAAGATAACTTTATCAGATCTTAATATTTTATTTATTGCTTTTATAACAAACTTATATGGAATTCCGTATTTTTGTGTCGTAGTATTATATTTTCCTTTATGGAGCATAGGATTTACACGTAACATTACTGGAATCTTTTTCTGTCCTTTTTCAGCAACTTTTATTACTCTATCTAATTCTTCATGTGAATCAAGGGTTATTGCTTTTACACCTATTTCTGAAGCGAAATATATATCTTGTTCCGTCTTGTATAAATTCGTAAAAGTTATTTGTTCAGGTTCGAAATCTGCAAGTAATCCTAATATTATTTCACCGATACTACTTGCATCAAATTCGAATCCTTCTTCTCGAACTATTCTTAAAACTTCTAAATTAGAATTACATTTACATGCGTATTGTGGACGAAATTTGTTGTATTCAAACGCATTTTTGAAGGCTTTTAATTTATTACGTATTTCTTCTTCTACAAATACATATATTGGCGTACCATATTTTTTTTGCAGTTCTCTTACAGAAACGCCTTCTACATACATTATCCCGTCTTTATCTTGACTTAAGAAATGTCTCCATCTCTTTCTATTATATCTTGGTGATAATGAAAATAATCTTTTTGGTATATTCTTCAACTTATTATGCCTCATGTATGATTTAATTATCTTTCAGAACTCGAACATCTCCTTTCTGAAAACATATTCAACGCGTCGTTAAACATAGTCTTAAGTAGTGACTTTAACTGACCTCTTCTTAGTTTTGTTGACTAAAACTAGTATTTAAAGGTTTGGAATTTTGATTGAAAGGATTTTAAAAATTGTAGCGTGATATAATCTACTTGCGTCATATTTATATATTTAATAAATTTATCTTCATCATGTCTGATAAATACATCGAAGAATTAAAATTCTGTTTACATCTTTGGGAGAAGCAAGGCTATTGTGAGTTTGGTGGACATACTACATGTGAACAATGCGGAACTCCGTACATTCTATGGAAATTATCGTCTGGCGAAGTTCTGCATGGAAAGATGACTCGATTAACACTCGATGATTGGAAGAAGAAGATAGAGAATAAATAATCTCAGCTCACTCACTATCCACACTGGACATTCTTGCATAGGGTATATAAATAACACTATTACTCTTATCGTTATCGATGTTTGAAATACAACTTCGATTGCTGGGAACATACCGTTCTTGGCACCTCGTCCCCTGAGCGTCTCGCCGTCCGGCCTTACAGCTCCATAAAGGGATTGAAATAAAATGCGACAAGCAAGAGGAAAAAATGGAACAAAAGAAAACAACACAGATAAAAATACCGTCCGTCAACGACGTGATGGGTAAAAAACTTCCAGAGATAAAATTTAGATCTGGAGCAATTGCTGCAACCATATGGTCTAATGACGCAGTAAGAGATGGAAAAAAGGTTGAGTATAAGACTGTATCTTTCGAAAGAAGCTACAAAGATAAAAACGACCAATGGCAGTCAACTAATTCTCTACGAACTGCAGACATTCCAAAAGCAATACTCGTATTGACAAAAGCATACGAGCACTTGGCATTGAATGCAGACGAAGAAGATATATACTAAAATTTTAGAGAATTAGTGTAAACTATTTTATTTTATGTTTTTTCGAGATAGTGATAGCTATATCATTATCTTAATATTTAATAAAAAATTTGTTTAGCGAGCTCGTACCAATGTTTTATCAACATTCAACCGAGTCTAGATTAATCGAAGCGAATTTCAAAAACTCGCTAGTCGCTAAACATAACAAACAATGAGGTAAGTAAAATGGCAAAAAGAAGAACAGAAGAAAACGAGTTGGATCAAGATGTAAATATAGATTTGAAGACAGTGCAAAAAAGTAAAGACATGTCCGTAACAAGTCTTCCAGGTGTTGGAGCATCGACGGCAGAAAAATTATCTTTAGCAGGATTTGATAATTTACTTGCAATTGCTGTTGCGACAATTGGAGAAATTGTTGAAGCTTCAGGTGTGAGTGAGATTGTTGCAAGAAAAATAATTCAAGCATCACGTGCAAGTATGGATATGGGATTCATGTCAGGTGAAGAAGCATTGCAGAAGCGTGCATCAATTAATAAGATTTCAACATATTGTGAACCATTCGATGCGTTAATGGAAGGCGGTTTTGAGACGAGAGCAATAACAGAATGTTACGGCCAATATGGTTCTGGAAAAACACAGATAGGACATTTGCTTTCTGTAAGTGTTCAAAAGAAAGATCCAACTGCAGCTGTTGTATACATTGATACTGAAAGTACATTTAGACCAGAAAGAATTGTACAATTTGCAAAAGGATTAGATTTAGATCCAGAACAAGTTTTAAGAAACATAAAAGTTGCACGTGCATACAATTCAGACCATCAGATGCTACTCGCTGAAAAAGTTGAAGAATTAATCAAGAATGGTTTAAATGTAAGATTAATCATTGTAGATTCTTTGACAGCACATTTTAGAGCGGAATTCGTTGGTAGAGGAACACTTGCAGATAGACAGCAGAAATTGAATAAACATATGCACATATTAGCAAAACTTGCAGACATGTACAATTTAACTGTATATGTAACAAATCAAGTTATGGCAAGACCAGACACATTCTTTGGAGATCCAACTGAAGCGATTGGTGGAAACATAGTAGGGCACAATTCGACTTTCAGAATATATCTACGTAAAGGTAAGAAGGGCTCTCGAGTCGCCAAACTTGTAGATGCGCCAAATCTTGCTGATGGTGAATGTGCATTCTTTGTCAAAGAAAATTGTCTAGAAGCAGCAGTATAAACTGCTAATTTTTTCTTTTAAATTTTTTTTCTTTTATTTTTCTATATTGCCAATAATACTAATCCTATAAATATAAGAATCATCGGCACAAGTTTTGGTAGTAAATAATTATCGCGAGATATTTTACCGATAAATTGGTCTACTAAACGTTCAAGAAGAACAGCAAATAATACTTGAACAGTTGCGATTCCAGAGACGACACTTGCAGGAAGACCAGACATAGCTAAATAAACCATGCTTATAGCTAAAAATGTAAATATCTCTCCAATTACAATCCAATGGCTGATTTTGAGTTCTCTGGATAAATATTTTCGCGTATCATTTTTGAAAATCAAGAAAAATGCTAAAATACCTTCAACAAGACTTGTAATAACGAATGCATTCCATACGTTGATATTATTTACAGCAACTTTCATAATAAATTCTTCTACGCCTATAAGAACTATCATCGCTAAAATATATCCCGCTTTTGCTTTAAATGAAATTTTTTTAAGTCTTAACGAAATAAGAATCGTTCCGATAATCATAATTCCTATTCCAATATATCCATACCATGATATTATCTCATGAAGAAAAATATATGATAGACCTATTACAATAAGTGGATACATATAAAATAGGCCTGTTAATGGAGCGACATCTTCTTTTTGTAATACATGAAAATAAAAATATGTTTGAATAAATAATATTATTCCTATTATTGCTGGAAAAATACAATCGCTTAAAGTTAGGGATTTCCAGTCTAGAAACAACGCCGTGATTAAAGCATATATTATGGTTATACATCCGATGATAAACCAATAACTATAGATATTTTTCATGCGTTTTTCAATGAAGTATTTATCATATACATTCATCGAAGCAAAACAGAATGGTGAGAGAATAGCAAATATTAGGAATATGTTCATGATGAGAAAAAAGGATGTACACTTAAAAAATGTTGCGAAAGTTATAGCTATCTTGTTTCTTTTTTTACCCAAGAATCATATTCTTTATTTGATTCCACATTTATTTTCATGATGCAAGGAATTTTGTAGGGGTGGAGTTTTTTTGTTTCTTCAACTACTTTCTTCCAATTTTCTTTTCTAGTTTTTACTATTGCTACAGTTTCATCGCATTCTTCTATTTTTCCCGTCCACCAAGAAGCGGCTTTTATTGGAAAATAATTAAAACAAGCTATTATTCTCTTCTCTAGAAGTATATTACAAATTCTTTTAGATTCAGAAACATTTGGAAACGTTATGTAGATAATAATAAAAGACATAGCGTGCCTCACATTATTACTTAAATTCCCAGAATTCTATTATCTTCTTGTTCTGCTGGTATGGATTGAAGTGTTTCTCGAATACTTTTATTTTATATTCGTTGAAATACGCTTCCATAACTTTAGAAACTATATTTATTGAGAATCCTAATTCGCTATAGATTTCACGTGCAGCGTCGTATGTTACTGGATTGCTTATGATTTGTCTAAATCTCTTTTTGTCGCTCCATGTAATCTGACTGTTTGTGAAAAATTTATTTTTTTGGAAATATCTTTGTATTAATGCTAAGTCCTTCTTAATATTACCTGATAATTTATTCTTACGTTTAAATTCATCATAGACTTTTTTACCTATAAATTTCAAAATTAATTGTATCTTTGGTTTATCTCTTAATCTTTTATAGAATACTCTAAACATTGCATATATGTATACATCAAATACTTTAGGATTTTGAATATTTTTTGTCTTTAATTTTTTTTCTGCAAGTTTTTCGGAGAATAAATTACTTATCTCTTTCTTGTAGATAATTCTAAAACCCGGTACCTGTTTGTCAAATACCATATAGCAACTATTAAGTATGATTTCTGAAAACCCCTTACTGATCATAATGTGATAAATACCATCTAATATATTAACCTATCGGTCATCGAGGCTGAAGAAAGCATTATTTAAAAAGGGTTTATAAAGGGTTTATAAATATCCTTAGGGTCGATGAGTATGAAAAACGACTTTTTTTGTCTTTATTTGTTGCTACTTAACTGAGGTATTTTTTAGATATATTTAAAAACATCTCTAGACTCTCGAACTTATGTTAAGTAAGAAACCAATATTGAAGACGCAAAGACTTGAGAATCAATTAGGTCGGTATAAATATCCTCGTAATCAGCGTTATGATGCGAGTGTGGTTAGTTCTGCTTCTAATATTTGCTATTTGGCTTATTCTGATTCAAACGGTAAAAGAAAAACTTTGCCTGTAAGTGCTGAAGAAATGGCTTTTATTACAAGAGAATCAGATACTCCTACATTTTACACACGTACGTTCATTGGTGGAGAAATAATTTTTTTAGAGTACAATTCCAAGTCTGATTCTATACCAAAAGAAATATTAGTAAATTATCCTTATAAAAGATTGCGTTCTTCAAAATGCTATTCTACAAAAGAATTACAACCATGTCCAGAACAAAACTATACTTTAATTTGGGAACTAGAAAATAATCTAGAATAGAACGTAAACATATACTTCTACAAATGCTGCGACGACGAGTAATAATACACTAACTGTTAAGAATACAAGGCCATCTTTTAATACGTATTCAAACTTTTTAGAACCGATTTTCTCTCGAAGAACGGCTTGGCTCATTATCCCTCCAGCAACTATTGCAAAGAAATATGCTCCAGCTTCAAGGAACATATGCGGCATAACTTTTAAGAAAGTACTTATGAACGTATCAAATGCGTTAGCATAATGTGTGGCCAAAAATCCGAATACAACGCCCCAGACGGACGCATTCCAAGCTAGGAATAATATTGAACCTGCACCAAATATTAAAGATAACACTAAAAATATTAAAACTATTTTTATATTATTTGTGAATATGCTACTAAAACTAAATCCGCCTGTAGCTTGACCTGCATTAATTCCGATAATTCTTAATTGACTATCAAATACTCCTTGAACTAAAAGGTTAGGAAATTTAAGACTGAATAATGCATATGCCAAAAAAATTCCGAGGAATAACATAAAATATACTTGTAAGATATCATTATGGTCCTGAAATATTTTTTTAATGCTAAATTTTTTAGATGTACTGTCTTGTTTTTCTTCAATGCTAAACATAGTGCTTAACGACGGAATCAAAAGCATTGATAAGAATGCAATACTTGCTATTCCTTGACTCTTTGGAAACACAATGTATGCAGCAATTATTCCAATAATGGAATATATTAATCCGATAAGAAATGCATACCTTGGTGTTTTCTCAAGCCAATTAGGTTTTAAGATATTTTCAAGCATAATTAGTTACGGCAAAAACTTGTATATAAATATTGCTATTGCTTATATAGAATTTTTTCTTGCGCGCTCGCATAGCTTCTATAATTACTTCTTCCAACGAGTCTAGATTAATCGCACAACATATTTAGAGCTCGCTAGGCGCTAAGAAATAAGTATAATAATCTCTTTGTATTATTTTATCTTATTCTAGAAAATCTTCACTTATTTCGAACTCATCATCGCCTTCAGGTTTTGTTGCTTGAGCTATTTGTTTTGCACGAACTGCTGCTGTTACAGTCGCAGTACCGCTACTTCCATTAGTATTTTCATTATTGCTGCTCGTCATAGGTCTTACTTCTAAAGCAACTTCACGCATGTGATCCAAAAGTTCTATTTCATGATCTGGATTTAAGTCTGTGAAGACTATTTCAGAATTAAATTCTAATCTTCCCATGATATTATTTTTTGTTGTTCCAAGTATTTTTACTTGAACTCCAAGCATATCGGTTTTATATTTCTCAAAAAGTTCAGGAGCTATTCTTATAGCATTAAATTCATTGTCAGTCAATTTTAATAATCTTTGTGATTGTTGTTTCCAGAATATTGCTCTAATATTGCCTGTGCCATCGTCTAAATATACGTTCATTACATAATTATATATTGGCGTTTGTATTCCATGTTCCTCACAAGCAAAACTTTCATCACGAAGTCTTAATCTCTTGTTGCATTTAGGACATACTTCAAAAAATTTGACATCAAAGACTTGTAAAATTGTACCCATTATTTCTGCACTTACTCCATCTTCTAATTCTTTAATATGTTTTTTAGCATATTCTTTACGTTCTCTTGTATTTACTGTAACATTAGCAGGATTGATTATAACATGAGAATTATCGCCTAAATGCAGTTCTTTACGTCCGGCATTATCTCGAACGTAAGCTCCTTTTACTTTTATTACGTCTTCTTCTTTTATCTGTGTAAAATCATTAGTCTTATCATTCCAGAATACTAATCTTATTGTACCTGTCTCGTCGCCAAGCATTAAATTTGCGACTTTACCTTTACGCTTTTCAGTGTTAAATTCTCTTAATTCATATTTTCTTAAAACTCTTCCTACAATATCAACACTCTTCATACCCATTAATATATCTTTAATTTTTAGATCGCCAGTTACTTCGAGTAATTTTATGCCATGTTCATTAGCTATTATATGTGCTGCTCCTTCCTCGCTAACTAGACCATATAATTGTTCTATTTTAGTTTTAATTTGTTGCTCAACTTCAGATTCTGTAAGTCCAGTTTGCTTAACGATTTTTGCTATTATATCTTTTAATGGTATGCTAATCATAGTAAACACCTTTTATTCACGCATATTATATAACTCTAGCGTGATAACTTAAATCCCCCAGATAGAAGATTTATCTTAGAGTTTAAATGTGTTACGGAATTTTATAAGCCCATTACTACTATTAAGATTATATTTTTATAGGGTTTATCCTGATGTGGAACCTGATTCTTGATTTTGGATTGGACTTATATCTAGCGATTTAACAAAAACTTCATCATATCCAAGACCTTTCTGTGTCACAGAACTCACACCAACACAATATGTTTGAGAGTTTTTAGAAGAAATATCAATGGTTGCTTCATTCACGTTAGAGTATGGTCCCAAACCCTCACCAAGTGTATCTATTTTTTGTAAATTATTGTTTGAACATCCACCAACTCCTAAATATATTTTGTATGTTACCTGCTCCGAAGTCGGTGTACCATCAATATAATTAGTTACAGGATTCCAAGATACTTTTATAGCTTTGTTTTGGTTAACTAATTCGAGTTGTATTATTTCAGTCAATCCGCCCTCTAATTTGTTTTCAGGCAATACTGATATCATATTTTGTCCTAAAGTCACTCTTTCTTTTGTATCAATATTATCTATTTCATTATCATCCATATCTATAGCCGTTACCGCAATAAATTTTTCTATACTAGTAGATAAGTCATTATTAATGTTAACACCATCTAAGATGTACAGATATTTATTTTTACTGCTAATATAATATAACGTTTCTTTCTTAAGTTCAATTGAAACTGTTTTGTTATCTTTATCGACAGCGTTATATTCAAACGTACAATATTTTGTGTCGCCACCGATTCCAGAATCTTTGGGAATACATTTAGCAGAACTTGTGTCGATACTTTTATATTCAAGATAATCTTTAGGCATACTATCTATAGATCTATACTTCATCACACTCTTGAAATTCTTTGTCGGCTGATTATTAAAATTGTTTACATCATTTGATAAGTAGATGTTATATCTTGCTATATCTTTCTCCGAACCCGCATTCCATTTAAGCATTATCGAATTCTTTGAATGAGGTAAAGCAGTATATTCTAATCCAGTTATAGGAATAGGTGCGATATTATCTCTTACAGTTATAGCGAATGGTATTTTAACATTCTTATTCTTTAATTTTTCATTATCGCTTGCACTAGCATCATATGTGGTGTATTGATAGTTAGTATTTAGACATAATCTAAAAGTGTTGTTCACAGGATGGCAAGTTTGACTTCCAGTAATGTTTGTAAATAGTTGAGTTCCATCTTTGTATAATTCGATACTTCCTAATCTTACAGATTTTTCTTTCCACAATCCTTCTTTTTTGAAGATACTATAATCAAAATATACATTGACTACATCTTTATCAGAATAATATGCTATCTCAGTAGTTCCATCACTGCTATCAATAGATTTTATATTTACATTTGAAGGTGTGAATTGACATTGACATTTATCGTCGGAACTTAACATACAATTATTTACTTCTTCAACAAATTTATTTACTTCAACCATGTCTTGTGTGATATCACATGAAGCACCCATGTTCAATTTGACACCCATGTTTAGATATTCTGGTGCTAGATTTTTATTAAATTCATCTACGTGATCTTGAACGCATGTACTTTTATTCTGATTTTTTGCTCCACAAACTCTTACAGTAGTATTAGCAAATGTTCTAAGAGAATCAAATAATCTAACATCAAATGGCATCTTCACATTAAATCTTGGATCGACATAATATGTTCCTAAGATTCCTACATTTATTTCTTCTTTGACAATTTTATCTGTGGTACTTGCATATCCCCAACTATTAGCATATTTCATAATAGTATCCACAAAATTATAATCAGCCCACTTATGGCTTGATGGATTAGTGCAACTTGCACTGTTGTATGCTCGAAGCGCCGCATCCCATCCAGTGTATGTTACGTCAGTATCTTTACAATTATTTGTACCCACATTTCCCACGCAGCTACATTTGAATGCTATCCCTTTTGTTGAGTATTGATCATAATATTCTTTTAGAATTCCTATACCTACACGAACCTGGCATTTAGCATCCGTTTTGAAATTTTCCCAACTGCCACATTCTTTTTTTACTCTATCTTCATGATATGATCTTATTACTTGGAATAATCCTTGTGCTCCAGTAGGGCTAACACTTTTTGGATCTCCACCAGATTCTTGAGTTATTAATCCTAAGATTATTCCCTTTGGAACTTGATCGGTTTTTGATAATTCATCAATATAATCCATTAAACTCAGACTTTCAAGATTTTTTTTAGTCTGATCAATCTTCGCTTGTTCTGATCTAGATAGTTGTACAACTGGTTGAATTGGTGTGACTATACTCTTCGGATCAACATAACTATTTGTAACTCCTTTCGTTACGCTGAATGTAAAATCTTTAGAATAATCTTCAGTTTGTAAACCATTATATGTGGTAGTAATTTCTCTACCAGCTATTGTGTATTTTGTTTCACTTCCGTCGCTATTTACAGGCAATACGCACCCACCATTACCTGCGTCTTGAGCCGCGAGTCCAAGATGTTTTTCATATATTGTTTGATCTGTTGTAAAAGTACATGTTATTTCTGTAGTAGTATATTGGTCATTGGCAATGCTTTTATGCACACTCAGATTTGGAGATTGTTGTACACTCATAATTTCTTTTTCTGAGCCATCAATTTTTGCTTTTCCTCTAATAATTATTGCAGGAACTAATTTCACACACGCGTCGCCCGTATTTTCTATTGTCATAGTAATTTTTAATGTTTTATCACTTGTAAGTTTTGTATCGGATAAATCTACTTGTGTGATTTTCCAATTTGCGTTCTCGCCTGGCAAACACGCCTGTTCTTGAGATATTACGCCTTTATATACATTACAGAATTTGAATGGTGCTCCACCAACAACTGTATCGTCTGGTGCTGGACAATTTTTTCCGCTTATATCGCATATAGCACTGCATGCTTTAGAACTTGATTCAAAAGTTATTTTTTGTATTACTCCATCTTTAGATTCTTTATCGATAAAACACATTGGATTGACGTACTTGTTTTTGAATACAGCATCTACACCTTTATAATTGGAATCAAGACTTACAGTATCACTCGTAACTTCGAAATGCAAGTGTGGACTATAATCATTTGCGGAATTTGGTCCTCTTCCACCAACATATCCAATAATTTGACCTTGTTTAACTGTATCTCCTACTCGCAATCCGTCTGCGATTTTATTCATGTGTATATATCCTGTTTTTAATCCGCTACCATGATTTATTATTACTTTTCCCCACGTCGGAAAAAGTATTTGTTCTACAGTTCCTGGTGCAGCTGCGAGAACTGCTGTATCCATAGGAGCTGGGATATCAATTCCAGGATGATATGAACTTGCTTGTATTCCTGATTTTGTTGTAACATCTCCTCTATATCCAAAGCAACTTGCTACGTCGTAATATCCTTGCAATGGCCATATAAGATAACCATTGTACGCTGATTTATCGACGATATATTCCTGAACTGCAGGAGATATAGCAGTCTGTCTATTTTTGAAAATATCTATACTATATTGATCTTCGGTTGTCGCTTGTATAGTTGTATATTTTATTGTTGGAACATACGAATAAGTATAATCTATATTTTGTCTTATTAGTTTATCAAAATATTGTTCATCAGCAGAGGATTGTTGTATGTGTGTCAATTCGTCAAGATGTGTATCGATTAACGTATTCAATTCGAAATCTTGAGAATTATAATCTGGGTAACAATCCTTGTTAATGCTATTCCATTGTCTATAAACGTAACTACCACAATAGTTGGTTTCTGGATCTCCGCCTTCAACATTAGTTAAAGGATTAGGATTACCATATAGATATTCGTCAAACGCCGTCGAGACTGCCATTTTTGATGATTGATCAACATATAACAATAATTTATCTCCGTCAGCCATAGAATCTATTATTCCAGATTGATATGCACCTAAGTATTGGTCAGGATTAGTCTCTTTGAATAATGTAGTAAGAAGAATATACGACGTCATAAGTGAGACAGTTACAGCTATGATTACAGAAACTATAAAGATTTGTCCTCTTCTATTGCTTTTACTATTTTTTCCGAATATATTATTTTTCTTGAACATTTTTTTTCTATTTGCTTTTTTATCCTGCAGCAGTTTTATACGTCCATGCAACTACAGCCATCCTTACATGAACTCTTTTTGTATATCCAGGTAAATATGTTTCTGCTGTGAATGTTTCTGTGTCTTTATGTCCGCTTAACCCTATTGCTTGTGAAAGATCCTTATTGGCTAATCCTAAAGCGAATCCAAAAAGTGCTTTTGTTTCTTCCCATTGCACTGTCACAGCCGTACCAAACCATCCTTTTCCTTTTTCAGCAGTAATTCTTAGCGTATCATCATGATCTCCTTCTATTCTTAACACCATATTATTAAGTTCTTCACCGTTTATCCTGCTTGTACGCTGGAAATATTCTCCAAACAATTTTTCTGTATCTGAAAAATCTCCTGTAGTGGAATCTTCGACGATTACGTCAGACACAGTTCTACTAGGATCATCTACAAGAGGTGCTCTCAAAAATGCTTCTAACATGTAGTCTGCATCTTTGCCTGCAAAATGTGTTTCAATATTTTGAGTCATTTTAGTTTTATTTACTGAGAATATTATAAAGAACAGTACAACTATTACAGCAAAGACCAGTATTGCCCAAAAATCTATAAGCATCTCTTCGCCACGTTTGTTTCTTGATAATATTTTTAATCTTTTTTTGAACATTGTTTTTTCTATTTTATTTTTTTATACTGAAACGTTACTCGAATAACACAAATGCGCTCGCGCTCTTAACTATTCGGTATTATAATTCTCATGTTGATAGTTCCGTAAAAATATTTTCCGCCATCTAAATATGTTACAGGATAGGTCTTGAGATAACTTATTGCGCCACCTTTTCCAGAGCCTCCGCTTTGCGATAGCACATATAGATTTTCGTATTGTGCTTTATTTAGATAAGCTGTATACTTAACTTTTCCATCGGTATTGTCTACTAATTCTAGTTGAGCAGTAGCATGTCTTTTTACAGGATAATTCATTTTATCATTAATTGTAGCATCATTGAATTTTTTTATATCTACCACTCCAACATACGTACGCGAATTTTCAGAATACATTATTGTATCAGAATATATCATTCTATTAGCTGTAACTTCTGATTGTAATTTAGTCGTATCGAGTCTATTAACTATATAAAAATTGACTAACAAGAAAAATACAAGTAATGCAATCATTAAAAAACCAATTCGGAAAGCATTCTCTAAGAAGAATTGTACTTGTCCTTTCTTATTCTTTATAATTTGCATTATTCCTCTTTTTTTGTAAATTACATTCTTTAGTTATTCTTTTTATAATACTCTGATTATTACTTTATTTATGACGATACTTTTCCATAGTACTCGACTATAGCTTCTTTTAAATTATTGCTTAAGTCCTCTTTAGATAATTCAGCAGTATTGACTTTTATTAAAATCCAATACACATAACTGTCTCTATTCGTCGTAAACGGCGCAACCTCTAGAGGATTATTGTCGTAATAAGGTTCTACTTGCACATTCATATCCGGAAATTTTGTTAAAAGATGTTTTCTAATTAGGCAAGACATTTTTTGACCTTTAATCTGACTTTTCAAATCGTAATATATAGTTGTAGGTTCTGTTGTTGTATTTGCTAAGGTTATCAATAATTCTGATGTAGCGCCATTCCCGATATTTTTGAGTAAGATACTGGCATAATCACTATATTTTTTTGTACCGTCGGAAATAGTTATAACATCGAATTTTTTTTCGCTTAAATTACCGCTAGTGTCTTCTGATGGGCATGCTAAAGCTTCAGAAACCTGCTCGCTTTCAAGACTCACTGTATCACCTGTCTTGTATAGCACAACATAATCGCTTGTAGTATTAGTTTCAAATATTTTAATCGCGTTATCCTCAGCAAAGGTATAACTTTGTGGGAATCTATCTTTATCTATAGATGTATCATAAACAAAGACAGCATTTTTTTGAAAGAATATTTGAAATATAAGAGGATCTATACGTAACGCATTTGTAACCCAGTTTTTTTGCAAATCTTTCATATTGTAGTTTATTACAAAGTCTCCTTGAGATCCAATAACTAGATCGCTCATGAGTGCAATATCGGCAGAATGATACTTTTTCCAATATGTGGTGTTATTGGCTATTCCTTTAACTGACATGGTCAGTACTATAACAACCATTACTACGACGATAATCTCCCAGATAACATACATGAGCTTATCATCCATACCTCTTTTATTCAGACGCCTCATCTGTTCTGATTTACACGATAAAAGTTTAAATATGTATCGGTTTTCGGGGAGTTGTCGGAAAATAATTTTAGCATCTTAAGGTGAGTATACTTAATAATCTATCATGAAAATGTTGTAGAATTGCAAATGACAACATTTTCCTAAGATAACAACTTATTCATACGAGCGATGCTAAAAACGTAAGTTGATTTTCTGACAACTCCGGTTTTCGTGTTGAAAAATAAAAGAGTTTATGTCTTCTTTATTTTATGGACTACTAGCGCAGAAATATGCTTCACTAAATAGGCCCTTGACTTCAGCATCACATGTAAGATCGTAATATGTTATCCAGATTTTATCTCCATCACTCAAATATTTAATCGAGCAATCAGTTCTTTTAGCGGTAACAAAATTTTCACAACTTAGAGCATCAGATTTACATGCAAGCATTCTTCTTGTATCTGGATAAAAGACTTTATTTATCGCATCTACACAAGATGGGTTTGATGTATTATATGACGATAAAAATCTTCCATATTTTCCCTCTATATCGTCAATATATTTCAAATTACAATTTTTCTGAGTCTCAGGGTCTAAAGTGTTGTACATTGCTGATCCATCAGAAGAACCTGCATCTTTAATTATATACACTTCCCAAGGATAAACTTGACATCCATGATTACAATAATCTTTATCATTATTACACATATAATAGTACTGATAGTCCGTATCTTTACTAATATATTTTGCAATTCCATCCAATTGATTAAAATCTTCACATGACCCATAATCAGTTCCACATTTTGCGGTCACATCACCATACGAACAATTTACTCGGCATGTTCTTTTATCTGCAACATATGTGCATTGTACACTCGTAGATTTATATTTAGCAGGATCTTTAATACATGTATTATAGATAGATTTTAGACCGGCATCATCATTCAATGTGACTACTGATCCATCTTTTTTACCATAACATAAACTCGAAGCATCGTTAGTACATACAGGAACACTCCATGTGGCACTTTCCTTTCTGTTATCATCAGTATCTTTTAGAACATAGACATATGGTTTAGTATTATTGACAGTTTTTATTATAAGATATCCTTGATAATCCATATTACTTCCTGTACATAGATTATTATTTAAGTCGAAATACGTGGGGTCTATATTGAATTTATTATTTATAGAATCACATTCTATGACAGATTTATCTTTTTTACTCTCTTTTAATTCTGGTGAATCGCTATATAAACACAAGCATTGTTTTCCAGGTATACATGTACTTGGCATATGGTATTCTAAAGTGCTTGTAGTTGTGGAGCTAGTAGTAGTTCCCATTACATATGTCTCAGTACGACTACATTTCAATGTAGGACCATCAAAAAATGCTATGTAATATCCTTTTTTCAAATATATTCCTATAGGGCTCATTTCATAATCTAAAGGAGATACGGCTTCAGCATTGATAATATAGTAAAGTGCACTAAAACTTTTGACTGATGATTTATCATCATTAGGAAAGAACGTCGACCAGATTTTTGCACCAAAAGAGCTAACAACAAATATCATAATTACTGCAATAATTATAAGTATTATCTGCATTAAAACTATATCGCCTTTTTTCCCTTTAAGAAACATATTATTTCATCTCTGTTATTTTAATTTCGCGTAGTTCTGATTTTTCTAAGTTATATGCAAGCCTCATTTAATAAATTTAATGGTGACTAAATCATTATTATTCATACTCAATATTCCATTACTTTTACTAGAATCTGTTTTTTTACATTCATTAGTTATGCATATAGCGTAAGGATATACTTCCCAATAATCATTTTCTGTAGATTCACCAGCTCCAACTTCTATAGTTGTCTTAGCTTCTCCAGTAAGAGTAATTGCGTCTAACTTTAGCGGAACTTTTCCTACATATGTTCCTAATTTTTTCATGTTATCACCGTTGCCATTTATTACAACAACTGGATCCGCATAAACTTCTACAGCTCTATTTACATTTTTAATTTGTATAACAACAGGTATGCTATATCTGCCGTTTGGCGTACATATAATAGTTTTCGAGGCAACGTTTGAATCTGGTTGACATCCAGCAGGTAAACCTAATGATGAATCGAAATCAATAGATATGACTTTAAAATCATATTCAGAATTTCCACCATAGCCCGATGGCAGTATAACATCATTCATGTTTTCAGCCTTACGTACACAACATTTGTTTGCAACACCTGTACATCCGACGTTTTCAAATGTCAATTCTGTTGCTGTATTACACAATTCTTTACATTCTCCTTTACTGCCAGTCAAAGCACCGCATTTTTGTAGAGCACCAGCGCTAGTTCCTGCTCCATGTAATAAGAATGCCCATATAAGATATATTCCAACACCTATAGCTAAAGCCGCTAGAACAGCATTTTTTATGTCATCCCACATTACGCCTTTTTTATTCATAATATTCTCCTAACTTTGTATTCTAATAATACAATTATATTTATTTTATACAGCACGCGTAGCTTGAAGATGTCGAAACATTTGATGGACAATATCCAAGAATACAAAGACCCTTAGCTTTCATGTCCTGAGTGCATTCAACAGCTGTGCATCCACATGTAAATTGATGTAAATTGGCTTTATCACGATCAACGAATACATTTGTATTTTTACAAATATCTTTTCCTACAGTGGTACCGAAATTTAGACTACAATATTCACATTTATTCATGCATTGAGGTCTATCTCCTGGTCCACAATAATACATTGAACTATTTTTACATGTTTGTCCTTCTATTTTACCTTTACAGTCTGGATCTATTGGTTTAGATACAGTTAAATTAATGCAACATATTTCATTTGCTTTACATCCTGCTGCGTTTTCGCTTAATGCAGGAATTTGTTTTCCAAAATCGCATGTGTCAAGAACACAGTCACCACCAGCAGTGGTGCATTGTAAAACTTTTGTTGATCCTTTGACTACACGTCCATAGGTGACTACAGAAATCATTAGAATCAATAAGACTAATATAGCTTTCATGAGAAAACTTATGTCGCCTTTCTTATTATTAAATATTTTCGTCTTCATTTTATTTATTTTTTAGGAACGCCGAGTCCGCCTACATCAATACAACATTTTGCTGCTTTATCCGCGCAAGAGTATGGACCGGGAACAGGAAGTTCATCAGTACATTTAGTCAAACATTGTCCACCTTGTTTTTCACAATCGGTCCCGTTATTAGTGCCTACTGCGGCTCTGATTAAGAAATATGCGCCGAGTAATAATACCATTATCGCAAGGGCCATCATTATCATAGTATTTACGGATAATTCATTACCTTTGCGCGCTCTTAACATTTTTTTAACCTATAAATTTAATTTTGACTCAATACGCATCGGATTATTATCCGAAGTTTGTTTATTCTTAATAATTTTTAAAAAAATTTAAAGAAAAAATATTGTAATAATCAGTAATTTATTCTCTTATCCTGTTGAAATTGAGAATACTTTACAGCATTGCTTGCCTACACTATTACTACAGTCTCCATTAAGTGGCTCTCTTGTACCACAACTGGTTTCACATGTTCCGCCTAAAACATTACACGACTTCATTCCGCTTACAGCTTTGTTTCCGGATCCTATTACAAGTACAGCTAATATTACTAGTACTAATAACCCTATTGCTGCGATTATTATAAGATTCATAGACAATTCGGTTCCTTTCTTATTCATGCTAATGCACCTCACAGTTACACTACTTTAATTTATAGTCAACGAGCTTTACTGCCAATTGATTTAATATTATGTTCACTTCTTGATAACTACCTTTATAAATTTTTTGATGACTATTAACTTTATTTAGAATTTAAACTTAATAGTTGCTACCCAGCGAACTATGAACTTTGTATACGAGAACAAATAACTCGGAATTACATTATATTATTGGTCGATGTGAGCGTAGCAACTGTGCGTTATTATAATCTATGATATAACTACTACTTTTACAGGTCTTTTTATATTGACGCTCTGTGGAGCTGAGGTCATTCCTACTTTCGAACAACCGTAAGTATTATCTAAGAAACATGTTGCTACTGGGAAAACCATGTATGTACCTTTACCAAATCTATATGATCCAGCATCGCATGTAATAGTTTCTCCTATTTTTACAGAACACGTTCCACTACTACTTATAACGTCGTCATAGCAACTTTTATCGTCGATAGTACATGAGCCTCTGTTGTTGCAAGTTGTTCTACAAACTATGATACCTCCATAGAATCTTCTCATCATAAAACCATCATTCCTAATTCCTGTTTCAAAGTTGACATCATTTCCGGTTTTACAATCGTATTCTCCATTAGTCCACACGCAATTATTTCCATCAGGTATACTAATATTTTCTGCTGTGAATAAGAAATCATTGGAATAATTAATTCCTGCAGGAGGAGCGAATTGGTTAGTTGTACTTGTACCTAAAATGTAAGCTTTTCTGACAAGAACCACTAAAACAAATAATGCCCCAATAACTAATAAACCTAAAAGTACATCTTTTATATCGTCAAACGTACTATCTCCTCTTTTATTCTTTGAAAGTTTCATTAGCATGTGCCTGCTAGTTTACACATGAATGTAATTTTACCAGCGTAAAATAGCAGTATGACGATGCCGACTGCAAATGCCAACAGTAATAGACCAAGTTGTTCTATAGTCATAGCTCCTTTTTTGTTTGGTTTCATATTCTTTTATAGAAATATCTACAATATAAATATTATGATTTGCCATGTGTCTTTCAAGCATTATGATGTTTTGTCTGCTATAGAATTTGACATTTGATTGACGGCTAATTTTTCACAACTTAAATTTTTTAATTCGTCGACGTTATAAGGTCTGAACGCTAAAAAAGAAATCCATTCAGGATTACCGGGATGTGTTGCAGTATATGCAGCATATACTCCTGCACCTATTAATAATCCTGCTCCAATAACCCAACCGACTGGATTCCAGAAATTTGCTGTGGCAACTGCTGCGGCTACTGTCGCGCCTCCTGCAACTGCTCCAGTGACGCTGACTACTGCAACTCCAAGTGCTCCTAAACCATATACTCCACCTGCTGCTCCTAAAATGATGGCGCCTATTCCTGCTGTTCCTAAAGTAGTTCTGCCTCCACCTTCAAGCATTTTATCTATTTTATCTTTTCCAGAAGCATAAACAAATATTGTAGCATATTTTTGTGAAGTATTTAGAAAGTCGTTTTCTGAAAGACTTCGAATATAATTGCTTTTAACTTTTTCTGCAGAATATGGAGTAGAGTAACCTTGGAAATAATCTTGGTAACTAATGCCTGCTGTATCTCCTGGATATGTTACTTGGATAGGTTGAGTTGCTAAATAATTGGCGAATCCGCTTACTGTTCTTCTTTTATCCCCGAACTGATATATAGAACATATTTGACAAAAAGTTCCATCACTTTCAAAATATTGACCTTTACCCTCTCCCCAAATATACCAACATCTATGCATGTCTTCAGCAATAATAGCATTAGCTTTCTTCAAATCTTTAATTGTTATTTCTTTTGTTGGACATTTTATGTCAGTAAAAACGTCTCTAGAAGTTGCTGTCGCAACAAAACTGTGAGCTGAAATACTGTCTTTACAACTTTGAATTGCCATCTTGTTTTGAAGACCAGTATATGCTTGGTATAGAAAAAAAATCAATACAAGAATCGCTGCAACACTGACCAGCGCTATCTGCATTTCATTTCCAAGTCCTCGACGATTGATTCTTAGTTTATGCATTTTATTTTAGAGAGCGAAATTTTTTATTTTTCTGTACTGCTAGATATATTTATGTTGCTTGTACTTGACAATATTTATTTATATCCTCTAATGGCTGTATTACGACCCAGTATCCATTTGTCCACTGGAATATGTTAATTGTTGAAGGCATGTATTTTTCAAAATATATTACATATGTTTTATTTGTATTTATGCTTAAATTTCCATATTTTGTATCTGCTCCGCCCCACACTTTGCTCCAGAATGATGGATCATTAGTTGGCTGTGCCCACACCGGAGTTTCCATAAGACCGTTTTCAGTCAGATAATTATAGTATGTAGTTTTGGTATCATCAAAAGTTGTTTTGTTTGTATATTCTACTAATGTATCAAATGTTTGTTTTCTAACTGATGGATCAAAATCAATTTCTGAACATACAAAACAGATATTTTTATTTGCCCAAAAACTTCCGTCGTTTACGAATACGTTCATCTTACCTTCAGCAAATTGATATTTGCATATACGCATTTCTTCAGCTAAGACTTGGTCTACGGTAAGATCTGTCAATTCTTTGAATCTCGTAACTTTTTTGCCTCCCATATCTATCGTCAATGATTGCATATTTGAAGGATTGAGCCCGACTTCAACTTTAGTATTATATATTTTTATATATCTCTTTTCACAGTTTATGTTGAATGGACTATGTATTATTTTTAAGTTTGTGGCGGACTGACCAAGAACGCTGAATCTGCATGTGTTTATTGCCTCATCAAAAGTAGATTTTTTTGTTACGCCCGAAATGAAGATAAAAATAATTATGGCTCCAGCTAGCATTAAAATTATAGTAACCATCTTACCACTTTGTCCTTTGTTGGTGTTAAGAAATTTGTTAGTTATCTTTTTTTTGTTATACATGGTTAATTTTCAATATCTTATTTGTGTCTTATTTTTAATTTTTTTAGTATTTATTTATGGTATATAATATATTGTTGATACTTTGTTTGAATTTATTGTTTTAACACAGGCATTGTGAACATGAAAAATAGTAGCAGTGATAGTATTATAATAGATGCTACCACAAACACTATAACAATAATCTTATTCCAAGGCAATTCGCCGTCATCATCCATGTTTTTCCTCAATATGGTATAACGTATATATAAAGCAAATTATTACTTTTTATACCTAAATTTTGTTTGTATTAGGTATATTATAGGTTATAATTGGATTCTAGCAGTGTAGTATTATAAATTTTTTCTTTAAGATATACTATGTCGAATTTATGTTGAATTTTTTTAGCGCGCTCATATTTATTTTGGAGTATAGAGATATATTATTGGTAGCATATATTGATATTTAAATAGACACTTCCTGGAGCGGGATATAATGGTATTGTCGCTACACCTCTTTGTCCTTGACGTGAAGTAGGGGTGCAATTTAAGTAATTAACATTTATTAAATCTTTACTATCAAAATAAATATTGCTTGAGTAAAATCGGAATTTGATTCTTCTTGACATGAATGTCTGATTTAACATGGTAACTATGCTTCTATTGACTGCTATGCAAGAATCTTCCTCTCCGCACTTAATTCTATGATCTCTAGCACAATCTTTTATTAAATCTTCAACGCTGAATACTTCACAACCCTCTACGCTAACATCTAAGATAGATAACACAAAATCATTTGCTAATTTATCGTTTGTGAAGTCTTTTTGAGGATTATCTTGTGTTTGATGGGAACGGAAGGATATATATATAAAAAACCCTACAATGATAAGTATTACTATAAATGCAAGTCCGAATGTTTCAATTTGTCCTGATTTACGAAGACTATACTTACTTTTGCGTTTCATTTTTTATTCTCTATATTGGGTTATCCCGTATATTCCAGTATATTATTATCCAACGTAATATCCCTCTACAATTATCATTCCATAAAATGTTTGATGATTAACATAATCTTTAATATGTATAGGTACAGGTATCAATAGTGTTGTAGTACTATTAGTGTTGTTACCTATTTTTGAATCATATAACGTAATGTTCTCAACTTCACCACTTGTCGTCGGATACATTTTAACTATAGTAATTTTAGAATTTTTGAAATAATTATTATACAGGATAAATGCAGATCTATCTGAGGTATTTTTCATAGCGTTACTCATAGCAACTATTTTATACCAATCTAAACATTTAACTTGGTTGACGCTTGCTTCATAACATTTTAATTCTGCAAGTTCAGGTACATTGTTAGCTATTTCTATAACTGATAATTCTTGCGATTGTGATTGAATATTTCTGATGTTAGAATTGCTAACTTTATTCCAGAATACCATTCCTATAACAAGTAATATCATAACTATGAATACCACGGCGATAGTTTCACCTAACTGTATTTGTCCTCTTAAATATTTAGGCTTATTATTTTGTTTCATATTTTACTTCAATATATTTTTGGGCAACTATTCATCGTTAAATCAGTATTATCTCTATCTAAATCCAATGATTTACCATATAGTAACGTAACATTGTTCCAATTAAATCCTGGATTATTCATCGGATGGATTTCTGAATCTACTGTTACTTCAAGTGTTAATTTACATGTACCTTCAGGAAGGTCATCCTGCATTAATTTCAGACGTGATTCTACTAATGCACGTTTAATTTCGAATTGTTTTAATGCTCTTGACATTTGACAGCTATAAAAATTTGAAGATGCAGAAAATATTGCTCCATATAATCCTGCCTTTGTAATGTAAGGCAGAGATTTATCCGCTGAGGCTTGCTGGCCTTTTTTGTGGAATGTTACATTACCATATTCGAATATTCCTGAACTTCCTGGACTGATGTTGATATAGTCATTATTATTAGGACTCGGACATTTATCATTAAAGCAAACAATAGTTCTTCTTGCAAAACTAGAATACTCAGTGGTTGATGCAATATATTTATGTGTTATATTAGACGCAGTATCTAAATCTATGTATAATTCTTTGGCATACTCGTTCGTGTTATCCGAGTCATTGAATATTAATATTGCTGCATCAGCAGTTGTTATATATGAGAATACGCTGACTGGAAATCCTAAATCGAATGCTTGACTCCATACCATAATTTTATTAGTGGTAATACTCGGCGGAGCAAATATTATCTCAGTAGGAAGTTGTGTACGTTCTGCATTCGAAATCTTAAACGTAAACCCTCGTGTATAATCAGCTTCTGGGTCACACATGAAACTTAGATCTGTACGTGGAAGTGTTATTTCAGAATACACATTAGCTGTCTGTTGACGGCTCTTGAGTAAAGTACTTATCTGATTTATTGTACCTATACTTGCTTGAGCGTCAGCATTACGCTTCTGACTAAATACGATACTTATTATGAATAGAAAAATTATGAATCCCGCAATCATTACAAATATCCAATTGAATTGTACGTCAATAACTCCTTTTTTTCTGCGCCATAAAGAGTTCAATGAGTTAGATGTAGCATTCTTCGGATTATTCTTGACATGTTTCATTTTAATTAATATTTTTTGTGGATTAGGACTTCAGATTATATATTAAATGCACTAAAACTTGTTTTTACTTTATACTATTCTAGTTGGCGCTAATTTCTGTCGTAGAGCTTCTACCTGTGAATCTTAAATAGAAATTTTTATTACGTTGTTTAATACATAAACATTTACCATTATCCGGGCTAGCTATACTTACAAGTTCGCTATATCCTAGAGGAATTGTACGTTTACTAGACATTACAAAGATGTTCTCTTTTATTCCATATAATACTGAATCTTGAATTAATGTATTATTTCCACATGTGAAAGCAGGATGTGGCGAAGTAGTCGTAATTTGTGATGCATCGACAAAACAGATAGTATCATAATCACATGGAGCATTAATCCTTTCAGGTTTCACGGAACCATCTGATGTATCTTTTTCTATAATGCTTTCTATGTCCATCTGAAAACTTGCTTTTTCAGCCTGACACGCTTTTTCAGAAATAGTGCTTAAAGCCTTGTAGCCTATAAGTGCGATTCCTCCTATAACAATTACTGCCATCATGTATATGAATACTTGACCTGCGACTTGTCCTGATTTTCGAAATCTGATTTTGTTATTATTTATTCTCATGTTGTTTTAAATTATTATTAGTTATTATTATTTTTAATTATTTTTTGTTTTCTACAACGCTTGTACTCTCGTTGCCGTCATGCAATGATATATTGCAAGTATATATATATATTATAGTATTTTTATCTTTATATTATTTTTAATTCAGAACTGAGTTTAGCAACATCGCCTTTGCTTAATAAACCTTTATCCATATATTCAAACAATATGTTAGAAACGTGTTCTTTAGTTATCTTCTTACTAGTTAATAAGTCTGATAGCACGTCCTTGAATACTCCTGACATTATTGTGTCTCTATCTATTTCTCCAAACATTTTGAGTGCATCTGTATCTGTCAATGCTTCTGCAGTATTAAGTGCTGGCTTAATTTCTTTTTGTGATGCTCCAGATATATCTGCTATTTTTTTACTTGTCGCATCGACGTTTAATGCTCTTAATTTTTCAAACGTATCCTTTCCAACTTTATTTTTGCCTTTCAATTCTGATAAGTTTACAAATTCTTCATTAGTGCCATTATCTAATTTTTCTGAACTTGTTTTATTGCCTTTCTTAATAACATCAAATTTAGTGTTATCTTTTTCCTTGATAGTTTCCTTTATTCCACTATCTTCTGAATCCCCTAATTTTTGTAATACATTCTTACGTTCATCAGATCTTTCCTGACGTCTTTTCATCATAGCTTCATGTTGTTTCTTAACCATTTCTTCTTGTTCTGGTGTAAGTTTTACTGGAGCCATAGGTGCATTATTTTCAGTCATGTGATTAAATCCTGAAGGACCATTTATCTGTCCACCATGACCGCCAGTTGTAGATTTTGCAATAAATGTTTTATATATTACATATCCGCCGCTTCCGAGCATCATTACTATTCCAATAATCATTAGAGGTAATTTTATAGGATTACTTTCTGGTGTTGGTTGCGTACATACATTGTTATCACATAGACCAGAACCGCAATCAGTATTAGTATTACATGCTTTACCAACATCGCAAGTTGTGCAATTTCCACCACAATCAATGTCAGTTTCTGTAGAATCTTTTACACCATTAGTACAAGGATCGCTTGAACATATGCTGCTTATACAATAGCCACTTGTACAATCTGTATCTGCTAAACAATTTTTGCCTAATTCGCAAGAAACAGTACAATTCTTTCCACAGTCTACATCACTCTCTGTCGCTGGATCAAATACATTATTATTACAAGGACTTAAAGCGCATTTACCATTTGTTCCACATTTTCCACTTGTACAATCATTATTATTAATACAAGTTTTATTAAATCCACACGCAGGGCAACTTCCACCACAATCGATGTCTGTTTCTACAGCATCTTTTATTCCATTTGAACATGTATTTACATTGTTAACACATTTTGATAAGTTATACGTGCAATTATTATTGCAACCGACTGATCCTCCTGTGAAATTTCCTAATTGTTTACAAGAGATTATACTTAGTCCGGATGTACCGTCGCATTTTTCATTACCTTCAACTATATTATTACCACACGTACCGCTATGACCTGAAATAGGAGGAACAGTTGTATTGATGAAACAGCTACTTAAATCATACATGCATCCACTGTTACAGCTTATTGATCCGCCTGTATATCCAAAACTTGAGCAGAATACTGAATAATTTCCACCAATTTCGCATTGCTCACTTGCCTCTAACAATCTACCATCACATTTTGGTGCAAGTGCAGTTCCTGATGTAGTTGTATCAATACATTTAGAAGTATTAACCATACAATTATCGTTACAGGCTAGATTACCGCCTTGGAATCCGAAAAGTTTACATGTTAAACCTGAACGTATGCTACCATCACATTGCTCGTATACTCCATTACTATTAGGTCCTTGTACTTTATTATCTCCACACCAACCATTGCCTGTATCACATTTTGTGAAATCAAATGTACAATCGTTGTTACATCCTAATACTCCGCCAGTATATTTGTTTCCAAAGAATAATGATTTACATGTTTGACTATTTAGATCAGCACCATCACATTCCTCACCAGCTTCTTGACAACCATTACCGCAAGGGTTTGCTCCCCTTCCGATAGTTGCTGTAATTGGAATAGTTGCAGTAGCAGAAGTTTTTCCAGTTAAATCTACAGCAATTATAGATACTGTATAAATTTTATTTGGTTGCAATGCACTGTTCAATACGATTGTGCCATTAGTATTATTTGAATGTACCGTCGTCAATGTATTAGTAATATCTGGTCCATCTATATAATAAGAATATCCTTCTATACCAACGTCATCGCTCATTACAAAATTTATTGTAAGTCCATTTATATTACAGCCACTGTTACTAGTATTAGCACTTGAACTTATTATTGTAGGATTGGCATCATCAACAATAACTTGGTATATTTCATGTGAAGCATCTATTGCTGTATTTCCTGGAACTTTACAGAATATATCTATTATGTGAATACCAATAGCCACACTTGTAAAATTAGTATTGTGATTGATTCCATCTGATGTAGCTAAAGATATATTATCCCCATTATCTATATTTGCTGTACACACGCTGTTTATGTTTGTACTAATAATAACAGGAATTGTTGTTCCAATAGATACATTACCACTTGTTCTATTAATTATTACTCTAGAATCTAAATTGTACAACATGCTAGCACTACTTGTACTTGTTAATTCTGCTCTATTCCAGCAGTCGACGTAAAAGTTATAGGTAGCATTAATATTTACACTATCTAAATCAACCCATTTACTTGGTAATAGATAGTTATAAGCTCTACTGTAATTGATGTAGCTACTGAATGCATACGGCTCGCCTATATCTATAGGTATACTATCTGCGTTTGAATCATTTAATTGTTCTGTAGCAATAGTAGTGTCGCTAGTCTTATTGATGACTGTAACAGTTGATTTAGTTAAATTTAATGCGCACATAGTATCGTCATCAGTTGTTACACCAATTAATGTATTCAAACGATTATTCCAATCATAAATATTTGAAGGTGTAGTGTCTACAGTTGTACCTGGTGCAGTGCTGTCCCAATAGAAGAATAATTCTCTACCGAAATAGTTTTTAGTATTATCTGGATTAAGATCATTGCCAAGACATACTAATTCCCATACATCTTCAGAGTTTTCATTAGATGTTATATTCATTGACGTGTTGTGTGTATCGCTTCCTGTTTCTCTAAATGTGTAATTTACATTTTGTTGAATCATATCAATGTCGTATATTTCGGATAGATTATTTTTATCCTTGCCATAAAGGAACGGTATTATCTTACATGTAGCATCTATATTTGGTGTAGCTAATGTAGATATTCTGAATACGAATTCTTGTGTTGGAGAATAAACTCTATTTACCATGTTACTATATGTATACGCATATGGATAAGTTATTACAATTGGTCCCCCATCTCCGAAGAAATCACTTAGGTTGACTTCTGTAGAATTCTCACCCATTCTTTCTAATAAATCATATCCTCTAACGCAGATTTTAGACTTTGCAGCATCAGGCGGTATAATTGCTTCAATAGGTAATGAATATTTTTGTTCAATATAATCTGTACCTTCACATGATTCGTCAACTGGTATAATTTTATACCAATAAGTATTCTTGGCTTCATTCATACATAGACCGTCACAAGTCACATCATATCTATGTAATGTATAATATTGTTCATTAGGTCTTGCAATTATTTTCATAACTGGTGGAAGCGTATTAACATTGAGAAGAACATTAGTATTGGCTATTGTCTCTAATTGCGCTCTACTTGTACAGTTGATTGTATAAGCATATGTTGTTTTATCAATTGCTCCTGTATGTTTGTAATCTATAAGATACTGGTGTACAGTATAATATTTATCATATGAAGAATAATCTTCGTCGTCACCAAGTGGACTAAATAATGTTTCCGGAGGATTAATTGCTATTTTCTTGTTTGTATCTATTGAACTAATAGTACATACTGATGGTTGATCTGTAAATACTTGAAGAGTTGTAGCATTGTAAGAATTATTGATGATACTATTATCTTCAGGCCACGTGAGAGGATTTTGTATGAATGTAATATTGACGTTTGGATTACTATCATTATATCCAACATGGAATGATGTCATAGCAAATGAATCATCGCTATCAGAACTTCCAACAGTTTTACATAAAACATAAAGTGTGTCTTCTCCACTATTAATTACATCTTGTGTGTTATATGTAAGTGTATGTATAGTCGAACCTGTTACCGGGAATGGATTATACATTTGAGCAGAAGTAATTCCATTCTCTTCAGCATTTGTAATATTCCATCTACAGGCTGTAGGATATCCATTACACTCAGTAATATCTTCTTGACTATATTTACAATCGCTCGGATAATTTGTTGATACGGTTATATTATAACTTGGAGTAGTTCCTATGCCTAGTTTTGGACTAATTAATTTAACACTACTCTCATTGTGTTGGATTGTGAATGTAACACCATCATATGTGTTTGTATTATTATCGTCGTCAATTCCTGTGATTGTAAAGTTGTAGTCTCCATTTTCAACGTATGGGCTATAGAATTGGTATATCGTTTCGCCTGTTGTTTCTCCTCCTACGACCGTTAATGGAATTTCTACACCATTCTTATTTGTGATTGTTAAATTATATTTTGATATATCAACATACTCACCACTTGCTTTATCTCTATCACTATAGTTAACAAGTATAGTAATGGCTGATGCGTCAATCGGCGCTGTTTCTGCTGTAGGAAGTGATATTAACGTGTTCTTGTCAGAGTCTGAAATCAGATATATTTGTGGATCTGGTAAGTATTTGTTCTTTATATGTAATGTTGTTTGTCTAGTTGGATCACTATTACCGCCGTTATCAACAGAATAATAATATATTGTAGGACTTTTACCGTACTTTATTTTATCCTCTTTTTGACCGCGTGTATAATCAAATGTTATACCTGTACCTATAGCAGCTATTGGTGCATATGATTTAAATTCGCCTCCATTTATATCATCACATCTGGTAGGATCTGCTACTGTGACTAAGCAATAGTATGTATCGTTGCAACCAAAATCCATAGGAAGTTGAGGAGGTAAGAATAGTGATGGATTGCTATCGTTACATCTAAGTTGTATTGTAGCATGATCATAATATGTATAATTACTTTCATTATAATAGATATAATTTGGTGGGGAATTAGTAGATAAATCGTTTAACCATAGGGTTGTAATTGGAGCTAAATCATCAATAGCAAATACTGGATCAGCCATACTGCTACCTCTAACATTCGAATAAGTCACACCATTAATTGTTAAATTGCAGATAACAAAATATTTGTATGTACCAGTAGCATTAATTAATGGAACACTAACCTCGTCGTAATGATACATGTTGTTATCTGTATGGAATAATTTCAAATCATCGTATGTTCCGTCAGTAGAATATGCACATGTTCCATTTACGCTTGTATTAATGCTAATATTTATTTTATGAGTTGTAAGTATATCAGAAGTTGCATTATATTTTTGCATAAATGGTTGAGGAGTATTAATTAAATTATTGCCTGTGATATTAAAGTCTTGACCATCCTGATATGTATTACCAACAGCATCAGTACATGTTAAGTCGTAGTGATAAAATCCGTCAGTCATATTAGGATACACTGTAGATAGAGGAACATCTTGCGTCAATTTATTATTTGCAGTATTTTCTATTGAAGGAATATTATATTTTCCTTTATAACCTGTATTAAAGGATAACGCTGCATCATCATCAAGAGGAGTAATCGCGAATGTGCATCTAACGTCTGGAGCTTCGTAATTGTTTAATTTTAATGTTACACTTACATTAGTTAACCATTGTATCTCTGTAAATTCAAATGATTTCATACTTAGATTAAGAGAAATTGATGGAGGAAATGCATCTACTTTAAATGTGAAATTCTTTATTGGATACTCAAGATTTTTAGCAGGATCTTCAGAGAAATAATATAATGTAAAGTCTTGACCATCATTAGCATTAGTTATACCTAATGCTGATAGATTTATCACATATGGTAAATCGGAAGTTGTTAATAATGTTATATTTGGATAACAGGGAATTGCATCTTTTGGAGTAAGACAATAATATAGTTTAGTATAGATACATCCGCCACTTCCAAAATGGCATGAAGAATTATCTCCAAGTTCCCAAGGATTATTATCAGTAATATTTATTTGACCACTTAAATTCATTAATATTCCATATACAGAATTATTATTTATTTTTGTTAAAGGAGCAATGGTATCATGTTCACACGTGCTTTTCAACAATGCTTTGAGAGTTACGTTAGTGATTGTAGGCATTCTACAATCTTTTCCTCCAAGGTCTTCTGAATTTAATCCGACATTATTATCTGCATCTCTAGAACAATCCGTGCTAATGCCTGAACCTGAATTTACTTTTGCTGAGGGATCCCATCTACACACACCAATTATGCCTCCGGAGATTCCGCCATCAGAGCTATTTGTACGACTGTTATCTCCTGAAATTTTATGTGTACGACTAGCATCAAATAGCCATTGAACATTTGTGCTTACATTTATTCCACCCGTACATTCTTGAGGAGTTGTATAGTTTTCACAAGTCAAATCTTTTTTAGCGACGCATTTTTCTGAAGGACTTAGTAAATAGCAGTCACCAAATAAATTTTGACAAGTATCTTGTGAACAACCGTTGTAATCTAATCTATTGTGCGTTGCGTCATTACAAAGTCCACATTTTTGTTCCAATTCATCTTTAGGCCTGCAAATTCCTTTTCCAAATATGTTAGGTCCACCATTGCTCTGATTTATCCATTGACACTGGTTTACATTGTCTAATCCTAATGTGAACTTTTTACAGTAATCTGTTTCACAAGAGCTTTCAGAGAAATAATCATAACACGTACTAACATTACTACAACTATATGCTTTATCAACTGTAGTTAGAGTATAATCCATATAACAGCCATCTAAATCCGTCCCAATATCTTTTTTTTCAGATAATCTGTGTTGTAATGATGGACACATAATTCTATAATATTCTTCAGAACCATCGGCTATAGGCGTACCTGTCTTTATTATATATCCTTGATATCCGAATATTCCAAATAATTCATTACATTTATCACAAAGTGCTTGATCGTTACATGTTGCTACACCATTAGTAACTATGCATCTTTTTTGTGTAGAACCTGCACTGCAGTCAGTAGAATTTAAACTATTATCAGCTTGACAAGAAACAGCTGTGTTACCGTCGCACCAACTCGTCATTCCAAGTCCGTCTATACATCTACGTGAACCAGTAGAATTACATGCAGTGATGTTTGCAGTTCTACTCTCAATAGGAATGCTTTCATTAAACACAACTGTAAGTTTATAGCAATAGTTAGTATCAGCTTGAACAATTGTATCAGTATAATTTCTTGATGCTTTGTCGATCGGATTGGATACAGGTTTATCGTATATTCCCGATGCGCATCCTCCGAATTCATCATTACACATTCTTAATTCGAAGTGATCAATATAATCAGAACATGTTGGTGCCATCGCCCAATTAAGTTTTAGTATTTGTTTTCCTTCTTCTTGTTGAACTGTTAAAGAACTAAGATCGCCAGGACCGACAGAACACATTGGTTGAGGAGCAGGAGTTGTTGGCATACATTTACATGTAGCGATGTTACACATTGTAGCTTTTTGACTTTCATCTGTTATAATATTAGGGTCGATATCAATTCCTAAACTATTAAATACTGACGTCCAGTTTGAAATGCATGTCGGACCTGCGAGTTTTCCACCGAATGTATAATCGCATTCTTCATTAGTCCCCGGATCTATTATACCATTGCCACAATTTGAATTACAATAAATTTCTGCTTCCAATGGTACTGGTGTAAGATCGGAATTACAATTACTAGTTATTTCTTTATGTGATTCGTTACAAACTTGTTTTACTGTTCCTGCAATACCGCAATTACCTACATAATTATCACATTTCATAGCACATGGAGGAAGATTAGTGCATGGAACATTCTTTTGAGTAGTTGTAGTTTTTCCATTACAGCCTGTTCCTTTACTAGTGTATGTGGTAATTAAGTCCCACACACAATTTGCGCACGCCGTATTAGATTGTGTGGCGTTACAACAAGTGTTAATTCCTAAATTTATATCTACACCTGTTTTGGCGGAAGATGCACCGATTAATGATATTGATGTACTATTGGTACAAGTTTCTGTACTGCTTGTAATACCATTACTAGTCGATGTTATTTTTCTGGCTTGAATAATTACATTATCTCCACCATTCATATTTATTAAATGATATACTCCAGCATCGTCGGTACGAACTGCATCTGAACCTACTTCAACGTCTTTTAATAGGGCGCCACTGTCGCCTGAAATAGTTCCACTGACATTATATTTGTAACATGATAATTGAATATTTTTATTAGTAATATCTGTAAGACTTGTAGTCGCAGATACGCTACCAGTGCAGCCATTACTATCATTTGCTTTTATAGTTGCCTGAGTATTATAAGGTATATTAAAATTGAAGTGACCATTGGCGTCGCTAGAAATAACATGATTCATTCCATCAAATATAGCGTTTACATTAACTACGCTAGTTACATTTTTTCCAGAATTATCTTGTACGTTTCCTGATACATTTACATAAAGACAATTTAATGATATATTATAATTAATTGTGTTTTGTTCTAATTGTATATTTTCTGTATCATTACACGTTCCATTCTTTACACTTATTGAACGATATCCGTGAAGGATATTAAGAAATGTATATTTACCGTTGATATCTGTCGTGTTAGTTATTCCGTATAATGTAATGTTTACGTTTGGAACAGGAATTGCGCCTTTTTTTATATATCCTGAAATATTATATACTGCTTGATTTCCGGAATTTTCACAAAATGATTTGGTACATTGTAGACTATTGGTCACTCCTGTATCAAGGGATCCTCCGCTATTATCACAAAATGCTTTAGTTGAGAATTGACTAGATGTTCCTATACAACAGCATCCCATTATGCTACAATCTCCCGTAACATCTGTTGTGCAAGTACCATCGCTAACGTCAGTAATAAAACATCCCTTATTGAGTATCTCTGTAGCTCCGCAAGTATTGGTTGGTGATGATGAACAACTCGCTTGTCTAACATAACATGGTGCTGCATTGACGACTCCAGAAACTATTATTAACATGCTTAAAATTAGAAACAGTACGAACAAAAATTTCTGAATTTTCACACTCATTAAATACCCACCTTTTTATGTTAATACCCACAAACAGTATTTAAATAGGTATCGGTTTTTTTTGAATCTATGATACGACTTTTAAATTTTTACGCATCGACCTGCTGTACACGTATATGTTGCATCTAATAAATTCGTACAGACATTAGGATCGATCACGCCATTGATGATACATGGTATGCTGCTAATAAGTTGACATTGATGTGATGGTATGATTTTATTACAATAACTATTTGTTGTACAATCAGTATTTGCATTACATGTAGATGGACATCCTCCATTGCCGCTAGTGCTGTATTTGTATAGTCCACAATCTTTAGACTTACAAGTAGCATTGCAACCAATGTTTCCTAGAGGATAAGATGCCAATACGCTATTAGGTGGTGCTCCATTACATTGAGAATCAGCAGTGCATCCATTGTCAGAATTACATGCTCCTCCAGGAACATCTATTAATCCACATTCAGAACATTCGTCTTGTATATAATCTTTACCTGCACTACAAGAATTTACAGTAGATATTTGTCCTATGTCTACTCCATTACATAAAGAATCGACGAGCCCTGTTGTTTGGCTTGGAAAATTACATAACGTACTACATTTGCAGCTATTTGCCTTATTACACTTTCCATCTCCACTGCATTGACCATTACATAAATATTTTGCAATCATTCCACTAGGATCAGAATTATATGCTCTAAATGTACTTCCGTCGGAACATTGTGGTGCTGAAGTGCACGTTCCAGTTCCAGGACTAACTGTCGTTAACGCACTATAAAGTTTTTCGAATGTTTTTCCAACAGAATAATTTTCACAACTAGGTTTTGTATTTGAAGATGCATTGATTAAAAATAGATTCGGAGTATTCCCAGTCCCGCTTGGTGGTCCGCTACATCTTTCTTTTTGAAAATTGGAATCCGATATTTTATTGTTGTCTTGACAAGGCACAGCGTCTGTTCTAGTTTCTGTACCCGTTCCATTACAAATGTTTCCCCTATCACCTGAACAAGATCTTGTAAATTCTTGAAGGAAGATATCGTTATCGACTTTAGTTTTATCGACTACTTCCTGTCCGAATGAATATGTTATTCTATTAACTTTAGGAGGTTCTATTGTTTTTGTAAAATCTCTCAGCGTTAAATTCATTCCATATTTACTAGAATTGAAACATATCTGGTCCGTACCTTTATACGTCAATGTATTTGCACAGCAAGTGTGATTTGCTTGCAAGTGTGCGGTAATATTATCTACAGCAACATTGTAAGGTGGCAATGTGTCATAAGGATACGACGGCATTCCGTTTGGCGACGAGTGATTTAAACATTGAGTTACATTAACAAAAAATGTATTTGTATCATGTAAACCTGTTTGAGTATTTACAGTCAAAGAAATATTGTGTATATTATACGGTTCAGTTTGTTTTTTGAACATATAACTTGTGATATTCATTATATTAAAAATATTCGGCGGTGATATTTGATCTTCTCTATCATTCGGTATAATAAGTTTTTTTGTATTAGGATCATTTTCATGAATTATTTTTTCTCTTGCAAATGGTTCTTTTGTATCATTCCATAAAAAAGTAGTAAATGGCACATTTAACGTCGAAGCAATTGCGCCAACTGTTGATTCTGCTCCATTCAACAAATATGTATCTTCATATGATGCTCGACGATCGTCGATGTCTTTATAATCGTTTGAACCATTAATTCTAGCCACAGGTAAATCAAATACTAAAATTCTGACGAGTTGATAATCTTCCAGATTGTTACGATCGAAGACAGATACACGAACCGTATGTAAACCTACGTCAGATCTTTTAATATCATAACTTGCATTTTGATGTGTTAAAGTATATACTAATGATTTAGTCCAATCCTTGTTTGGAATTCCTGTCGTGTTTATCTTTGTGCAATTCTCTAAAATATATTCAAATGTACTAGGATTGGAACAATTGGGATCGCTCCAATTATAATAATCAGTATATCTCTCGAGCCATTCTCCATAGTTATAAGTTAATACTGATTCATCATCAGGATCATATCCTTGAGGAGCAATAACTATAGTACGATTTTCTACAGCCACTAAATCGTAACGTGGAGAATCACCACTGTGAATGTAATCAAGTACGGGCCTTCTGTTTTTGACGCCTAAATTTATAGTCAATGGTACGCCCGTAATATTATAATTATTGTCTGATACTTGTATAATATTTGTGAATCCGTTGCTTGTATTACCATAGATTATGTTAACATCGAAATTAGAAGTGAATAGGTTTATTCCTCTTCTTCGCAAACTTTTACTAAGAACTTGGTCTCTATTTACAATCACATCAAATCTTGCATCTTTAACGTCATAATTTGCTAATTCATAAGCATATTCGTATAATTCTTTAAATGGAATATCTTTATCGACGCTAAAATCCACCATTTTAGTCACAGGTTGTCTGTTACGTAGTGTTATTGTAAATGGATAGGATAACTTAACGTTAAATCCTTTTTGATTGAATTGTATTGTGGCATTAGCGCTACCAATATTTGTAATGTTACTCGGAGTTCTATTCAATATTTCATTAAAATTTACGCACTTACTAATATCTCTAGCGATTTTTTCTTCTAGACGTTGCTGCATACTGACGCCGTAATAATCATAATAATCGCAACTTATAGAATTTGGTCCAGAGACAATTCCTGGAGCATTAGCACCATTTGGATTACAAAGCATAGTCATATTATTTATTCCAAAAAATCCTGAATATTTAAAGAAATCTAAACCTGTGCAATTGTTTTGACATTTATTATTGCCGTATGTAGTATATATACTTGGAAGATTTTTCACATATTCATCAGCACAATTATATGGATATAGGCCAGGCTCTTCTGTAACTATATAATCATTTAATGGTCTATTGTCTGGACAATTATAATTAGCATCAATTATTATACTGACATTAAATGTTCTGTTAAGTTTTTCGTTATAATACGAAATGTAATCTTTGTTAGCTATCTTGTCTGTGCTGTTTAATAATCCTCCTTGCATTGATGCAGTTAGAAATACTTCTTCGGTCACAGCGTCCAAACAGGTTGTAACATATTGGTCGATGGCGTTGTTTGTTAAATAATTTTTTAATTGAGCATCAGCTTGCGATCCTAGTTGTGAACTAACAATTCGGGCTCGCGCATATAATGCAAATCCAAATACAAACATTATAACTAGACCGAGAATTATGAATATTGTGAATTGTCCTTTGATATTAAATTCAGTATATACTCTACCACTCCGCCTCTTTTTGTTTAACCCACACATACATTGTAAAAATAAGAGAATAAGTTTATAAATATTTTGAAAAGAAATTTTGAAACTAATTTAAAATTCTGCATCGAAAGATTTGGATTTAACGCTTAATACTGTTTAAATTTATTATTTGAGTAGTATAGTCTCAGAATGTGAAATAAAAAATAAATTGAAAAAAATCGAAGAGGTTTATTCCTCTTTCTTGTTAGAAACTTTTTCTGCCTTTACTGGTTTTGCTTTTTTCTCTTTTTTTGGAGCAGCATAAGTTTTTACTTTTCCACGAGGTGCAGGTTTTGGTTTTTCAGTTTTAGGTTTAGACTTTTTAGTTTTTACCTCTAATCCTAACTCTTTGAAAGCATTAGCTACATCACTATGACTTGCATTATTTTTAATTTCAAGCGTCTGAGTTAATGGCTCTAAATGTATCTTGTTACATTTTCTTCTTCGAGTCATACCATCAATTAAAACAGTCTTGTCATCTATTACTTCAACTACTACGCATTTTTGTCCAGCATCTCTGCCAGCTAATTTTATACATACTCTTCCTACGCTTAACATTTTTTTACTCCATAAACCTTTTACAAAAAGGTTTATCAAAAGTGAATGTTAAAATCTTCGATTTTAAGCATTCTATTTTTTTACTCTATTTCTCCACAGAATAGTTCCGTCGCCGATAAACTCGGGAGATTATTTTTGTTTTTTTATTAAATATTTTTAACTGTATTTATACTGTAATAAAATAATAAATAAAAATAATAATTAAATTTACTCTTGGATTGTTGATTTTATCTTCAATCGCATACACTTGCTACATAATTGTCCAGCATATGGCCTGTCTGGTCTTTTTTCTGTCTTTGACATCTTAGACATTTTGTAAGGCCTTTCGCTTGCTACACCATGTAATACTTGTTTGCAAACTGCGCAATGAGCTTTACTTGGCTTTCTTTTAGCATAAACTAATTTTGAACCTTTTGTAGTTTTTACGTGTATTCTTCTTAATGTTCTTGATCTTCGACTTGGTCTTGGCATTTTTTTTACCTCTAATAATGTGATTTTTATATTCTAATACTACTCTTTGCACCCTTGAACGTGCTAGATTTGTATGATAAAAGGAATTTTAGGGGATTTATAAATGTTATGCGTGTGCATAACAGCTTCGAACGATAGTGAGAAGATATTTTGCTTTGCAAAATGTCCCTGAACGAAGTGATGGAATGTTATGCGCGAGCAGAACATCCTTGAACGAAGTGAAAGAATGTTGTTTTGTTTTGTATATTAACCCAATGTATGTATTCGCTTGTGCTCAAACCTCATACGTTGTATGAACACATAAGTATATAAAGCTTATATGCTATTCTAATCTTGATGACCTGTATATGAGTAACATCACAGCTGAAGCGTCTGTTAAAGCGTCTACAAATTTCGAAGATACCACGGACATCAAAGAAAATGTAAAAAGTATGATGTCTGCAATAGACACAGGACAAAACTTTATTCTCGAAGAAGCACGTAAACGATATGCAAGAGTTGCAAGTCAACAACCTTATATGATGGGTAGTGAAAGGGTAGGCGCAGTCCAAGATTATTCATTTTTTGATAATAAACATTCTGAGGATGGTCGTATTCTTCTAACATCTATAACTCTAAAAAAACTTAGAGAAAGAAAACGAATAGTTCATGTAGATTTAGGAGGAGGTAATGAAGGTGTTTCACGTAGACTTAAAAAAGCATCATCAATATCTGATTATAATGGAAATGAATTTGTAAATATTGTGGTCGACATTAACGAGTATGATAGTAAAAAAATATCCACAATAGTATCAGGAATAGAACGATCTTTATTTGACCCAAAATATGCTCCTAAAAGAATAATTGCTCAAGCAGAAGATGCGAGTTTTGGAGATAAAGCAGATATAATAACAGCTTATGATTTATTATTTTCTGTTGAGGATCCACTTAAAATATTTGTAAATGCATATAATCAAGCAAATGTAGGAGCGGAGATATTGTTTAATCAAACCAGCGGCGTAAGATATGTAAACCCATTCAAAAACTCATCCAGAACCTCTTCTAGAAGTATAACTAATTTGTTATGTACTCCTATTTTAAGTTCATCTCTTTTTAATAAAATTTTCAATGATAAAAATTATAGTTCTCTTTTTGAGATTGTGCAAAAAAACAGCGATGAATTTCATATGATAAAAAAAGATTCTAAAACTCTCGAGCTACCATATGAACTTGTTAAACCAGCGACTGGAATTATGCATTATTATGCACTGAAATAATTAAATAGTAGATTCTTTAATATTAATATAGAATAGTGCGTGTTGATTTAAATCTTGTATGCTTTCTTAATACAGTAATCTTCGTCATAAACCAAATCTTCCTTCAATGCTTCTTCGACGTATATCCACTTGTATGCTACATGCTCTCTTGCTTGCAATATTATTTTCGGTTTTTCAAAAGAATGGATTATATACTTGAATATGTCGTATACAAAATCAAAGTCAGGATATCTAACATATGCACGTTCAATAAATATTATTTTTTCAGGTTTTAGATGTAATCCTGTCTCTTCAAATACTTCGCGAATTACTGCCTGTTCCGCGTCTTCTTCAGAATCAACTTTTCCTGCAGGACTTCCCCATTTGTTCGGATTATCTTTTTTAGTCTCAGGATATTTTAGAAGCAGTATTTTTCCATCATATTCAATAACGCATCCTACGACATAATATTTCGGATTGAATCCTTCTAATTTATGGTCGGATATCATTTTAATTCTATACCATTATTTTATAAAATAGAAATAAAAAAATTTAGTATACATCTAATAATTTTCTTAGCAATGCAGATAATCCTATAGACAACACTATGTATGTTGCAAGCCATCCTGGATGCCAACCAAATAGATTAAAGTTTTCTCCAAAGGGTTGTACTGCTTTATTTCCATTAGTTATTTTCTTCAATTTACTATCTTGAATTAATTTTTCTGGAACAGAATAAGTATTATCTGGAGTTATTAATACTGAATGTGTATATGGTCCTTCATTATTATAATCAAATGAGGTTTGGTATTCGCCTGCATCACCTTTGAGCTTCCATGTCGCTTTATTGTCGACTATCTCTTGTGATGCACCGTTTAATATAGTCAATTCAGGAGTTGAGTTCATGGTGATATTTCCATGTGCACCATCGCCGAATTGTGCAGTTATTGTAAACTCTGTATTAGGCATTATAGGATAATATGCTATGTGCATATTAAGCCACGCAAATATTATAATTATTGGTATGAATGTATATAATGTGGATTTGAATGAAGACTTCATATAAGTCATGTTTAAATCAAGTGCTTTCTTTTGTATTACCATTAATTTTTTAGTATCTTTAGTTTCACGCATCTCTTTTTGATATTTTTTTAAGTCGCCCTTAATCTGCTTCATTTCACGTTGATTAGTAGTGTATTTATATACGACAGTTACTAATACTGTAATGAATGCAGAAATAACTAGTATTGCCCAGAATGGTGGCAACTTCAATGCTAATCCTAACCACGGATTAAATATCGTATCTAAAAAACCTGTCATGATAACTCTCCCCCACTTTAGTATTTATTTTATTGAATATAATTTTTAATTTTGGAAAAATGATATAAAAAAATAAATTTGTAAAAACAATTATAATAAAAAAATTAAAGTATATGCTTTATTTACTGCCCATAAATTTACGCATCATTGGATTCATATCCATCATGTGTTCACGTGCAATATTTTCGTATAATTGATAGATTATCATTACTGTTAATAATATTCCAGTTCCTCTAGATAATGCTCCTGAAAGATCTGCTAATGCTGCAATAAATCCTACAGCAATCGCTCCCATTATTGTTAATGGCCAAATGTATCTGTCTAATATTCTTTCAAGTACCCTTTCATCACGTCTGAATCCAGGTATTTGTAATCCTGATGCCATCATTTGTTTTGCTTGTGAACGTGCATCCATTCCTGCTGATTGAACCCAGAATATACTGAATATTACTGCACCAACAACCATAAACAGTATATATACTGATGCATGCAAGACATCTGCCCAAACCATTGATCCAGTTATTATTTTAGAAACTAAATCTTGACCAGATATCCATAAAACAAATCCTGAAGTTGGGGAACTTCCACTAAATGTTCCAAGAATTGGGTGTCCCCACTTTTGTAACAGCGTCGCGAATAATTGGACATTAGCCATTAATGCTGCAACTAAAATTACTGGAATGTTTGAAGTGTACAAGAAATTTAAAGGCCATCTAATTCCATGTCCTCTAATTCTTCCAAAGCTTAATGGAATTTCAACTTTCATTGCTTGGAAATATACTGCAAGGAAAAATACTACGACAGTTGCAACTATGCTTGATATCATAAGCATAGCTGTTGTCGGATCGCCGTTTGCTAAACTTATGAAAAGGTTTGGAAATGCACCTGTAACTTGTCCAGGATTTGTAGGACTTTGTAAAAATGAGAATGCTCTGATAAATATTTGTTGTGCAACTCCTGCTGCGATGAATAATGAGATTCCTGAACCAAAGCCCCATTTTGATACAACTTCATCCATAAGCATTATAAGTATTCCGCCGAGGAATAATTGGAATACGAGCAATAACTCTAATTGCATATATAATGGAGTTCCAGCGTACGCTGTATTTGGACTTAAACCTCCCATAAATACATATACTGCTCCTTCAAGTAATATGAAGAATATAGAGAATAATTTTTGGTATCCTTGAAATTTCTTTTTACCTTCAGGTTTTGTTAAATCAAATTTCCAGAGACCTGAACCATTCAATAATTGTAAAACGATGGAAGCAGTAACTATTGGACCAATACCTAAACTGATTACTGATCCGAAACTTGCTCCAAGTATTATAGATAAAAATTCGAATTGTTGTAGAGCATTATTTCCAAGTCCGAATAATGGAATCATACCAAGTACAAAGAATAATAGCAATATTATTAATGTCCACTTTAATTTATCTTTGAATGGAAGCTTCTTCTGGCTCGGATGCGAAACTTCAGGTAAGTTCTCTATAATTTTATCAAAAAAACTCATAATGTTACCCCTACAATTATATCAATAATTATATTATGTAGTATACTGAAAAAATAATGCGTTTAAAAAGGTTGCGATGAAAGGGACTTTATTTCCAAACTCTGCGCCCAGCGAGCAATAAAATAAATGATGCTACTACACTTAGCTCGGTTTAACACTCGATTAAATATCTATGCGAGCGCGCAACAGTTTTGTATCGAATAATACAACTTACGTTACTATTTTCTTGAGCGTAAAGTTTATATACTTATTATTTGTATAACTTGTTATTGATTTAATATTGTTTAATAAAGAGGTTTTTTATGGGTATATTTAAATCTGCTAAATCTGATTTGGCTGCGGGTCCTGATGTTCCGTTGAATCAAGTTAATACTATGAAACAACAAGGATATTCTAATAATCAAATAATACAGACGCTGCAGCGTGATGGATATAATTCTACTCAAATATTTGATGCAATATCACAGGCTGAAATGGCAGTAAATATGCCAGGTAATGATCAATTAAGTATGCAGACACAGCAATTAGGACAACAGTTGCCGCCCATTCCTCAATCAATGCCAATGCAACAACAGCAAATGCAACAGATGCCGATGTCAGGATTACAAACTTCTCCAGAAGAATTAGTTGAAGCAATAATAGAGGAGAAATGGAACAGTTTAGTAAAAGACATAAATAAAGTAATTGAATGGAAACAAAAAGCTGATTCTAAACTTGTTGCAATGGAACAGCAAGTAAATGATATTCAAGCGCAATTCGATAAATTGCATCAAGCAATAATTGGAAAAGTTGGAGATTACGATAAACACATTCTAGAAGTGAGTACTCAATTACAAGCTATGGAAAAAGTTTTTGGAAAAGTTTTACCAACATTCATAGATAATGTAAGTGAATTAAGTGCGATTACTCAACGTGTAAAGAATAATTCAAATGATAGATCTGAAAAAACAGACCGAGCCGAGAAGAAGGTTTCAAAAAAGGGGAAAACTGAGGATGAATAAAAAATCATTACTTCATATTTTAATAATAGTTTCAATGATGTTCATTTTTAGTATATTATTTTTGTCGAATGTTTCTGCTTACGGTGGTAATGTTTGTGGTAGCTTCACACAGTATTATAGTTGCGGTGCTTTTAAAACTCATGTGGGCTATGGTGCATCACAACTTTCTGATTGTACAGACGCTTGTAATAAGTATAATAGTTTTGGTAGTTGTTGTGAGGCTGATGTCAATGGCGGGGCGTATGCCTATGATTGTTTTTTATCTTCTTCACCTGTTCAGTCCGGTGATTCTTTTACTTCTTCCAGTGGGGTATATGCTTCAAGTTGCGCGATGAATAACGGCGCGTCTTGTACTTATGGTTCTGATTGTTCAAGTGGGTTTTGTGTAGGTAATCATTGTGTATCAAGTTGTGTTGATGATGTAAATGGTATTCCTCATAGTGGAGCTACATGTAGTGTAGGTTCTTCTTTTGGTATTTGTACATTAGATTCTACCAAAACACAGTGGATTTGTGATACTAATGGAGCGGGAGCGGTTTTATATGGTGTAGATTCCCATTATGGTTTTCCAGTTTATTATGCTGATTGTTCTTCTGTGCCTGTAACAGGTATTGGATGTGCAACTTTCTTAGGAGCAGGATATGTGCCTAATGGGGTATGTGTTGTTGGAGGCACATGTGATACAGGTGCAGTATATCATGATACAATTACAGACAAATATTATGGAAGTGCAAATGATATGCCATACACTTATAATATTAATCCTACAGGAAATACTTGTGATAGTGATGTTAGTAATGGTGTATATTCTGCTAATGGAATGCAAGTAAAGCTTTGGGGAGAATATGATTATGGAACTTGCGCTGCACTAGGTGACGCTGTGAGTGTTAGATATTTTAGCGGTGTAGGTTATTATTATAATGGATGTGATAATGGAGGTGGAGGAGCTATATGTTCTAATTCACAGGTTTCAGGTTATGGTACATTTTCTCCTAGCGGTGTATGTGCATCAAACGGTTGTGCTATAGGTGTAGCTGTATGTAACAATAGTAATAATTTTTATACTGCTATGGGTAGTTGTGTAAATGGCAATGGTTGTGATGTTTCTACTGACGGTACAGGATATTTCGCAAATGGATACGTTTGTTCAGGTACTTGTGTCTCAGGTAGTTTATCGAGTGAAATTTGTGACGGTAAAGATAATGATTGTAATGGTAAAGTTGATGATGGTATAATTCCTATTTCTCAGGCTTGCAATATTTCGAATAGTTTTGGTACTTGTTCTGGTACACAGACTAAAACTTGTTCTTCAGGTGCTTGGAGTAGTTGGAGTGCTTGTAATGCTAAAACTCCTAATCCTGAAGTTTGTAATAATAAAGATGATAATTGTAATGGTCAAATTGATGAGGGTTGTGATAATGATAAAGATACTTATGCTGATTCTTCAATGAGTTGTGTTGGAAGTTTTTTAGATGGAAATGACGTTCTTAGACCCTGTATGTCTAACTATGGTGATTGTAATGATGCTAATGCTGCTATCCATCCAGGTGCTGTCGAAATTTGTGATGGTAAAGATAATGATTGTAATGGTCAAGTTGATGAGGGTGTAGGTCCTACATCTCAAGTTTGTGCTATTACTAATGGCGTTGGTTCTCAGACTAGAACTTGTAATGGTGTTTCTGGTTGGGGTGCTTACAATATTTGTATTCCTACTTCTTGTAATGCAGGTTATCATATTTCGGGTAATAGTTGCATTGCTGATTGCGTTATTACTTCTGTGAGTGTAGGTCCTGGAAATGGTTGTGTTGGGAATACTTGTTCTGACGGTAATACATTAAATGTGTCAACAACATATACTGGTGATTGTTCTTCAGGTGTTGATATTCAAGTGGATGCGCAAAGTGCTTATGGGACATGTATTTTACAATATAGCAGTGGTGATATGACTGGAGTAATAAATTCTAATATTATTCCTGCATTAAGTGCAACTGGTGGAACAAAAAAATATACTGATACACTTGGTAGTGTTCCTTCGGATTGTAATAATACTAATCTAACAACAGTATTTGCTGCTATTCGTGACGGTCTTCCTGTTGCTGGTAGTAATCTTACTAGCAATATATATTCTGGAGCTATTCCTTCAATTAAATTATTAGCTGCTGGTTGTGGCAATGGTTTGGTACAAGGTATTGAACAATGTGACGATGGAAATACTAATGATCATGATGCATGCAGAAATAATTGTAAATGGAATGTTTGCAACGATAGTTCTCAGAGATTAAGCAATACTGGTACAGGCGGTGGCGATACAGGTAGTATTGAAGAATGTGATCGTGGTGGTGCAAATAGTAATTATGGAAATTGTAGTTTATCTTGTAAAATACAAAGCTGTAATATATCTTTTATGAATAATACTCCTAATTGTTATTTTGATACTTCATTAAGCAAATTTATCTGCAGTAATGGTGATGGTTCTAGTGTTAAATTAAATTTTTCAGGAACTGTATGTTCTTTCGGCCATTATGTTCAAGTAGATTTTTCATCTGCTGATGGTTCGTGTAGTTTAAAATATTCTAGTGCCGGTATGAATAGTAGAATGTCGGGTTCGCTTTATGGAATTTCTAATCCAGATACACGTGTTTTAAATTATTTATTTACTGGATCGGTCCCATCAAATTGTATTGGTAAAAATTTAACTAATTATTCTGCTGAATTATACGCTGCTGATCCTTCAGCTTATGGTACTCCTATTATTAGTAATACGATTTCTGGAGTGTTAACTGTTCCTATGCTTCTTGCTGAATGTATTGGTAACGGTTATATTCCTTATAGTCAAAGAATAGGATTTGTTGAATCTCCGACATTTGCCGTGCCTACTAAGATAGATGCACCTGTGATTACTTCTTTATGTAGCAATTATCGTTCACAGCCAGTCATAGTTTCTCCAACAATGGACTATGTTTATCCTAGAGGTAGAATTACTCTACAAATTAATGAGACGATGAAATCATATGAGTGTGGAGGAGCAGAGGATGGTGTGTGTCCAGAAGACTTCGGAGCTTCTTGCGGATGGGTTGGAACAATAAATATTGATCCAGACTGTGGAAATCATTCATTTGTTAAATGTTTGAATGTTACAAATAATAAAGGTGAAAATATTAGCAACACATGCATATATACTACTATACCTTTAATAAATAATACTTTATGTGGAATACTGAATCATACTACTGATAAATCACAATTACACGTCCAATGTACAGGTGGAGCAGTTGTTACAGACAATGTCACAGGTTGTCCAGTCTGTTTGAACCCAGGAGATAACATGGTATATAATTATGGTACACCTAAATATGTTGGTTCTGATTTAGTTTATGAGAAGGCGGAATTGGTAAGTGGAGTTTCTTCCATCGGCGGAAAGTATGGTGCATGTCCGCCGGACAAATATAGCGTGACTTATGTGGCAGCATCTAACATTACTTATTGTGCGTTAACAGCTATTAAATGTGACTACGGTTTCCGTTATGGTTCTAATGATGCAGGATTATTATATAAGTGCGATAAACCTGTGATGTGGGATAGTGGATTGAAGAAATATGTTTTGAATCCTAATTGTGTATCTTCACAAGATGTTAGCGGTAAATTTACTAATTATTGTGGTCTAGATTCATGGTTTGCAAATTATGAGATTTATGATGATCAATACAAGATTATTGTTAAATAAATTTTTTCTGAGAATTTTTATTCTTTTATTATTTTCTTTGTTTCTGTTTCGTTTCCAGCTTTTACTGTTACGATATACATTCCTGTTGGTAAGTTTTCTCCGCTTAAGGGTGCTTCATATTGGTCTGGTGTTAGATTTGGCATGTTGTATTGTCTTACCATTTTTCCGACCATGTCATAGAGTTTTATTTCTACGTTGGATCTTTCTTTTAAATTGAATCTTACTGTAGCGTTTTCTCTCATTGGATTAGGATATACTGCGAAGTCTTCTTTGTTAAGAATTATTTCTTCTATTACAGTATTTATCGTGTTGAATGTTCCTATTTCACTTGTTGTTTCTTTTTTTCCGTCGCGTGCTGTTATTGTCCAATTATATGTTTGTTGTGGTTTTAGGAATCCTTCTAGATTGTAGCTTTGTTTTGTTATATTATATATTGTTGTGTCTTGATTAGTATTCCATATTCTTTCGCTGTATGTTAATGAATCTTTGTCTATGTCGTTTGCTGTCCATTCGAATGTTTTTCCTTTTTTTGAATCTACACTATCTGCAATTTGGTTTATGTTTATTGTTGGTGCGTTGTCGTATGTTGTGAATTTTATTATTGGCGACCAGTTTCCTGTTACGTCGCTGTTTGATGTTTGAACCATTATAGTATGTGTTCTGTTTGTGGCTAATTTATTGTATTGGAAATTATTTTTATTTAATGTTGTATCTAGTACTAGTTGATTGTCTTGATTGAATATTCTGAATCTATATTGTTCTGTATTTGTTGCTGTATTACTTGTGAATGTTATTGGTTGTACTACTTCAGTTTCATTATTTGTCGGATTGGTAATTATTGATTGTCCGGGCGAGGCTTTTATTATAGTATATTTTATTGTTCCAGTCCATGGGCCGTTTCCGTTGATATTTTTTCCACTTGCTTTAGAATAATATGTTATTCCGTTGTCTAATTTTATTATAGGATTCAAATCATTTACTGTCGTATCTATTACTTTATTTGTGAATGCGCTATCTATTGCAACAATTATTTCATATAATGTGGCATTTGTTGCAGGTGTCAAATTATATTGTACAGAAGGTGCGATTTTAGTTGCATTGTTTGTTGGATTTGTTATTGTTGTTGTTCCAGGTAATATTATAGGTGCTGTGGCTGTTTTGAACGTAGTACTAACTCCGTTTGTTATTCCTCCATATCCGTCGTCTGCTTTTATTGTTGTGTTGTATGTTGTGTTTGGTTGGAATAGTAATGAATCTATTGTTTGTGTTATTTGTCCTGCTATTGTTGTTGTGAATGTTTTATTTACTCCTGGTCCAGAAACGATAAATGTTGTCGTTATAGTATCATTATCAGTGTCTCTATTTGTTGTTGTATATTTTAAGATTAATTGACCATTGCTGTAGTTTTCTGCGTTTAGTGTGGCTCCGTTGCTTGGCGTATTTGTTATTGGTGCTAGTGGATTATCGTTTATTGATGTGAATTCTTCTATGTTTGACCAATTTCCGACTGTTCCTTGGCTTGGATTTTCTCCTCTTACTCTCGCATATCCTTTAGTGTGTCTACTAAATGAGATGTCAGCAGATGTTCCGAATAGTGTCGTGTCTGTTACTAGTGTTGAAAAATCGTTTGCTAATGATATTTCTAGGTTGTATTGTGTTGCGTTTGTTGATGCTGTATATACAAAATGTACTGGAGTGTTAATTCCTGTTGCTCCGACTGTTGGAGTAGTAATAGAAGTATTACCAGGAGTTATACTTTTAGTCGAGAATGATGTAGTATTACTTTGTGGAGCATTGCCTGCAATATTTTGTGCATCTACTCTCATAAAATATGTTTTACCATTTTGTAATGTGATTATTGTATCGTTTCTATTTACTATTAAATCTGCAATCATGTTGCTAAATGTAGAATCTGTTGCAATATTTACGCGATATTTATCTGCACCAGAAATATTGTTCCATGCAATTTCTACAGCAGCATCTAAATTATTGCTTCCATTTGCAGGTTTTGTATTAGTTGTTTGCACAGGTGTAATTGGTGCAACATAATTTTGCATATTTCCAAGAAACATATCTTGCTCTCCACGAGCCTTAGCATTATGTTCATCGAATGTTAATGCTATATGATCTGCATCTTTAGATGTCATGTTTACTTGTGTTTGCGTTTGGTCATCCATAACTGAGGGATACGTTAATGTGCCAGGATGCATATCAAATTGCATAACAAATTCGTGTTGCATTCTTCTGGTAAGCAAAGTATGTCCTATATTTGATAATCCTGTGTAAATAAAATTTTCGTTACTCCAAGCATAGCTAGTATTATTTGAATTTAATTTTATATTATAAACTGTATCAGAAGATGCGCCTGATACTAATGTAATTAGATTATATCCTGTTTTTGATTCTACTTCATTTATCGCCTGAACTAATAATAAACTATCCGCTTGGGTGTATGAACCAGGTACTAATTGGTTAAATATAGGTGCTATTTGTTTCCATCTTGCAGGGTCTATATTAAATATAGTGGTTCCTAATGTTTTGAATACTTCCCTATATTCAT
>Ga0265323_10000029_pt1 | contig 78081 bp, 42 predicted proteins | sample 41225metaG_FD_193580 | JGI IMG/M metagenome (GOLD analysis project Ga0265323, IMG submission 193580) | Rhizosphere microbial communities from Carex aquatilis grown in University of Washington, Seatle, WA, United States - 4-12-25 metaG | ecosystem: Host-associated > Plants > Roots > Rhizosphere...
CGGTGACGCGGACGAGCTGGCACCACACAGCGAAGTCCGGGTATCAGCGTCACAGGTAAAGCCTGGGGTTGTGTCGCGAAAGTCACATCCCTTACCCGGGGAGACCTGTCCGGCAGGCGCTGCGGCTTGTGCGCAGAGCGCCGGCGCTGGAAACAGCGGCGGTCAACGGACAGGAGTCAGCAGAGGTCGTAGTAGCACGGGAAACGAGCCAGGAGTAGGCGTTCACCTCCCGAGGGGTGCGCTGAAAGGCCTGGACGGTCTCACGCACGTGCGAAGGACCGAACTGATCGGGACCGCGGAGACCGCGGCTTCCTTCCAACTGGAGTTGGCGCTCAACGCCGATTCTGCGGAGGAGCGGGGGCCAGCGGCGGAGACAGACCGCGGTCAAGGTGGACTATGGGAATGCACCCTGAGTCCGGAAAACCTCAACGAAGCGTGGAGGCGGGTGCGGGAAGATGGCGGGGCGGCGGGGATTGACCGGATGTCGGTCGCCGCTTTTCCCGCTTTCTACCGCGCCCACTGGACCAAGGTGCGTGCAAAGTTGCAGGCGGGAACCTATGCGCCGTCGCCGGTGCGACGGACGTTGATTCCCGAGAAACATGGCGGCGAGCGTCCGCTGGGTATTCCGACGGTGCTGGACCGGGTGATCCAGCAAGCCCTCGCCCAAGTGCTGGGCGGGGTGTTCGAGGAAACGTTCAGCGAGCACAGCTACGCCTACCGGGCCGGTCGCAACGCACACGATGCGCTGCGGGCGGTGCGGCAGGCAGCGGCCGAGGGTTACACCGAGGCCGTGGACTGCGACCTGAAAGGCTTCTTCGATCACGTGGACCACGATCTGCTCATGGCGCGCGTGGCGGCCAAGGTGCGGGACAAACGTGTCCTGCGTCTGATCGGCCGGTACCTGCGCGCCGGGGTGGTGATGCCGGATGGCACGCGCGAGCCAACGCCCAAGGGAGTGCCCCAAGGCGGACCGCTCTCGCCGCTGTTGGCGAATATCATGCTAACCCCGCTCGACCGGGAATTGGAAGGCCGAGGCCTACGCTTTGCGCGCTACGCCGACGACTTCCTGATCCTGGTGAAAAGCCGTCCTCAGGCCGAGCGGGTGATGACGGACGTGGTCGGATTCGTGGAAGGCAAGTTGAAGCTGACGGTCAACGCGGCGAAAAGTCGCGTCGACCGGCTGGCGCATTGCACCTTCCTGGGTTGTCGCATCGAGCGGAAACAAATCCGCTGGAGCGAGGTGGCCCTGGAAGAGTTCCGCGCAGAAGTACGACGGTTGACCGGACGCACCTGGGGCGTGTCCATGGAACACCGGCTCGGGTCGCTGAGCCGTTACGTGCAAGGCTGGTTCGGCTACTACCGGATCAGCCGCACGTGGGGCGAAGTGCTGGAGCTGGACAAATGGATGCGCCGTCGGGTGCGGCAGTGCTACTGGAAGCAGTGGAAACGCGGACCGACGCGGCGGCGCATGCTGTTGCGGCTCGGGGCCGCCCGCGAGGACGTGCATCTGGCCTCGCGCAGTCGCAAAGGATGCTGGCGTCTGAGCACCAACAGCCTGGTGCAAGGCGCGCTCACGAATGAGTGGCTGGACCAACAAGGCGTGCCCAACCTGCAAGCCTCATGGATCGCCTATCATTACCCGCCCAAGAAGGAGCCGAGCGCGCCAGTCTCGGCGACGTCGCAAGCGAAGTAATCAGATCGGAACCGCCCGGTACGGACCCGTACGCCGGGTGGTGTGGGGGCCGGTAGCTAATCACTACCGGCTACCCGATTGGGCTGCCTTTCTTACATAGACTATCGCGGACAACCGATAATCTATTCCGAGGGGAAGAGCCGGATAGACTTTCCGACTAAGAATAGGCACCCGATTATTTTTTGGATTTTGGAACTTCTATTGATACCTCTTGATAAAACCCGTCGGGAGAGCCGCCTACTACCCACCGAGTATCGCAGACCTCGTACCAAATAGGTTCTGCTGGATTATTGTGATACACTTCTTGTCCAACTTCAAACGGAACAGGTGATTCTACGTCAGCAGGAACGCTCTGCTCTGGTTTCATTATACCAACAACTGCGAATTTAATTTTAAGCATATGGATAAATTTTCTTTGCCCAACGCTACCAGCCTGCCATGAGGCCGGCGGGCGCGACTCGTGCGCAGGCACGAGGCGTGAACGACAGCCGAATTGGCAGCGATGGCTTGTTCGGCGAAATCTCTTTGGATCTCTGTATCGATGCAATAAACATAACGTTCAACGCTGCGAGTCGCATCTAGTCGATCTGTGGCAATTCCCGGGGAAACGAACACCGTCGGAACGCGACGCGGACATACATCGCGAATAGTTCGTTTCGACTTTCGGTCGCCTGTAGAAACGATGAGCGATCCGCCGGAGACCAGATGAATCCCATAGGAGCGCCGATACGCTTCCATCGCTCCTTGTCGGTCTCGTAGAGCCGACAGAGTGCATCATCGAACCTGATGAATGCGTAAAGCCCTAAGCCGAATGCCGCCATCACCAGAACGACAACGGGGATCAGTAGGATCGTATTCATCTCTTATGCCGAACGCTGTTTGGCCGTACGAAAAGGTGGGTTTGCCAATTGGGGTGGGATGATAGGCGGAACCGACACTCTTTTGCAATTTAGCGGGGATTGCGCGAAAACAGCACAGCCAGCGCAGGCCGGAAGTGCATTGGAATATGGAATTTCACTGGAAGAATCGCGCGCTGAAATACGAATCGCAAGCGGGTCGTGATGAGATGGTTGAGATTCCATTCATCGGATGTTTTTATTTCACACATTTCATTCCTCGATGCGAGCAAAAACCATCGGTTTTTAGAGGTCGCCGGCGACGTTCGACGCTCCAAAAACGAGGTCTTCGGGCAGGGTTGAGATTCACTCGCATTAGGGGCAGGCAAGATAACCAGATCGCCGAAGGTGGAAGAAAATATCTCGTCCGAGCGAGGCGCCTGGATATTTCCGCTTCATGGAAATAGTACAAAAGAACGAGTCGGTGCGTGTCCCGGCCGACGGCGGCGACCAGCCAGGAGTCGCCAGGCCGTGGGTAAAGAATTTGCTGGAGGGCCAGGGATTTTCACTCCCTGAAAAGGTGCAGTTCTGGTGGAGTGTGCATTTGGAGGCATTCCTGCGCTACGCCCGGAAGCGCGGGCCTGCGATCCAGCTGGATCAGCTTGTGAGCGATTACCTGACGGGATTGCGGCTTGAGGAGCCGCCGATTCCGGCATGGCGGGTGGAGCAAAATCGCATGGCACTGGATGTCTTCGGCCGGGGAATCGAACATTGGCACTGGGAGACCGACTCGCGCGGGCGCCCGTTGCGGCGCTTTCGTCTCAAATGCGCGGTTGAAATTGCGCCTGAAAACGTTTCGTCCGGGGCGCAGCGAGGCAAACTCCCCGCACTCGGGCAGCCTCAGCGAACGCAACCATCAGCTGCAGCGATGGAATGGCAGCCGGCTAGATTTCAGCACGACGAGGCAAACGCCGGCAAAGGAACTGTCACGCCAGCCCAATCTCTGCCCACGCCACATTGCCCGTTGACTGACGCAGCGCCAAAAGACGTGGACGAGGCGATCGAGCGCCTAAGACGCGAGATACGACTGGCTCACTATTCCTGGCGAACCGAACAGAGCTACACCGAGGCGGTTGCGGGATTCCTGAAGTACTTCCCGGGTGCAAAGCCAGCGGAATTGACGGACGCTCACGTCAAAAGCTAGCCGAGCACTGAAACCGGACGATCCGATCTTTTCCGGGAAGAAGACGAAGGGGATCAAGCGTTGTAGCCGGCCGCGCTGAGGCCGGCCCTGACGGCGCGGAACGCCTGCCACGCCGTAGCCTTGCGCGAAGGCTGGCCGCGCCGCTACGATCTCAAGAAACAGCGCTTGTGTTGTAGCCGGCCGCGCTGAGGCCGGCCCCGACGGCGCCAAGGATTCGGCGGGCAGGCCGGGGTCGGCGCCCCCGGCTACAAGGCGGACCGCGGTCGACCTGTTCGACGGGTTCGACAGGCTCACCGCAAGCAAGCTCAGGGCAGGCCCGTTCGACAAGCCCCTCGTCGACAGTCTCGGGGCCTCAAGCTCGCAGAGATGGCTCAGGGTCTGCGACACCGCGACAGGCTCAGGATGACCCTGAGCTGACCGAAAGGACTCGCCGCGTCAGGGCAGCGTCAGGCGGCGGACCGCCGTGTTACCGACCTCGTCTGCGAGGCGGATCTCGACCGAGGTGGCGCCGGAGACCCTGGCGGCAGGGCATTGAACCTCGTACGTTTCCTCGCGTCCGTCGTTGATCCCGTCGACCGGGTGCTGGCCCGATTCGCGGTATCCATTGTTGAATACGAACTCCGCGCCGTCGAGCAACGACAGGGCATCCCGGCCGTGAACGGTGACGATCACGTTGGCGCCATCGCGGCGCACGCTTGCGTCGAGAATCTCCGGCGGGGTGTGGTCGACGACAAAATCGTCGGTTTCAAACGTCGCGCCGAGGCGTTGCGCGGGCGGGCGCGGCGCCTGCTCTGCAACGACCAACCGGCTTGCATAGAGCCCGTCCGGGAGGTGCGCGGTGTCGAACTGCACGTAGTTCTCGCGGATGTTGACCGCGATGTCGATCCACTCGGCCGCATCCGGCGGTTTGATGGAGAAGGTGTAGGCGAGGGTGTCGCCATCGGGATCGGACACGGTCCAATAGACGGCCTGATTGCCGGGCTCGGGCACGAGCTGGCTTCCAAGGAAACCAAACTTGCGCCGGTTGTCCGGAGCGCCCTCGGGATTTGCGGGCGGCTGGTTGGGGTTGAGCAGCTGGCCGAGCGTCGTGACCGACGGCGCAGGCATCTCCGGCGCGGGATTCAGCATGTAATTCGGCGGGAGCACCCGGCAGTCGACCAGGACGGGAGGACGGTTTTGAGGCAGGTCGTAAAGGGTCGCCGTGCCGATCTCAAAATCGCGCGCCCCGGCTGGAACTGTGATTGTCAACTTCACGCGCCGGCCGCGCAGATCAGGGCTGTAGTAGGCGCCATCGCGGACAGCGAGGCGCGCCCAGTCGGTCCAACCCTCGGTGTCGTCCGATCCCAGCGTGGTCTTTTCCTGCATCTGGATCGAATCGACTGCAATGTTGCGCATCTCTGAAAATCGGAGATTCCCCAGCTCGGCCGGGATTCCGAGATCGAGGCTGCCGGTTTCAAGTCGCCGTTGGCCGGCGGCCTCGAATTCGAGAAGCGCCAGACCAGGCGCGTTGTTCTGCAATAACAAATACCGGTTCGGGGAGCCGGGGACTGGCGCCAGGCCGTTGAGCTGCGATCCAACGCTGCCGGCGAATGTCAGGCTGACGCGGCTTTTCAGATCCCACCCAAGCAACTCGCCCTGTTCGCCGGCCGCAATCAGCAGCAGGTCGCCTCTGCGGGCGAGGCGATAGAAGGCGATGCCACTGCGCGTCAGCAGGGTTTCCGGAAAGCCGTCTGCGGGAAAGAGGACGACGTTGCTCCGGCCGGCGAACCGCTCGGGTTTCGGGAGGTCCATCATTGGCGGCAGAGTGACAATGCTGTTCTCCGGGGTTGCAACGGCGCCCGCGGCTGGGGGCACCGCGGGAACATTTCCGGGCGCGGCGGGCACAATTCCGGGAACGCCGGGCCGGTTGATCCGGCGTTCGACCGGCGCGGAAGAAAACACGATGCTTGCGTAGAGATCGCCGTTCGGCTGCGGCAGAAGATCCGTGACCTCGGCATCGCGGTTCTCCTCGAGAATGAGCGGGCTGCCACCCTCCTTGGAAAAGACATAGACGTTTCCGCGCGGCGCGGAACCGGCGACAATCCTGCCGTTTGCCAGCTGGGCGAGCCGGCGCACATTGCGATCGCGAATCTCGCCGAACATCGTGATGCCCTTGGCCGCGAGCGCCGCGGGGTCGGTGAGGCGGGCCGGGTTCACACCGGCGGCGGCAAACTTGTCCAGGTCCACCTTGTAGATGCGTCCCGGGTTGCCGGTCGCGAGGAGGGCGACACGGGCCGGCGGGGGAGTGGGTGCGCTGTTGTCCGTCTTCAGAGTCGGGCCCGCCTGCGCGGCTGCCGCAGTTGCGGGAAGGAGGACGATGTCGAACACGGAATCGACGGGAAGCACGACGCGCGCAACCTGCCTGCCGTTTCGGATCAGGTAGAGCGCCCCGGTCGGCGAGGTGCCTGCGAGCAACGATCCATCGGGCAGGGCCTTCAGCGCGAACACCTGTGGTTCGGCGAGGCGGATCACCTCGCGCATGCGGTAGGCGGTGCCGTCAAGCGTCACCTCTGCGATCCGGCCTTCGGGTCCGGTGCCGACAAACCAGCCCGTGCCGGTGGCACCCTCGGGCTCGAGGGTCCAGAGCAGTTCGCCGACGGCGGGTCCGGCGAGCCCGGTCAGCGTGGGGCCGGGGACAATGCTCCCGTCCGAACGGGTCGCGAGGCCCTTGAGGTCGCGGCTGGCGACGTCGCGACCGAAATCGATGTCGAGGTGCCGGGTCAGAGGATCGGATCCGAAAAGCCCGGATGTCCCGGCGAGGATGGCGAGAAGCGCGAGGCGAATTCCAATGCTCATGATGCGGAGGGCAGCGTGGTGGCTTCCGGGCTCTACTCGGTCACCTGGAATGCGCGGTGCACGGTGGCCTGAATGATCCGTCCGGCGAGCACATGCTGCTCCCAGAGCGGCACCATCGCCTGCTTCCGATGGAAGCGCTGTTCGTCGGCCTTGGTGGCGATCCGCTCGAACGACCCCGGATAGCCGACGATCGGCCGGGCCTGGTCGAGAAACACCGCGGACTTCTCCATGACGGCGACATAGAGGCCGTCGGTGCGCCGGCCGTCCTCCAGCGCCGACAGGTACTCGTCGAAACTGCGTATTTGAGACTCGGATACCGTGAGCGGCACACCGGTCAGCTCGTCGAGCAGCGGGCCCGTGGTCACGACCACGTCGAGCGTCCTGCCCGCCCAGGCATGGTCCACCGGCACGATGACGATTTCCGTCGACCGCACCTCCTGGTAATCCCGCCAGGTGAGTGTCAGCTGCACGGTGTCGCCGCCGGCGGCGGTCGTGCGGGAAAGCTGCACCACGTCGAGGACGGCCAGCGGATTGTGGCCGAGCGCCTCGACGTCGAAGGAGACGCTGGTTGGAAAGACCTTCTCGAACGGATTCTGCAGCCATTCCGCCAGATCCCTGGAGAACTCGCCGATGCCCGCGGCGAAGCCCTGCGGCCCGGCGTACAGATCGTCGGCGGAGACGGTGCGCCCTCCGGGGAAGGTGACATGGCGCCGGACACGAAAACCCTCGGCCATGCCGGCGTCGTTCGAACCCAGGATGCCCTGGGCGAGGCCCGCGGCGGCGACCATCGGCGCGATCTGGGCCTGGCGCACGACGGAGAAATGGAGGGTGCGCGTCCCGCCGTGATTGGGCACCGTGACCGAGATCGGAATCATCTCCGGCAGGCGGCCGATCTCGCCGTAGACCGCGGACAGGCGGTCCTGGCTGATCGTGCCGATGACCGGACCGACGTTCGCGACCTTGTACGAGTTCATCGAGCTCGGCAGGATCGTCACGATCTCGCTGGAAGCCATCGGCAGGTCGACGGCGCCGAGGTGCATCAAGGGGTGTCCGAAGGCGAGCAGGTGATTGCCGTCGACGCGCGAGACCGTTCCGGTGCCGGCGATCGTGATGTCGCCCGTTGCGAGCGCGACCGAGACGGCGTCGCCCGGGCGCAGCGTGCGGGGGAAGCGGTCGCCTGCGGCCGAGTTCCCCTGGGCATCCGCGTCGGCCTGGAAGCCATAGGAGCCTCCGGCGGAGGCGACCGTGAGACCCAGCTCGCGGAATTGCGGCGCAAAGAGCGCGCCGACCTCCGGATCGATGCCGCTCAGGGTGAAGACGGGAGTCAGCGGCTGAAACGGCAGATCGAGTCCTGCGGTTGAAACCGGCTGCTGCGCGGACGGTGTCGCGTTGTCGGCGCGCGTCGCCTTGAGCGGGATCGGGGCGGGAAACGCGTCGGGGCCGGGCGCGGGGATGCGGCTCACCTCCATCAAGTCCTCGATCGGCGTGAATCCGGCGTGGGGCACCGTCTCAAAGCGCTGCAGCTGGTAGGAGAGTGCGCCGGCCAGCCGTCCGTCGATATAGAGAGGGCTGCCGCTCATGCCCGCTCCCGCACCCATCTTTTGCACACGGGGGTCAGTGAGCTTGCAGAGGATCATGTTCTTGCCCGGGCCGAGCGCGTTGCGAATCACGCCGACAACCTCGACGGCAAACGGCTCCGGGCGCGTTCCCCGGAACACCGTCCAGACCTCTCCCTTCATGCCGGCGCGGATTTCATCGAGGCGCATCAGTGACGCATGGAATGGCTGCGCCTCGACGAGGCCTGCGCCTGCAATCCAGAGCGCGCCGAGCAGGCATAGAATCGACTTGGTCATCTCAAGATACTACGGACAAACACAGAAAAGATTAGCTCGCATCGAATACACGGCGGCCGAATACGCAATCAAAGGCGGAGGGCGCCGCACAGTCTTTGCCGGCGTTCCGGCCACGAGACCCATGGAGACGCGACGCCCAGGAACGTGGAGGGCGAAGCCCGGCAAGTTCAACTAGAGACCGGCGATCGCATCGGTCATGATCTGACAGGCGCGGTCGATGGCCGCACCCTCGTGCGCGGTGCTCAGGAAGGCCGTCTCGTAGGCGCTTGGCGGAAGGTAGACCCCGCCTTCGAGGCAGGCGCGGAAGAATTGCGCGAACCGCTTCGCGTCGCTTGAAAGGGCCGTGGCATAGTCGCGCACCGGCGTGGCGGTGAAGAACACGGCAAACATGGAGCCGACCTGCGGGACCTGCAACGGCAGGCCCTTCTTGCGGGCGGCGTAGAGCAGGGCGTCGCGAACCTTGCAGCCGAGCCGGTCGAGGCGCGCATAGGGATCCTGTTCCTCAAGCAGTTTCAGGGCGGCAATGCCTGCAGCCATTGCCAGCGGATTGCCGCTCAGCGTGCCGGCCTGGTAGACCGGACCGAGGGGCGCGAGAAGATTCATGATCTCCGCCCGGCCGCCGAACGCGCCAACCGGCAGGCCGCCGCCGATGATCTTGCCGAGCGTGGTCAGGTCTGGCGTGATCTTCTCAATTTCCTGGACCCCGCCGCGCGCCAGCCGGAAGCCTGTCATCACCTCGTCGAAGATCAGCACTGCGCCGTGTGCGGTGCAGAGAGCCCGGACGTACTGGAGGTAGCCGGTTTCGGGCAGGATGAGGCCGACGTTTGCCGGATACGGTTCCAGGATGACGGCGGCGATCTTCCCCGGGTTGGCCTCGAATGCGGCTTCGAGGGCGGCCGCGTCGTTGAACGGGAGGACGATCGTCTCCTGCGCAAAGGCCGCGGGCACGCCGGCGCTGTCCGGGTGGCCGTGGGTCAGCGCTCCGGAGCCGGCCTTGATCAGAAGCGAGTCGGAGTGCCCGTGGTAGCAGCCGGCGAACTTGATGATCTTGTCGCGCTTCGTGAAACCGCGCGCCAGGCGGATCGCCGACATGGTCGCCTCGGTGCCGCTGTTGCACATGCGCACCTTCTGGATCGACGGCACGAAGCGGACGATGAGCTCCGCCATCTCGACTTCGTAGGGATTCGGTGTGCCGAAGCTGGTGCCGTTCTCGAGCGCGGCGGCGATCGCGGCCTTGATCGCCGGGTGATTGTGGCCGTGGATCGCCGGACCCCACGTGCAGACGAAATCGATCAGCTCGCGGCCGTCGGCGGTGACGAGGCAGGCGCCATGCGCCGCCGTGACGAAGAAGGGCGAGCCGCCGACGGAGCGAAAGGCGCGGACGGGCGAGTTCACGCCGCCGGGGATCACGCGAAGTGCGCGTTCGAACAGTTGCTCGGAGGTCATGGATTCAGCTGACGTATTTCTGCACGATCGGAATGCGGCGGCCGACGCCGAAGGCGAGGGGAGTGATCTTGAGTCCTGGGGCGGCCTGTTTGCGCTTATACTCGCTGAGATCGACCTTGCGCGCCACGTCATTGACGACGGCCTCCGCATATCCCATGGCGATGAGGTCGCGCCGCGAGAGCCCCTGCTCCACGTATTCGCGGAGGATTGCATCGAGCAGGTCGTAGGGCGGAAGGCTGTCCTGATCGGTCTGCCCCGGACGCAATTCCGCGGACGGCGGCTTGTCGATCGAGCGCTGGGGAATGGGCGGCGTGCGGCCGGCGCTCCGGGCGTCGTCGTTGATCCAGCGCGCCAGGGCGTAGATCTGCGTCTTGAAAACGTCGGAGATGACGGCCAGGCCGCCGCACATGTCGCCGTAGAGCGTGCAATAGCCGACGGCGACCTCGCTCTTGTTGCCGGTGGTGAGCAGCAGCGAACCGAACTTGTTGGACAGCGCCATCATCAGGACGCCGCGGACGCGCGCCTGGATGTTCTCCTCGGTCACGTCGCGGGCCCGAGCGGCGAAAGCGGGGCCAAGCACGGATTCGGCCGCAGCCACGACGTCTGCGATGGCGATCGTCTGGAATGCGATGCCGAGGTTTTCGGCGAGTTCGCGGGCGTCGTCCCTGCTGTGTCCGCTGGAGATCGCGGACGGGAGGCTGACCCCGGTGACGTTCTCCGGACCAAACGCGGCGGCGGCGAGCACGCCCACGACGGCAGAGTCGATGCCTCCGCTCAAGGCAACCAGGCTCTTCTTGAAACCGCTCTTGAACGCGTAGTCGCGCAGTCCGAGGACCAGCGCCTCGAAGACATCCTTCATGTCCGCCTGCGAATAGGATGCGGCGATCGATGGCGCGGTGTCACCGGCTCTCGGTGCGGCGCCAGAATTCACGACGCGCAACTCCTCCTGAAACGCAGCCAGACCGGCAACCACGGCGCCGTCGGCCGACGCCACAATTGACCGGCCGTCGAAGATCAGCTCGTCGTTTCCCCCGACGGCATTGCAGTAGACCACCGGGCAGCCCAAGGCCCTGGCGGCGCCTGTGATCAAAGTCTCGCGGAGATTGCCCTTCCCGTGGTGCCAGGGACTCGCGGAGAGATTGATGACCAGATCGCACTTTTGCGCGACGAGTTGCTGCACCGGATCGAGGCCGTTGTAGAGGCGGCGCGTGGAGATCATCGGATGCGTCCAGATGTCCTCGCAGATCGTGATGCCGATGCGCCGGCCGCCAAAATCGACGGTCCGCGGCTCGGTCGCGGGTTCGAAATAGCGGTCCTCGTCGAACACGTCGTAAGTCGGCAAAAGACATTTGCGGGCGATCAACGCCACCTCGCCACGGCGGCACCACGCTGCGGCGTTGTGGAACGGCCGGCCCGTGCCGGTCGTGTTTGTTTCGACGAATCCGACCAGCGCCGGGACATCGCCGATCGCGGCGGCGATCTCCGCCAGGGCCGATTCGACATCGGTGACAAAACGGCGCTTGAAGAGCAGGTCGCGCGGCGGGTAGCCGGAGACCGCCAGCTCCGGGAACACAACGACTTCGGCCCCGTCGGAGACGAGGGCGCGGTAGGCGTCGAGAATGCGGCGCGTGTTGCCGGAAAGGTCGCCGACGGTCGTGTTGATCTGTGCGAGGCCGATGCGCATGGAAGGTGAAGGAATTCACTGTGGGGGGGAATGGCGCGCCTGACAACTTGCAAGGTGGGGTGCGTATCCGCAACGCGCTCGATCAGCTCCTCGCTTCGGCCCGCTTCGCTGCGCGGATAACCGTTGCCTCCTAATTCGCCAGTTCGCCAACCTCCGCCGGCGCGCACCACAGCACTTCTGCCGACGCGAGGTCGCGCGCGGCCGCGGAATCCCAGCCACCGGTCACCAGCACGCGACCACCAGGGAGAATGGTCATCGTATGCTGCTGCCGTCCTTCGCGCATCGATGCGGCAGGCGAGAAATCGTCGGACACGGGATCGTAGAATTCGGACGTGTCCAGGGTCGCGGCCACTCCGTTCTCGCTGATTGAGTAGCCGCCGCACACCAGTACGCGGCCGTCCGGCAATTTTGCCACCGTCGCAGCACTCCGGCTTGTCAGAAGTCTGCCGGTCTGGCTGAACCTGCCGCTCAAGGGATCGTACAGCTCTCCGCAACGGGCGGATGCGCCTCCGACGATGAGCACCCTTCCGTCATCGAGAATCTGGGGCTCGGTGCACCAGAGGTTTCCATGCGAAGAATTCATCCTGCCCGTTGCCTCGAATCCGCCGCTGACCGGATCGAAAAGCTCCGCCGTCCTCAGGTCTTCGGGCTTTCCGTCCGGCCGGACAATCCCCCCTCCGACCAAAAGAACCAGGCCGTCCAGCAACAGCACCGCGCCATGACCCGTTCGTCGTTCCACCATCGGACCGACCGTCTTGAACCACCCGGTCATGGGGTCAAAAACCTCGGCATACGCCAAGCCGGCGTTTTTCGGTCCGACTTCTCCACCAGCGACCAGCACACGTCCGTCGGCCATCAACGTGGCGGAATGGGCGGAGCGGGGGAAGCGCAGGCTGCACGCCTCGGCAAACCGCTCACTCTCGGGGTCGAATATTTCCGCCGAGCCCGGAGCATCGGAGCCCCCGACGATCAGGACCCGCCCGTCATTCAATCGTGTGGCGGTCGAATAGACGCCATGTTGGTACACCATTGCGCCGACAAGTCTGAACTCGCTCGAGGCCGGATCGTAGATCTTTGCGATTTTCGAGTAGGATCCCGTGATGAGGACCTTTCCATTTGCCAGCAGGGATGCGCGGTGTCCCCAGCGCGCCGGTCCCATCCTCCCGGCTTCGGACCAAATGCCTGCCTCAAGCAAGGCACCTGCAATCGCTCCTGGGGCAGTCAGATGTCTGCGGGGACCCTTGATTTCCGCCTGCGGCCGGGTGAGAGAGGCCGAATTCTGCGAGAACTTTCGAAAGACTTCGAGGATGGAAGATGCTTGGGAGTCCATGGGATGATCTGATGCCATGTACTAACGAAGATCCGGACGAAGGTTACGGCCGGTGGGCGTTTTCCCTGCGACGTCGAATCCCGTGCTTGCGTTGGGGCGTGATTGCAGGATAGGGAGGCAGCGAGATGATCCCCCAAGGCTCCCCAAAAGCCGTTCCCGAACCCGCTCGCCCCCAGGCTGCATTTGCAACGACTCACTGGAGCATGGTTGTTTCTGCCGCCGATTCCGGCACCGCTGCAGGCCAGGCGGCGTTGGAGGAGCTTTGCCGGATCTATTGGTATCCAGTTTACAGTTTCGCGCGCCGCGGCGGGGTCGCGCCGCATGATGCCGAGGATCTCACCCAGGGTTTTTTTGCGGATCTGCTCGCACGGGGCGCAATCGCGCGGGCCGACGCTGCGCGCGGCAGGTTCCGGACATTTCTTCTCGCGGCGTTCCAGAACTTCCATTCCCACCAGCGGACACGCGCGGCCAGCCTGAAACGCGGTGGCGGCAACGAGATCGTCTCGATTGATGCGATCCGGGATGCCGAAGGGCACCTGTGGCCCGAACCCTCTGCGGCGGAGACACCGGAGGCTGATTTTGACCGGCAGTGGGCGCTGCGTCTGATCGAGCAGTCGCTGGGCGCCGTGCGACGGGAGTATTCCGCGGCCGGAAAGGCGGCAGTCTTCGACGAGTTGAAGAGTGTGGTCTGGGGCGGGAATGATCCCGGTCGCTATTCAGAGATCGGGAGCCGGCTCGGAATCGCCGAAGGTGCGGTGAAGGTTGCGGTGCACCGGCTGCGGCGGAGCTTCCGGAACCAGCTTCGCGCGGACGTGGCCAGGACCGTGATGGATCCGGCGGAGGTGGATGATGAGATCCATCATCTGATCCGTTGCGTCGATCGTGTAACCTGAGCCGCGATTTCGGTTAGAACAGCATCACCGGCCCCATTGCCCCGTGAACGACCTCTCGACCTGCCCGAGCTGCAACTCAGTGTTCCATACGCGATCGTCGGATGGACTGTGTCCGGCGTGTTTGCTGCGGTCGGCCCTCGGCGAGGAAGACGACGAATTGGAGGAGGAGTCGGGGCGGTTGAAGCTGCCGTATCGGTTCGGTCCCTACACGTTCGTCGAGGAGATCGGTCGCGGCGGAATGGGCGTGGTCTACCGGGCCCGCCAACGCACGCTTAATCGGACGGTGGCGGTGAAGCTGCTCCTCTCGGGTGCGTATTCGAGCGAGGCCGCGTTGCGCCGGTTCCAGCTTGAGGCCGAGGCGGCCGCCGGGCTGCAGCATCCCAATATCGTCGGGATCCACAACTATGGCGAGTGGGAAGGCCAGCCGTACTATGCGATGGATCTCATCTCGGGGCGCAATCTGGCGGATCTTTGCGACGGGAGGCCGCTGCCTGCGGCGCGGGCCGCGGAGATTCTGCGCGACCTGGCCCGGGCCGTTCATTACGCCCATCAAAAGGGTATTCTGCACCGCGACCTCAAGCCATCGAACGTGCTCATCGGCGAGGACGGGCGGCCCCGAATCACCGACTTTGGGCTGGCGAAGTGGCTGGATCATTCTGCAGGAGCAACCGTCAGCGGGCAGATGCTGGGTTCGCCCAGTTACGCGTCGCCCGAACAGGCCTCCGGACGCTTGGACACGATCGGCGTTGCCAGTGACGTTTACGGCCTGGGCGCGTTGTTCTACCATCTGCTGACCGGCCGCGCACCGTTCAATGCCTCCACTCCTGCTGAAACGCTGCGCCTGGTTCTCGGCTCCGATCCGGCGCCGCCCCGGCTTCTCAACCCCACACTGTCCCGCGAGCTGGAGACCATCTGCCTGAAGTGCCTCGCTGCGGAACCGGATCGGCGATACGCCTCTGCGGCCGCGCTGGGCGGGGACCTCGACCGCTACATGGACAACCGGCCAATCCTGGCCCGCCCGCCCAACGCAGTCTATCGCCTGAGGAAGTTCACCGCGCGCCATCGGGCCGAGGTCACCGTTGCCGCAGCGCTCGTGGCCGTCCTCATCGGCGCCTCCGTTGTCAGCTCGCTTCTCGCGCTGCGCGCCACGCGCGCGGAACGGGCGCAGGCACAGCAGCGCGCGCTTGCCGAGGCCGAACGGGCAAACGCCGAGGATCTGCTTGCGTTCATGCTGGGCGACCTTCGCACCCAGCTCGCCCGGATGGGGCGGCTCGACGTGCTTGAGTCCATTGGCGACAAGGCGATGACCTACTTTGGCTCGCGGAAGGCCGGCGAGCTCAGCGACACCGCCCTTGCCCGCCACGCCCAGGCGCTCACCCAGATCGGTGAGATCCGGATGGCCCAGGCGCGCTATGCCGACGCGACCGCCGCATTCACCGAAGCCTACCAGCGGGCGGCCGCCCTTGCCGCGAAGCACCCAAACAACGGAGACAGGTTGTTCGATCGCGGCCAGGCGGAATACTGGATCGGGTATGTGTACTGGCGCCGTGGCGAGTTCGGCGACGCCGCCACCTGGCTGACGCGCTATCGCGGCACCAGCCTCGCGCTCCTCGCGCTCGATCCGTCGCGGACCGCATGGCGCAGTGAGCTCGTCTACAGCGACCACAATCTCGCCGTCCTCTGCAAGGACCAGGGGGATTTTGCGAAGGCCCGCTCCGGTTTTCTCGCGGAACTGGACACATTGGAGAAGCTTCATCAGGCCGACCCGGCCGACATCGACTTCTGCAACCGGATCGCCGAGGCGCACTCATGGCTCGGAAGCCTGGCCGATCAACAAGGTGATTACAGTGAGGCGATGGATCAATTTGTCGCACAGACCAGGCAACTTGAACAACTCGTCAAGGCCGCACCTGACGCGGCAAACTGGCGGTACAAGCTGGCCAAAGCCTTTTTGTTTCGCACGGACATCCACATGATTCGCGGACAACTGGCCGCCGCCCGCGAGAGCCTGGCGCAGGGACGCACTTTGATCGATGGACTCGTGGCCCATGACCCGTCCAATCGGTTGTGGTTGCAGACGTCCTTGAATGCCCGGCTGAGGGGAGCGATGCTCGGCAACAGCGAAGGCGATGCCTCGACGGCGGCTCATGTGGTCGATGAGATCCGGCCGCGACTCGAAGCCCTTGCGGCCGCTGAGCCTTCTGACCGTGGATTCGCCCAATTGCTGGCTCTGGCCTGGAGGGTGGAATCACAACGTTGTCTGGCCGGCGGCCGGCCCGATGCGGCTCGTGACGCGGCGCGGGCCATCGAACTCGGCGAAGGGCTTGTCCATGATCATGGGGCTACTGCCATTGAAGTCGGCGAATGCGCGATGGCCTACCTCACCGCAGGCGAGATCGCGCTTCGCGCAGGCGAGCGCACCGCCGCGCAGAAAGACTGGCAGAGGGCACAGGAACTGCTTGCGCCCCGGCTCGCCAATTCGCGCGACTGGCGGTTGCTCGATCCGGCTGCGCGTGTCGCCGCCGAGCTCGGCCATCCCGAAGAGGCGCGCGCATTGATTGCCCAACTGAACCAGATGGGCTATGTGCCGCTGGATCCATGGCCCAGCGAGGCGCCGCCTCAGACCAAAATCAAGGCTTCATCCGGTACAGAGATTGGAGGTTTATCAAGACGGGAGCCAGCGCCTCGCTAAAGGTCCGCTGCGCGGACCGGGCGATCGACGGAATTAGAACACTGCAACCCAAAAAGAACCGCTGTCTGCAAACTTGACATGATCGCAACGTGTTTCGCAACTCAAGGGATCTACCGTCAATCCTCCATGGGCGCCCTGAGTTTCTCCACCCCGTAAATTGTAGGAAACGAGCTTCCACCTTCGCTAAAGCTTCGGCGGACACGTGCTCGCGACCCGTCCTCCGTAGGCCTGGCGAAGGAGGATTCAGAGGTGATTATCGCGAGCCGTTTCGACAAACTCAAGGCCCTGAGCAGCGTCGAAGGGCAAGCTCGTTTCCTGCATCGTTCACCTGACCACATCACCCTTGCGAGTGAGCCACCCTCATTTTGAATCGTTACGGCTTAGGAACAGCAACCCAACAACCAGAATCCTCCAATGGCATCAAAACACAAACAGACCTCCGAGACCTTCACTGAAATCGTCTTTTCGATCGTCAAATTCCGCAATTTGCTCAGCCCGTACGCCGGCTCTCCCCTGACCCTGCACCGGATGCAGTTGGTGAATCCGAATGAGGCGGTCCAACTGGCTGAAAGAAAGAACTCGGAGAACATCCTGATCCACAGCGGCGAAGCGACGATCCGTTTCACGATCAAGCCGGACGCCAACAACGACGTCTATTTTCCGATCGGAATCGCATTCCAGCTCCGGCGCGGAAAAGGCAAGACTGGGAGTGGAGACGTCCTCGGGCGGAAAGACTTTCACCGGGAAGCAGTCCGCCTCGGGGCGAACGATCTCATCATCAAAGCCAGTCATTTTGAAGGATGTGGATCCACTCCACAGCACCGGTACAAATTCTCATTGTTCATACAACGAGAGCGCGACGGAGCACTCGGAGTCATCGATCCAGGGATCGACAACGATCCCAGCCTCTCTTGATCCAGCCGCTGATCCCGCAGTCAGGAGTAACTGCCTGCGGGAAAACGGCTCGGACATTCCCGGGCTCATCCGCCTGGCCCCGAGGTTGAGGGGTTCATGGCAAGCCTGCCCAGAGCCCACCAGCTCCACGAGCAGCGGTCTTGCCAGTGAGATCGTATTTTGAGTGAGAGAGGTTCAATAATCGGGTGTCAGTCGTGGCATCGCCCGAAAACGAGACCAACCCTTCAATTTTCACAACTCACTAATTGATTGCTCGATGCGAAACACGGGAGTAAATTCCCGGCGGTATGAGCGCCTGTTCGGCAGAGAAGGACATTTTTTCCACACCATGACCGTTTCACTTGCCCGTGTTCGCTGGCTTCGCGTTCTCAGCACAGCGATAGCAGTCATCGTCCTCAGTTTTGTGGTCCTGATGTTCATTACTGCGGGTTACGCTTGTGCCTCAGCCTACCAGGCTCGCGGAGCGCCCGATCAAAGTGCCATCAGTCGTTTTGCTGCCCAGATCAGCCCGAGGCTGATGCCCTGGCTTGAATGTTTTCTGGCTTTGGCTCTTTCATTCAGTGTCGGCCGGAAAAGCAAGGAAAGCAGCACCGCACAGGGGTTGTTTATTGGAATCTTGGCAGGCATGCTCGGTTTGGCGCTCGCGCTGGTTTTTCGAGGCCACGTCAGTTCGAGCAGCTTGATATTCTCTTGCGGCGTTGCTCTCGCCGGATTCATCGGCGGCCTGTCCGGCCAAAAGTGGCCGGCCAATAAATGAAGAATGTGCCGAATCAGCGGCCGGCGGCAACGGCCTTGGCTTCCACGCCCGCAGCTTCAGCCTTCGCCAAGGCTACGTCCGACAGGGACGCACGCGTCGCGCCAGCCTGCGGCCCTGGGTCGTCGTGGGCGTTGGGGAACGCTGAAATTCTGAAGATTGTACTACTGCTATTGCTGTTCCCGCTGGCGCAGCTATCTGGCAGCAGCGACGCGGATGTCCGACCGCCGACTTGGTCCCAGCCAGCCGCGGGAACGGCGTTGAAGAATCTCTACCGGGTCAGCGATGAGCTTTACCGTTCGGAGCAACCCAAGATGTCCGACATCCCCGCGCTAAAATCGCTCGGCATTCGATCGATCCTTTCGCTTCGGACCTTCCATTCCGATTCGAAGGAATTCGAGCGGCAGGGGATTGTCATGTATGTTTGCCCGATGGAGGCAGGGTCGGTGACGGCGGCGGATCTTGTCGTGGCACTGCGGATACTTAAGGTGGCCCCAAAGCCGGTGGTTGTGCATTGCTGGCACGGAAGCGATCGAACCGGCCTCGTCATCGCCGCATACCGGATGATCTGGCAGAACTGGACAGTGGAGAAGGCAATTCAGGAGATGCGGGAAGGCGGATACGGATTCCACGAAGTCTACCTGAAGCACATCGTTCAAGTGCTTGCTGCACTCGACATCCATGCGCTGCGAAAAGAACTCACCGAAGGCGCCTCGCAAGTTGCAGTTCCCTCCGGTCTCGCCATCATTTGCTGCAGTCTCCTTCCATCCCATGTCCAAACCTGTTTGTTATTCCACCAAGGCATTTTCCGCCGCCAGCGCTTCATCGCCGCTCAGCCCGGCCACCATCGAGCGTCGCAAACCGACCGCCAGCGACGTCCAGATCCAGATCCTCTATTGCGGCGTTTGCCATTCCGACCTGCACTTCGCGCGCAACGAATGGGGCTTCACGGAATATCCTTGCGTGCCCGGCCACGAGATCGTGGGCCGCGTGACCGCCGTCGGCAGCGGCGTCACCAAGTTCAAGGTGGGCGACACGGTCGGCGTGGGCTGCCTCGTCGACTCCTGCCGCACGTGCCCGAATTGCCGCGCGGGCCTTGAGCAGTACTGCGACAACGGCATGGTGATGACCTACGGCAGCACGGACAAGCATCTCGGCACACCCACGCTCGGCGGCTACGCACAGAGCATCGTGGTGACGGAGGATTTCGTGCTCCGGATTCCCGCCAACCTTGATCTGGCGGCTGCCGCGCCGCTGCTGTGCGCGGGCATCACCACCTTTTCCCCGATGCGCCACTGGAAGGTCGGTCCCGGGCAGAAGGTCGGCATCGTCGGTCTGGGCGGCCTCGGCCACATGGGCGTCAAGTTTGCCCACGCCTTCGGCGCCCACGTCGTGCTGTTCACCACGTCGCCTGGCAAGGCCGCGGACGCCAGGCGCCTCGGGGCGCACGAGGTGGTTGTCTCCACCGACGAGGCGCAGATGCAAGCCCAGGCCGGCAGCTTCGATTTCATCCTGGATGCTGTGGCCGCGACCCACGACATCAACGCCTACGTCAACCTCCTGAAGCGGGACGCCAACCTGGTCCTGGTGGGCGCACCCGGGAAGCCGCTGGCCGTGGCAGCGTTCCCGCTGATTTTCCGCCGCCGATCCTTCTCCGGTTCGTTGATCGGCGGGTTGCCCGAGACCCAGGAGATGTTGGATTTCTGTGGCGCCCACAACATCACCAGCGACATCGAGATGATCCGCATGGATCAGATCAACGTCGCCTACGAGCGCATGCTGAGGAGCGATGTGAAATACCGCTTCGTGATCGACATGGCCTCGCTTGCCTGAGCCCGTTACGGCGAATTGACCAGAGTCCGACTGGCTGCGTCGTCAGGCCACTGCGACACAGCGTGCTCTAAAGTACGAGAACGATGGCGGGCCGGGAATCCGTGGGGGCCAGGGGTCACGGCTTGACTCTTGACAGGCGGCATGCTCCGAGCGACGGACGGTGCAAAAGCCGGGTGGGAACGAGCGCCGGAGGGGCGCATTGCGCCTAGGCGTGCAGCCGGCGCGGTGGGGGCACGATGCGCTGTGCAACCGGCGGCGCGCCGACCGACGCCCGCGGCACGAGTTCGACCGGAAACACAACCGGCTTGAGCGACACGGACGCGCCGTCGCCGTTTTGCTCCGCGATGCGAACGAGCAGCACCTCAACCGCCCGGTGGCCCATCGCCCGCAGCGGCTGGCGCACCGTGGTGAGCTGCGGCACCGTCGTGCGCGCGGCGAGTGTGTCGTCGAAACCCGCCACGGAAATGTCGTCCGGCACGCGCAGCCCCACCTCGGCGAGCGCCTCGAGACAGCCGATGGCGATGCCGTCGCTGGCGCAGAAAATGGCTTGCGGCAACGGGCGGCCGACGTGCCGCTTGAGCCAGGCGCGCAGTGCATCGCGGCCGGTCTTCATGTTGTATTCGCCGGACACGAGCAGGTCGTTATGAAACGGGATGCGCGCGCCCGCGAGCGCCCGTTTGTAGCCGCGGATGCGCCGCTCGGCGCCGATCAGCTCCGGATTGCCCGAGATGTGCATGATGCGCCGGTGGCCCTGTGCGATGAGGTGGCGCACCATCTCGTAGGCGCCGCGCTCCTCGTCGGTCTCGATGTTTACGACGGAGGGCAACGTCGTGTTCGCATGAATGGCGACGAACGGCGTGTGCTCGGGCAACAGCTTCGCCGCCTCGCTCCGCAACGTCGGGCCGACGAGGATCAGGCCGTCGATCCGGCCGTCGCACATCCCGTGCAGCCGCGCCGGATCGCGGCCCCAGTCGTGCAGCGTGAACACGGTGGTGTTCTGCTCGTGGCGCGCCGCGGCTTCGAGAATGCCGTTGAAGATTTCCAGAAAATAGTGGTTGAGCTCGCCGTCGGTGATGACGGCAGCGACGCCGATCGTGTTCATCCGGCGGTTGGCCAGGGCGCGCGCGGCGGCGTTGGGCCGATAATGTAGCCGCGCCGCAGCCTGCAGAATGCGCCCGCGCGTCTCCGGCGCGATGCGCGACGACGTCCGCGCAGCGTTGAGCACGGCGGACGCGGCCATGGCGGACACGCCCGCGGCCCGACCGACATCCGCCAGGGTGGCCGCCCGGGCCGCTTTTTTTCTCAGGTTCCGGATCATATCCTGAACATTCGGGACGGGTGGCTAGGGCGGGGAGACTTGGCGGGAGGGATCGTCGGGCAAATTGACGGACACGGCGGTCGCGCCGGCGGCGGGGCATACGATCACCCCGAGCGGGTCGGTGATTGTCGTGCACCCGTCGATGGGAGTCACCTCGCGCACTCCGGCCAACCGGAGCCGCCAGTGGCCGCCCGAGGGGCCTTCCATGGTCGCCGCAATCTGGCGACCCGAGCGTCGCACGACGCAACGCAAGGCCACGTCGCCCGTCATGGACGGCACGGTGCAGGCAGCCTCCGCGTGCTCCTCGAGCTGGTAGACGCGGAAGGTGACGCCATCGGCAAAGTCATAATCCGGCCGGTTGTCGCGCGCGCCCATCGGGAGAACCGTCCCCGGCCGCACCCAGAGCGGCATGCTGAGAAAGCCGTGTTGCTCGCGGAACCAATGCCCGCCGCTTCGCACCTCGCCCGTGAGCAGATGCGTCCACGAGCCCGCCGGCAGATAATACGTTACCTCGCCGGCCTTGGAGAGCACCGGGGCCACGAGCAGCGATCCGCCGAGACAATATTGCCGGTCGAGGTAGGCACACGCCGGATCGCCGGGAAACTCCAGCAGCATCGCCCGCATCATCGGCTTGCCTTCGCGGTGGGCCTCCACCGCGGCGCCATACAGGTAGGGCATGAGACGGCATTTCAGCTTCGTGAAGAAACGCAGCACGTCGCACGCCTCGTCGTTGTAATTCCATGGCACCCGGTAGCTCGTGCTGCCGTGCAGGCGGCTGTGCGACGACAACAGGCCGAAGGCCACCCAGCGTTTGTAGACCGCCGGATCGGGCAAACCCTCGAATCCGCCGATGTCGTGGCTCCAGAACCCGAAACCGCAGAGGCTCAGCGAAAGGCCGCCCCGCAGACTTTCCGCCATCGACTCGAACGTCGAATGGCAGTCGCCGCCCCAATGCACCGGCAAACGCTGCCCCGAGGCGTGCGACGAGCGTGCGAAGAGCACGGCATCGCCTTTCCCGCGCACGTCCTCCAGCAGGTTGAAAACCGTCTCGTTGTAGAGAATCGGGTAGTGATTGTGCATCTTCACCGGATCGGAGCCGTCGTGATAAACCACGTCCGTCGGGATGCGCTCGCCGAAGTCGGTCTTGAAACAATCGACGCCCATCGCGAGCAACCGCCGCAGATGTCCGGCAAACCACCGGCAGGCGCCGGGATTCGTAAAGTCCACGATGCCCATGCCGGGCTGCCACTGGTCGGTCTGCCAGACGCTGCCATCGGCCCGTTTCAGCAGGTAACCCTCGCGGGACCCCTCGGCGAACAGCGCGGAACGCTGCGCGATGTAGGGATTGATCCAGACGCAGATCTTCAACCCGCGCTCGTGGAGCCGCTGCAATAATCCCGCCGGGTCGGGAAACGTGCGCGGGTCCCATTGAAAGCTGCACCAGTCGAACTCGCGCATCCAGAAGCAGTCGAAATGGAAAACGTGCAGCGGCAGATCGCGCGCCTTCATGCCGTCGATGAAGCTCGTGACCGTGGCCTCGTCGTAATCCGTCGTGAACGACGTCGTGAGCCACAGCCCGAACGACCACGCGGGCGGCAGCGCCGGCCGGCCGGTCAACGCCGTGAGCTTGCGCAGCACGTCCATCGGCGTCGGACCGTAGATCACGAAATACTCGAGGCGCTCGCCGGGCAGGCTGAACTGCACCCGCGAGACCTTTTCCGAGGCGACCTCGAACGACACCGGGCCGGTCTCGTTCACGAGCACGCCATAGCCGCGGTCCGTCAGGTAGAACGGCACCGATTTGTACGCCTGTTCGCTGCCGGTGCCTCCGTCCATGTTCCAGTTTTCGACGACCTGGCCGTTCTTCACGAACGCCGTGAATCGCTCGCCGAGGCCGTAGACGCATTCGCCCACGCCGAGGGAGAGTTGCTCGTGCAGGAAGTTGCCATGACCGTCCCACCGCACATAGCCCAGGCTCCGCTCTTCGCTGCGGGTGAGCACGCGATCGCCGGCGGTGAACGAAACATTCCACCCGTCCTTTCGCGCCACGCGCACCGCCAGGCCGCCGGAGCGCAGCACCGCCGCGTCGGCGTCGTTCGAGATGACCACGGGCGTTCCGGACGATTGCGCCAGCGGGATGTGCGGTCCCCGGTCGGCCGCGCCGGCGAAATGCACGACACTCACCTTGATGACGTCGGCCATCGGCGAACTCAGCCGGACGGTGAGCAGCGGACCCTGCAGCGTCTCGTACCGATGGCGGATCGGCCGCGGGGGCGCATGCACGACCAGCTCGTCGCCCTCAACGGCGACCGTGTGGGCTTCGGCCGCATAGTTTGCCTGTACGCCGGGTTGGAGCAGCCAGTTGCCGTCAGTGAATTTCATGGAAATGGAGGATTGGACGGAACGGTTTAGCGTTAAATCTCTGTTGGCAACGCTTTTCTTGCCGCGACGGTGGTGCGGCCCGCAGGGGGCGCCGGCTCGCCCGTTCGACGAATTCGACAGCCTCCGGGGTCAACGCCCCCGGCTACAAGGAAACAGCGGTCGTTGTAGCCGGCCGCGCTGAGGCCGGCTCTGCGGTCAGCGATCCCGCAAGCCAGCTCCGGGGTCAACGCCCCCGGCTACAAGGAAACAGCGGTCGTTGCAGCCGGCCGGCTGGGGAAGGTAAGGGGATTTGGGCTTGTCGACCCACACGGCTCCAGTAATTTAAGGCTAAATCACTCGACAGCGCTGTCCGCTGCCAGTCCAATTTCCGCCACCCGGCCTCCTCGGCCCGTCTTGATCCGATTGCCGCCATGCCCATCACCCTTTCCCTCTCGCTCCGTCCGCTCGCGGGTTTGGCGCTGCTCGCCTCCCTGGGCGCAACCACGTTTTTTGCGGCCGGGGCCAGCCCCGCCGCAACGCCGGATCGTCAGCCGTATGCCTGGCGCAACGTCGCCATCGGTTGCGGCGGCTTCGTCACCGGCCTCGTGTTTCACCCGGCGCAGCGCGACCTGCTTTACGCGCGCACCGACGTCGGCGGCGCCTTCCGCTGGGATGCCACCCACCGCCGCTGGCTGCCGCTCAACGACAGCCTCGCGCACGAGAACGCCGAGTGGCTCGGCATCGTCAGCCTCGCGGTCGACGCCCGCGATCCGCAACGCCTCTACCTCGCCGCGGGTTCCTATTTGGAGGACTGGGGCAAGACCGCCGCGCTGCTGTGGTCGAATGACCAGGGCCAGACCTGGGGCGGCGTTCCGCTGCCGTTCCGACTCGGCGGCAACACCGACGGCCGCTCCGCCGGCGAGCGGCTCCAGGTCGATCCGCACGACGGCAAGGTTCTTTTTCTTGGCACGAATCAGGATGGCCTCTGGCGCAGCGCTGACCAGGGACAGACCTGGAAACGCGTCAGCGGATTCCCCGGGGCGGGTCTCACGTTCGTCCTGTTCGATCCTCGCAGCGGCTTCGATGGCAGGCAGACTCCCCGGCTCTACGCCGGCGCGAGCGATCTGAAAGGCCCCGCGCTCTACTGCAGCGCCGATGCGGGCGCCACCTGGTCGCCGGTGCCGGGCCAGCCGTCCGGCCTGCTCGTGCACCACGCCGCGTTCGACCCGGCTGGCGTGCTCTATCTCGCCTGCGCAAATCGCCTCGGTCCCAACGGCGTCACCGACGGTGCGGTGTGGAAACTCGAGCCCGTGACCGGCCGCTGGACCAACCTCACGCCCGTCGCGCCTGACGCTGCGACCGACGACAAGTTCGGCTATGCCGGCCTCGCCGTCGACGCGCGGCAACCCGGCGTCTTGATGGTGACGACGCTCGACCGCTGGGCCCGCGGCGACGAGATCTACCGCACGACGGACGGTGGGGCGACGTGGAAACCGCTGCGCGCGACCTCGACGTGGGATTCATCCTCGGCGCCCTACGTCGGCAAACTGAAGCCCCACTGGATGGGCCACATTGCGCTCGATCCGTTCGATTCCGACCGCGCTCTATTCATCACCGGCTACGGCGTATGGGCCACCGACCGCGCGACCTCCTGCGACCACGGCGCACCGACGCCGTGGACCTTCGCGGACGACGGTCTTGAGGAAACGGTCGTCGACGACCTTGTCAGCCCGCCGGCCGGGGCGCCCCTCGTGAGCGCGATCTGCGATGTCGGCGGATTCCGCCACGACGACCTGGACGTCCCGCCACGCGCGGGCGCGCACCAGCCGCCCTACGGCAACAATGCGAGCATCGCGTTCGCCGAACGCGCGCCGCTGAAACTTGTGCGCACGCATTCCGGCGCCGCCCGCGGCGCCCTTTCGCTCGACGGCGGCGCGACCTGGCGCGATTTTGCCGCCATGCCCCCGTCCGCGGCGGCCTACGGCCCCGGCTCCATTGCGCTCTCTGCCGACGGCCGCTGCATCGTCTGGCTCCCGAAAGGCTCGGCGCCGTTCGTTTCCTCCGACGATGGCGCGACGTGGACGCCGAGTCGCGGCGGTCCCGTGGGACCGGGCGACTACCGTACCGATGTCACCGTCGCCGACCGCGTGAACGCGGACAAGTTCTACATCTACGACTCGGTCTCCGGTCGCGTCTTCGCGAGCACGGACGGCGGCAAGAGCTTTTCCGCTACCGCCGCTCTGCACGCCGGCGGCGGCACACTGCGCGCCGCACCGGGCCGCGACGGGTCCGTCTGGGTGCCGACGCCGGAGGGGCTCTTCGTTTCGAACGACACGGGCGCCCACTTCGCGAAGCTCGCCGGCGTCGATGCCGCCGTCCAGATCGGCTTCGGTGCCATGGGGCCGGGCGGCGGCCCGCCGATGCTCTTCATGCTCGGCCGCGTGCGCGGCGTCCCCGCGCTGTTTCGCTCCGACGATTTGGGCCGGAGCTGGATCGCGATCAGCGATGGGCCGCATCAATTCGGCTGGCTGAAAGTCATCACCGGCGACCCGCGCGCCCCGGGCCGCGTGTATCTCGGGACCGGCGGCCGCGGCATCGTGGTGGGCGAACCCGACGGCCGGTGATTCATCCTGAATTTTGCAGTTGCGGCTTTGGCTCATCGTAGCTGCGAGCGCCAGCCCCTCGACTCCGCCCGGGGGCCTGAGCCTGTCGAACGGGCGAGCAGGAGGTTCGTCCACTCGCTGGCGCTCGCGGTTACACTTTGTCTGAAAACGCGCCAAGCCGTATCCATGCAAATTGCCACGTCCTCACTCGTGAATAGGATGCCGTCAGGTGGCCGGCGCAGGAAGCCCGCTCGCGGGCGATCGCTTCCCTGAAATCGCGCGCAAGCGCGCTTCCAATCAATCTGAATGGAGACGGCTAAGTGGGATTCTTCGCCGCACGCATCGCGCGTACCGTGATCGTTCTTGCCCGTTCACACGGCGCGCAAGCGGGCGGCCGGGGAGGCCTGCCCATCCCGCTCAGCCGAGCACGGCGACGATCACGGAGCCGTCGCGCAGCCTTTCGGTCGGGACGAGGTTGCCGGTGACGGCCTCGCCGTCGACGGTGAGGGATTTGAGGCCGCGGCTCCTGCGTTTCGGGTTCCGCACCTCGATCGAGAGGCGGAATCCGCGGAAGGTGCGCCGCATCGTGAATCCCTTCCAGGCCTTCGGGATGCAGGGATCGATGCGCAGGCCCTCGACTTCGGGGCGTACGCCGAGCAGCCAGTGCGTGGCCGAATAGTACGCCCACGAGGCCGTGCCGCTCAGCCAGGGGACGCGCGAGGCGCCCTCGTTGTTGTTGAATTTCGAATACGTCGTCTGGCAGTGCACATAGGGCTCGATCTGCCGGATCTCCGCGCGGTCGTTGTAGGCCGCGGGCATGAAGGCGCGGTAGTAGGCGTAGGCCTGGTCGCCGTTGCCCTGCATGGCCTCGGCGATCACGGCCCAGCTCTGCGTGTGCGAGAAGATGCCGGCGTTTTCCTTGATCCCGGCGTTGAAGAGCGTGGCCTTCATGATGTCGGGATCGGCCTTCACAAAGGGCGGCGCGCAGAGCGTGATGCCGAAGGGCGTCGCGCAGGTCCGCTTCATCGTGGCGAGCGCCTGCTTCGCCTCCGCGGGCGTGGCCGCCCCGGAGAGCACGGCCCACACCTGCGTGTTCATGTAGACCTGGCCCTCGGCGAAGTGCTTCGTGCCGTAGATCGTGCCGTCCTGGCCGATGGCCCAGATGAACCATTTGCCGTCCCAGCAGACCTTCTGGATCGCGGCGTCGAGCGTCGTGCGTTGCGCGCGCGCCCAGGCGGCCTCCGCGGGCAGGCCGAGTTTGTCGGCAATCTCCGAATACACGGTCAGGCCCAGCCGGACCTGGAAGGCGACGAAGACGCTCTCGCCCTTGTAGCCGAGCCGGATGCAGTCGTTCCAGTCGGCGGCGAGTCCGCAGGGCAGGCCGTTGCGGCCGGTGCGTTCGAGATTGAATTCCAGGGCGCGGCGCAGGTGTCCGAGCACCGTGGCTTCGCCGTGGTCGGCGTAGGGCAGGACCTTTGTATAGAAGTCGAGCCGGCCCGTTTCCGCGACGAACGCGGGGACGGCATTGAAGAACCAGAGGCAGTCGTCGGAGCGGTATTCCTCGTCGGGAGGCGGGGCTTCGTGTCCCGGCTTGTGGGAGAACGGCTTGATCACCGGAATCGCGCCGCCGTTGGCGAGCTGGCCGGTGAGCATGAGCTCGAGGCGCGGCTGCACGCCCTCCTTGAGCAGCGGAATCGCCCCGAGCATGTCCTGCACCGTGTCGCGGAAACCGAGGCCATCGCGCTCGCCGTTGTAGACGAGCGACGCGGACCGCGACCACGCGTAGGTGATGAGCGCGTTGTAGGCGTTCCAAACGTTGATCATGTGGTCGAACTCGCGGTCGGGCGTCTCGACCTGCAGGTTTTCGAGCGGGGCGTGCCAGGCCGCCTTCAATTTCTGAAATTCGGTCTCGCAGCGGTCCGGGTTGCCGAATTCCGCGACTGTGCGCCGGCCGTGGCTCTGCACGGTGCCGAGACCGAGGAGCACGATCAATTCGCGCGTTTCGCCGGGCTTGAGCACGAGGTTGGCCTGCTGGCCGCCGACGACGTTCTCGCCCTCGGTGAGGAAATTGGAGCACCGGCCGTTCACCACGACCGCGGGCGCGGCGTAGCCCCCGTAACCGCCGATGAACTTCTCGCGGGCGGTCTCGACGCCGGCGAGCGGGGCGCCGGTGAGCGCCATCCACGTGCGGTTGCAGCCGGTGAGATCCAGGCCGTCGAAATCGTAGTTCGGGTTGCACGTGATGCCCAGGATGCCGTGCTCGAGCGAGGCGCGGGTGATGAACTGCGAGTACTGCAGGTTGACGAGGTCCTGCTGGGTGTTCCACAGGTTGGTGAATTCGCAGTAGGTGAAGACGGACAGCCGGCGGCGCCGCGGCGTGGTGTTGGTCACCCGGAGCCGCCAGTATTCAAACGTCTGGTTCAGCGGCACGAAGTAGGTCGCCTCGGTGGCGATGCCGGCGTAGCGGCTGGCGATGATCGTGTAGGCGGTGCCGTGGCGGCAGACCGAGTGGAATTTCGTCAGCGGCTTGCCGACAGGCTGCCAGGAGGCGGACCAGAAGTCTTTCGACTCGTTGTCGCGCACGTAGAACAGCCGTCCGGGCTGGTCCATCGGAATGCTGTTGAAACGCATCCGGAGGAAGCGTCCGGTGGCGCCACTCTTGTAGAAGGAGTAGCCGCCTGCGTGGTTGGTGATGATCGCTCCGTACTCGGTCGAACCGAGGTAGTTGGACCAGGGACGCGGTGTGTCCGGGCGGGTGATGACGTATTCGAGGGCTTTGTCGTCGAAGTGGCCGAATTGCATGGGAGAAAGGGGTTGGGTTGGGCACCAAGAGCGGCGAGCGGAAGGAGGGCACCGGGCCGCAGGCGGAATTCATGAAACGAAGGCGCCCCGATCAAGCAAGGATCGACTGATGGAAACCTGCGCCGTTTCACGGCTCGACGGCAAAGACCCGATAGCTATGGGGCTGCACCCGCACATCGAATGAGACGCGGGCTTCCTCGGCTGCCGGCGGGCGTCCCCGCGCCTCGGCGGGCGGAGGCTGTCCGTTGAGGACATCACCGGAAACCAGATCGCGCAGCTTCGTCGCGCGGCCGAGCACGGCGACGGTCACGGCGGTCTCCTCGGACCGGAATGATTCGACGATGAACGTCTTGTTGTCGTAGGCGAACAGCGCGACCTGGGCAGGCCCGTCGAGCCGGACGGGAAAGCCCTTCATCACGACGTTCTTGACCGCGCTTGTAACCGGCGCTGGCAGGCGGTCGAGCTGGTGGAAATTCTCCGGCATCACCCAAACGTAGAACGACCCGTCTTTGCCGTAGTGATTCATGAGCAGGAGCGGAAAGCCCGTGCCGTCCGACATGGCGCTGACCAGCGCCCAGGAATCGTTCGTGTGAAACCCGATTTGCGGGAACAGGACCGGCGGCGCACCGGTGGTCTCGTTGCCGAGGGCGTTGCGATTGCCGGGACCGTAGCCGGCGGAGTAGCCGTCCGCCAGCACATGGCGTCCGGTGTTTTCGAGCTCGACGATGTCTTCGATGCCGCGGCCTTGCAGCGCGCGGAACAGGCCGTCGGTGACGACCACGGATTTCCCGGCGAGCAACTGCTGCTTGATGCGCGCGACGATGTCGGGGTCGAACTTTGCCGCTTCGGTCAGGAGCACGACGTCGGCGTCCGCGGGAAACGTCGGATAAAGGTCGATCGGAATTCCGATCATGCCGAGATAGTTGTGCAGAAAATCTTCGCCGGTCGCGTGCGGCGGCCGGTAGCTTTTGATGCCGACCGGCTTCCCGAGCCGGCCGAGAAACGCGTCGACCTGCTCGAGCGCATAGCCCGCGACGCGCGCCATCGTCGCCGGCGGCGCGTCCGCCGCCGCCGGGCCCGTCTGGTGGGACAGGAGCATCTGGTCGTAATCGAAGCTCGTCGGCCGCGCCTGCCACGCGGTGCGCTCCCCGGGGCTGGCCGGCTGAAGCAGCAGCGCCCAGTTGAACAGCGTCATCTCGCGCGCCTTTGCGAACATCGTGTCCCACAGTTGCTCGGCATAGCGGTCGACATCGCGGATGCTGAACGTGTCCACCCAGCCGCCGCCGTTGCGGCCCGGGGCGATGTTCTCGAAGTAGCGGACGATCTGGTAGCTCTCGTATTGCTGGAGAAACTGATCGGTGATGTTCGGATCGCGGGTCTCCGTGCCCGTGTAGATGCCGTCGAAGATTTTCGGCCCCTGCTCGAGGTCGAAGCCCGAGGCGGCGAAGTGCTCATACCAGTTGGGGTATTTGATGGTCACCCGGGCGCGCGGGTTCACCGCCTTCGCCGCATTGACGACGAGATCGCGGCCCGCCGCGTTCATCAGGTCGAGGCGGAACTCGGTCCAGCTCCGGCTGGCCTTCGCCGCGATGTCGGAATCGTACTTCGTCGTGACGAAGAAGAAATCATCGAGGATGATCTCGTCGAAATGCCGCGCCGTCAGCTCGGAGATCTGCTTGACGAATGCGCGGTCCGCCGGATCGGTGTAGCAAAAGGAGCGGAACTGCGCGCTGCCGCCGTCGGAAAACGTGATGCCGCCGGCGACGCGCACGCCGCGCCTGGCGAAGAAGTCCTTCAACGTTTCGAGCAGGGCTTCGTCCGCGACGACGCGGCCGCGCTCGGTCTCGATGTAGACCTTGTCGACCTTCACCTCGCGGCTGATCTGCTCCCACTCGCGGTTGAGTCGGCTGGGATCGGCGAGATTGCGCACGACGCCGACGGGCAGGTAAACCGCCACGACGAAGTTTCGGTATTGACCTGGTTGGCCCGCGGTGGCGGGTGCCGGCGTTTGTGCCTGGGCCAGGCTGGTGACCAACGCCAACGCCGCGAGGGGCGGGGCGCAGGAGATTCGTCTTTTCATGGGAGGGAATGGAGGCGGGAAGCAGAAGGCCGGCAGCGCTTGATCTTGGCGGACCGACCGAACATACGGACCGACCAATCCGCCGCCAGCCACAACGCGTCAAGATCCGGTGTGGTCCAGCGCCGTGCGAAGCGCAGGCCAGGGCCGGATGCGCGCGCCGTGCGCCGGCCGGCGTTCATTTTGCGAAGCTCGTCGTGGCGAGCTGAAACCCGCCGGTGAGCCGAGCATCCCGCGACGAACCGCCGACGTGAATTGTGAAGTCGCCCGCTTCGGCGACCCAGCCGCGGCGGGCCGGGTCGTAGAACGCGAAGGCCTCCCGGCCGAGCGGAATCGACACCCGCTGTTTCTCGCCGGGCTTCAGCGACACTTTCCGGAACGCCTTCAGCTCCTGCGCCGGCCGCGGTACGCTCGCTTCGACGTCATGCACGTAGACCTGCGCCACCTCGGCGCCTTCGCGCGCGCCGGCATTGGCGATCTCGAACTCGACCGTGGCGACCGGCCCGTCCCCGCCGGTGCCGGGCACGATCTTCAGCGCAGAATACTCGAAGCGCGTGTAGCTCAATCCGTGGCCGAAGGGAAACAACGGCTCGATTTGTTTTGTGTCGAACCAGCGATAGCCGACCAGCAATCCCTCCTCGTAACGCACCACGCCGCCGCGGCCCGGAAATGCGCCGAGCGCGTGCGCCGGTGAGTCCGCCAACTGTTTTGGAAAGGTGCACGGCAGCCTGCCCGACGGGTTGACGTCGCCGAAGAGCACCCGGGCGATCGCGGTGCCGGCCTCCATGCCGCCATACCACGCCTGCAGCACCGCCGGAACCCGCGCGAGCCACGGCCCCATCTCGACCGGCGAACCGCTCACCAGCACGACGATCGTGCGGGGATTCGCCTCGACCACGCGGGCAAGCAGTTCGTCCTGGCCAAAGGGCAGCTTCAAGTCCTTCCGATCGCGGGACTCGCAATCGAGGCCCAGGTCGTGATTCAGGCCGCCGATGAAGATCACGACCTCGGCGGCCCGCGCCGCGGCGACCGCGCGATCGGCGAGCTCGGCCGCCGGCACTGGCTCGACACCGGTGCCTGGTTGCGTGCTGCGTGGATCGCCGGCCGGCGCGACGTAGCCGATCGCATGGGTGACAGTCACCTGCAGGCCCGCGCGCCGCAGGATGCCGTCGAGGGGCGACACCTCGTAGAACGCCTTGATCTCCGAGCTCTTCCCGCCGTGCGTCTGCAACCGGGTGGCGTTCTCGCCGATGACGGCGATGGATTTGATCCTCGTCGCATCGAGCGGCAGCGCGCCGCCCTCGTTTTTGAGGAGCACGATCGCCTCTTCGGCGACCTGGCGCGCGGTCGCCTGATGTTCCGGGGTGTTCAGCGCGCCTGCCGGACGGCCGTCGAGAATGTGCGTGGCGATCATCACGCGCAGATTTCGCCGCACCTTGTCGTCGAGCAGCGCCAGCGGAAACGCGCCGCTCCGCACGCCGTCGCGGAACGGACGCGCGAGGTAAAACTCGTCGTAGGCTCGGCCCTCCGTCCCCATCTCGAGATCGAGGCCGTTGCGCGCCGTCTCCGCGGTGTCGTGCACGGCGTCCCAGTCCGACATCACAAGCCCGCGAAAGCCCCACTCGCCCTTGAGCACCTGGTTGAGCAGGTCGTCGTTCTGGCAGCAATGCTGGCCGCGGAATTTGTTATAGGCGCCCATGACCGCCCACACGCCCGCCTCCTGCACCGCGGCGCGGAACGCCGGCAGGTAGATTTCGCGCAGCGTGCGTTCGTCCATCGCGACGTCGATCGAGCCGCGCTTGGTCTCCTGGTTGTTGGCGGCGAAATGCTTCACGCAGGACGCCACCGCCTTCGACTGCTCGCCCAGGATGTAGCCGACCGCGATCCGCGAAGCGAGCAACGGGTCCTCCCCGAAATACTCGAAGTTTCGTCCGCAGAGCGGCGTCCGCATGATGTTCACCCCCGGCCCGAGCATGATGTCCTTGCCCCGCGCGAGCGCCTCCTCGCCGATCACCGCGCCCTCGGCTTGCGCCAGCGCGGGATTCCACGTGGCCGCGAGGGCGAGGCCGCAGGGCATCGCCGTGACGAAGTCGTCCGTCCGCCCCACCGGCGCCCATGTGTCGGGCTCGATCTCCTCGCGCACGCCGTGCGGGCCGTCCGAAAGGCACCGGCGGGGAATGCCCAGCCGCGGAATCGCCGGCGTGGTGAACTTCGAATCGCCGTGCACCAGCGCGATCTTTTCCTCGATCGTCAACCGGCCGAGGAGATCCTCGACGCGCGTTTCGAGCGGCGCCGCCGGATCGAGATAGGGCGGACGCGATCCGCCGGAGGCATGAGGCGGGGTGTCCGCCGGTGAGACAGTGGACATGGCGAAAAGCGCGAGCGCGAGGATGGCGAAGTCCTGGGTTTTCACCGGAACGAGAGGGTCACTGACGCTCCACCGCAGGGGACGCGGCAACCCGGCTTTGGGGAGCTGGGACCGGCAGGCCGGGCGTTTGAGAAAGGGCAGGCGTCATGCGTCCAGGGTCCGGGAGAACGGGCGCGGCGCAGGCGGGAATCGGAAGGCGTGGCCGCAGCGGGTGGAATTCACGGGCATCAATGGATTCGACAGATAAAGCATTTTTGGGCTTTCAAGGGAAGACGATTTAACCCTAAATCGCCAGCTTTCCCGATGGTCGCTTCCCCGTTGCTCCGCCGCCTGTCTGCCGTTTTCCTCCTGATGACCGCCCTCACAACGTCCCGCGCCGAAAGTCTTTGGGAGAGGATCGTTTGGAAGGGCGAGCCGGCCTGGGTTTCGAGCCGGGGCGCCGTGAGCGCCGTGGTGTCCGAGGCGCGCTCGCGACTCATTTACCTCGGCGCCGCCGACGGCTCGCTGAACCTTCTCAACGCTCCGGTGCCCGCGCCCGCGCCGGCGAACCGGAGCGATTCGCCCAACTGGGGCGGGCATCGTTTCTGGCTCGGACCGCAGACGCGCTGGGTCTGGCCGCCGCCCGTGGAGTGGGAGCACAGCGCCGCGGCCGGCAGCGAGACGCGGGGCGCCGTGCTCATGCTGCGGCAACCGCGGATCGATCCGGAGTATCCGGCCATCACGCGCGAGTACGAGTGGGACGGCGCGCGCCTGCGGTGCACCGCCCGCTGGTTGGACGATGGCCGGCCCTGCTTCGGCCTGCACGTGGTGGCGGTGAATGTACCCTTCGCGGTGACGGTGCGCCTCGTCAAGGGGGCGGAAGCGCCGGCCGGAATGGTGGCGGCGCAGATGGTCGATCCGCCGTCGCCGCTGACCCTGCCGCATGCGGCGATCACGGTCGATGGCGATCGCGCCACGGTGCGTGCCGGGGTCGTGGTCGCCAAGCTTGGCTTTGTGCCGCAGGCCCTCGTCATCGAACGCCCCGGCGGCTGGAAACTCTCGATGCAACCCGGCCCCCATGAGGGCGTCGCGCTTGTGGCCCCCGACCATGGTTATGTCAGTCAGGTTTGGGTGGGAGACAAGAACGCCGACCTGGCCGAACTCGAACAGCTCACGCCCTGCCTTCGGGGCGACGCCGCCGGCCGCTGCGCCAGCACAATCTACCTCGAGGCCACCGCGCCCCGACAACCCTGAAACGTTCAACTTATGGCAACCTACGGTCATTTCGACGACGCCCATCGCGAATACGTCATCACCCGCCCCGACACTCCGCTGCCCTGGCTCAACATGCTGGGCCAGGACGAGTTCTTCGGCCTCTGCTCGCAAACGGCCGGCGGCTATGCGTTCTGGAAGGACGCCCGCCTCCGTCGCCTCACGCGGTATCGGTACAACAACAACCCGATGGATAGCGACGGCCGTTTCCTCTATGTGAAACAGGGCCGGACCGTCTGGAATCCCGGGTGGAAGCCGGTGCGCGCGAAGCTCGACGCCTACGAGTGCCGCCACGGCCTCGGCTATTCGCGCATCACCGGCCGCAAGGGCGGCATCGAGGTCGAGCAACTCATGTTCGTGCCGCCGGACGAAAACCTCGAGGTCTGGAAGGTCTCCGTGCGCAACCGGACGAAGCGGCCGCAGAAGCTCACGCTCTTCTCGTTCGTCGAGTTCTGCTTCTTCGAGGCGCTGAACGACATGACGAACTACCAGCGCACCTACTCGATCGGCGAAGTCGAGATCGAGGGCAGCGCGATCTACCACAAGACCGAGTATCGGGAGCGCCGGGATCACTACACGCTCTTCGGCTGCACGCGGACGATCGACGGCTACGACACTTCGCGCGATGCCTTCGTCGGCGTCCACAACGGCCTGCATGATCCCCAGGCCGTGCTCGCCGGCCGCTGCACCAACAGCCGCGCGTACGGCTGGAATCCCGTCGGCGCCCACCAAATCAACCTCACCCTCAAGCCCGGCGCCGAGGAGACCTTCGCGTTTGTCCTGGCCTACGTCGAACAGGGTGACCAGCCCAAGTTCGACGCGCCGTTCGTGATGAACAAGACGAAGGGCCGCGAAATCCTCGCGAAGTTTTCCGATCCCGCGGCGGTCGACGCCGCCTTCGCCGCGGTGAAGCAGCGGTGGGCGGACCTGCTCTCCATCTACCAGGCGCCGAAGGTGCCCAACGAACATCTGCGGCGCATGGTCAATACCTGGAACCAGGTCCAGGTCATGGCGACGTTCAACCTGTCGCGCTCCACCTCGGGTTACGAAACGGGCATCGGCCGCGGCATGGGCTTCCGCGATTCCAACCAGGACCTGCTCGGCTTTGTCCATCTGCTGCCCGGGCGCGCCCGCCAGCGCCTCCTCGACATCGCGGCGACGCAGCTTTCCGACGGCACCTGCTACCACCAGTACCAGCCGCTGACGAAAAAGGGCAACGCCGACGCGGGCAGCGGCTTCAACGACGATCCGCTCTGGCTCGTCCTCTCAACCTGCGCCTACCTCCGCGAGACGGGAGACACGACCATCCTCCACGAATCGATCGGCTGCGCCGACGTCCCCGGTTCGAAGCACACGCTGCTGGATCATCTCGAATTATCCATCGGCTACACGCTGCGCCACCGCGGCCCGCACGGCCTGCCGCTCATCGGCCGGGCCGACTGGAACGATTGCCTCAACCTCAACTGTTTTTCCACGCAACCCAACGAGTCCTTCCAGACCACCGCCAGCGCCGGCCGGGGCGACGTCGCGGAATCGGTCATGATCGCCGGACTGTTCCTCTACGCCGCGCGCGATCTCGCCTCGCTCTACCGTTTTCTCCAGCGCGGGGACGATGCGAAGCGCATCGACGACCATTACGCCACCATGCTCGAGACGATCGAGACGCAGGCGTGGGACGGCGCCTGGTACAAGCGTGCGTTCGACGCCGCCGGCCGCCCCATCGGGTCGAAGGAATGCCAGGAGGGAAAGCTCTACATCGAGAGCCAGGCGTGGTGCGTCCTTGGCGGCGCCGGCATGAACAACGGCCGCGCAAAACAGGCGATGCAAGCCGTCGACCGGCACCTCTATGCACCCGGTCTCGGCTGCGCCCTGCAATATCCCCCCTATTCGGAATACCACCTCGAACTGGGTGAGGTCTCCAGCTACCCGCCGGGCTACAAGGAAAACGCCGGCGTGTTCTCGCACAACAACACCTGGATCCACATCGGCTGGACGATCTTCGGCGAAGGCGAGAAGGCGCTCGAGTACTACCTGAGCATCTGCCCGTCGGCCAAGCGGGACCACGACGTCTACCGCAGCGAGCCCTACGTCTATGCCCAGATGACGGCGTCGCATTTCTCCCCGACACCCGGCGAGGCGAAGAACTCCTGGCTCACCGGCACGGCTGCCTGGTCGTTTGTGGTCGCCAGCCAGTACATCCTCGGCATCCAGCCCGACTTCACGGGCCTGCGCATCGATCCGTGCATTCCGAAAAAGTGGAAGGGCTTCACGGTCACCCGCAAATTCCGCGGCGTCACCTACACCGTCGAGGTGAAAAACCCGAAAGCGAAGTCGAAGGGCGTCCGGTCCCTCGTCGTCGACGGCGTGAAGATTTCCGGCAATGTCATCCCGCTCCCGACCGACGGCCGCACGGCCGTTCATGTCATCGCCACCCTCGGCGCCTGAGTCCTGGAATCGTAAATCTGCAATCGTCCCACTCATGCAATTCGGCCACTTCGACGATGACGCCAAGGAGTACGTCATCACGCGTCCCGACACGCCCCGCCCGTGGGCCAATTATCTCGGTTCGGTCGGGTACGGCGCGCTGATCACCAACAATGCCGGCGGCTACAGCTTCTACCGCAGCGCCATGAACAGCCGCTTCCTGCGCAGCCGGTCCAACTCCGTGCCGGCCGACCAGCCCGGCCGCTATTTCTACCTTCGCGACAACGAGAGTGGCGACTACTGGTCCGCGTCGTGGCAGCCGGTCGGCAAGCCGCTCACCGAGTACCGGAGCACCTGCCGTCATGGCACCGCCTACTCGATCATCGATTCGAGTTATTCCGGCATCGCGACGGAATCGACCTACTTCGTGCCGCTCGGCGAGCACTTCGAGTACTGGCGCCTCAGGGTCACCAACCGCTCGAAGCGGCGCCGCCGGCTCTCGGTCTTCACCTATTGCGAGTTTGCGAGCTGCTGGAACATGCCGAACGACCTCTATAACCTCCAGTACTCGCAGTTCATCATCAAGGCCCACCTCACGCGCGAGGGCATTCTCGGCATGTCCTCGCACCCGTACATCAAGGTCGATCCCGACCAGCTCGAAGGCAGCGGTCGTGCGTGGATGGCATTCACCGGCGCGCCGGTTGCCGGCTACGAAACGGTGCGCGAGCGCTTCTTTGGGGACATTTACCACACCTACGCCAACCCCGAGGCGGTCGCGCGGGGCCGGTGCTCGAACTTCCTCGCCGAGGGCGAGAACGGCTGCGGCACCTTCCAGGCCAATCTCTCCCTCCGGCCCGGTGAGACGCGCGAACTGATCGTCCTGCTCGGCGTCGGCCTGCCGGAAATTCACGGGCGGCGCGCCGTGAAGACCTTTGCCAGCCCCGCGCGGTGCGAGGCGGAGCTGCAAAAGCTCACGACGCACTGGCATGCCCTGCTCGAGTCGGTCCAGGTGCAGACGCCCGATCCGGATTTCGACTCGATGACCAACATCTGGGGCGCCTACAACGCCCTCATCACCCACGCCTGGTCGCGGCACGCCTCCATGATCTACAACGGCGAGCGCGACGGCCTCGGATTCCGCGACACCGTGCAGGATTTCCTGGGCGCAATGCCGCTCCTCAAGGGGGGCATCCGCGAACGCCTTGAGCTCATGCTCACCGGTCAGGTCTCCAACGGTGGAGCGATCCCCGTCATCAAGCCGTTCAGCCACCACCCCGGCGCGGAGCCGGCGCCGCGCGACGACGAATACCGCAGCGACGACTGCCAGTGGTTCTTCAACGCCGTGCCCGACTACGTTGCCGAGACCGGCGACCTCGACTTCTACCGGAAGGTGCTGCCGTTCGCCGACCGGGGCGAGGCCACTGTCCTCGGACATTTGCGCCGCGCCCTCGAATTCAACCTCGAGCGCTCCGGCAAGAACGGCCTGCCCTGCGGCCTCCATGCCGACTGGAACGATTGCGTCAAGATGGGCTACCATGGCGAATCGGTGATGGTCGCCTTCCAGGTGCGCTACGGCCTTGAGGTCTACGCGAAAATCGCCGACCGCCTCGCTCTTCCCGGGGAAGCCGCGTGGGCGCGGACCGGGCTCGCGAAGCTCGAGGCCGCGATCCAGCTGGCGACGTGGGACGGCAGGTGGTTCCTCTGGGCGATCGGCGAGGACGGCCATCGCTACGGCTCGCAGCAGGAGAAGGAAGGCAAGGTTTACATCAACACCCAGGTGTGGGCCGTGATCAGCGGCGCCGCGACGCCCGAGCAGGGCCGCAGCGCAATGAAGTGGCTCAAGAAATATTGCGCCACGCCGTACGGCATCATGCTCAGCGCTCCGCCCTTCACCAAGACTCCGCCCACCGTCATGGGCGGCGTGATCTACAACCACGGCATCAAGGAAAACGCCGGGATCTTCTGCCATACGCAAAGCTGGGCCGTCATCGCCGAGTGTCTGCTCGGCCACGGCGACCAGGCCTACGCGTACTACCGCGCCTTCATGCCCGCCGCCTACAACGACCGCGCCGAGCTGCGTGAGATCGAGCCCTATGTCCACTGCCAGACGACCTACGCCACCTGCAACCGCAATGCCGGCAAATCGCGCGTCCACTGGCTCTCCGGCACGGTTTCCTGGAGCCAGCACACCGCGTTGCAGTGGATCCTCGGCGTCAAACCCGAGATCGACGGCCTCCGCATCGACCCCTGCATCCCGAGCAAGTGGAGCGGCTTCACCGTCCGGCGCGTTTTCCGCGGCCGGACGCTCAACCTCCAGGTGCAGAACCCGAAGCATGTTTGCCGTGGCGTGAAGTCGCTCAGCATCGACGGCCGCCCGCTCGCCGGCAACTTCGTGCCGGTCGATCAGCTCCGCGACGGCGCGACCCTCGTGGCCGTGCTCGGGTAGGGCGGCCCCGCATGGCCCCACAACCGATGCGGCAGGATCGCCGAATATGACGCCAGATCACGTGAAACCCCGCACCATCAAGTCCCCGAACGCCCGCGGGCGCGGCTCGCCCGCCCATCCGCAGGACGCCGGAACACCGGGTCTGCCCGGCCGGATCGATCGCGCGATCAAGCTCACCATGCTCGGCGCGGGCAGCAGTTTCACGCCCCGGCTGGTGAACGACGTGCTGCGGATCCCTGGGATTGGCGGCGGCACGATCGCGTTGGTGGACATCGACCCGGCACGGTTGCGCACGATGGCGCAGCTCATCCGGAAACTGTGCGCCGCGCTCGGAAGAAACGCCTGGCGGGTTGTCGCAGCGACCGACCGCACGCAGGTGCTGGCCGGGTCCGACTACGTGGTGAATTGCATCGAGGTCAGCGGCCTGGCCTGCGTCGAGCAGGACAACGATATCCCGCTCAAATATGGCGTGGACCAGTGCATCGGCGATACCATCGGCCCCGGCGGACTTTTCAAGGCGCTGCGCACGATCCCCGTCTGGCTGGCCGTGCTGCGGGACTGCGAGCGACTCTGTCCCGCCGCGCTGGTGCTCAACTACACCAACCCCATGGCGATGATGTGCCTCGCCGCCGGGCGAAGTTCGCCGATGGCCGTGACCGGCCTCTGCCACTCGGTGCAGGCGACGAGCCGTCTGCTGGCGGAATACTCCGGCGTGCCCGACGGCGAACTCGCATGGGAGTGCGCGGGGATCAATCACCTCGCCTGGTTCACCACGCTCCAGCATCGCGGCGCGGATCTCTACCCGCGGCTCCGGAAGAAATTCGCCGCGGACCTGGCCGCCGCCGGGCGGGAATTCGCCTCAGGCCTCACGCGTGCCGACAGCCTCGACGTCAAACCGTGGGTGCCATCCGAAATGGCTTCGCTCACCTACACGCAGCGCGACCTCGTCCGCAAAGACATGTGCCTGCACTTCGGCGCGTTCGTCACCGAGAGCTCCGGGCATCTTTCGGAATATCTTCCCTACTACCGCAAAAGCGCCGCGGGGCGCCGGCTCCTGCGTCTCGGCTATGATGGCGGTTCGCGTTTCTACGCGACCAACTGGCCCGCCTGGCGAAAAAACGCCGATGCGAATCGCCTCGCGATGCTGCAAGGCCGCGAGCCGGCCGACTGGCCGCGCAGCTGGGAATACGCCTCGTGGATCATCGAGGCCCGCGAAAAGGACACGCCGTTCCGGATCCATGGCAACGTCATGAATCACCACGCGGGCGCCGGCCAGCTCATCACCAACCTGCCCGCCGACGCCTGCGTCGAGGTCGCATGCCTGGTGGACCGCAACGGCATCCATCCCACGCGCTACGGCGCGCTGCCGGCCCAGATGGCGGGGCTGTGCGCATCGAACCTCGCCCTGTTCGATCTCGGCGCGCAGGCCGCCTTGGAACGCAGCGTGGAGAAGGCGATCTATGCTTTGCTGCTCGACCCGCTGACCGCGGCCGTCTGCACACCGTCGGAAATCAAGGCGATGGCGCTGGAACTCTTCCGCGCCGAGGCCGGGTATTTGCCCGGCTATCGCTGACCTCGAAAACCGTCCCGGGTGCGCGTTGTAACGTATTACGTGACAAACTGGAGTGTTTTGAACTGAGCTGTGGCCGAGAACACGAAAGTCGCTGCGAGCACCAGCCCCTCGAACGGACGAGCAGAAGATTCGGCCACTCGGTGGCGCTCGCGGCTGCACCTGATCTGAAATCGCGCTAGCGTACCGGACGCAATTCGACGAGCCAGACGTCGTTCTCGCGCATTTCGAAACGGCGAACGAAAGGCGCGTTGGGGCCGACCTGAACCTTCTCGTCGCGGCAAGGCTCGCCGGAGGACGCTCTGCGCAAGGTCTCGACCTGGGCGCGGGTCAGCTGGGCGGGAGAGCCCAGATCGCGCCAGGCCGATTGCACGTCGTTGGCCCGATCGCCAACCTTGTAGGCAAGCAGACGATACGTCCCGGCCGCCACCCGTGAAAGCCGCAGCTCGACCGGGCCCTTCTCCCGGGCCGGATGTTCGGCCTGGTAGTATTCCTGGTCGATGACGGAGGGCCCCGGATGTGTGATCGTGAAATCCCAAAAGAGCGCCTGGACTCCTCCGGTGGCGTCCCGGCAGACAAAGGCCGCGGGATCCGGGCAGGCCAGCTCGACGTCACCCAGGCGGTTGAGGAACTGGTAGGCGAAATAGGAAGGCTTTGGCAGGTCCTGATCGTTGAGCAGGCCAAAGCCGCCGTGGAACGGGGTCACGCGCGGGCCGGCTTCCTCGAAGATGTCGGTGAAAGTCCAATACGACATCGAGGTGGCCGCGGACCCGATGTTGCGGATCTTGTCGAGAATGAAGGCGGCACTGTGATAGCTGTCATGGATGGGATCGGACGGCGTGTAGGAGGAACTCCACTCGGTATAGTGAAGCTCAGACCTGGCGAAGGCGGAGCGGTCCATGCGAGCGCGCACCCCCTTGACCTCGCCGGTGATGGCGTTGCGGTCGGGAGAGAAAACCGTGCCGGCGCTGCCGTTCTCATCGAGGTAGCCGCTCCTCGTCGCGTAGCTGTGCGTGCTGACGAAATCGAGCGGCAGGCCTTTGGCTGTGCAGTAGGCGAGGGTTTCGTCGATCCAGCCGCTGCCCGCGGTGGCGGGGCCGCCCACCCGGTAGGCAGGGTCGACTGATTTCACGGCGAGGACGGTGGTCTCGTAGAGCTTGTCGTATTCGGCCCGGGCGATCGGGGCAAACTCCGCGTCGCTCTTGCCGCCCGTCGTGCCCATCCAAAAGCCGGTGAGGTTGGGTTCGTTCCAGACTTCAAAGTACCAGCTGCGCACCTCCTGCGGGCCGTAACGCTCGGTGACGTGCCGAACGAACGCGGCGATGAGGGCCTCCCATTTCGCGTAGTCCTTGGGCGGGGTGACGTTGGCCTTGTACCAGAAGATCGTGGCGGGGCCGCTCGCGAGAGCTCCGGGCATGAAGCTGAGCTCCACAAAGGGCTTCATCCCGATGCTCTGGAGAAAATCAAAAAGCTCATCCACATACTGCCAGTTGTAGATGGACCGACCCTGCTTGTCCTCCTGGTATACGCCCATGTCGTCGCAAAATAGCCCGTGAAAGCGGATGTAGCGGAAACCACACTCGGCGCGCACGTGCCGAAGCTGGCGCTGCCAATCGGCCCGCAACCCCTCGTTGGCACGCCCCGCACCGACGCAAAAGTTGTACATCCGGCTGGTCGCGCCGCGGGAGTTCGAAAGGTCGGCTTCGATGACGCGCATAACAGGGGCCGGCTGGGCCGGCAGGCCCAATGGAGCCAGCAGCAACGTGGCAAGAAAATACTTGAACATGGGAACAAGCTTGGGGGAACGATGCAGCGGGAGCGGCAACGGTTCGTTCAATCGACAGGCAGCTTACGGCACGAAGGGCCGGAGCGGCGCCGCCTCGGAGCGAATCGTGATCGTCGCCGGCTGCAGGCCGTCGGCTCGCGCCGTCAGGCGGATCGCGCCGGCGTCGCGGGTCGATTGAACGATGATCTGCGCCAAACCGTTGAAAGCGCTGCGGCGCCACGCGACTGGCGCCGGCTCCTCTTGGAACCGCAGTCGCGCGCCGCGGTTCAAGCCAGCAGCCGCACCGTAGTTGGCGAGAGCCACGGCGACCGTGTTCTCGCCGGGATGCAGCCGCGCCTTGACGTTGTAGATCGCCGGGCCGCGCGGGTCGCCCGTGCTGCCGATCCGCTGGCCGTTAACGAAAACCGAACCGTCGCCGTCGATCTTGCCGAACCACAGCTCGATGGCCGGCGAGGCGAGGTCCTCCGCGGTGACTGTGAAGCGTGCGCGGAACACGCCATTTTTGTGCAACCCGAGCGGACCGCTCTCCGCATTGGCGTCCGCGTTCGCCCAGCTTGAGTCGTCGAACTCAATTCCTTCCTCGGGCAGATCCGGCGCATACGGGTCGGCGATTTCCTTCCATCTCCAGTCCGCGACCGGCGCCGTCCGCAGCGGCGCGGTCGCCACCACGACATCGGGTTCGTGGCAACTCGGGTCGCCGTTGCCGACGCCGAGAATCCGGCCCGGCCCGGTGAGCTCGAAGGCGATGGCGTCGGCGGCGACCGGGACAACGCGACCCTGCGCGTCGGCGATGGCGACGGTCACGACCGAGACATCCTCGCCGTTCGCGTCGATCGCCGCGCGGTCGGGCGCGAGTTGCACGCCCGCGGGGGCGCCGGTGGTTTCGATCGTCGTCTCCGCCACGACCCGCCCGCCGTTGAAGCCTTTCGCCGCGAGCACGCCGGGTGCGTACCGGACCCGCCATTTGAGCTGGGAATTCCGCGGCATCGTCTGCCGGCCGAGGCTCTGGCCATTGAGCCACAGCTCGACGGCCTCGCAATTGCTCAAGGCCCGCACGTCGATCTCCTGCCCTTCGCGGCCGGCCCAATTCCAGTGGGGCAGCAAGTGCAGCACCGGCTCGCTGGTCCACCACGAGCGGTAGTACCAGAAGTTGTCCTTCGGAAAACCGCAGGTGTCGAGGATGCCGAAATGCGAGTTGATGCACGGCCAGCTGTAGGGCGTCGGTTCCCCGCGGTAGTCGAAACCGGTCCAGACAAAGCCGCCTTCGAGCCAGGGCCGTGGGGCGAAGAAGCTCCACCATTGTCCGGCGGTGTTCGACCAGCTGGTTGCATTGTCGTCATACGCGCTCACGTAGCCGCGGACCGGATCGTTCGCGTAGATGCCGCGGGTGGCGACCGTGCTGCCCTGCTCGCTGCCGACGTTGGGCTGACGCGGGTGCGCCGCGTGGTAGGCGTCCATGTTCTCCACGCCGATGTGGTAGCTCCAGCCGCGTACCTCGATGATCTCGTTGATGCCGGCGAACTCGTTTCCGACCGGTGCGTTATAGGTCGCCGGCCGGGTGGGATCGAGTCGCTTGACCAGCGCCTGCATCGTTGCGGCCACGCGGCCACCGGCGGGCGTGCCCTGCACCACGAATTCCTCGTTGGCGAGCGACCAGATCACGACACTCGGATGGTTGCGGTCGCGGCGCACCTGGTCCGCGAACCACTGCAGATGCTGCGGGTCGCTCCCGAGGAGCCGGTTTTCGTCCATCACCAGCATGCCGAGGCGGTCGCAGTCCTCGAGCAGCTCCGGTGTGGGCGCGTTGTGGGCGGACCGGTAGGCGTTGGCTCCGATCGCCTTCAACCGCGCGATGCGGAAAGACTGCAGCGCATCCGGCAGCGCCGTGCCGACGCCGGCGTGATCCTGGTGGTTGCACGTGCCCTTGAGCACGTAGGGCCGGCCGTTGAGCAGGAATCCCTTCTCCGCGTCGCAGGCGATCGTGCGGATGCCCAGGGGCGTCTCGACGCGGTCCATCGTCTGGCCGTCGCTCTCGACCGTGGTCACGACCCGGTAGAGCCGCGGCGATTCCGGCGACCACAATTCCGGCGCATCGAGCCGGGCCGTCTGCTCGACCTCGACGTCCGTGGCGGCGCCGATCCGCGCCGTCTGCCGCGCGGTCGTGAGCGTCTGGCCGCCGGGTGCGATGATCGTCCACACCACCGTCGCATCGGCGGGTGCGTTCCGGGTGTTCGCCAGCCGCGCCTGCACGTGGATCTCGGCCGGCCCCTCCGGGACATTGTCCTTGAAACGGCTGAACGCGAACACGCCATCGGGCGCGAACGCGAGCGGCGCGGTCTTCACCAGCCAGACGTGCCGGTAGATGCCCGCGCCTTCGTAGAACCAGCCTTCGGTCTGGGTGGCGTCGACCCGCACCGCCACCACATTCGATCCGCCGCAGTCGGCGACATCGGTGATGTCGTAGCGGCAGCCGCTGTAGCCGCTCTCGTGGTGGCCGACAAACCAACCGTTGACGAACACCGTGCAGTCGCGAAACACGCCGTCGAACTCGAGCCAGAGCCGGCGGCCGGCGTCGGTCTTCGGCAGCTCGAACGTCCGCCGGTACCAGGCGATGCTGTTTTGCGGGAACGCCTCGCCGAGCGCTTTGAACCCGTGCCCGCCGTCGGCCCTGGCGTCGAACGGCAGTTCCACCGCCCAGTCGTGCGGAAGATCGACGCGCCGCCAGGTTGCATCGCTGAAAACCACGCTCGCCGGTCCGATGCCCGCCCCCGCCTTCGACAGATTCTGGCCGACGCTCCACTCGTTGCCGAGGTGGAATCGCCAGCCGGGGTCCAGCAGGAGCCGCTCGCGCGGACCGGGCGCGGTTGCACCGAACCCCACCGCCAACGCCAGGAAAAAGCCAATCAAGCCGCGGGCCGAGGTCTTCATGGCCAACGACTGGCGGCCGGATCGCCGGTCCGCAATACGCAAATTGCGCTCCGTTGCCGTTTCGACACCAATCTCAATAGGGGAGTAACCAGACTCATTCCAACGCATCGCGGAAACACTATACTCGCAGCGGTTGCCCGCGGACGGCGGATCGGTATCCGCCGCGTGCGGACGACTGCATTACGGCCGCCTCCCCCCCCGCTCCGGTCGCAGTTCAATCTTCGCCCGCCCAGCAATCCCGACGGGCCATTTTCGCGTTTTCCTTAACCCTCATGAAACTCGCAATCACCGGTCCTGCGATCCCGAACATACCCTGGCAGCCCAAACCTGCCGGTTGTGAAGACTTGGTCTGGCGCTACGACGCCAACCCGGTCATCGGCCGGCGGCCGTTGCCGCACGTGACCGGCATCTATAATAGCGCGGTGGTGCCCTTCGGGGGCAAGTTCATCGGCGTGTTCCGCACGGAAGGCATGGACCGCGTGCCGCATCTGCACGTCGGCCGCAGCCCGGACGGGCTGAAATGGGCGTTCGAGCCCAAGGCGATCGACTTCCAGTGCGAGGATGAAGAAGTGCGGCGCCACGAGTACGCATACGATCCACGCGTCACGCGGATCGGCGGCGTGCACTACGTGACGTGGTGCAACGGCTATCACGGCCCCACCATCGGCATCGCCCGCACGAAGGATTTCGTGCACTTTGAACAACTCGAAAACGCCTTTCTGCCCTACAACCGCAACGGCGTGCTCTTCCCCCGCAAGTTCGGGAAGAACTTTTTGATGCTCAGCCGGCCAAGCGACACCGGCCACACGCCCTTCGGTGACATTTTTATCAGCGAGAGCACCGATCTGGTGCATTGGGGCCGGCACCGGCACGTCATGAGCCGCGGCGGCCCGTGGTGGCAGGGCACGAAAATCGGCGCCGGTCCGTCGCCGATCGAAACGAGCGAGGGCTGGCTCCTCTTTTACCATGGGGTCACCACCACGTGCAATGGCTTCGTCTATTCGATGGGCGCGACCTTGCTCGACCTCGATCAACCGTGGAAGGTCATCGCCCGTGCCAACGAGGCGCTGCTCGTGCCGGAGGCGCCGTACGAACTGGCCGGCTTCGTCCCCGGCGTTTGTTTTCCGGTCGGCTGCATGTGCGACGCGCCAACCGGCCGCATCGCGATCTACTACGGCGCCGCCGACACATTCTCCGCCCTCTGCTTCTGCGTGGCGCAGGACATCGTCGACTTTGTGAAGGCCTATCCGGTCTAAACGCCGGTCGCCGCGCGTCGTCCCGCCATGCGCCGATTTCCCCTCGCCTCGGCCTCATGGCAGTTCCGCGATGCGACGAAGCGCTCGCGCTGGCGCGCCGCGGCCGTGCCCGGCTGCGTGCACCGCGACCTGCAGCGGCACGGGCTGATCCCCGATCCGTTCCGGGCCGACAACGAAAACCGGCTCCAATGGATCGAGGAACGCGACTGGGAATACCGTGCGGCGTTTTCCGTCCCGGCCGACCTGCTCCGTGAGGAAGAGGTCGAACTCGTGGCCGACGGCCTCGATACCGTGGCGACGGTGCGGCTCAACGGCCGCGACGTGGCGCGGACGGAGAACATGTTCATCGGGTGGCGGTGGCCGGTGAAATCGCTGCTGTGCCCGGGCCGCAACGAACTCGTCATCCATTTCGGCAGCGCGCTGGCGTACATCCGCTCGCACCGGCGCGACCACCAGCCGCGCGAGTTCAACGATCCGGTCGGCCGCTGCACGGTGATTCGCAAGCAGCAGTGCCAGTTCGGGTGGGATTGGGCGCCGCGCCTCGTGACCGCCGGCATCTGGCGCGACATCGGTCTCGAAGCCTGGACGGGCAACCGTCTCGACAGCGTGCGCGTGGCGCAACGCCACCGGGGCGCGAACCGCGTCGTGCTGGAGTTGACGCCCGAACTTGCCCGTCCCAACCCCGCGACGGCGCTGCGTTGGCGGCTCAGCCTTGGCGCGGTGACGGTGGCGGCCGGCGAAGGGACCACGATCCAGGTCGATCATCCGCAGCGCTGGTGGCCCAGCGGCCAGGGCAGCCAGCCGCTCTACCGGCTCGAAGTCGAAGCGGGCGATGACACCGGCGGTGCGTACGGCCCGTGGGTACGGCGCATCGGGCTGCGCACCATCGAACTCGATCGGCGGGCCGACCGGTGGGGCGAATCGTTCCGGTTTGTCGTCAACGGCCGGCCGGTGTTCGCCAAGGGAGCGAACTGGATTCCGGCGCACAGCTTTGTGGCCGGGCTGACGCGCGCCGACTACGAACGCGACCTGCGCAGCGCCGCGGCGGCGCACATGAACATGGTGCGGGCCTGGGGTGGCGGCGTGTACGAGAGCGAGGATTTCTACGACCTGTGCGACGAACTCGGTCTGCTGGTGTGGCAGGATTTCATGTTCGCCTGCACGCGGTATCCGGGCGATCCGGCGTTCGTGGCGAGTGTGCGCCACGAGGCCGACGGCCAGATCCGGCGGCTGCGCCACCACGCCGGCCTGGCGCTTTGGTGCGGCAACAACGAGGTGTTCGGCTGCAATGCCGCGGAAATCGTCGCGGACCCGCAAAAGCTCGCCGGGTACGAGGCGGTTTTCCACGCGGCGCTCCCGGAGGCGGTGGCGGCGCACGACGGCGCCACGCCCTACTGGCCGAGTTCGCCGTGGCGGTGCGGCCACGACACGGGCCACGAGGCGGGTGCGGCGCGCGGCGACACGCATTTCTGGGACGTGTGGCACGGCCGCCACCCGGTGAAGGATTACGAGCGGCACGCCTTCCGCTTCGTGTCGGAGTTTGGCATGCAGAGCTTCAGCTCATCCGGGACGCAGGCGACGTTCTGCCCGCCTGACGACGCCAACGTTTTCGGGCCGACGATGAAGGCCCACCAGAAGAACCGCGGGGGCAACCAGGTGATCCTCGACTACCTGGCGCAGCGCTACCGTTTCCCGAAGGACCAGGATTCGCTCATCTACCTCTCGCAGCTCAACCAGGCCCACTGCATGCGGACGGGCGCGGAGCACTGGCGGCGCAACATGCCGCGGTGCATGGGCGCGCTTTACTGGCAGCTCAACGACTGCTGGCCCGGCACCTCGTGGAGCTCGCTCGAATTTACCGGCCGCTGGCGGGCGCTGCACCACGTGGCGCGGCGGTTCTTCGCCCCGGCGCTGGTGACCGCCCACGTGCCGGGCGACGAGACGGCAGGCATCGGCAACTACCGGAACACGACTGTGCGGAAGGTGCACCTGTACACGGTGTACGACGCGCCGGCGGCGGCGCGCGGCGTCCTGCGATGGGATCTGTTTCACCTCGACGGCCGGGTGGTGGCGCGCGGGCGCAAGACCGTGGCGCTGCGCCCCGGGAAGGCCGTGCGCCAGCGCACCCTCGACCTCGCGCGGCCGATGGCGGAACACAGCCGCGACAACTTGTACCTGCGGATCGCGCTCGACGTCGACGGCCACTGCGCGAGCGAGGACACGGTTTTTCTGGCGCCGCCGCGGTTCCTGGCACTGCGGAAGGCGCGGACGGAGGTGAGCGTGCGGCTGCTGGCGCCCGCGCGCGCGGCGATCACCTTTCGCTCGCCGGTTTTTCAACACCGCTTTGCTTTCGACCTGCCCGGCCTCGCGCACCACAGCAGCGACAACTACTTTGAACTTTACCCCGGCGAAGCCCGGACCGTGGAGGTGGAATTCACCTGCCCCACGGACCTGGAGCGGATCCGCCAGGCGCTCACGTTCCGCTCGCTTGCCGACACCGATTGACATGCCCAAGTTGCCCCGGCTCAGGCCGTCCTTCGCCACCCGCGGCCGGTGCTGCGCTCGGAGATTGATTTACCGGTAAACCCCCGCCAGCTTCCGTTCCTTACCCCCCCAAAAAAACCATGGAAAACGCCTCCCCCACCGCGGCCCCGCCCGCCACCCCGTCGTCCATCACCGCCCCGGAGGATCGCGTGCCGGTGGTGCAGAAACTCGGCTACGGTCTCGGCACGTTCCACGACATGTGGGGCCATTGGCTGTACCCCAATCTGGGGTTCCAGGTGTTCAACATCTTCCTCGGCGTGGCGCCGTGGCTGATCGGCCTGGCGCTCTTCGTCAACCGGCTGTTTGACGCGATTTCGGATCCGTTGTTCGGGTGGCTGTCGGACAACACCCGGACGCGCTGGGGCCGGCGCCGGCCCTTCATCCTGATCGGCGGCATCACCGCGGGCCTTGCCCTGCCGTTCCTGCTGGCGGTTTCGCCGGGGTGGGGGAGCACGCACATTTTCGGCGCGGAAATCTCCAACTACTTCTGGTTCATGCTGGGCTCGTCGGCGCTGTTCCTGCCGATCATGAGCTGCATCAACATGCCATGGAACAGCCTCGGCCAGGAGATGACGCCGGACTACAACGAGCGCACGAGCGTGTGGTCCTACCGCAATGCCGTGCAAAAGCTGCCCGAGCTCGGCCTGTTCTTCGCGGCGCAGTTCATGACGATGGCGGTGTGGGTCGGCGCGACGAACAGCAATATCTTCGAGCGCCTGAAGCGGCTGTTCACCACCGCGGGCGCATGGCACGCGGCGCCGGAAGGGACGAAACCCAACATCCTCCTCGGGGCGCAGGTCTATTGTTCCGCGCTCGGCATCCTCATGATCATCGGAGCCGTCGTGATGTTTTTCGTGGTGCGGGAGCGCTACTACGGCCAGGTCGTCGCGCGGAAACAGGAAAAGATCGCGCTCAAGGAAACCCTTTATCTGACGCTGCAGTGCCGGCCGTTCCGCATGCAGCTCTTCATGAAGATGCCGTACGCCATCGGCACCAGCATGGTCGGGGCGCTCGGGTATTACGACACGATCTACTACGTCTGCAAAGGCAACAACGCCGATGGCGCCGTGTGGAATTTCTGGATGGGGCTTTCCGGCATGGTCTTCGGGTTCCTCGGCATCCCGACCTTCGCATTCATTTCCCGCCGGCTCGGCAAACGCGGCGGGGTGATGGCCGTCCTGGGCACAGCCATCGCGGTCTTCATCGCCACCTGGTGGTTGTACAACCCGAATATCCGCTGGCTGCAGATCTTCGCCACCGGCCTGATCGCCTTCACCGGCGCCGGTTTCTGGATGCTCGATGGCGCGATCGGCGCCGACGTGATCGACTACGACGAGCTCGAGACGGGCAAACGGCGCGAAGGCGCGTTCACCGCCTGCGGCTCCTGGATCATGAAGGTCGGCATGGCGGTCGGGGCCGGGGCGTCCGGCATCATTCTTTCGCTCACCGGATTCGATGCGACGCTGGGCGGCGGACAGGCCAGTTTCACGCTCCTCATGATCCGGATTCTGTTCGCCGCCGTGCCGATCGCCGGCATCGTGCTCGCCCTCGTGATGATCTACCACTTCCCGCTCACGCCGAAAAAGATGGCGGAGATCCGCCAGCAGCTTGAGGCGCGCCGCGGCAAGGTCTGACCCCACCTGAGTTCTGGTCACCCCAGTCTCCTCATGACGACGACCACCATTCCGTTCGAGAAACTCAGCGTCCGCGAAAAATTCTCCTATAGCTTCGGGGACCTGGCGTCCTGCCTCTTCTGGCAGACGTTCATGCTCTACCTGACGTTCTATTACACGGATGTGTTCGGCATCAGTGCGCTGGCGGCGGGCGCCATGCTCGGCTTGAGCCGTTCGCTCGATGCGTTCTTTGATCCGATCGTGGGCATGCTCGGCGACCGCACCAATTCACGCTGGGGCAAATACCGGCCCTACCTGTTGTGGATTTGCGTGCCATTCGCCGTTGCGGGCGTGATGACGTTCACCACCCCGGGGACGACCGTCGCGGCAAACCTCGAGGGTGCCTTCGGCGGTTTCATGCGGGGAACCCTCGGACTGATGGCCGCCATCCTCCCCCATGGAATGGCAGCCATGGCCGAAACGTTGAAGCACGAGGTCACCGGCAAACTCATCTGGGCGATCCTGACCTACAACGCGCTGATGATCCTCTACACCGCCATCAACATTCCCTACACGGCAATGCTGGGTGTGTTGACGCCCAATCCCAAGGAACGCACCGCGCTCTCGTCGATCAAGTTCATCGGCGCCTTCACGGGCGGCATTCTCATTTCGTTCTGCCTGCTCCCGGGAGTCAAGCGGCTCAGCGGAAACGGGGGCGAGGCGCATGGCTGGCAGATGGCGTTTGTCATCATCGGCATCGCCGTCGTCGTGCTGTTCTTGACCACCTTCCTGAACACCCGCGAACGCGTTCAGCCGCCGCCGGCGCAGAAGACGTCCGTGGGCCGGGACCTCGCCGACCTTTTCACCAATGTCCCCTGGATTGTCCTGCTCGCGACGACGATCACGTTCATCCTCTACGTCGCGGCCCGCGGCAGCGTGACCGTGCACTACTTCAAATACTTTGTCGGCACGCAAACGATCACGCTGCCATCCTGGTTGCCGAAAATCGGCGGGACCCAGCAGTGGCAATTCGAGGAGATCGTCTCGTGGTTCAACGGCACCGGCCAGATCGCCTCGCTGATCGGTGTTGTCCTTCTGCCCTACGTCGCCAACCGGCTCGGCAAGAAGGTCGCTTTCATCAGCATCTTCGTCGTCGCGATCGCCAGCACGGCGTCATTCTACCTGCTCAAGCCGGACCAGATCGGCCTGATTTTCGCGATCAACCTGCTCGGGTCGATCACCGGCGGGCCGCTCAGCGCGCTGCTCTGGGCGATGTACGCCGACACCGCCGATTACGCGGAATGGAAGCACGGCCGGCGCGCCACGGGCCTGATCTTCTCCGCGTCGATCTTTTCGCAGAAACAGGGCTGGGCCATCGGCGCCTGGGTGGCGCTGAGCCTGATGGCGGGCGTGGGCTTCAAGGCGAATGTCGGGCAGACGCCCGACACGCTGCACGGCCTCCGGCTGCTGATGAGCCTCATCCCTGCCGGCGTTGGCCTCATCTCGATTCTGATCGTTGCATTCTATCCGCTCAACGAGGTCCGCATGAGCCGGATCGAGGTCGACCTGAAAGCGCGCCGGGCCAATGATGCCGCGGCGCCGGCCGCATCCTGAGCCGGGCGACGCGGTGCAGGCCGCGGGGGCGCAACCGTCTGCATGCAGGCTACCGAGTGGAGTGCGAGACATCCGGGCTCCTCGCGCTTGCCTTCCCCGGACGACCGCGGCACGCTATACCCCGTGAGGCCTCAAGTCCTGCTCGTTTTCCTGACCCGCTTCGACGAGTCCACGGCGATGTTGAAAGGCATCGCCCAGTACGAGCGATCGCACGGGTCCTGGGCCGCGTTCCTCGACGACGAGGCGCGCGCGGAGATCGATCCGCGCTGGCTGCACAGCAAGAAATGGCACGGCGTCATCAGCCGGCACACGACCCCGGCCCTGGCGCAGGCGTGCGTGGAGTCGCACCTGCCGCTGGTCGATCTCAACGACACGCCGCCGTTTCCCGGAATACCGAAGATTCGGCCGGACAACGTTGGGGTCGGACATCTCGGAGCCGAGCATTTTCTTGAGCGCGGCTATCACCATTTCGGATTCTGTGGCTTCAGCAACGACACTTGGGCCTGCGAACGCCGCGATGGTTTCGTCGAGGCCCTGCAGCTCGCCGGTCACACCGTGCACGTGCACGATGTCGAGTGGCCGGGCGATCTCACGCCATTTTGGGATGCGAGGCAAACGACGGCGTTGGCGGCCTGGTTGCGCCGGCTGCCCAAGCCGGCCGCGATCATGGGGTGCCACGACCTCCGGGCGTTCCAGGTAATCACGGCGGCGCAGGCGGCGGGTTTGCTGGTGCCCGAGGAGATCGCCGTGATCGGCGCCAACAACGAGGCGGTTCGCTGCGACCTCTCGTACCCGCCGCTCTCGAGTGTGGCGACCAACAGCTTTCAGTCCGGCTACCAGGCCGCGGAGTGCCTCGCGCACCTCATGGAAGGCAGCGGCCCCGTGGTGACCGATCTGCGGATCGAGCCGATCGGCGTGGTGCCCCGCCAATCCAGCGACATGCTGGCCATCGATGACAAGAACGTCGCGGCCGCGCTCAGTTTCATTCGCGAACGCGCCTGCCAGGGCATCACCGTCGACCTCGTGGTGCGGCATGCCTCCGCCTCGCGCAGCCAGCTCGAGAAGAAATTCCGCCAGCACTTTGGTCGGTCGCCACAGGCGGAAATCCGGCGCGTCCAGCTGGCCAAGATCAAACAGCTCCTGCTGGAGACGGATTTCCCCCTGAAGCGGATTGCCGAACTCACTGGCTTCGAACACATTGAGTACATGTGCGTCGTTTTCAAGCGGCTCACCCGCGAATCGCCCGGCGAATTTCGCAAAAAGAATCAAGTCGGTGGGGTGCGGTGACCTGGGTCGGCGGCGCGCGTGTGGCGGCAACGCGGGTGTGGCGGTAGAGCGGGAATGATGACCGCCGGTGCGCCGCTCCGGGCCAAAAAGCGGCGGCAAGCGTTCTCAATTGTCGAGCAAGCGAACTCATTCCCTTTGTCAGCCCCGCCGCGTAGACTATCACCATTCTCGTGTACGCTGGTTTTCCAGCGAGTGCCCCTAACCTGTCCTTTCCACAATTTGCCGATTCCGCATGGATTCGGCACAAAACCCAGACCCCAAACACGTATGAACCTAGAAGACCAACGGTTTCCTATGAAGCATCGATTACTCACGGTGGGTGCCTATTGCGCTGCCGCCGTGTTGGCCTGTGCGGTCGGACCGAAATTGCTCGGCCAAACAGCTCCCAACAATACCGGAACTATCCCCTCGTCCACTGCTGCGCCCGCGGTGGTTATTCCGACGACGGAGGCCAGCAGCACCGATACCGAAAAGACGGTGGTGATGGACCCCTTCCAAATCGAAGCGGTCTCGGCGTCCGACGGGTATATGGCCAAGGCAACCTTGGCGGCCTCTCGCGTCAGGACCGATCTCGCGGATGTGGCCTCCGCGATCACGGTGGTGACACCACAGCTCCTCAAAGACACGGACAGCACAAACGCCCAGAGTTTGCTGGTCTACATGCCCAACACCCAGATCGGTGGCATCCGCGGCAATTTTTCGGGTTCAGCGGGCTCGTCGAACTACGATGAGACCAACAAGCTGCTTCGCCCCGACAACAATACCCGTGTGCGCGGTTTGGAGTCCGCCGACAACACCCGCGGCTATTTCCTGAGCGAGATTCCGTGGGATGGTTATAATGTCGACAGCGTCGAACTTCAACGTGGCCCCAACTCGATCCTGTTCGGCGTCGGCAGCCCGGCTGGTATTATCAATACGACCTTGAGCCCGGCCGAGTTCAAGAATGCGTACAGGTTCGAAAACCGCCTGGATCTGAATGGCTCGATCCGCGACCTCTTGGACCTCAACCACGTCATCATTCCCAACGAGCTCTCCCTGCGTTTGGAACTGCTGGACGACCACACCTACTACGAGCAGAAGCCGGCGTACCGTCATGATCGGCGGACGTATGCGGCTGTGCGTTTTGACCCGAACCTTTTCGGGAAGAACGCGCACACGTCGATTCGCGCCAATTTTGAGGACGGCAAGGTAAACTCGAACAATCCGCGCGATCTGCCTCCGAACGACCAGATCACGCCTTGGTTCCTGAAAGGGACCTTCAACATCCCGGGTTATGGCGCGTTCAATAATCTGAACAAACTCGTCCTGAATCCCAATACGACGTGGAATCAGTATGGCAACGCCAACAACCCCTCGCTGTATCCCAACGGGCAGTTCCCGTGGCTCTTGGGCGGCATGGGCCGGCAGGGCTCAGGCATCGAGAGTGTCTACAACGCCAGCGGTGGCGCGCCGCTGCGGACACAGGTGCCGACCGTCATTGTCAGCGGTGGCATCAACAGCAGTGGCAACACGGACGGGGAAATCGACGGATTCGAGTTCTTCCATAACTGGGTGCCCTCGGCCTACAGCTCATACGCCCAAGCGGTCCTGCCCGGAGGCATCTATTACACCGACAAGTCCCTGGCGGACCCGAGCATCTTCAACTTCTACAAGAAGCTCATCGATGGGAACAACAAGGGCGAGTTTGCGAACTGGAGGGCTGGCAACGTCACGATCGACCAGACCTTCCTCAATGACCGCGTCGGTGTTGAACTCACCTACGATTACCAAAGATATCACAACGGCCAGGAGAGCTTCATTTCGGGTGGCGGTTATTCCATCGGCATGGATATGAACACCCAACTCGCCGATGGATCAGCCAATCCGAACGTGGGTCGCCCCTTTATCGGCAACAGCGGTCAATATGGCAACAACACCGATTACGTGGCCCACGACGGGAAACGGTTTATTGGCACTGGCGATCTTCGGGCGAAGGATTTCCTGGGCGACACGTGGCTGGCGAAGCTCCTGGGCCACCACGTCTTCACCCCTCTGCTCGCGGAAGATTATCGACGCGACGATTCGCGCTCGTATGCGCGTTGGGCGACGACGCCGCAATACATGCAGGCCACGCAGCAGCAGGGCACTGACATCACGACCGGCGCGCGGCAACTCGACTGGATCGCCTACCTCGGGCCCAGCATGATGAACGCCAGTTCCGCCGCGGGTGCCAATTTGAGCGCCATTACGGGCAACCTGACGCCGCCGCTGTGGGACACCGTGAAGTTTTTCAATTCCACATGGAAGCCCGGCATCAATCCGGCGACGAATGCCGCCTACCTGCCGTCTGATGCGTATACCGCCGTCTCCCATGACCAAACCGGGGCCACGGTGAATAACACGGGGAGCACCCAGTCGGAAAATCCCGCGAATTACGTGGGTTGGACGACGCAGAGCTTCCAGACGCTGAATGCCGACAACGGGGATATCGACTCGCTATATACGTCGGGAACGAAACAGCTCTACAGAGACCGGTCCCGCGGCATCACTTGGCAGGGTTACCTGTGGGACGGCACCTTTGTCCCGGTGTTCGGCTGGCGCAAAGACCAGGTGAGCACTGCGAGCAGCAACGCTCCGAAGGGCTCGAACAACGTCTCCGTCATGGATTACTCGGTGGACAACTCGCCGCTCAATTCAAGGGTTGCCCAGGGCGAGACCAAGAGTTGGGGTGCCGTTCTGCACACCCCGAGTGAGATCCGGGCGAAACTTCCGTTCAACACGGGTTTCAGCCTCTTCTATGATCGTTCGTCGAATTTCAAGGCTGACGCTCCCCGCGGCGATATTGCCGGCAATCAGATTTCGAATCCGAGCGCCAAGACCCAAGAATATGGTTTTGCGATTACAACCCTTAACGACCGTTTGAAGCTCAAGATCAACTGGTATACGACGTCGGAACAGAATGCCACCCTGTCGGGTGCGGCCGGGGCGGGCTTCGGCAACAACCTCTATTATGCTTGGGCGATGCCCTACTGGGGTGCGACGACTGCCTTGGCAGCTCTGGACGGAATCAACAACTATCGCCAGGGTAACTGGGGTTGGCCTTGGAACGGGATCACCGGGCCCGATCAAGTCACGACCGCAACGCCGGCTCAACTCCGGACCGACGCGCTGTACATGTTCAATAATATGCCGCTCAGCCAGCGTACTGCCGATGAGTACGGGCTGGGTATGAATATCGCGGCCATGCATGCCGCGACCACCGACGCCCAGATGTATGCCGCGGTTCCCACCTATGGAATCAACAATTCGGGGGTTTACGATACCGTGAATGGTGTAGGAGCCTCCAATCTCGGACTGCAGCCGGCGTACGCGGGCAACCTCAAGGATTATGGCTCGGGTCCGGTGGCTTCCGCAGACACGACCTCGAAGGGAACTGAAATCGAACTCACGGCGCAGCCCACCGAGAATTGGAGCGTCACCGTCAATGTCACGAAGGTCAAAGCCACGACCTCCGCGGTCAGTCCGACGATCGATAGCTGGATCGCTGGCTTCACCAAGTTCTTCGGAACTCCTACCAATCCCACGCCGGCGGGCTTGATCAAGCTTTGGGGTGGCACCACGTTTGCGTACAATTGGAATGCCAGCATTCTTTCCGGCTACAACCTGTTGAAAGCGCAGATTGGCCAGGTGGCGCCGGAACTCTCCCCGTACACGGCAAACTTCATCACCAACTACAACTTCGATCGTGGTCCCTTGAAGGGGGTCAATGCGGGGCTCGCCTATCGCTGGCAAGACAAGCAGATCTTGGGGTATCAGTACAATGCGGTGACCAATGCGCTCGATATCACCAAGCCTCTGCATGGCTCCGCCGACCATCACATCGACCTGTGGGTGGGTTACTATCGGAAACTCACACCAAAGATCGGTTGGCACATACAGGTCAACCTGCGTAACGTGGGCGAAAGCAACAAATTGGTTCCGGTCACCATCGAGCCGGATGGCTCTGTGGGATTCTCCCGCATCCAATGGGGGATGGGTGGAGCGTTGACCAATACGTTCACGTTCTGATGAGTTGATCGATCGATTCCCAGCCGGCGGCGGGCCGCCGCCGGCGTCGGGATAAGATTTTGCGCGGCGCCGTCGATTTTATCGATCGCGCCGCTTTTTTTTGTCGCCCCATGATTTGGACTCCTGCGCGGGGCGACCCGACTGCCGTTCACGTTGATGTTGATGTCGGCAACCAGACTCGACGGACCGACAGGGCCGACCGTGCTTACGAACAGGTGTTCGAAAGCTTCGGAGCTCATACGCGCCCCGGGCACTGGGAGAAACGCTTTGGTCAGGTTGAGCCCTCAGCGCCTGCCTGACGATCCCATGTCAATTCCGCGGTTATCGCCGTACTGCACCGCATCCGGAGCGCAGTAGAAATGTCGGTTGTTCTGGAGACTGCGTTTACGCTACATTCCCCCCAGGAATCGCCTGACGCAGCATGTGCTGCGATTTCTTGTCACCTCTTTGTTCTTTTCCGGCCCCTAGTATGCACTATGATGACAACCGAAATGCGCCAGCCGGAAAAACTCCGCGGCTGGCTGTGCGGCATCGTGAAAAACCAGGCCCGTCGACGTTGGCGGGAGGAAGGTCGCGATCCGGCGAGCAACGCAGCCACCCTCGATGATGGGAATGAATCAGCGACCGGCGAAGCCCTTCCGTCGGAGCAGGCGGTCAGCCGGGAGGAAGAGGCGATCTTGTGGCGTTCACTGGAGAAGATCCCCGAGAACTACCGTGAACCGCTGATTCTGTTCTATCGCGAACATCAATCCGTCGAGAAGGTCGCGGCGGTGCTGAACTATATCGTCCAACTCGCGTCGACTTGCGTCACGATGCTGGTGATCCTCAATGTGCGTTTCGACACTTGGGCCGCAACCTGGTACGGCGTCAGCACGACGGAGATCCATGGTCTGGTTCCCACGTGGATGGTTCCCATGCTCACATTGATCTTAGCTCTGTGGGCGGGACTGTTCTTGGCACTGACCAGTGGAAATCGATCTCAACTGGCGGACAAGTGAACTCATTCCCTTGTCCGGGCGATTGAGGTTAGGATTGCCGTCCCTGCCTGCGGTGTTTAGAGCAGTTTAGACTGAAATGTAGCCGAGAACACGAAAGTAGCTGCGAGCGCCAGCCCCTCGACTCCGCTCGGGGCTCTGAGACTGTCGAACGGGCGAACAGAAGGTTCGTCCGCTCGCTGGCGCTTGCGGCTACGCTTCATCTGAAAACGCGCTAGATGCGCGTGACGCAACGTCCCCTCGCTTTCGCAAACCCGTCCCGCTTTCTCCCCATGACTTCCATGCCCTCCCTACCAACATTGAGTCGCCTGGCTTCACGCCTCTCCTGCCTTGTCCTGTTCTGCTCCGCCATCGCCGTTTTCGCCCAGAAGTTCGAGGGGCTCGCGCCTACGCCGCCGATGGGCTGGAACACCTGGAATACTTTTGCCAGCAACATCAACGAGACGCTCATCAAGGAGACCGCCGACGCGCTCGTCGCGAGCGGCATGCGCGACGCCGGCTACGTTTACCTGGTGATCGACGATTGTTGGTCGCGCAAGGAGCGGGACGCCGCCGGCAACCTCGTGGCCGACCCCGTCAAGTTTCCCGGCGGCATGAAGGCGCTCGGGGATTACCTGCACGCGAAAGGACTGAAGTTCGGCATCTACAGTTGCGCCGGCGATCAGACCTGCGGCGGTTATCCGGGCAGTTGGGGCCACGAGTTTCAGGATGCGCTCACCTTTGCCTCGTGGGGCGTCGACTACCTGAAATACGATTGGTGCAACCGCGGCACTGCCGATGCGCGCGACGCCTACAAGCGCATGCGCGACGCCCTCCACGCGGCCGGCCGCCCGGTGGTCTTCAGCATGTGCGAATGGGGGCAGAACAAGCCCTGGGAGTGGGCCGGCGATGTCGCCAACCTCTGGCGCACCACCGGCGACATCTATGACTCCTACGATGGACGCAACGCCTGGTCGATGGGGTGGAAGCGCATCCTCGATCTGCAGTACGATCTTGTGCCCTCGAACGGCTCCGACGGCATCGGCAAATCTGCCGGCCCCGGGCACTGGAACGATCCCGACATGCTCGAGGTCGGCAAAGGCGGTCTCACCTTCGCCGAGTCACGAGCCCATTTCAGCCTCTGGTGCGTGATCGCCGCGCCGCTCATGGCCGGCAACGACGTGCGCACGATGACACCCGCGGTCCGCGCGATCCTCACCGACAAGGATGTGCTGGCCATCGATCAGGATCCCCTCGGCCGACAGGGCTTCCGCGCGCTCGCCGAGGAAAGTCACCAGATCGAGATCTGGGCAAAGGAACTCTCCAACAAGGAGTGGGCCGTGTGCGCGCTGAACACTGGTCGCACTGCAGCGGACCTGAGCGTCGAGTGGGGCCGTCTCTCGTTTCTCCAGGGTGTCTACGATGTGCGCGACCTGTGGTCCAAGCAGGCGGCCGGCGACACCAGCAAGCCCTACACCGCGCGGGTTGAGGCGCACGACGTGATGCTCTTCCGTCTTACGCCGCGGTCCTGAGTCTGTCCATCGCTCTCGCGATACTTGCATCATGCGCCTTGCCCTTCGCCTCACTCTGCTGCTCGGCGCCCTCGCGGGATTCGCGGTCGGCGCCCTCGCGGGAACGGCCCCGGTGACGTTTGTCTTTGAACTGCCGTCCGACCAGGGCAACCCGTACGCGCGCGACCTCTGGGCCGACGTCGTGCTGCCGTCGCAGCGGACGCTCACTCTCCCGGTTTTCTTTTTCGGCAACGCTCAGTTCGCCGTGCGGGCCCGCGCCTCCGCCGCGGGCGAATACCGGCTCAGCCGGGTCTTCGAATCCGTCAAGGGCCAGCCGGTGGTGCTCGTCGCCAAACCGGTTGGCGGCGACAAGGTCACCGTGTGCGACCTCGAGGACCGGCCCGCGATCCGCCGCGCCGCCGGCACGCCGCCGCGCTTCGAGTTCTCCACCGGCGGCATCTACACGCCGATCGGTACGAATCTCGCGTGGGCGAGCGGGGCCCAGGTGCAGTTTTACCTCGATGCGTTCAACTCGTTCGCGCGCGAAGGCCTCAACTGGACCCGCATCTGGATGGTGCATTGGAGCGGTCTCAATCTTGACTGGCTCCCTGAGGACATGGGCAAGTCGCCGCCGCTGGGCATCCTCGACCAGCGCGTGTCCGCCAATTGGGATCGGATCGTCGCTGCCGCCGAGTCGAAGGGCATCTACGTCCAGATGGTCCTTCAACACCATGGCCAGTTCAGCATCGGCACCGATTCCAGTTGGAAGGATAATCCGTGGAACGCAGCGAATCCCGGCGGCTTCCTGAAGACGCCCGGCGAGTTCTTCACCTCGCCGGTTGCGATCGGCCTCACGGCGCTGAAGTACCGCTACATTGTCGCGCGGTGGGGCTATTCGCCCGCGATTCTCGCGTGGGAATTCTTCAACGAGGTCCATTGGGTCGACGCCATGAATTCCGAGCATAACGAAGCGGCGGTCGCCAAATGGCATTCCGAGATGGCGGCCTACATCCGCTCGGTCGATGCGTACCGTCACCTGATCACCACCAGCACGGAAAACCTGCGCAGCCCGATCTACGAGGCCATGGACTTTTTCCAGCCCCACCTGTACGCGGCCAACATGCTGGCCGGCGCGCGCGCGATCGAGCCGGCGCCCGCCACGCTCGACAGGCCCGCGTTCTACGGCGAAATCGGCGACGATCACATGTCGCTGACCCCGGCGCAGAAGACCTCGGGCGTCGCGATCGTGGCTCCGGTGTGGGCCAGCCTGATGGGTGTCAGCCGTTGCCCGGCGCAGCCGTGGCTCGGCGATCGTCTCCTCGCGCAGGGCCGCGTCAGAGAACTCGGCGCCGTCGCGCGCTTTCTGGCCGCGACCAGGCTCTGCGAGCGCGACGGCCTCGCGCCGTTTTCGCCTGTGGTCGAATGCGCGGCCCGCGTGCCGCTCGTGCTCGTCGGCGGCCAGATGTGGCAACGGCGTCCCGGTCCCGAAATCACCGTGCCGCTCGACGGACGGGAATTGATCGAGTTCGCCGACATCCCGTGCATCTACATCGGCTCACCCGGCGGTCTGGCCGACGGGTATCCCGGCCGGGCGGTTTATCACTTTGATTTTCCACGGGCCGCGACGCTGCGGCCGCGTGTCGCCGGCATCGGCGCCTTTGGCTCGGCGATTCGCATCTCGCTTGACGGCCACCCGGTCGTCGAAAAATCCTGGCCCCCGCGCAGCGGCCCGTCGGCCGGTGCGGCGCCGACGTTTCCCGAGGAGTTTTCCTTCCCGGTGTCCGCCGGCCGCCATGACCTTGTGGTGGAAAACCCCGGCGCGAACGATTGGTTCGATCTGGCCGGCATCGACCTCGGCTTCGACACAGCGGTGCTCGCGGCCGTCGGAAAGCGCGATGCGGGTTTCATCGCCCTGTGGGTCTGGCATCGCGAGGGCGTGTTTGCCGTAAACGCACCGACGCCGGCCTCCGGTACGCTCCTCGTGGACGACGTGCCGGCCGGCACGTGGCGCGTCACCTGGTGGAATTCGCTCGAAGGCGTGCCGGGCGCGACCACGACGATCGACCACGCGGGCGGTTTGTTGAAGCTGCCGACCCCTGCCATCGCGCGCCACGCCGCGGTGGTGCTCGAACGTTGAACGGCCGGACCCGGCCCGATTCCGCCATTCGTCTTTCCATGCGCACCACCCGCTTTATCCTATTCGCCAGCCTGGCGCTGGCTTCTGCGGCGCCCGCGGCGCCGAACGCGACGCCGATCACTCCGGTGCCGACACCCGCAATCGGCCGGGTCGCGACGGTGCAGGTGCGGGTCGCACCCGATCACCGCGATTGGACCTATCGTCCGGGCGAGCCCGTGATCTTCCGGGTGACCGTGACCGCCGACAACGAGCCGGTCGAAGGCGCGACGGTGCGGTACGAGGTCGGCCCGGAGTTCATGCCGCCGCGCACGACGCAAACCGCCGCGGTGGCGGCCGCCGGCCTCGTCATCGACGGCGGCACACTCGCCACTCCGGGCTTTCTGCGCTGTGTCGCGACGACGGAAGTGGCGGGTCGCAGTTACCGCGGGCTCGCCACTGCCGGATTTGCCCCGGAGCAGATCGCGCCGACTCAAACGGAGCCGGCGGATTTCGACGCGTTCTGGCAGGCGGGGCGTGAGGAACTGGCCCGCGTGCCGATGGAGCCGCGCGTGACGTTGCTGCCCGAGGCGTGCACGTCGACGGTCAATGTCTACCACGTAAGTTTCCGGGGCGTCGGCGAGGCGTGGACCGCGCCGGCACGGGTCTACGGCATCCTGTGCGAACCGAAGGCCCCGGGTCACTATCCCGCTGTGCTGCTCGTGCCCGGCGCCGGCGTGAGGCCGTATTTTGGCGACAAAGGCACCGCGGCGCGCGGCGCGATCACGCTCGAAATCGGCATTCACGGCATTCCCGTCAACCTGCAGCAGGAAGTGTATGACCAGCTCCTCGCCGGCGCGCTGAAAGAATACTGGTTCTATAACCTCGACGACCGCGCCACCTATTACTACCGGCGCGTGGTCCTCGGCTGCATCCGCGCGAACGATTTTCTGAGCAGCCGCGAAGACTGGGACGGCAAGAACCTCGTCGTGGTCGGCGCGAGCCAGGGTGGGATGCTCGCGATCGCAACGGCGGCGCTCGACGGACGCGTCACCGGATTGTCGGCCACGCACCCGGCGCTCTGCGATTTGACCGGCGACCTGCACGGGCGCGCCGGCGGCTGGCCGCACCCGTTCCAGGGCGCGGGGGCGACCGGGCCGGGGACGAAGGCCACGCCCGCGAAGATTGCGACGACCGGCTATTACGACACCGTCAATTTCGCCCGTCGCCTGCGCGTGCCCGGCCACTACCTCTGGGGCTACAACGACGAAGTCTGCCCGCCGACTTCGATGTTCTCCGCGTTCAACACGATCACCGCTCCCAAGGAGCTCTCGTTGCTGCTCGAGGTGGGCCACGCCTATCCGGTCGAGCAAAACGAGCATACGGCGGCGTGGATCGCGCACTTCCTCAATCTGAAATAGCGTCGCGCTGGCGACGAAGGCCTGTCGTTGGTGGGCTACATGATTCGCACCAGCGGCTGATCAAGTCTTCCACCGAGGTTGTGAACACCCAATCCGAGGAGATACAGCAGTCCTTCCAATGAAAAAGAGGTTCGTACCAGAAGTCTCCTTCCCTTACTTCATCAATTCGGCGAGCGGCTCTTTGACGGCTTCGGCCCAGATCTGGTAGCCCTTTTCATTGGGATGCAGCTTGTCGGACATGATGTCCGGCTGGATCCGAGCATCGGCGTCGAGGAACTTGGCGCCGATATCGAGATAGAACACGTTCTTGCCGTCGTGGAGCCTCGCAATGATGGGGTTGGCGTCCAGGACCGTTTTCCGGACGGCGTCGCCCGGGTCGCCGCGCGGGAAGATGCCGAGCAACAGGATCTTTGCGGCGGGGAAATCCTGGCGTATTTCCAGGACCACCGCGCCGACGGCCTCGGCGATTTCCGCCGCGGAAGAGCCGAAGATGACGTTGTTGGTGCCGATCAACAGCATGATGGCCTTGGGTTGGAAGCCCTGGCCCTCGCCGTTGCGGAGACGGAAGAGCACCCCCTGGGTCGTGTCGCCGCCGATGCCGAAGTTTGCCACCTTCATCGTGCCGTAATATTTGTCGAAGACCGCCTTTCCGGAGAAGGGAGGATTGGCCGTGCCGGCGGGGCCCGCGTTGCGCCAGAGATCGGTGATGGAGTCACCCATGAAAAGGAGGTCGATGTCGCCCTTTCGAGCGAGCGCGACGTTGGCCTCATGCTTGGCGCGAAAATCCTCTTTGAGGAAGGGAACGGCGCCGGGGTTTACGCGGGGAGGTCGGACGGCGATCATGTCCGGATACTTTGCGATGAGGTCTTTGGTGGCGAGATCGGCCTGCGCCATGAACTGTTTCAGGCTTTCCATCGCGTGGGCCACCTCGGCGGACGAAGGCCTGGCGATGGCCACCGCGGCGGGAGCCGGAGCAGGAACGGGCTCAGACGCTGCGGCGTCCGCAGCACGTCCGGACGGAATGCCCAGCGCCAGTGAACCCAGCAGTGAAAGAGCAGTCAGCCGGCAAACAAAAGCAGACGTGTGCATCCGTCTTTTGTTCATCCTGCCGGGTGACAGCGCAAACAAAAATCCGGCCAATCGGAGTTTCCGGCGTTTGGCCGGCGCGTCGCTTGTTGAACAGGATACCTCGCGCACCCTGTGTTTTGGGAGGTGGTCCCGCAATGTGACCGTCCCAGTCTTGCGCCTCCTCCGCTTATCCTATTTGAGCAGGTCGATGTCGCGCAGCCAAGTCCGGACGTCGTCGCGGGCGCTTGTCGCGTCGCGTCCCCAGAATGGCCGGCCTTCAAGGACGGTCGCGCCGGGGCTAAGGCTTTCCACGTCCTGCACGCTCTTCTCCAAGCCGCTCCCATCGTGCGTGATGAAAGGCACGATGGTCTTCCCCGAGAGGTCATGGGCTGAGAGGAAGGTCTTCACCGGAGGGACGATCGTGCCCCACCAGTTCGGAGAGCCCAGAAAGATCAAGTCGTAGGTTCTCAGATCCGGGCCATTCGATTTCAGGACCGGCCTGTCGTCTTTCCGCAGCTCCTGTTTGGCCTGTGCAACGACGGCGTTGTAGTCTGTCGGATAAGGATCGACCGGCACGATCTCGAAAGCATCGGCTCCGGTCGCTTCCTGGATCTGCCGGGCGATCTCGCGAGTGTTGCCACTATGCGAGAAATACGCGACGAGTCTCTTTTTAAACGAGTTCATTCTGGGAGTATCTGTATTGAGGCACGCAGAGCCTGATCAAGTGTGCGCGAGATCGCCTTATCCGCAATATCTTCACTCATGATTTCTCAGGGTCATCCTGAGCCACTCGAACGGATGAGACCGCCGAACGGGCGGGTGGACGTGATTGTTGCGAGGGGTCCAGGATTCGGACGAGCATCCGACTTGAGCCACGGATGGCATGGATCGCACGGATGGGAACGCGAAAACAAATCCGTGAAACCGCAGAATCCGCGGTCAACGGGATGCATTCACCCAGTCGCTACAGTCGGTGAGGATCGGGACGATATTGAAAACATCGTCTGCCTTTGTGTCGTGATCCATCCTGATCCAATCATCTCTTGCGAACTCCCGGTAATCCAAAGGATTATTCAGGATGAGACATGGCTGGAAGGGGAGCGCCGCGGCTGTTTTGTCATGGCGGAGGATCCCCTCGTGCAGGAGCACGTCTGCCAGGTTATCTTCCGCATTGGCTGGGAATTGCGACAGAGCATCATGGAACAGCTCGCCGTCAATCCCGAGGCGGCCATGCAGTCGATGAAGGAGCCCGACAGCAAGCGGGCCGCCTAGTGCCTGATTGCGGAGATAAGCGACATTTGGCCGGACTTGTGCGTAGCAGTGCGTGAGACCTGAAGAATGCTCTCGTGGGGGTGGAGGCCGGACGAAGATCGACTTGGGGCCGGATCTTGACGATACCGCCCGGTTTCCACAACCGAACGTCGCCGCTGGCGACCTCATCGAGGTCCATCGCGCGGGTTCCAAGCCCGTTTGCGTTGTGAATCTGATGGCCATTCAGGTGCTCAAGGAGATCGGCATCGACATCTCCGGCCACGCGTCAAAGCACATGGACGAGTTTTCAAACCGCGAGATCATCACGGTGATCACGGTGTGCAGCGACGCCGATCAAGTATGTCCTGTATTCCCTGGCCAGGTGAATCGCCACCACTGGGGATTCGATGATCCGGCCCGTACAAAAGGAACCGCGGAGGAAATCCTCGCGGAGTTCCGCCGTGTGCGGGATCAGATCCGACTCGTTCTCGAGGCCTACGCAGCCGGACTTGCTGATGGCAGGGCAGATGAGGGCATGGCTCCGATTCGGGGCGACTTGACAGACTTTTTCCGGCCAGCACTCTTGGAAACGATTGAATTGCCGCATTCGGAAACGCCCCATCAATCCAGCATTCTGAGTTTTTCCGTCCATGCCGTATACCCCACCGGACTTGGATCGAGGCGGACGGGATCCGCTCGATGATATCAAGCTGCCGCCGCGCTGGCCGAAGATCACATTCTATGTCGCCGTCGCGGTCTCTCTGATCGCCGCCAGGTACTATTATTTCGATTACCTGCCTGCGAAGAAGCTCCGTGTGGCCGCGGAGGCCCGCGCGGTCGCGGAGGCCCGCGCGCTGGCAAGCGCCCGCAGCGACATCGTTATCCACACCACGCCCGAGGGTGCTGAAGTGCGAGTGGGGGATTTCGCGCCGGGAAGATCGCCGCTGACGCTCAAGGCGCAGAAGCTCGGCCGTTATCCGGTGCATATCCGCCTTGAGAATTCGGATGGCTGGGATGGCGAGATCGAGGTCACGAGAGACAAGGTGGCGGAGCTCAAGGTGCCGCTCGTGCGCTACACGGGCCGCTTGCTGTTGACCACCGAGCCGGCGGGACTGGCCTACTGCATCGAGGGGACCGAGTGCAAGAAAGAGGGATTGGCTGACGGCAAGCCCGTCGAGCTGCCGACGGGCCTCTATTCGATCACGATATCGCGGCCCGACTATGCGCCGGAATGGCGCATGGTGGAAGTCCGCCGCAACGAACAAACGGTCGAGACGGTCGCCATGCTCAACGGGGGAATTGAGATCACGTCCAGGCCGTCGGGCGCGGAGGTGAGGCAGGACGGGCGCGTTGTGGGGCGCACGCCGTACCGGGCCGACGTGCTGCCGGCCGACGACTACTGCTTTGCCCTTAAGCTGGACGGTTACAAATATGCCAAGCGAACGGTGCACGTGGCTTCGCGGCAGACGGCGCGCGAAACTGTGTCCCTGGAGCGGCAGACCTGCCCGGAGCCGGGGCAGCCATGGACAAACGGTCTCGGCATGATGTTCGTTCCAGTGCCGGGCGTGAACGTGCTCTTTTCGATCTGGGAAACCCGGGTGAAGGACTACGATGCGTTTGCCCGGGCGACCAAGTTCGATCCGAACGCCGGAGAGGATACCTATAATGGCCCGCGATTTGAGCAGGGGCCGACCCACCCGGTAGTGAGGATCTGGCAGGACGGAGCCAACGCCTTTTGCCGGTGGTTGACCGACTCGGAGCGGAGCGCAGGACGGCTGTCGCCGAATCAAGAATATCGGTTGCCGACGATCGCGGAATGGAATGCCGCGGTGGGTCCGACAAAATACCCGTGGGGCGATCAGTTCCCGCCGCCGCCGCACGCAGGCAACTACCTCGACGTATCGGCCCGGGACAAGTATGGAAAGCCAGTCACGAACGGCTACAACGATGGCTACGAGTATACGGCTCCGGTCGGCCGGTTCGCGCCGAACAAGTATGGCATCTACGATCTCGGTGGCAATGTCTGGGAATGGATGGGCGATAAGAAAGTTCAGAGGGGCGGTTCGTTTCGGGAATGGGGCGCGGAAAACCTTCTTTCCAATTCCGGGAGGCACGAATTTTTCGAGTTCCCCGGTTCCTATGGCTTTCGTGTGGTGTGCGCGGTCGGGTCGGTTCGCTAGCCCGGATCCGGCTCAGTGCCCGGCTTTCGCGGCTTCGACTCTCCTCACGATGTCTGCGAGCGCGGGCTGCAGATCGAGGGCTGTTCTGCCGTCCTTCTGCTTCGCTTGTGGATTGGCTCCGTGTTCGAGCAGGAGTTCGGCGGTCTCCCGGTTCTTCTGGCTGACCGCCAAGCAAAGTGGCGTGCGGTAGCCCCTGTCCTTTGCGTTCGCGTTGGCGTCGTGGGCCAACAGGAGTTCCGCCGCCTCCCGGCTTCGTCCGCGGATCGCCGCGTGCAACGGCGTTGCGCCGCCGGGGTCCCTTGCGTTCACATTGGCGCCGTGCGTCAGAAGGAATTCGACGGCCTTTCGATGGCCTCCCTCGGCCGCCCAGTGAAGGAGGCTGCTGCGGACAATCGGAATCGGAAGGGTATCTGACTATCGGATACGTGGGCGATGGGCATAGGCGATCGCTGTGTCCACCGGAGCGCCCAGTCTCAACAGCCATTCCACGCGCTCCGGATCTTCTCGTTCGATCGCGGCGCGGAGTCGAGCGGCCAACAAATGGTGCCAGACCGATGGGCTGCAGGCCAGCACCACGGCGATGGAGCTCAGGATGATCGCAATTCTAACGGATCTTCGCTTCATCGGTGGACAACCCGCGCTCAGGAATTCCCGGGGGTTCCGCCGGGCGGGGGGCTCGAGCTTCCGCGGAGCTTGCGGAGTTCGTCGGGAGTCAGTACGGCCTCCAGGGGCGGAATGCTCTCGGGATACGCGTGTCCCAGCGTTGCGTATTCGGCGACCGCGCGTGCGTCAATCACCACGCCATGATCGAGAAGCAGGCGGATTGTCGCGGGCCCGGATACCTGCTTGAGCGCGATGGCCAGATACCCTCCGTCGGTGTGTGCGCCGTGCTTGATGAGCAGGCGGGCGAGTTCGTATCTCAGCGGTTCACGATGGTAGAGTGCGGCGGACAGGGGATCTGACACGTAGCTTTGAACGGGCTCATCGGGCTTCCCGTCCGGATCCGCACCCAACGCCAGCAGCACCTTGACCTGCTCGAAATCACCTCGATTCGCGGCGCCCTGCAACGGCAGGGGGGAATCCATGTGCAGACGACTGTTGATCACGTCGCCGCCGGCCTTGGCATAGGCTTCGATCTCTGCGGGCGACTTCGAGGCGAAGTCGGAAAGGAACTCCGATGCTCCGGAATCCTCAATCCCGCTGACGCGGGAAGCAGCCACAAGGCCATACTTCTCGAAGCTCTTCAGACAGCGCCAGAAGTCGGGCCGATAGTGCAGGGCGCTCCAGTCTGGGTCGGTCTTGAGGTACCACTCCTGCCCGGCCGCCGCGCGAACGACAGCGTCGTCCGCCGCCCTTTTGTCGCGCACACCAAGGGCGAGAAGCTTCTCGACGGAGGCGGCAGCGCCCCAGATGACGGCGGTCTGGAGAGGTGTCGCACCATTCGGCCGGTGCGCGACGCCACCCTTCAGAGTGTAGAATCGTTGAATGAGGTCGGGATTGTTGGAACGGACGGCGGAATAGAGGATGTCGTAGCCGTCATATTCGGCCCTGGGGTTGGCTCCATTTGCGATCATGCGGTCGACGAGTTTGACGTAGTTGTACGTCACCGCCATGAAGAGCGGATCGCCGTCGTCGCTATCGTATTGGGGGCGAATCGACGCACCCAGGGTTATCAATTCCTGCGCGGCGGCTTCCTGGTGCGCCCTGAGCGCATGGAGAAGCGGGTTGCTTGCGCGGCGCCCGTGCAGATTCACGTCCGCACCCCGGGCGGCGAGCATGCGCACAAGCTCGATGTCTCCCTTGCCAGCGGCATACGCGAGCGGCGCGATGCCGGCGTCGTCAAGTCCGTTGACGGGGGCGCCGTTGGCAATGAGCCAGCGGACCAACTCCGGCCGGTTCTCGACGATGGCAAAGATGAGTGGAGGCTGACCGTTGGCGCGCATCTCGCGTGCAGCGGGGTGCACCCACGCGGCTGCAACGCCAGCCATGTCGTTGCCGGCAATCGCGCACAAAAGATCGATTCCCTCCAATTCCGGGGCCTTCGCTTTTGGATGGGCGGCGCGCAGGTTGGCGCGAAGCTGGACAGCGTCCACCGTGGGATTAACGGACTTCTGGCTCGGCGCGGCGCCGGGTCGATTGCCCCCCGAAACCACGGGCTGAACATGCTGCCCGGGAACGGAGAGCATTGCATCCACGCCTTCGGTCCAGTTCTGGGTTGCTGCAAAGCTCATGGCGCTTTTGACAACGTTTTCCGGGCTGCGGTATTCGCCGAGGACCGGGCCGTAGCCGTAGCTTCCCGGATCTGGATTGGCATCGATGACATTGCCGTTGGCAGCCAGGAGCATCTTGAGGATGTCCATGTCCCGGCGCTGGATGACCAGGCCGAGATACGGCGCACGCTGCCCTGCGAAGGTCTTCGATGCGGTTTCGCCCAGCGCGCCCGCGGCCAGCACTTTCTGCAAGGCGGCGTTGTTGCGCTGCCGGACCAGGCGCTCCACGATTCGGGGGCCGACTTCCGAACCGGTTTGAAAACGCACCCCATTTGCGGTCAGTCGATCAACCAGATCGAGGCGGTTTCGGGCGGCCGCCTCGGCGAGCGCGAGCGCGCCCAAGGTATCCTTGCAGCGCAGGCAGCCCTCGACGATCGGCCACCCGGAAGCATCATGCGCGGGCCAGGACGCAGCCCGCTTTGCGCAGCCCTGCTGCAGAAGGTATTCAACGACGAGCCATTGACGCGCCCTGATTGCGGTCACAAAGGTCACGCCTTCGTCCTTTCCAGAGCCGCCGGGCATGAGAACCTGTGAGAGCGCGGACAAGTCGCCTGCTGCGGCGCAATCCGGTGCGTCCACAGTCCCGATGCGCAGGCTTTGAGGCACGCTCAAGAGCTCGGACGGTGTCTTCAAGAGTGCCGAGATTGCCGCAAGAGTATCCGGTGGCGTGGTGGAGCATGCCCTGAGGAATAGTTCCGCGCGCGGACGGAGGCTTTCGTACTTTTGCTGGTATTGTTCAGAAATCTTCGGCTGTCCCTGGTCGGCCCATTCCTTTGCCAACTTTATCGATTTCCCGGCCAGGGAGGTTTCTGGAGGAAGCGCTGCGAGCGATTGCGCGAGCTCATCGGGATCGAGGACGAAGAGTTTCTTCGCCTCTTCTGCGCGATCCTGGTCGCAGAGGAAATCGGCGATCGGATCGCGCGGATCAAAGCGCCACTCTTTCGTTGGATTCGTCTCATTCCAGGCGTCAAAAAGGGCCGCCCCAACTTTCAGTCGCGGCAGCAGGAGTCTGATGATGTGAGTTGCGATTGCCGGATCCGGTTCATAAGCCGACTTTCGGATGCCATACGGAAACACGTCGGCAATGATCGACGAAGCGGCTCGGCGAAAGGCGTCTTCCTGGCCCGGAGCGGATTTCGCCAACTGCTCTGCCACACGTTCGGCCTCGATGAGGGTGTCGGAGACGATCCGGTCGCTGAGCTTTGCCATCATTTCCGTGGGTTCGCCCACGAGCCGGTCACCGGTTGACGACAGCCCCTTGATTGGGACCCCGCCCACCGGTTTGCCCTCGAAAAGCGCGTCCGTCTGAATGATCCCCGCGGAGTCAACGATGAACCGTGATCGCACTTGCAGGCGATAGTCGACTTGCTCGGCGAGGCGGCCCATTTCGGGTTCCAAGTCGCGCCAGCGGAGAGTGTCGAGGTAGATCCAGTTCTTGAGCGTCGCTGGATCGAGGAAGACCGTGGCGACTGCAAGCCGCATTGCGACTCTGCGATTGTCCGTCTTCTGCGCGACTTCGTTCAGGACTCTCGCGACGGCGGCGCGATGGCCGTCCTCCGTCGCATCCGCATGGGACGAGCGCGTTGGCCGGGCGGTCTCGGCAATGATCGTTTCGCTCACCCTGCCGACAAACGCATCGATGACCACTGGATCGGAGGGCAGCGGAAACAAAAGCACGCGCGACTTGCCCTTGCCGTCCCAAAGCGACAGACGCATGACCTCGCAGCCGTTGACCGTTTCACAAATGCCCCACACGTAGTAGTCGGCAAGCTGTTCCGATGCGGCGGTATCGGCCTCCACCAAGCCAACCAGGCGCAATTCGTATTCGCCGGTCGCGGCGTCGGCGCGATCCGTGCGAAGCACCTTTTGTGTCTGCGTCGCCGCTGCGCGGCGTGACAGCTCGTCTTCGAGCCGTTCGCCCAGACGATCGTACACGGGATTGCCGCGCGAGGTTGTGTATTCAATGCTTGTGACATGACCGGTCGCGTCGGCGTGACGCTTTTCGTCGGTGTGTTCGGTGACGTCCGGGAGCGCCAGGAACTTGATCAATACCTGAAGGGAGCGGGCTTGAATCTCGGCAACAGCGGTTGCGAGGAGCGGGCGGCAAGCCTGGCAGACGGCGTCGGCATCCTTCGGCGTCAACGGCTCCATCATTCCCAGGTTGAGAATTCCACCAACGCTGACTTCGGTGTGTGCGACGACCTCAGCGCGGGCGGTCTCAATCACCTCAAGCAGGACAAACGGAGGTTTGTTCGACGGCGTGAAAAACGTGCCCGTCAGAAGCAGATCGGCGCGCAGCAGACGACCGAGGCGGATGGCGCTGTCCGGCCGGGTGAACCCTTCGCTGCTCATCGACTGTTCCGCAATCAGGCGGTCGACGGCGGCGCGCTCGACAAAATGATACGGGGTCGCGGAGGCGAGGCGGGGAAGAAGCAAGTCGACGTTCGCTTTGCTCGATTCTGGATCGTTGCGTTCCGTGTCGGCATGCGCGAACTGGCCGAGCGCGATGGTTTGCGCCGCGAGCGGATGGACCGGCCCGACGAAGAGCGCGAGGAAAAGTGCCCGAAGGAGGGTGCGAATGCGGTTCGGTGTCATGAAAGAGAGCATGGGGCGGCGGCGCTACTTCGTCTGGTCCCGGGGCAAGGCAGACAGGCCGGCTTCGGGAGCGTCGGTCTGTTCGGGCGCGACGCCCGTGATTCGGTAAAATGCGTTGTTGGCCCAGGCGACGAGGCCGTAGTGTGCGGACACGCCAAATAGGCGTCGTTGCGGTATTTCCTGCATCGGCTTCCGCACTGGATCGAGAGGTTTCGGCTTCCACGTCTGCGGGTCGATGCGCTGCCAGCTGGCGCCGGGCGCGTAAATCTGGCCGCCAAACGCCAGCACGAGTTCCGGTTCGGCAATCCGCCCTCGGCAGAGCACCTTGACTTCCGTGCCGTCATCGAAGCGGTCTCCCGGCGGCGGGTACAGGAGCACGCCCCTGTCGTCTGCCGCGCCCAGGAGAAACCCGGCCCGGCTGAAATGGCAATCCTTGGAGTACAAATCCGCAGAGGTCTTGAGTTGGCGTCCGAACACACCGACTTCCAGTGTGACCGGATCGATTTGGAGCGGTCGGTTTCGCCCCGCTCCATCCCGCCCGACCAGGATACTCCGGCTGCCGTCCTTCGCCTCGTAGTTATGCAGCCAGCACGGGGAGAAACAAAGCGCGGTGCTTTGCTCAAGATCGGCTTCAGCATCCTCGCGCCGTGCGACCCGCCTGGCCTCGTGGAAAACATCCACCGAACCGCCGCCGGGGCCATTGCAATCGAGCAATGCGCACCAGGCGCGCTGCAACTGACCGAAACTTCCGACGGCGATTGCGCGACCGCCGGACAATGGTAGGACGACGATTCCCTCGTCCGCCGGTGGAAGACCCGATTCCGAATTGAAGCGCGTCGCAATCGTGCCGTCGGGTTTCACGACCCACACACCGGCGTTCCGCGTCGCGATCCACACCATTTTTCCGTCCCAGCGCACATCGCCAAAATACGCCGTGTCGTCGACGAATACCTCGTCGAGAAAACCCTTGTCGCGCATGAACAGAATCGCGCCGGCCTGCCACCAAACGTCCAGATTCGCTCCGCAGGCGACCACATTGGTCAGTCCCCACCAGCCGCCGCGATCGTGGTAGCGGACGCCGTTGGCGGGAATGATCTGGCCGTTGCGACGGCGGATTTTCAAGTCGAGATCCTCGAATCGCGCGCCGCCGAGATCATTGTTTGCCGGTGCGGCCTGTTGCGCGGGCGTGATCGCATTCCCGTGGTCGGCGCTTTCGGTGTCCGCCCACTGCAGCAGTCGCGCCGGTTTGGGCGAGCCGTTGCGCCCATCGCTTCTCGCCGCGGCCTGGGGCGCGCGGCCCTGACCGTCGTTTGAAGCCGGGGCCTGTTGTGCCGCCGGCGCAGCTGGCGTGGGTGCCTCCATTCGCGTCAACTGGCGGTCGACATCATCCCGCGCATCCCGGAGCCACAGATACATCTGCTCCTGAGTGTGGGATTCGCGCGCAGAATCGAGATACGGCATTGCTGCGTGATCCGCCAGCAGGCTGTCCATTTTCGCTTCAAGCTGCTGCAATTCATCCTGTGTTTTCGATCCGCGGCTCACGTATACCGAAACAATCCGCGCGTCGCGGGCATACAGACGGCACATCTTGCTGCCCGACCGATCGAGTTCGCCCAGGAGGTTCAGCCAATCCTCGTCGGTCGCAACCGGCTCGGCAGGTGCATTGATCTTGTCTCGGTACCCATGCGACGAAAGCAGACATCCCATCTCGGTCTCCAGCGGAGTCAGGTCGGGCAGAACCTGCGTAAGGACCTGCCTGATGAAACCGAGATCCTCCTTCTTCCAGTAGGCGTGGTCGAGGCGCATCACCGCGGCATAGACGACCGCGATGCGCCACTCATCCATGAGCATGCTCTTGTCGCCGGGATTCGCCTCGATCCACGCCCATAGTACCGGCATCACCTGAAGGATGAACTGCTCCTTGGCCACCTCGGCGACGGCCAGCTGTTCCTCGCCAAACACCCGATAACGGCCGTTGGCAGTGTCGAGACAGCCAGCGGTGGCCGGGCGATCCCGCAACGCATGATCAGCCAGTCGCACAGCGCGGTCGACGGGGATGCTTCGATTCCGGATCAGATACTCAAGGTGCGATAGACGGGTGGCATACGCATCGGCCCTCAGCTGGGCGGCCCTGAGACTCGGTGGATCGTCAAAATCCACAGGGTTCATCGCCCAGATATCCGGCATTCGGCTCCTGGTGATGCGCTCATAATCGTCGATCTGCTTCAGGCGCTGCGTGACGTCATCGGGCCGCATCATCAGCGCCGCCTCGCGCAGACCGGTCGCGTCCGTCCAGAAACCGAGTTGCGACAACTTGTCGGCGCGCTCCGTGAGCCAGCCGAACTGCCGTTCTTGCGAAACCGGCGTGGCCCCGCCTGGGCCTTCTCCGAATATTCGCTGCAGCAGTTCGCCTGACAAGAACGCGCCGGCATCCGCCAGCGGGATTGGGCCGCGCTGCACGCTCTCCGCCGGAGATGTCGAGCGGGAAATCCGCACCGTGAACGTGATCTGGGGCGCGTCAGGCTTGCTTCGGGCGTCCACAAGGAATTCGCCGTCCACGAGAACGGGAACAACTCGCTCGACGCCTTCCGGGGAGGCAAGACCCTGCTCGTTTCGGAGGGCCAACGCTTCTTCGGTCTCAATCGCCGCGACGCCAGGCGAAGCCGTCAGGCTCAGCTGCAGAAGGTGCGCGAAGCGCGATTGCAGCGAGTCGTAATCGTGCGTGAGGTTGCGCGAGACAAACGGCGCAACACCGACGACCTTTGTGACACCCAGTGGGTATGCCTTTTGGATTTCGACGACTGCATCCCTGATCCGACCCGGTACCTCGAACGCCTGGGTTTTGCCGAACTCAAAAGTCTCAGTCCGCAATCGCGTTCCCGTACGGCAATCGGTGACGACCATCTTCAGCCACCTGTCTTTGACCGTGCCAAACAGCGACAGGAGCACCAGTTCATCCGCACCGGCCAACTGGCCCAGCCGCACGCGGTCCGATGGCCGGCCGTTCTCCGAGAACATGCTGACCTCGAATTCGCGTGCGATCACATCCAGACGCTCACGCTCGACCAGGCGCACTCCGTCGACGCCTGACAGGGCTGCCGCGGCACGATCGCCAATCCCCGTCGCGCGGGCGTCGCCCGAACAGAGAATGGCCAGTGTGTGATCCCGGATGGTTTCAACGCCGAAGGCGCCGCGCGACAGCGTTGCCACGGCCAGCGCGGTCCAGAGCGCTGCTGCTGCGGCACCAGGGCGGAAAAGCGGTGGTCGCTTCTCTTGGATCTCGTGTCCCGGAACCATGTGGTCGCCTTCGGGCTGTTCGGACGTGAAGCGGTGGGACGACCGGCGGTCACCGGACCAACTTGGGCAAGAGGGACTCCGCCACGTCCAATGCGGCGTTTTGCAGCGCCGACTTTGCAGCGGTTTGCTCCGCAACATCCACGGCCACGCTCGTTCGGCGGTCCACCACCAGCAACTCGCCCGCGCGGGTGTGCGCCTTGAGCTCAATGCGGGCCTTGCACGAAATCAGATTGCCCTTGCGCATTCCAAATGTGCTGAACGCCTCGCCGGTGATTTCCACGTCCGCCCGGCCCGACGTCTTTTCGTCCAGCACCTTGAAGCCGCATTCCTGCAGAATCTTGCTCAACTCCGTCTCCGCTGCCGGGTCAATCGTGGGTGAACCGTAATGGCGCTCCGCCAGACTTACGGAAACGGACGGCAATGTCTTGTCTTTGAGCGCCAGCCTGATCTTCGCCATCCGCTCTTCGCGCGTCTCTCCTTTTGCCACAAATGTGTCGGCGTGCTGCTGGATCGAGGCTGCGATCTTCTTCGCCAGATCGGATGAAACATCGGGGATTGACGCGGATGGCACGCCCCTGACCAGTTCGCCATACACCCGGCCCGTTTCGGAGCTCATGATCTTGGCGACGACGATCAGCTCGTTGTCGGACTTGAAGACCCGTCCCGTGACCAGCACTTTTGCGCCGATCAGGTGGCCGACCTTCGCGGCGGTTTCGGGCTCGACCGGAATGGCGAGGCCCACCTCCTGTTCGCCAAGCACCTTTTCCAGATCCGCGCGTTCCACAGTGATGAGTTGCGGCTCGGCGGAGAGCGATGCGTTCACAAGCATGGCGACTTTCGGACCGAGATCGCGCACGGCATCGTCTTTCGATTCGAAGTCAAACACCGCAACGGTGAGGATTGGCGGGGTGGCCGGTTGCGCGAAGGTGCGAAGGCATGCGGCAAACAACGCGACCAATAGGATTCTTGTCTTCATAGGGTGAGGGTCAGTTTTGGGGCTCAGTCTCGGGTAGATCAAAGGCGACAGGGTTCAATGCGAGTTCCGCCAGGCGCAGCAGGTTCAACTGAGCCTCCGGGCTATCGGAGAGGCGTTCGACGAGCGCGCACTGCGCCACAACGATCGCGCCGCCTTCCTTCT
>Ga0265323_10000030_pt1 | contig 78048 bp, 62 predicted proteins | sample 41225metaG_FD_193580 | JGI IMG/M metagenome (GOLD analysis project Ga0265323, IMG submission 193580) | Rhizosphere microbial communities from Carex aquatilis grown in University of Washington, Seatle, WA, United States - 4-12-25 metaG | ecosystem: Host-associated > Plants > Roots > Rhizosphere...
GCGAATGGCGTTGCGCAGTTCATGCCGCTGCAATGCCGTGAGGGCGAGCGGCTGACGTTGGCCCTTCACGAACGCTGCCGCGGCCGCCGAGTTCGCGTCGCGCAGGTACAGCGACACCAGAAAGGATGCATCAGCGTACGTCATCGCGATCCGCTGATAGGATCTCGGCCAAGTTCAAAGCGGAGCGCTCCGGCTGAGCCGCCAGGCGACTTTCGAGATCGGACCACAGCCGCTTCCTGGCCGGGACGGTGGGCGGCGGGCCCAAGGTCGCGACGATCTTGCGCCGGGAGGTGATCGCCACGGTTTCACCATCCTTCACCGCCTTGAGCACCGTCGGAAACGCGAGGCGGATTTCTCGAACCGAGGCTGTCTTCATGGTGAAACTATTATGTTACACAGATGGCCGATGTCAAGAATCCGTCCCGTTTGTAACGACGTAAAGGACACGCTGGTTGAGCCCGACAGGCTCCTGGAGCGGCTTCCAGATTCAAGGAATCTTCTGAAGATATCCGTCGGCCTCAAGCACTCCGGCGGCGTTCTTTTGCTGGCGATGGATGTCTTTGCCCCGGTTCAGGGCCGTCCTGGCAAGATTGTACTGCTTGGTTTCGATATAGCAGGCGCCGACCCCCACATAAGCGTCAGCATAGTCCGGTTTGAGCTCGATGGCCCTTTTCAACAGTTCGAGGGCTTTGGGGTATTCTCCCGTGGAATAATAGACCCCGCTCATCCGGTCGAGGAGTTCGGCATTGTTCGGATCCTTGTTAACGTCCTCCCTGAAGCAGGCCAGCGCCTGCCGATATGCAATCGCAGCCTTTTTGTCGTTGCCAAGACTCGCCTGGGCCAGGCCAAGTGCGTAGTAGCTTTCAGCTCCTCCGCCAGACTTGGCCGCCTTCTCATAATAGGCGATGGCTTCCTGGACATTGCCCAGATTCTCGGAGCAAATCCCCATGTTGTGGATGGCCCTCTCGTAATTCGGGTCGATTGCGAGCACACGCTGATAGTAGGGGATGGCCTGGGCAGGTTTCTCGGCTTCCATGTAAATGACGCCAAGATTGAACAGCGCGACGACGTACTTGGGGTTTAGCTGGACGGCCTTCTCGTAATAGGGAATCGCCTGCTGGGTCTGACCAAGACTCGCGAGCGCATAGCCCATGTTATAATTCGCCTGGTCGTGGTTTGGATTGACGACGAGCGCCTTGGCCAGGACATCGCGGGCTTCGTCGAACTTCTCCAGGACGATGTCGATGGATCCAAGATTGTTCAGCGTGGGCTCGTCATTCGGGTTGATCGCAACCGCCTTCTGATAGTAACCGGCGGCTTCCTGGGGATGCCCCGTCTCTTTCGAAAGGACGCCGAGGTTGAAGTAGGCCAGACTGTAGTTGGGGTTGATTTCAATGGCCTTGCGCAACCACGTGGATGCTTCGTCATACTGCTTCAGATTTTGATAGGCGGTTCCCAGGGTGAAGCAGGCCCCGATGTTGTTCGGATTCTTGCGCAGCGCCCTTTTCAGGTAGGGAATGGCCTCCTGGTTTCGATGCAGTTCCACGAGGTCCTGTCCCATGTTTTGATTTGCGAATTCATGGTCGGGGTCGACCTTGAGCGCCTGTTTGAAATAGCGGAAGGCCTCGTCATATTGCTTGAGGGAGCTGTAGGAGCCGCCGAGGTTGGACAGGGACTTCACGTCCCGCGGATCCGCAGCGATGGCTTTGCGGTAGTACGGAATCGCCTCTTCGTGCTTGCCCTGCTTTGTGTAGATCAATCCGATATTGTAATAGGCGGGGGCGAAATCCGGATTTATGGAACTGGTCTTGGCGTAGGCGTCCAGCGCCTCGGAAAAACGCCCCAGGCCGTTGTAGGCGTTCCCGAGTTCGTTATATGCAAGGAAGTATGCTGGGTTGATCGCGATGGCTTTGAGGAAGGAATCGATGGCCGGCTGCACCTTGTTGAGATTATTGTACGATATCCCCAGGTTGAATGCCGATTTGAAATCCGCCGGATTCTGGGCAAGCGCTTTGATGTAACAACTGACAGCCTGTTCGTATTGTTGCCGGTGCAGGGCATCATCTCCCAAGGCGGATTGATCGCCTGCGGGACTGGTCTCGTCGCCCTGAGCCGGATGGAGCGCGTTTTGCTGCTTCGCCTCAATCTGCAGAATGAGCCCGCGAACCGTTTCGGCATCCGTGGCGTCCGGAGCGAGCACCAGATAGTGGTTCAGCGATTCTGTTGCCGCCTCGAATTGCCCGGCCGCATTCTGCGCAATCCCGATGCTGTAGTAGACCTCCGGCCATTCGGGGGAGAGTTCGCGCGCCTTCTCGAATTCGCGCAGGGCCAGCTCAACGCTCACCTCCGAGACCGCACCTTCCATGATGGCCTTGCCGTGAGCCAATCGTTGTCGCGCCTCCGGCGTCACATCGGCCAACAGCAAGCTGTGGGCAAAAAACAGGGCGCTGAATAGAATCAGGAATGATTTGTTCATTGGATTGCCGCTCTGGCAAAATTGTTAATCTCACTTCGCATCAAACACGCGCTTTGAAACCTTGTAGTCGACGCCAAGCTCCTTGGCTGCCCCCGGATAATAGGAGGATTCCAGGAAGTGATCGGCAAACGGGGCGTCAGTTACGTCCTTGGGCACGTTTGGGTTCCGGTAGTCCTCGCCCTTCATGAATCGGTACTCGACGCGTGCATCGCCGGCCGCGAGGTCGCCTGTAATCTTCCGCGCGAGGTGCATTGCAGCGTCCTGGCATCGGTCCATGGGCTTCAGTTGGTCAAGCAGGCTGGTTGCTCCGGGCACCGGGTCATTCGCATTGATCCACACCACCACGCGCTTGACCTTTCCGGAATCCAACAGCTGTTGCAGCTCATGCCCGTTGGCCATCGAGCGGTCCCCGCCCATGATGTTCAGCTCATTCACCGTGATGATGTCGTTCTTGATCAGCGCCTCGGCCACGGACGCGCCGTTGCTATGGGCGACCAGTCGGTCGAATTCCTTTCCTGCGAGATCGTTGATTGCCTTCTGCGCCTGCGGTGTGGAAAGCGACACCTCGCCCGCGGTGAGGTGGTCCCCAACAATTCTACCCCCCTCGTTGAGACCATAGCCGTCCGTGTTTTTTGGGGTTCCAAAGGAAACCACAAGCGCTCCACCCAGCCGATGCCCTGTCTGTCTGGCGACGGCGTTCATTTCGGAGAATTTCTTGCCGGTGAAGCAACTGGTGCCGTCTTCCTGCATATTCGTTGCGTCGGATGCATCGGTACGAAAACCCATGATCACTCCTTCATGCACCCGTTCACGATCCTGCAGGGGAGGCACGTAAGACCCCAGCTGTCGCTGCAGTTTCTGCGTACTTGCCTCCAGTTGGGCGCGTTCGTCCAGAAGGTGCTTCTGTATCGTTCCCAAGGTTTCCTCCGTGACCGCCGGAAGACTGGCAATCGGCGGGTGAAAATCCGCTGGGCTTTTGCCGAGGGAGAGCGCCCGAAGGACACGGACGGACTCCTCTCTCGTCTTGTAGATTTGATCCTGTGCGGCGGCCATCCTGGCCTTGGCCGCCAACAAGGCCTCCTCCTCGTCTTGGACCGATGAATAGATCTCGGCCAACATCTCCTGCTTTTTCTGGATGGACGCTGCATCCGTCTTGTTGGCCATGCTCCATTCCACCTCGGAAATCCGGCGTTTTGCGTCCTGATACGCCAGTGCCAGGCGTTGCTGAAGCACGGTTATGTCCTCCCTGCATTTCGCCACGGCGTCGTGGGACCTGGCATAGTCGATGTTCGCCTGTTGGAATGCCAGCAGCCCGCTGGCATCGATTTCAGGGAGGACCGTTTTTGCCGGAATGCCGCCCAGTGAAGATGGGACGCCGTTGGCAGATTTGATGGCTTCATCCAGCAGCAGCGACACGTCTTCGGTGGATGCCTTTTCGACCGTCCGGGCAAAATAGGCCGATCGCCTGAGGTTCTGCAGATCCACCACCGTTCCTCCCGGTCCGAATACCGATTCTTCCGCATGCGAAAAATTGGCAGCGGGATCCGGCACGCCCGGCCGGTTTCCCATCAAGTTGAGCGCAGCAACCTTGGCGTCGGAGAAGGCTGCGTCGTGCATCGCCTGTTCAGCCTGTTTCCGTTTTGCCTCATCCCGTCGCCACTGAGCCGCCCGGGCGGCTGCGGCTTTGGCTTCGGCCCTCGCCTCAGCGGCGGCCGCACGGGCTTCCGCCGCTTCCGCCGCGTTGGCATTGTTCGAGCCATCGGAGGATCCCGGCATGGGTTCCAAGGTGGGATTGCCAGGCATCGGAACATTGGGTGTCACGCCGGGCGCCGCGTTGTGCAGGTCGTCAAGCGCATTTCCGAATACGCAGGGGAGCGGAAGAAACAGGCCGCAGGCCGAGAGCAGGGTGAGGATTCTCGCAAGGTTTGGGCGCATCGTCATGGCACTGGGAGATCCATCGTAGTACCCTTTGGAGCTGCCTACGATCTCAATCCGATGGACGTCGACGTCTCGTATCGGAGAAAGGCCGGATTACTACCTCTCCAAATCCTTTCCTTTTCACGGTTTCCCAATGCAGCGAAGCGTTCGAATCCCGTAGGGGCGCAGGCTCGCTGCGTCCCTTTGAGGGCTTACCCACGAATCGACACGAACGAGGGAGGCCGTTCCCAACAAGCGGAAACCGTCCGAAAATGCAGCTGACGAAAATGTCAGGCGGTAGTGCTTTGCTTGATCCGCTCCGATTCCGAAAATCAGGCTGACCAAACACGCAGGAGACCCACTCAGACACCCAGGATGGGCAACATCCTACCAATTTGCAGATGATCGGTTCAATTGACGCAGTCCCTCCCAGCGGAAGCCAGCCGGCGTCCACCGTCCCGGATGCGTCCTCCCCTGTCAGTGTTTCCGACCGATTCCCGACGGAACCCTCAATGGATCGAAGGCCGGGAACTGTGATGTCACGGAACACGGGCGGCAACATTCACCAGCATCCTGCCCCGACAATTTCTCCGCGGGATACGGAGACCCGGAGCATTGCCAGCAGTAGCGACAACCCTTCCGCACTGGGGATGTATTTAGATGCAATCGGGCAACTGCACTTGCTCACTGCTGATGAGGAAAAACAGCTTGGCATCCTGGCTCAGCGTGGCGATGAGGAGGCCCGAGACCGCTTGATCAAAGCCAACCTGCGCCTCGTTGTCAAAATTGCCTTTGGCTACGGCTACACAGGCCTCCCGATCCTTGACCTGATAAGCGAAGGCAATCTCGGTCTCATTAATGCGGTCGAGCGTTATGACCCTTCGATGGGCAACAGGCTGAGCACCTACGCTGGGTGGTGGATCAGGCAATCGATTCATCTCGCTGTGACTCACCAGTGGAGAACCATCCGCATTCCTCGGAATATGGTCGGCACGATCGCCCGTGTGTGCGACTTTATCCGGCGATATCAGGAGGAGTTCGGGCGCGAACCCGAAAATGAGGCAATTGCCGACGAATTGCAGACCTCGGTCAAAAAAATCGCTCACTTCAAGACCATCGGTTTGCGTCCGACATCACTTAATGAGCCACTCAACGGGAATTCCGACGCCGGTGTACTCGGCGATATCGTATGCGACAACGACGCCCTTCTTCCTGATGAACTACATCGCGACAAGAGTCTTTCTGAGGACTTGAACGCAGCAATGCGATCCCTGGAACCGCGCGAGGCGCTCATCCTCGCCTTGCGTTTTGGCCTGAACGGGGAGCCCCCAATGCCGCTGAGGGAGCTTGGCCGGAGGTTCGGTGTAACCCGGGAGAGAATCCGCCAGCTTGAGAGGATTGCTCTGCGAAAGATCAGGCACCGGTTGCGGGACGGGGACAGGGAGCGAACTTGGGGGGAGTTTACGGAGACGCAGGACACGGTCAAACGCGCCAAGGCTGTTCGAGAACTCATCGCCAGGCATTCTGCGCGCAGCCCCAGCGCCTGACGTCCGGGGAAGGGCCATGCTCCGCTGGGTGGTTTGTCTTCCGCGCTCGAACCGCCCAGCAGGCCCCCGTGGGACGGTGCGTGGATCACAACGCCGCCTGCTCGCGCGAATTCTGCCTCTGGGGAGCCCGAACGGTCCTGCGCAACATTCCACGAGTCCATTCAATCCTTCGGGAGCATCAGGCCAAACCGGCTTCCGAGGGGTTGCGCCGGTTCGTATTCCAGCCTCCCGCCGAGCATGCGCATGTAGGCGTTTGTGAGCGCAAGACCAAGACCGAAGCCGCCCTGATCCCGAGCTCGTGCCGCGTCCGCCCGGAAGAAACGATCCGTGATCTGGCTCCTTTGTTCCGGCGCGATGCCCGGGCCCTGGTCGGTGACCGTCACCGCGACAAACCTCCCGGTCTCGGCGAGCGAAACGGTGATCACCGTATCCGCCGGACTGTATTTGACCGCGTTGTCGATCAGGTTCTGCAGCGCCTGCCGGAAGATGACGGGGTCCGTTTCCACACTGCATTCCCTCGCGTCGAAAACAATCCGTTGCCGCTTGTTCTCAGCCAGGACGCCCAATTCGTTCAGACATTCGGCAATGCACTCCTCGAGGCGCACCATCTGCCGCGGAGCGGTCTTCACCCCTCCTTCCGCCCGTGCGAGTTCGAGCAGGCGCTCGGTGAGAAACTGCAGGCGTGCAGCCTCCTCGAGCATGCTTCCGATGATCTCCCTGTACTCATCCGGAGTTCTTCCGCGCCGCAGCGCAACCTCACCTACACTGCGCAACGTCGTCAGTGGCGTTCGTATCTCGTGGGATGCATCCGCCACAAAACGATCAAGAGCCCTGAAAGACCCCTCCAAACGGTCGAGCGTAACGTTGAATACGCTTGCCAGCCGGCTGAGTTCATCGCCTGAGTTCTTCACCGAGAGGCGGCGGCCAAGATCATCGGCCGTGATCCGGTCCGCCTCCATAACCATCTCATCGAGCGGCTTGAGCCAGTGTTTGGTGACGACGTAGCCCCCATACACCAGGAGCGCGACCACTGCGGGAAGCGCAATGGTGATGATGAGCAACAACGCGCTGAGTGCCTCCGCCGCTGGCTCATGCACCCGCAAGACCCGGATCATCCACGCGGGCTCCTGTCCGGCAACAGGGTACGGCATCGACAAAACCCGAAGACGCAGATCGGGCGCCACCGAGAAGACCGAGATCGTCTCCCGGTTGCGGACGGGCGCGTACGGAAGCTGATCGAGCTCCTTTTCATTGAATGGCCAGAACCGGCACACAAGGTGTCCCTCCTCGTCCCACAATTCGAACCAGGGATCGCTCCATTTGCTGGCGACGTCCGGCGCCAGCGTCGTGCCGTCCCAAATGATCTTGCGGCCGGGAAGCACCTTCAAACGCTGACTTACCAGGGCCATATCCTGGCGCAGCTGGTGGTCCAGCGGACGGGCCATCGTCATAGCGACAAACACGTAGATCGCCATGCTGAAAGCAGCGAGCAGCAGCGTCCCTCCCAACGCATACCAAAGTGCCAGACGGAAATGCAGGCTGCGCCGCTGCCACCAACGCCTCATGACGGCTCCTTCCCGAGACAGTAGCCCACCCCGCGGATGGTGTGGATCAGCTGGTCGGCCCTGCCTCCGTCGACCTTGCGGCGCAGGCGCATGATCTGGACGTCGATGACATTGTCGAGCGACGTAAACCGATTGGTCTGGCGCCAGACATCCCGCTCAAGCATCTCGCGGGTAACAATCTGATTCTGGCGGCGCATCAGGTATTCCAGAATGTCGACCTCACGCGGCGTCAGCGGGATCTCTCCTCCCGATCGCACCGCCACCCGAGTGCGGGTGTCGAGCTCAAGGTCGCCGCAACAGGGCACCCTGCCCGAGCCGAGCAGCGGACGGCGGAGCAATACCCGGCAGCGCGCAACCAGTTCCGCAAACGCGAACGGCTTCGGGAGATAATCGTCGGCCCCCTTCTCAAGTCCAGTGACGCGGTCTTTCACCTCGCCACGAGCCGTCAGCATCAGCACGGGCATCTGCTGGCCCCGCTCGCGCGCATGGCGGAGCACATCAATTCCATTGCGCCCAGGCAGCATCCAGTCGAGCAGAAGAAGATCGAACGCCTGGGCTTCGATGAGTCGCACCGCTTCATCGCCCGTCCCAGCGGTAATCACAATCCACCCTTCCATCTGAAGACCCTCCGCGATGGATGCCCGCATCTTGGCCTGGTCCTCGACGACGAGAACCCGCGGGGAGGGAACCACGCTTGGCATGGAGGGCATTAATTGGGTGGAGCTATTCTGCGGATGCGGGGAGCTCGGCGGAACCGGGCATCGACGGGAACAAGCCAAATCGCTGATGCGTCCTCACGCAACAGTTGACTCCTCGGCAAGACAACCCGCATGACATTTTCGTCAGCTTCCTGCTGGCGTTGTGATCAGCCGCCCCATTTCGACAGGCCTCGCAACTTCTGCATCCGCGCGATCCGCGTCGGCAGAGAGGCGATCCGGTGGACGTCAGAAATCGGTGAGGAACTTGAGGAACGGATTCATCTTCTTTTCTTCAATCTCGTTCAGCCCATATTGGACCCGCCGTTTCCGCGCCTCGACTTGACTGAGGCCGTCGGGCGACGACATGCGCACAATCGGAGGTCGCCGTCATGCCCAGAACCTGCACGTCCGGCTGCTCTGGCACAACTCTGGATCGTCTTCTCGCTAACGGTTTGGCCCGGTCCCAAATGCCCCGGCCTGCTTGGTGAGCTGTTTCTCCAGGCTGCCGCAAACCAACTCGCAGAGCTTGATGATCGACGAGTCTGCAATCGAGTAGAACACCTCCAGGCCTTCCTTGCGACGTCCGAGGAAGCCGGCCGTAGTCAGCGTCTGCAGATGGCGCGAGATGTTGGCCTGGGTGCCCGCAGTGAGCTCGACCAGCGTGGAGACGTTCTTCTCGCCATCGAAAAGGGCGCGGAGCAGGCGCAGGCGCATGGGCTCGCCGAGCACGGCAAACCGGCGCGCCACGAGTTCGATCGCATCGTCGGAGATCATAGAGGATTTCATCAGGAGGCAGGACTTTGTGACGGCGCTTGACCTGTTTTCAATAACATGCATATATACGCATATCACCATATAAGAGTCAAGCCTATCCCATGAAAACCGAATCCTACATCCGCCTGTTCGCCGGATCCCTCGTGCTGCTTGGCGCCGCCCTGGCCCATTTCGTCAACTCCTGGTGGCTCCTGCTCGCCGCCTTTGTTGGTTTCAATCTGGTCCAGTCGGTATTCACCGGGTTCTGCCCGGCGGAGATCATCCTGCACAAGCTCGGCCTGCTGTTTGCCCTCAGCGCCCGAAATCCGTGACCCCATGAGATCCTTCTGCACTCCCTCCACTGCCGCGGCCAACCCATCGGACTGGCTGGCGGCCAATCATGTCGCAACCGCCATCCGCTTAGCTCTGAGCGTCGGGATCGTGGTCGCCTATTACCTGGCCGTGTCGGCCGACGTCCACGGCGCCGAGCCGTGGACACTGGATCGCGCGGTCGAGACCGCGCTCAAGAACAGTCCGGATGCCCGGATCGCCCGCCAGCGCAGCGAAGGCGCCGAGGCGATGATTGAACAGGCCCGCTCCGCCTGGCTCCCGCAGGTGTCGGTCTCAGGACGTTACACGGATACCAACAGCCCGATGATGGCATTCGGCTCGATCCTCAACCAGCGCGCATTCAATTTCGGGCTCGATTTCAACCATCCTGGCCGGATCGACGATCTCAATGCAACGGGCACGGTGGCCTACAATCTTTACAGTGGCGGACGGGCGTCAGCCGGTTTGTCTGCCGCCAAAAGCGGCGCGCTGGCCGCCGAGCAGGATCTCCGCGCCGCGCAAGAGCAGCTTGGACGCGACGTCGTGAAGGGGTATCTCAACATCCGCAAAGCTCGCGAAGCCGTTGGCGCCATTGAAGCTGGCGTGAGAGCTTACGAAGCGGCGGCAGCGGCCGCCCGCGCCCGTTTCGACTCCGGGCAGATGCTCAAGGCCGATCTGCTCAGCATCGAAGTGCAGCTTGCACAGACCCAGGAGAATCTCTCGGCCGCCCGCCACGGCGCCGCGCTCGCTGAACGCGCATTTCGTTTCGTCCTCGGACTTGATGCTTCCGCCGATGCGGTGGAACTCGCGGCCGACGATCCTGCGCTCGCGGGTCTCGCGATGCCCGATACCGGCGATTTCTCGCGACGGCCCGAATTGGCTGGATTGCGCGAACGCATCCGCGCGGCGGAGGCGATGGTCCGGGCGGCCCGCGGCGGGGGTTTGCCGACCGTCAATGCATTCGCCAGCTACCAATACGATCAGGGCTGGCAGCTCGACCACCATGGCGACAGCTGGATGGCCGGTGTATCCGTCGATCTCAACGTTTTTGACGGCGGCCAGACCTCGGGCAAGATCCGGCAGGCTGGCACCGAACTGGCACAGGTGAAGGAGATGCTGCGAAAGGCCTCGCTCGGCATTGGCCTGGAAGTCGAACAGGCCCGGCTCGCTCACGAAGATGCGGTCGAGCGGCTCACCGTGAGCGCCCGCGCCGTCGAACAGGCCGCCGAGAGCGCCGCGCTGACGCGCGCCCGCTTCGAGAAAGGTGCCGTCCTGATTGCCGATCTAATCGGTGTTGAAGGCCGCTTGATCGAGTCCCGCATGCGCCACGCGGTCGCCGCCGCTGATGAACGTGTCGCTCTCGCCGAGCTGCGCTGTGCGCTCGGGCTCCCCCTATTCACTTCAACCCCCTAGTCCGGATATTTCGCACACCGAAAATGGCGCAATGTTGCAACCTGCATTTGGAGACGCGCCGCCCTCGTCGCGTCTCCATGAAATGTCCCGGCTAGCTGTCACCCCAGCGTCGAATCGTCTGTCCAAGTACCTCCTCTCACGGCCATCCAATTCCTTCCAACATGAATCCAGCCCGCCTTTCTCTCCCGTTGCTCTCCCTGGCGCTCTTCGCAGGGTGCGCCAAGCATTCCGAATCGGTGACCGATGCCGCCGCCGGCCTGCCTCCCTCCCGTGTGCGCATGGCAGCGGTGCAAATCGAAGACGCCCCGATGTTCGTCGAGGTGACCGGCACCGTGCGTCCCGTAAAACATGCGGTGATCGCCGCCAAAGTGATGGGCGCGATTGAGGAGATGCCTTTCATCCTCGGTCAGCGCGTCAAGGCCGGCGACCTGCTGGTCAGAATCTCCGTGGGCGAAATCTCCGCCCGCGTGCTGCAGGCGAAATCCCAGCTCAACCAGGTGCAACGCGATCTGGAGCGCGAGCGCGACCTGCTCGCGAAGGGCGCCAGCACGTCGGATATGGTCAAGGGCCTTGAGGACCGCTTCGCCGTGACTCAAGCCATGGTTGCGGAGGCAGAAGTCATGCTGGGCTATGCCGCGGTTCGCGCGCCGTTTGACGGCGTGGTTGCCCGGAAAATGGCCGATGCCGGTGACCTCGCAGCGCCGGGCATGCCATTGCTCGAATTGGAGGGTCCCGGAGATTTCCAGATCGAGGCTGGAATCCCGGACTCGCTCGCCGCCGGGCTCTCGGCCGGCGCCCCGTTCGAGGTCGACGTGCCTGTTGCAGGCGCCCGTTTCATCGGCACGCTGGTCGAACTGTCGTCGTCGGCCGATCCGTCGACCCGCACGGTGACCGCGAAGATCTCAGTGCCGGCCGGGAGCACCGTGCGTTCAGGTCAATTCACGCGCATCCAGGTGCCCGGGGCTCCGGTCCGCGCCCTCTTCGTGCCGGCGGCCGCAGTCTCGACGCTCGGCGAGATGGAGCGCGTCTTTGTGGTCGGAAGCGATGGCGCCGTGCTCCGCCTGGTGAAAACCGGCGCCGTCCGCGGCGATCGCGTGGAGATCCTTTCTGGTCTCTCCAACGGCGAACGCGTCGTGCTCAATCCGCCGACCGGGTTGCGGGAAGGCCAGCGCTTGGAGGTCCAACCATGAGCGTCACACCTGGAAGTTCGTTTCCCGACCCGAAGAAATACGGCTTCGCCGGACGGATGGCGTCGCTTTTCATCGATTCGAAGCTCACGCCGATCATCGTCGCGGCGTCCCTGCTGCTGGGCCTGTTTGCGATTCTCGTGCTCCCGCGCGAAGAGGAGCCTCAGATCAAGGTGCCGATGATCGATGTCATGGTGGCCATGCCTGGCGCCAGCGCCCGCGAGGTTGAGAGTCGCGTCAGCCGCCCGATGGAGAAGCTCCTCTGGGAAATCCCCGGCGTCGAATACCTCTACTCCACAGCCATGCCCGGCGCCAATCTCACCATCGTGCGCTTCAAGGTTGGTGAGGATCTCGAGCAGAGCCTGGTGAAGCTCAATCAGAAACTTCAGACCAACTTCGACCGGATCCCTCTCGGGGTCAGCGATCCGCTCGTCAAGCCGCGCACGATCGACGACGTGCCGATCCTCGCGCTCACGTTCCACAGCGCCCGCTATGATCATTACACGCTGCGCCGCATCGCGGCACAGGTGGACGATGCCGTTAAGACGATTCCCCAGGTCGCCGAGACCACGCTGATTGGTGGCAACCGCCGGCAGATCCGCGTGCAACTCGATGCCCAGCGGCTGACTTCACGCAATCTCAGCGCGACCTATCTCGTGCCGATGCTCCAGCAGGCCAACGCCCAAGCGTACACCGGAGCCCAGAGCTTCGCGAATCAGGAGATGCTGCTGCAGACCGGCACATTCTTCCGTGACGCGGACGACGTCGGTGCCGTGGTGGTCGGCGTGGCCGAGGGACGCCCCATCTACTTGCGCGATGTCGCCGTGATCGTCGACGCGCCGGAGGAGTCGTCGAATTACGTGCTGTTCGGGCGCGGAAGTCATGTAGCTGGCCTCGCTGAGGCCGGTCCGGGGTCAGCGCCCCCGGCTACAACCGCCGAGGAACCCGCCGTCACCCTCAGTCTCGCGAAGCGCCCCGGGGCCAATGCGATCGACGTCGTGTCCGCCGTGCTCGCAAAGGTCGATTCGCTCAAGGGCACGCTCATCCCCGGCGACGTCCAGGTGTCCGTCACCCGCAACTACGGCGCGACTGCCAGCGAAAAATCGAACGAGCTGTTGCTCCACATGGGCCTCGCGGTGTTCGGAGTCGCGGTGCTGATCCTCCTTTTCCTTGGTTGGCGTGAGTCGCTGGTCGTGATGCTGGCCATCCCGGTGACTCTCGGCCTGACGCTTTTTGTCATCTACCTCTATGGCTACACGCTCAACCGCATCACGCTCTTTGCGTTGATCTTCTCCATCGGAATCCTGGTGGACGACGCCATCGTGGTGGTGGAAAACATCGTGCGCCACATGGGCCTCCCGAGTTGCCGGCGAAAGCGGCTCCTCCAGATTGCGGTCGAGGCGGTCGATGAAGTGGGCAATCCGACCATTCTCGCCACATGGGCGGTGATCGCCGCCGTGCTGCCGATGGCCTTTGTCAGCGGTATGATGGGTCCCTACATGCGGCCCATCCCGATCGGATCGAGCGCGGCCATGCTCTTTTCCCTCATGGTCGCGTTCGTCGTAACTCCGTGGGCGGCGCTCAAGGTGCTGCGCGGTCATGCCCGCCACGCCCAACTCGCCGCGGAATTCGTCGATGCGCCGCTGACCGACGAGGAAGAGGCGGCCAGTGAGGGCATGGCCGACACATTTTTCACCCGTCTCTACAGTCGCATCATGCGTCCGCTGCTGACGCATCGCAGCTGGCGGTGGGCGTTTCTGGCGGTGGTTGCCGGACTGACTGTGGGCTCGATGGGGCTCGTCGGGATCGGCGCCGTGAAGGTCAAGATGCTGCCCTTCGACAACAAGTCGGAGTTTCAGGTCATCCTCAACATGCCGCGAGGCTCCACCCTGGAGCAGACAACCGCCGTCATTCGCGAAATGGCTGCGGCGGTGCGCACCGAACCCGAGGTGCGCGATTATGAGGTCTATGCAGGCACGGCCTCGCCCTTCAATTTCAACGGTCTGGTCCGCCACTATTTCATGCGCCGGGGTTCAGATGTAGCGGATCTCCAGGTGAACCTGCTGCCAAAGGACGAACGGAAAGCACAGAGTCACGACATCGCGCGACGCGTGCGCCCACGCCTGGCCGCGATCGCCGCGAAATATGACGCTGCCGTCGCCGTTGCCGAGGTGCCGCCGGGGCCGCCTGTGCTGCAGACGCTTGTCGCCGAAGTTTACGGACCCAACGAAGAGGCACGGCTCAAGCTTGCGGCGAAAGTGCGCGAGATCTACCAGTCAACGCCAGGAGTCGTGGACATCGACTGGTACGTCGAGCGCGAGCAGCCGAAGACGGTTTTTCACGTGGACAAGGCCAAGGCTGCGCTGAACGGCATCACCGAGGCCGCGATCGCGCGGACCGTCCAGATGGCGGTGCAGGGGTATCCGGTGACGCTGCTGCACGCACCGCAGGAACGCGAAGACGTCGATGTCGTGCTTGAGCTTCCGCGCGCCCTGCGCGCCCGGCCCGACGATTTGCTGGCGCTGTCGGTCCGCTCAGAGATGAATCCCCAGGCGCCGCTCGTTCCGCTGCGCGAACTCGTGACCGTCGAGCGGACCGTCGGCGAGCGCAATATCTACCACAAGAACCTGCAGAATGTCATCTACGTCACCGGCGACGTTGCCGGCGTGATTGAGAGTCCGGTCTATGCCATCCTCAAGATGAACCAGGCCCTCGCGCGGCTTGACGGCCGCGACTTTGGCGGCACGCAGCCCACCGTGAAAATCTACAATGCCAGCATGCCCTCCGACACCACGGAGCCCTCGATGAAGTGGGACGGCGAGTGGCAGGTGACAATCGAGGTCTTCCGCGATCTCGGCCTGGCTTTTGGCGCGGTGCTGATCCTGATCTACATGCTCATGGTCGGTTGGTTCAAGAACTACTCCACGCCGCTTGTCGTGATGACCGTGATCCCGTTCTCCCTGGTCGGCGTGTTGCCGGCGCACTGGGCGCTCGGCGCGTTTTTCACCGCGACGTCGATGATCGGCTTCATGGCCGGCGCCGGAATTGTTGTACGCAATTCGATCATCCTCGTTGATTTCATCGAGCTGCGCCTGAGCCATGGACTCTCACTGCGCGACGCGTGCGTCGAGTCGGGCGCGGTTCGGTTCCGACCAATGATGCTTACGGCGTTTGCGGTCATCGTCGGCGGCCTCGTCATCCTCGCCGATCCGATCTTCCAGGGGCTCGCCATCTCGCTTCTCTTCGGTGCGATTGCCTCGCTGCTCATCAGCCCGCTCGCAGTGCCGCTCATCTACTATATGACGCACGCACGCCAATCGGAGAAATCGACGACGCCAGGCGCGGCCGGCAAGGACGACAGATGTTCTGTGCCGGATTCGCCAAGGACTGCGCGCTCGACTCTGCCTGCTCCCGTCGCGCCGCTCTCGCCGCGCGATGCCAAGGGTCCGTCGGGAGCGTGATGCGTCTTCCCCCGCCATCCCCGCCATTTTGTCACGTAATACGTTACATTTTGTCCAATGAACCTCTTGAATTCATTGCTCCCCCTGTTCTCACCCTCCGGCGCCGGCGTGCGCCGCGTCCAGCCGGCCGAGGCCGCGCAGCTCGTGCGCGACAAGAAAGCCGTGCTCGTCGACGTGCGCGAGCCGGCCGAATGGTCCGGCGGCGTGGCCGAGAGCGCAGCGCTGCTGCCGCTAAGCGACCTCACGGGCGCGCGAGTCCGGTGGAAGCCGTTCCTCGCCCAGGTCGGCGCGCGCGAGATCATCCTCTATTGCCGCTCCGGTGCGCGGTCCGGAAAGGCCGCGAGCGTCCTGTCGGCCGAGGGTTTCAAGACCGCCAACGCCGGTGGCTTTGACGATTGGCGGTCCGCAGGTCTGCCCGTAGGCAAGCCCCAGCAGTGAACATTTAATGAACCGCGCAATCGGATCCGAGAAAACCGTTGCTTCGGCAGAAGACGGCGAGAACTGGCAGCAGCACGCACATTCGACCCCCGCACGCTGTGCGGCGTGTCGGCGTCTTCCGCGCATCCGCTAGCCCGCTGGCTTCTGCCGATCGGGGCTCTGCTCGCATTGCTGCCGTGGACGCCTCCCTGGGCGGCGTTGCTGGCCGGAACGGCGCTGGCCCTGACATTGGGCAACCCCTGTGCGCGTGCGACAACCAGGGCATCCAAATGGCTCCTACAGCTCGCGGTCATCGGTCTCGGTGCCGGGGTGAATCTCGCCATTGTTGCACGCGTCGGCGTTCAGGGGCTTGGTTATACCGTCATCGGATTGTTGGCGACGTTTGCCGTCGGCACGCTTTTGGCGCGGTGGTTGCGGTTGACGCCGCGGATGGGAGCGTTGATCTGCGCGGGCACGGGTATTTGCGGCGGCAGCGCCATTGCCGCCGTTGCGCCGGCGATCGAGGCGGAGCCAGCCGAGACCTCGGCATCGCTGGCCACGATCTTTTTGCTCAACGGCGTGGCACTGCTGATATTCCCGCCGCTGGGGTCGTTGGCCGGCCTCAATCCGCATGCATTCGGATTATGGTGCGCGCTGGCGATCCACGATACCAGTTCAGTAACGGGCGCCGCCATGACTCATGGTCCAGAGGCTCTTGCAACCGCCACGACGGTGAAACTTGCCCGTGCGCTGTGGATCGTGCCCGTGGCGCTGGCGCTCGGGTGGTGGTTCGCCCGCACCCGCGCTGTATCTGCCGGAGCGAGGAAACGCCGCGTGAAGGTCCCCTGGTTCATCGCGGGGTTCGTGGCGCTGTCCGCGCTGTTTACGTTTCTCCCCGTGGCGGCGCCAGCGGCACCGTGGATTGTCCGTGGCGCCCGCATCGCGCTGACGCTTACGCTGTTCTTTATCGGTGGGGGGCTCGACCGGGCGGCGGTGCGCACGGTCGGCGCGCGGCCATTTGTTCACGGACTTCTGCTGTGGCTGGTCGTTGGCAGCAGCACGCTCGCGGCGATTATGGCCGGCTGGATCAGGTGAACACACATCCGATGGCATTACGAGGAGGTGAAGCTCCAGGCTTTCGGATCCGCCGGGAAGCCCAGCATTTGCATGGGCGCGATCCTCCGAACTCTGCGCTCTGGTCAACCCTCCCGATTCATCCTTGCGCGGTTATGTCGAGAATTCACACATGACCCCCTGAGATCCGCCCTCAAATCAGCCGAGACCGAGCGCCCCACGGACCTTCCGGGCAATTTCCTTCCGTCGCTCAAAACTCACGCTTCCGACCGTTCTCATCACTTTGCTTTTCATGACGACGTAGACCATCGAACAGTCAACAAGGGAGGGGAATTCCAGCCCGTCCGCACCATTCAGCAATACCTGATGGGGCCGGTTATCATATGCCGGGGGCCGCTTGGTGCAGGTGACAACGTTGACCCGGGGCTGTTTCCCGTCCCGCAGCACATCCAGGCAGGCAAGGACAATAGCGGGATGTCCGGTCTCGTCGCGTTCATCGGTGCGGACAAACACGATCTCCCAGGGGTTAAGGATCATAACGTCTCTCCAAAACTGTTGTGCAACTTCAATTCCGTTGGTGTCAGCCGAACAGTCCCCAACGGCCACGGCTGAACCTCTTCAGGCAGCTCATAGGGCGCAATTTGCACGAAGCCGGTCGGTGTCTTCACCACAACGGCCTTGCGGCTGCGAATTACGCCACGGGCCAGGCGGCTGAATCCGCTCTTTGCTTTGGAGACGGTGAGCATTTGCATGCCTTGGTCTTATTCGAGACCATTTTCTGGTCAAGCTCCCAGCTCGGGCGCGCGAAGGCCCGTTGCGTCCGCCCACTGTCGCGGTACTGCGCGATCAGCTCCACCCGTTCCGTCGGCGTCGCGATCCGCCGCCCACGCCCGTCTCAACCAGCTCTGTCGTAATGCTCGCCTTTGCGACACATCACCCTGTCGCATGACCCACGAATAGGAGGTCGCCTGCCGGACGCTTACCTTCGTCGCACAAAACGCGACTGCGAAGACCGGTTGAGCCGCGCGGGAGTGCGGCGCTCGAGCGCGCGGGCTAGGCGAAGTGAGCCAAAAGCGAACGCCGCGAGCCGGAGAACGCAGCGCCAAAAATGGACGCGGAGCCCGGGAGAGCACTATGCGGCATCAAGTTACTTGGGCGTGGACGGCGACCGTCACTTCGTTCCGGCTGGGCGCGCGCTGCTGGCGTTGGTTGGAGGTGTCGCCGAGGTAAAAGGTACGACCTGACCCCCTCGGATTGGCCTGACGCTGGTCGTTTGGGTGGCTGAAGGCAATGCGTGGCGGGCAAACTTCGCCTGGAGTTTCCTGGCGCGGTTTATCATGTGGTCAACCGCGGCAACTACCGCCGCGACGTGCTCGCTGCGGAGATGACGAAGGCGGCGTTCGAGCGGTGTCTGTTTCAAGCCTGCGAACGGTCCGACCCCGGGCCGGCCTCAGCGCGGCCGGCTACAACGCAAGCGGTGTTTCTTGGGATAGAGCATGGAGGGCGAAGCCCGACAGGCCAGTCGAACCCATTCGGCATACCGGTGAAACCCCTCCCGAGAGCCCTTGACTGGGCAAAGTTTGACTAAAAAAGTCAAAGTCTGCGTTACATCGCGTCGGGCTGGGGCGAAGCCCCGCTAAACGTAAAGTGGTGGACCCGATCAGGATCGAACTGACGACCTCCGCAATGCCATTGCGGCGCTCTTCCAACTGAGCTACGAGCCCATGAATCTGCCGAAGGGTTGTACGATCAAAGTATTGACTCTGAAGGCAAGGATTTTTTCGGCGCGCGGATGACTGATCGCTCTTCTGGCAATTGTCGGCGCGTCCGCGGGGAATTCGCCCCAACTTTCGGCAAGTATCTGGAACCACCGACAACCACAAGGTGCGGTGATGGTAGGTCTGAGAGCATCTCAGTCATGCTCCGTCGATGTAACGTATTACGTGACAAAGCCGCAGGGACGCCGGACGCGCCTGCGTGACATCGATCCTATAGCGGAGCCGCGTTCCGGCCCCGTCCGCAGCAGGGTTACACCTGATAGCGCCTGTGTGACTGTCCGGAGTATAGTGGCACGATGAAAATGCCATGGGCAAACGCGCCAACTTTGAGAGCCGGGCGAACGCGGAGATGATTCCGGAGGATCTCATGACCTGTCGCAATGCATGCGGCTTTCTGGCGGTGGGCTTGAGCATGCTCTGCCTGCCGAGATTGGCCCCGGAGCTGGTGGTGGCCCAGACTGCATTTGTCACGAACTCGCGGGCACTCTGGCTGCTCGTCATGGGCATTCTCAACGCCGGCCTTGGCGTCGAAGAGCTTGCCTGGCATGCCGCAAAGCGGGCCCGATTCAGTGTCCCTGCTTGGGTCTCGGCGCCACTCCCTGCTCCAGTACCGCTGCAGCCGCCCCTGCCGGCCTCGGTCCGCATCGTCGCCTCCTGAGACGTATCCATGCAAATTGTAGGAAGCGAGCTTCCACCTTCGCTGAAGCTACGGTGGACAGGTGCTCGCGACGTGTCCTCCGTCCTGTCCGCCGTAGCCTTGGCGAAGGTGGAAGGCCCGGCGAAGGAGGATTCCGAGGCATGAATCACACGCAAGCGGGCTTCCTACACCGATCACCGGACGGCATCTTGTATACGATGGAACACCGTGATTTTTGCATTGAGACGGCAAAGACAGGAAAGCATCGGACTCTGGGAAAATTGACACTCCGACTGGGATCGGGTGTATCCTCACGGCATGCCTCAAGCCATTGCTATTTCTGGCAGCCCGCGACACGGCGGAAACACCGACATTCTGCTGCAGCGTTGCCTCGACCGCCTGGCCGGCCAGGGCATCGGCGGCAAACTGGTCAGTCTCGCCGGATTGAACCTGCGCGGCTGCACTGCGTGCGGAGCGTGCGGCGAATCGCGGGATGCGACCTGTCCCGGGATCACGGGCGACGACTTCGAGCCGATTTTCGCGGCGATGCTGCGCGCGGACATCGTGATCGTTGGTTCGCCCGTGCATTTCGGTTCCGCGACGCCTGAGTTGATGGCGCTTCTCGACCGCGCCGGCTATGTCTCGCGCGCCAACGGCAATCTCTTCTCCCGCAAGATCGGCGGCCCGATCGCCGTCGCGCGCCGGGCCGGGCACAACTTCACCTTCGCGCAGCTGTTGTTCTGGTACATGATCAACGACATGGTCGTCCCAGGATCGAGTTACTGGAACGTTGCGCTCGCCCGCGAGGCCGGCGCCGTGAGCGCGGACACCGAGGCATTGGCGACCATCGACCGATTTGCCGACAATCTCGCCTGGCTTGCGGGCAGGCTGGCCTGAGTTCATTGCCGGTGAGTTCTACCAGCCACTACGATGTCGCGATCATCGGCGCCGGGATGTCCGGCATGGCCGCCGGCATCCGCCTGGCCCATTTCGGACGGCGGGTCTGCATCTTCGAGCGGCACAATGCGCCGGGCGGGCTCAACAGCTTCTACAGCATCGACGGCCGCAAGTTCGATGTCGGGTTGCATGCGATGACGAATTTCGTGCCGCCGGGCGTGCGTGGCACGCCGCTCGGCAAACTCCTGCGCCAGCTCCGGATCGAGCGCGAGGAATTCGCGCTCTGCCCGCAAAAGCAATCGCGCATTTGCTTCGGCCCGCGCGGCGCCGATGCGCTGCGGTTTACGAACGATTTTGCCGTATTGGAAGCGGATGTTGCGGCGAGGTTTCCCTGTCAGATCGACGGCTTCCGCCGGCTGGCGGCGTGGGTGCGGAGCGTCAATGCCAGCGGATCGGACGTTCCCGATGTGGGCGCCCGGGAAATCGTGCGCCAGTATTTGTCGGATCCGTTGCTGGAGGACATGCTGTTTTGCCCCCTGATGTACTATGGAAGCGCCCGTGAGCGGGACATGGACGGCTCCCAGTTCGCGATCATGTTCACGGCGCTGTTTCTCGAGGGCTTCGCCCGACCGGTCGAAGGCGTGCGGCAGATCATCCGTGTTCTGCTTGAGAAGTACCGGGCCGCAGGGGGAGAGCGCCGGATGAAATGCGGCGTGGCGCGGATTTTTGAGCGCGGGGATCGCGTTGCAGCGCTGACTCTCGACGATGGCACCGAGATCAGCGCCGATCACGTTCTTTCATCGATCGGTGCGGCGGAGACGATTGCGCTGTGCGGCGGCACTCCCGCGCCAGGCGTGACCGTGCGGACTGCCGACCCGGCGGGTTCGAGCGGTGCGGACGGCAAACGGTTGTCATTCATCGAGAGCATCCGGGTGTTGAGACATCAGCCGCGCGAATTGGGGTGGGGGAGCGACACGATCGTTTTCTTCAACGACTCCGGGCGTTTCGAATACGCCCGGCCCGCACAGCAGGTGGATGTCCGCAGCGGCGTGATCTGCCTGCCCAACAATTTCGAGTACGGCGCGGACGAGCTTCCCGAAGGCCTTCTGCGGATCACATGTCTTGCGGACTACGATCAATGGGTGGGGTTGCCGGAGGAGCAATACCGGGCGGACAAGGCCCGTTGGTTCGAGGCGTCAGCCTGCAGCGCGCGCCGGTTCCTGCCGGAGATCGCCGACGAACGCTTCGCGGCGGAAACCGTTGCCACCGATCTGTTCACGCCGCGCACGATCACGCGTTTCACCGGCCATCTCTTCGGTTCGGTCTACGGCGCACCGGGGAAGATTCATGACGGCCGCACGCACCTGAAAAACCTGTACCTGTGCGGCACGGACCAGGGATTGCTGGGAATTGTCGGAGCAATGCTCAGCGGCATCTCGATGGCGAATCTGCACGTCTTGCAGCCGGGCTTCCGGAATTAGCCCGGATATTTCCCAGCGCGGCAGAGCCGCAACCAAAGGGAGGGGCGCGATCTTGCCTGCCGTGCCGTAGGCTTGGCGAAGGCTGGTCGCGCCCTTGGAAGAGGGCGCAGTCCCTCGGCAGGCTCGGGGCCCAAAGCTTGCCTGCGGTGTCGCAGACCCTGAGCCTGCTTGCGGTGAGCCTGTCGAACCCGTCGAACGGGCAAGTCTGCGCCCACCTTCCACAACTTCCCGGTTGCCGACGCAGGGCCGCCTGTGCTTAGTGGGCGCCTCATGCCTCAAGATTGGCTCAAGGGAGTCGACGACCGCTATGACGTCGTCGTGATTGGCAGCGGGCTCGCCGGGCTGACCGGCGCCAACTGCCTGGCGAAATGCGGCCGCAAGGTTTTGCTGCTCGAGCACCATTACCAGTTTGGCGGCCTCGCCACGTGGTTCACGCGCAAGGGCGGGCACATCTTCGACATCTCGTTGCACGGCTTTCCGATCGGAATGATCAAGTCGGTGCGCAAATACTGGTCTCAGGAGATCGCGGACTCCATCGTCCAGCTCAAGGGCATCCGCTTCGTCAATCCGCAATTCAACCTGACGACGACCTTCGACCGGGTCGATTTTACCCGGCTGCTGATCGAGCGCTTCCAGGTTTCTGCGGAAACGGTCGAACGGTTCTTCTCCGACCTGAGGGCGATGAATTTCTACGACAACAATCCGGAGACAACCGGGGAGATGCTGAACCGGTATTTCCCGGGCCGAGACGACGTGCAGCGCTTCCTGATGGAGCCGATCACGTATGCAAACGGCTCAACGCTCGCCGATCCCGCGATCACCTATGGCATCGTGTTCTCGAACTTCATGAGCAAGGGCGTGTACACGTTCCGCGGCGGCACCGACCTGTTGATTCGCAAGATGTCGGAGGAGCTTGTGCGCAACGGGGTCGAGTTGCGCAAGCATGTGCTGGTCGAACGCGTCCTCGTCGAGGAAGCCGACGGCCCCCGGCGCGTCTGCGGCGTTGTTGCGAATGGGAGGACGATCCGCTGCCAGGCCGTGCTGTCGAACGCCAATCTCAAGGGGACGATTCTCAATCTCGTCGGGAAAGAGCACTTCCAGCCGGAGTTCGTCGCGCAGGCCACGGCCGTGCGGATCAACACGAGCTCCTGCCAGGTCTATCTGGGAATCCGCAAGGGAGAGTCGATCCCGCCGATCGGCGACCTGATCTTCGTTTCGGACTCACCGCATTTCACCAGCGACGAACTGGTCGATTTCCATACCACCAGCCGCACCTTCTCGGTCTATTATCCGGAGACGCGCCCGGGATCGGGGCGCTATACGGTGGTCTGTTCGCTCAATGCCCGGTACGAGGACTGGAACGCGCTTTCGGCCGGGGAGTATGCCCGTGAGAAGCAACGCCTCATCGACGAATCGATCGCGGTTCTCGAGCGATTCGTCCCCGGTGTCCGCGACAAGATCGATTGGGCGGAAACAGCGACGCCGCGCACGATCGAGCGCTACACGCGACATTGGATGGGGACTTCGTTCGGCACGAAGTTCGAGGGGCTGAAGGTGTCGACGGAATTGCCGGCGCAGCTTCCGGGCCTCTATCACGCGGGCTCGGTCGGCATCATCATGTCAGGGTGGTTGGGTACCATCAATTATGGCGTGATTGCTGCGAACAACATCGATAAGTACCTGTTCAACCAGAAACGCGCTACGCCTGTCGCCGCTGCGGCGCCCCGCGAAAACCAGACCTGAGCCAATCTTCCTGTTTCATGGAGTCCATCGAGCAACTCATTCCCCACCGCCCGCCCTTCCTGTTTGTCGACGAGATCATCGCGGAGGGCGTGGACGCGATGACAACGCGCCGCCGTGTGCGGCCCGACGAAGACTTCTTCAAGGGGCACTATCCGGGCAACCCGATCATGCCCGGCGTCCTCATCTGCGAAACCGTCTTCCAGTCCGGCTGCGCGCTCGTCTCAAAACAGATGGCGGCGAGAAATGAGGACCTGGGTCGCTATACGCCGGTCCTGACCCGGATTAGCGAGGTCAAGTTCAAGAGCATCGTAAAGCCCGGCGACGAGCTCATCATCGACGTGAAACTGAAGGATCGCATGGGGCGCTTCATGTTCATGAGCGGATCCGTGCAGACGGCGGATCACCGCAAGGTGCTCACGGTGAATTTCGGCGTCGCCCTCGTCGGGCCACATGACGAGGCCGGCGCGCAACCGGCCAAACCCGCGCCATGAGCTTTCTCGCATTGTCAGGGAAGACATTCCTCGTTTTCGGCGTCGCGAACCGGAAGAGCGTTGCGTGGGCGGTCGGGCGCACGCTCGAGGCCGAGGGCGCGCAGGTCGTGTACAGCGTCCGTTCGGAGGAGCAGAAGCTGGCGTTGGCCGGTCTCATGCCGGGCCGGATCGTGTACGCGTGTGACGTGGAACAGGAGGGCGCCGTCGACGCGCTCGCAGCGATCGTTGGCAAGGCGCACGGTCCGCTTGCCGGAATGGTGCATTCCATCGCGTTTGCGAACTATGCGGAGGGATTCAAGCCGTTCCATGAGACAAGACGGGCCGACTTTCTCCAGGCGATGACGATCTCCTGTTTCTCGCTTGTTGAGATGGCGCGCGCCTTCAAGCCGTGGCTGGCGCGCGACGCGTCAGTCGTCACCGTCGGGATCTCATCCCTGCAGGTGACCCCCGACAACTACGGTTACATGGGGCCGATCAAGGCGGCGCTTGAATCGACGGCCCGGTTCCTCGCGAAGTCGTTCAGCAGCGACAGCGAGGTCCGCTTCAATATCATCGGATCCGGTCCGCTGAAGACGAGCGCTTCGGCAGGCATTCCAGGATATCTCGAGAGCTACCTTTACGCCGAAAAACTGACCTACCGCAAACGCGCGCTCAGCACCCAGGAAGTCGCCAATGCAGCGGTGTTTCTGCTCAGCGGCTGCAGCAGCGGGTTCAACGGCGCCACGCTCGTGATCGACGCAGGCATGGGGGCGAACTATTTCGACAAGGACGTCATCGGGCTGGCGATGAGACCCAAGTTTCCGCCGATGGCGGAAACTTGATCTAGTTTTTGCGGAGCAAAAACTATGCGTTTCCAGAACGTCTGTATCGAATCAATCGCGGTGGCCTTGCCCGAGGAGGCATGGAGTTCGGCCGCGATTGAGGAGCGGCTCCGGCCGCTCTACGAACGACTGAAGCTGCCGTTCGGGCGATTGGAATTGATGAGCGGCATCCGCGAGCGGCGTTTCTGGCCCGTTGGGACGCGTCCGTCGGACGCCAGTGCCGCGGCCGGCCGCGCGGTCCTGGCGCGCTCGGCCATCGACCCGTCGCAGATCGAGACGTTCATGCACGCGGCAGTCTGCCGCGACATGCTGGAGCCGGCGACGGCTGCGTTCGCCCACCGGAAGATCGGTCTGCCGGCGACGGCTCAGATCTTCGACGTGTCGAACGCATGCCTCGGGTTTCTAAACAGCCTGACCATTCTGGCGGCGATGATCGATTCCGGGCAGATTCGCTGCGGCATGGTTGTGGCGGGTGAGAACGGGCGCCCGCTCGTCGAGCGCACGCTGCAGCATCTGTTGACCGCGCCACTTGACCGGAACCAGATCAAACCGTTCTTCGCAAATCTTACGATCGGCTCGGGTGCGGCGGCTGCAATCGTCTGCCACCGTTCGCTGGTCCGCGACCGGCCCCACCGGCTTCTCGGCGGAGCCTGCCTCACTGCCACGGAATACAGCGGGCTCTGCCAGGGGGACGCTGCAGGCGGGGATGGCCTGGAGATGCAGACCGATTCCGAGCAATTGCTTGTGGCCGGCGTCGAGGTGGCGAAGCGCACCTGGGCGGCGTTTTGCGAGGCAACGGGCTGGGTGGATGCCTCGGTCGACCGCTTTGTGTGCCACCAGGTCGGCGCCGCGCACCGGCGGCGATTGTACGAAACACTCGGGATCGAACTCGCCCGCGATTTCTCCACGTTCGAGACATTGGGAAACATGGGTTCGGTCTCGCTGCCGGCGACCCTGGCCCGGGCCGTCGAGAGCGGCGCGATCGTCGACGGCAATCGGGTTGGACTCCTCGGCATCGGAAGCGGCATCAACTGCATGATGCTGGCGCTCCAATGGTGACCCAGGCAGAGCTTCCCGCCTGGCTGGGGCGGATTTATCCGTTTGCGCCGAAGTCGCTCGATTGCGGATCGGCGCGCATGTCGTATGTCGACGAGGGGCCGCGTGTCGACGAGGCAGTTGTCCTGGTCCACGGCAACCCGACCTGGTCATTCCACTATCGGGAGCTGATCGGCAGTCTGGTGGCGGCGGGCATGCGTTGTGTGGCGCCGGACCACGTGGGCATGGGGCTCTCGGACAAGCCGCAGGACTATCCGTACCGCCTCGAAACGCACATCGCGAACCTCACGAAGCTCATCGGTTCGCTCGGGCTCAGACGGGTGCATCTGGTGGTTCATGACTGGGGGGGCGCCATCGGATTCGGATGGGCGGTGAGGCACCCGGATCTGGTCGGGCGAATCGTGATCCTGAACACCGCGGCATTTCCCGCGCCTCGAATGCCGTTTCGGATCGGTTTGTGCCGCGTGCCCCTGATCGGCGAGGTGCTCGTTCGCGGGCTCAATGGATTTGCGTGGCCGGCGACGTGGATGGCTGTGAAGCGGCCCCTGTCCCCCGAGGTGAAACAAGGGTACCTGTTTCCGTACGACTCGTGGAAAAACCGGATCGCGGTGGCGCGCTTCGTCGGCGACATCCCGATGAATTCGCGGCATCCGACGATGAAGGTCCTGGAACACGTGGCCGCCGGACTTGCGCAGTTCCGGAGCCACCCGATCCGAATCGTCTGGGGCGGCGCGGACTTTTGCTTCAACGATTGGTTCTTCAAACGCTGGCAGGCGGTCTTCCCGGAGGCCCGGACACAATATCTCGCCGGCGCCGGACATTACGTGATCGAGGACGCCGGCCCGGAGGTGGTGCCCGGGACTGTCGAATTTCTGCGGGCTACAGACGCTTGATCCGCTCCGCGAGGGGAGGGTGCGTCGAAAAGACCTGCTTCAATCGTCCGGGATTGTTCTGCTGCAGGCGCTGGAGCACGAGGCGCAGGCTGTCATGAGAATAACCGGCGGTGACCGCAAGGTCGCGGCCGACATGATCGGCCTCGTACTCGTCCTTGGGGTCGAAGCCGACCTTCAGCAGGCCATCGACGATCTTTCCGATGCCAAGGTCGAACTGCTGGAGCTGTGCCTCGACATTTGCCAGGTTGCTGTTCTGGCGGGCCGCAATGCCGCTCACGCCTGCGAGAAAATCACCCCGGGCAACGACCTTGAGTGCATGGCGTTTGGTGATGTGCGCAATTTCATGGCCCAGGATCCCCGCGAGTTGGTCGTCATCCGCGGCGAGCGCATAGAGCCCCCGGGTGATGAAGACATAGCCGCCCGGTGCGGAAAATGCATTGACCGTGTCGCTGTTGAGCACGCCGAAGCGCCAGTCGAGATCCGGGCGGTCCGAATAGTCGGCGACCGTCCTGCCGATGAGATTGACGCGGCGCATCATCGCCTCATCGCGCACGAGGCCGCCGTAGGTGCTCACAATCTCAACCGCGACCGAACCGCCAATGGTGCGTTCTTCGTCGGGGCCGATGCCTGCGAACGCCTTGGCCACCTTGGCAGCGTCGTCATAGTTGTCCTTCACGACATCGACGACCTTGTTGAGCTTGCCGAAATCGAATCCGCCAAACTGGGCATGGAGCCCCGAGGCCGCTGCGAACGCGCCAATGGCAAGGAGAAGGGAGCGGGCTCTCATTGGAATTCTCCTTTCTTCTGCGTCTGCTTGTAGGTCTGAACGTCCTCGTCGGTGACCTCGGCGGTGTTTTCCACGAGCCAGTTGACATCGTCGCGCGCCTTGTCGAGACCGCGCCTCTCGGCGTAGTCAACGGCGGCCGGGGCGAGTGGGCGGACGGCCGCGGAGGCAGAGGTCTCGCTTGCGGTCAACGGCACGGCTTCCAGCCCGCGGTTCTCCGCCGGTTTCTGTTCGGCGAGATTGCCGGCAAAGACCCAGCCGGCGTTGTCCCCATCGCTCACGTGCACCCATGGGCCGCGAACCTCGTCGATCGCGAGTTTGCGGGCGAAAGCGACACGCGTGATCGTCTCGGCGAGCGGTGCCGGTTCGGCGAGCAGCGCGGTGGAGATTCGTTTGGTGTAGGCCGTGCCGCCAGGTGCGAAGGCGGCATAGGCCGTGGCGGCCGCAAGCGCCGCGATTGGGAGGAGCAGGCGTGGCTTCATTTTGAGGTAAGCTTCAGGTGGGGCTGCCAGTCTGTCGGGGGTGGCTGAAGAGAATAGGCCGCTGCTTGTTCATGCCAAGCCCGGGCCATCACATCGTTGGGATTCAGGTTACGGGCGTGTTCGAATGCGGCTGCGCCGTCGGGAAACCTGTGTTCAATCAAGGCGGCGTAACCGTTGTTGTAGGCCGCCAGGAACGCCTCCTGGACGGCGGAAAGACCTCCCACGATACCCACGAGCTCGTGAACTTCAACCGCCTCGGTCTTGCCTTTGACCGCCAGGCGCGTCAGCGGACGGGTGGCGAAACGGCCCTGGGCGCGCTTGGCTGTGGTTTCGCCCAACAGGATCCCGGTGCCGAACTCCTTGTTTGCGGCTTCCAATCGCGAGGCGAGATTCACGGCGTCGCCGAGCACGGTGTAGTTCTTCTTCCGCTCCGAACCGAGGTTGCCGACGATCACGGTGCCGGTGTTGACGCCGATGCGCATTCGCAGCCTGCAGCCATAGTCCTGTTGAAAGCGCGGATTGAGCCGGTCGAGAACCTGCTGGGCAGCCAGGGCGCCTTCGCACGCCGCCCAAACCTGATTCGGCAGCGATTGGGGGGCTCCGAAGACGGCCATCACGGCGTCGCCGATGTACTTGTCGATGTACGCGCCGTTCGCCAGCAGGCAGTCGCTGACCTCCTGCAGATAGAGATTGATGATCGGGAGGAGCTGCTCCGCGGGAAGCTTCTCCGAGAGGTCGGTAAAGCCTGCGAGATCGGAGAAGAGGATGGTCAACTCACGCCGCTCCCCGCCGAGGCGCACCGCGGCCGGATCGCGTAACAACAAATTGACGACCTCCGGCGCGACATAGCTCCCGAAAATCCCCTCGATCTCCCGCTTCCGCTGCTGTTCGAGGAGAAAACTGTCCACCGAAATGCCAAGCATTGCAAAGAGCGACGCCGCGACTGGAGTTGCCGATGGGAAATACCAGCCGGCGGAATGCGCAATCGAGGCCCCTCCCAGGCACAGAATGGCGAGTGCGCCGGCGGCAATCCCCGGCGCCACCAGACTGCGGTGATGTCGTCCGAATACGCCGACCAGACCGGCGACGAGCAGAGCGGCGATCAGCGCGACCCAGCGGGGAATCTCGGAGATGAAGCCGTGATCCTTCAGGTTGGCCCAGGCCGTCCAGTGGACCAACGTGCCGGGTTCGACGGCATCGCCCACCGGAAGCGGCTTGGCATCGAATGTGCCCGAGGCATTGGCTCCGACGAACACCGTGCGTCCGCGAACCGCGTCTGCCAGCGGTCCGGTGATCGGCAGCTCGCTCGCCAGCGCCCGGTCGATCTCCCCGCGCGTGAATCCGGGCGCCTTTGTCGCGAGCCGATTTTGAATCGGCACACCGGCGATGATGTACTGGCCGGCCGAGAGCACCGGCACGCCTTTTGCCGCAATTTCACGGAGTCCTCCGCGCCAGCGGAGCAGACCGCCGGACTCCGTGGCCGCTGGTGCAAACGCCGCGGCGGCGAGCGATCCGGGGACGCGGTATCTTCGGATGACGCCATCCGGATCGACCTGGGCGTCGACATTGCCCATGCGCCCGGCCGGCACGGTCACTCCGGTGCTGCGCGCGAATGCGTCCGTGTAGAAGACAGGCAGTTTGGCCGTCGTTCGTGCAAGCACGACGGATCGGATTGATGCCGCAGTGCCACCCAACAAGAGATCCTGTTCAGCAGCCTCGGACGGATCGAGGAATTCGCAGTCGACGACGATGCACCCCGCCCCGGCCTGATGAAGCGCCGCGATGAGCGAGGTGAAATAGGCGCGTGCGAAGGGCCAGCGGACGCCCATCGGCGCAAGCGCGTCCATTGTCTTTTCGTCAACAAGGACGAGGGCCGAGCCGCCTGGAACCGCAGGCGTGCGCAGCGGATGGCGGCTCGCGAAATCGAGCAGCGCGTTGTCGAGCGTGGATCCTCCCGGCGAAAAGTGGAACAGCGCAATCAATCCGGCCACGGGCAGCAGCCAGCGCCAGCGCAGGGGTAGGAGTTTGCGGGCGATCGTGAGCACCTGGAGCCGATTGCATACCCGAAAATCCGCGGACGGCAAGTGCACTCCGTTGAGGATCAGTCTGCCGGCGCGAGCGCTGGCTGCGTTGCGGCTGGCGACGGCCCAGCTGCACTCCGTCACGCAGCCATCGGAGCGTGGAGAAAAGCGGTGAACACGTTGAACCCGCGGCACCGGCGCAACGCGATCCATCCATCGTGGCGCAGGGCGCATCGGTGGCTGACATACAGGCCCAGCCCGCTGCCGTGTTTCGGGTGGTCTCCCTTGTGACCCGGAACGAACAGAGTCCCCTTGAGGCGGTCCGACAACGGATCCCCGCGGCTCCCGACGGAGATCCGGACGGTCTCCCCGCCGCAGCGGAGTCCGACAAAGACCGATTCCGCCTCCGTCGTGTAGCGGACCGCGTTTCCAACCAGATTGCTCAAAATGTGACGCACGAGCACCGGCGCAAATCGCCGCACCGGATGCGCGCACTTCATCAGAAGGCTCACCGGCCCGATGCTCAGCGATTCATCCTGCACGAACCGAACGAAGTCCATCGTCTCCAGCGGCGCGAAGTCGTTTTCGTCCAAAAGCACCCGCAGATCCTGTGCGATTCGGGAAAAACGGTTGGCCGCGCTCCGCGCATGGTCCATGCCTTCCACGAGGCACGGATCATCGGGGCTTCCCATTCCCAATTGCGCCAGTTCAAGCCCCTGGACGACTCCAACGCCGATGTTGGCGAGTTCATGCAGCAGGACTTTCAGAAGCAAGTCCTTCTCCCGGGACCGCTGGCGCTCGTCTGTCAGAACTTCGAGCAATGCCATCTCTGCCGCCGAGAGCACACGCTGGCCGAAGTCATAGTCAGGACCGGTCACGAAGCGCATCCCCCGTCGCCGGACGCGCGGCGCATCGAGCAGGTGCTCATCCGGCGTACTCCGGTCACAGCGTCCTTCGCATCTTCGGCACCGACTGCAAAGAAGACTTCTGCAAGATCGAAGGAATTGATCCGCTTCTCCCGGAACGCCGAGCGTGCGCGTGCCAACGCACCCACGTGGTCATCGCGGTGAATGTGGTCGGCGATTGTGTCCAAAGTACAGCTGCGTGTGTGATAGCTTATCATGGCTTGCGAGAGGTTGATCAACTTGGGGATTTGAAACCGACGACGGGGCGGTCGACGCAGGTGCGCCGGGCTCCACGGGTGAACCGTTCCGCAACGGGATACCGATTGATTTGGATCATCATTTTCGTCGGAGAGGAAACGGCGCTCACTGCAATGGAGAAGACAGAGTTTTGCAGTACCTCAGGACACTCAATTTTTGGTAGGGGTACCTGCTGCGGATTTGGTTTGGAGCGCACCAACCATTGGCCTCGAAGCGATCGCGGAGCCGCGATACCTCGCCTAACCGCGGAGTCCGCGGATCCCCGCCGATCCGACGGGCCAGCCAGCGCTACCAGAAGAAGAACTCCTGTTTGGTGGGTTCCAGATACCACTGGGTCGGCAGTTCAAGCGCGACCCGCCAGACCGTGGCGTAGCGGGACCAGGGGCCGAAGATCGGGCCGTCGAACATTACATTTGGCGAAGCAATGGGGGCGCGAGGCGCCGACTTGAGACGGTCCTGGAAAAGCGCATGCCCGGCGGGCAGCGAAAAGAAGAGCAGGCGGCGTTCAAAGATGTCATTGACCTGTGGCAGATCCGCATTGGTGAAGGACGGGTGTGTGGCCCGGTAGCTGCGCAGGACATATTCGTTGCGGCAAAGCTCGATCGAGGCTTTCTGGCAGGCGGCCTTGAAATCGCGTCCTGCAGCATGCCCGTAGCTGAAAAAGTCGCCCGGCATGCACCGCTTGAAGAGAATCACCATCACGCCCTGGCCGAGCGGGTGTTCGATCTGTGCAGCCATGACATCCGTCCATTCCGTGGGCCGGACCTTCGCCGCCAGTCTCCCGTCCCACCAGGAGATCACGCAAAACCGCTCAAGCGCCTCCCAATAGGCATTCATCCTGCATTGGCTGTCAACGAGGCCGGGAAATGCCGCCATGCCGTTGGACGAAGTGTCGCGGTCAAACCCGTACAGATCCCGGTCGAAATCATTCACCTTCACGTGAAACGCCCAACGTTCGAGCGCCTCCGAAATCGCCATGTAGCGCGCAACCATGGCGCTTGGATGGGTTCCGGTTCCGTCCGCGTTGCTGTACAGGTTGAGCTGCGGGCGGGGCTTGCCGGTCAGTTGGGGGGCCAGATAGGCATTGGCCTGAAAACACCGGTGCCCCAGCACCGGAAACTCGCTGAACTCGATCCGCGTGATCGGCCCCCCTTGCTCAGCAAAGATGTGCCGGTACCGCCATGGAGCCAGGTTGAGCATAATGTCGCGGTTGCGAAGATGGACGTGAAAACAGGCCCCGATACCGGGACAAGACAGCACAGTCTCTATCCCGTCTCAAGATGTCCCCGCGCCTCGATTGTCAAAAGGCCGGTCGATCCGAATCGTCGAAGGTGCGCGGCTGCCGTCTGCCCAACAGAACAGGATCAAACGTTTCCGCCGTCTTCACGAGACCGAGGACCAACAGCAGGCTCGCGACGAAGCCGAAGATCGTGCGTCTGGCCAGAGTCATGGATGGCGATCACTCAGGAACGATGCAGGCAAAGCTCGGGACCGCCGTGGCGGTTCTTTGAACCTGAGGATTTGAGCTCACTGCGTCGAAAGACTCGGCCGCTTTGGCGAAACCGGTGGTCAGCAAGAAGCTTGTCAGCAGAGCGAAGAGCAGGTGTTTGAAGTATTTCATCACCCGCAGTATCACGGATTGCCGGGAGCTTAAGAAGCCCTTCGAACACCCGGTTTTGGCTATGTTGACTACTCAAAAACCGGTTATGGCCCTCGCCCGTAATTTCCGCTATGCTTGCCTCTTTATAATGCGAAACTCGGAGGAAATTCGCAAACGCCGTATCCGCCCGGCGATTACCGCCGCTCTGACACTCGGTCTTTTGTCCCCGCTCGCTCGTGGAAGGGGATGGGATGACCCGAATGCAGGCCGGCCGATTATTCAGACTTCCTCGCTCGACGATCTCCCGGCCAGCCAGTCGACACAGATGATTCGACAGGACAAGACGGGAATCCTCTATTTCGGGTGCAATGGTCTGCTGCAATATGATGGCGCCGTCTGGCGGCATTTCCGGACCGGGAGCAACACGTTGATTCAAGCAATCGATATCGATGATTCAGGAAGAATCTGGGTGGGCGGAGTCGTTGCGATGGGCTATTTTGACAAGGACCGATCGGGGCAGTTGCAGTACACATCGCTGCTTGCCGAGCTGCCGCCTGGGCTGCGTGACAATATTGAAATCTGGGGAGTCGAAGTCACGTCGCGCGGTGTGGTTTTCGCGGCCACCGACAAGATTCTGAGATGGGATGGAAGGGTCTTTCAGATTTGGCCGTTGAGGGAGGCTCGACGCGCGATATCCCAGCGGATTGGAGATACCGTGTATGTCACCCATCTGACAACCGGTCTCTGGAAGCTGGCCGGCGGCGATCCCGAACTGGTCGTACCGTACGACCCGAGCGCGAAGATCCTCATCGGATATCTCAAACCGCTCGGGAACGATTCGTTTCTCGCAGTTACCACGAAAGGCCTGGCGCGCGTCGACGGCCCGAAAATCTCCATGCTCGGAGGGGATTGTGGTCAGTTCATCAGCGCCAACATCGAAACATGCGCCGCTGCAATTGATGACACAACCATCGCCGTCAGCACCTGGCATGGGGGTGTCATCCTGATTGACACACAGGGTCGGATTCTGCGTGTCGTCGACCGCGCTGCGGGACTGCCTGCCCAAGCCGTCAACGGCCTGTTTTTGGATCGTGAACACAACCTTTGGATTGCGATGGAAAAAGGCATCGCGCGAATGGATGGCGGAGGGGCAATCACGCTGTTCGACGAGGCAAGCCAGCTCGACGGATTACCGGTGCAATCAATCTCCTCACAAGAGGGTCATCTCCATGTCATGACCGCCGATGGCATCTACACCCTGAAGTCGCGTTCAGCGGCAGCGTCGTCAGTTGCGTTCGAGGCCCTTCCGCAACCCGGCTTGCGTCTAAGCAACCGAACCTTGCTTTCAAACCCACTGGGCCTTCTGAGCTCCGGATTCCTCGGCGTGCGTCTCCTCAAGCCGGACGGCACACTGCAGGAGATCTACCACAACCCGCTCGACGTATCCAACTTGCTTCCGTCGCACCGCTTTCCCGGTCGGGTCTATTTTGCAGACTCGAAGGGTGTCGGCTGGCTGGTTGAGACAGGCGGCCAATGGCAGACCTTTGCCCAGCAGATTCCAGCTCGGGAAACGCCAAACTCCCTGGCTGAAGACCCCGCCGGAAACGTCTGGGTCGGCACCCCCACCAAAGGAGCATTGCGCATACGGTTCTCCGACGACGGTGCTTCATCCGGGATCACGCATTTTGAAACAGGCAAACAGCTGCCGTCCACCGCTGAAAGCACCAAGGTCGGCATGCTGCACGACCAGGTGCTGCTCCTCACGGAGGCCGGGATCCTCGCACGCAATTCCTCCGACGACACGTTTCATCCGGTCGCCGCCCTGCAGAATCTGAAGAAGGGTTTCGCGGTATCCAACCCGGATGCCGCGGGAAACGTCTGGCTCGCGGCCGAAGCTCCCCTCGCCGACGGCACCCTGCGGACGGTCGTGGGCTCACTCGCGCTCGATGCGGAACAGCGCCCGGTCTGGCATCAACTCCCGATCGCGGGACTCGAACGTGCAGGCATACCCAATGTACTTTACTACCAGGAAGAGTCGCCCGACCGAAAAGTGCTTTGGATTGGCGGAACCGAAGCGTTGCTGCGCGTCAACTTGACGGAGCTTCCGGTTGCTGCTGCGCCGTTCAACACACTGCTGCGGGCGGTCCGGACGCCAGTCCCTGGCGCCGAGCAATCGCTGCCATTGCTCGCGGCGCAACCGCCGCGCCTGCCGTATGCGCGCAACCGGCTCGATTTCGAGTTCGCTGCCACGACGTATCGCGATGCCCGATACGTTCGTTATCAGAGCCAGCTTGAAGGATTCGACCGGCAGTGGACGCTGCCCGACGCGAAACATGAGCGCGAATTCACCAATCTGAGCGAAGGGGCATACACCTTCAAGGTGCGCGCCTCTGGCGATGACGGCCAATGGACCGGGCCGGCGACCTATCGGTTCGTCATCCTGCCTCCCTGGTATCGCACGGCGTGGGCTTACGCCCTGTTCGCGCTGACTGCGGGCGGTGTGGTCTATTGCGGATACCGGTTTCGAGTCGGCCAGATCCAGGCGCGAAGCCGGCAGCTGGAGACGCTTGTCCGCGTCCGCACCGAGGAGCTCGCCCGCGCGAATTCGGCCAAGACCGATTTCGTCGCAAACATGAGCCATGAGATCCGCAACCCGCTCAACGGTGTCATCGGCCTCGCGGGGCTGCTGCAGGAAACGCCGCTCGACGAGCAGCAACGCACCATCGCAGGTTCGCTGCGCACCTGCGCCGAATATCTCTCCACACTCGTCGAGGACGTGCTCGACTTTTCCAAGATCGAGGCCGGGAGCATCACGATTGACGCGCAACCGTTCAATCTGCGGAGGATGCTCGCCGATGTCGCATCGATCTTCGCCTGGCAGTCGCAGGAGCAGCAGATGCCGATCGCGATCCAGACGCATCCGGATGTGCCGGAATCGGTCGTCGGCGACGAGGAGAAGATCAAGCATATCGTCATCAACTACGTGGGCAACGCGTTCAAATACGCAGGCCGCGGCACCATTGAGGTGATCGCGACCGGCCAGCGCGCATCCGGCGCCATGGTCGATCTTGCGATTGAAGTGCGCGATCAGGGCCCCGGCATACCGCGCGACGAACAACCGCTGTTATTCGAGCGGTTCAACCGCGGGCGCCGGGCGCAGCAGGAGAAGATCCGCGGCACGGGTCTCGGGCTGGCCGTTTGCCGCGCCTATGCGGAGAAGATGCGCGGGGCGGTCGGCCTGACCAGCACGCCAGGGGAGGGCGCCACATTCTGGTTTCGGGTGACGCTGCCAATCGCCGTGCCGGCGACGGTTGCCGGCGCCGCGGCGGAGCTGCCGCGACCGGCCGCGGCGACCACCCGGGCGCTGATTGTCGAGGACGAGCATTACAACCTGCTTGTCATCGAGAGCATTCTCAACCGCCTCGGCTACAAGACCGACCATGCCGCCGAAGGCAATGACGCGCTCGCGAAGATGCAGGCCAACCTCTACGACATCGTTTTCATGGACTGGGAGCTGCCCGGTTTGAACGGCGTCGAGATCACGCGGCGCTTCCGGAAATGGGAGCCGCCGGAGCGGCACACGTTGATTGTCGCGACGACCGCCTATTCAACCCCCGAGAAACGGCGCGAGTGTCTTGAGGCGGGGATGGACGGCTTTGCCGGCAAACCGCTCAGTCCGGAGAAGATCACGGCGACGCTCCGGAATCTCAGTGGCCCGCTGTGGGCCGGATCCTCGATCCAGGTGCGCGTGGAGGAGGAAGCTCCGCCCAAGGACATCGATCTGTCGATCTTCCGCTACATGTCCGATCAGAAACCCGAAAAGCTGAAGCAGCTCGTCGGGGAATTCATCGCCGCGTTGGATACCGACGTCGCCCTGCTCGCGGAGGCTGTGCGCGCAGGCAGCGCGGAGAACACGCGACGCCAGGCGCACCGCATCCTTTCCCAGCTGGCGCTCGTCTCGGCGACACAGGCCGCCGCAGTGGCTGCAAGGATTCAGGAAGCCGCACGCGCAGGCGACATCGAGGCCGCGCGATCAGTGTTGAGCTCGTTCGAGGCGGAAGTGGCCCGCCTCAAGGCAATTTTGCGTTCCGCTCCCGAAACGAGCTGAGCTTCGCGAATCCCTGATTGACCGCATAGCAAGAGAGCTATCGACAGCCTGCGAGCCGAGAATCTGAGGATGGCAGACGACTCCGTTACGCAGCCATCGGGGCGTGGAGAAATGCGGTGAACACGTTGAACCCGCGGCACCGGCGCAGCGCGATCCAGCCATCGTGGCGCAGGGCGCATCGGTGGCTGACGTACAATCCCAATCCACTGCCGTGCTTCGGATGGTCTCTCTTGTGACCCGGAACGAACAGAGTCCCCTTGAGGCAGTCCGACAACGGATCCCCGCGGCTCCCGACCGAGATCCGGACCGTCTCCCCGCCGCAGCGGAGCCCGACAAAGACCGATTCCGCATCCGTCGTGTAGCGAAGCGCGTTGCCAACAAGGTTGCTCAGGATGTGGCGCACGAGCACCGGCGCAAATCGCCGCACCGGATGCGCGCACTTCATCAGAAGGCTCACCGGCCCGATGCTCAGAGATTCATCCTGCACGAACCGCACGAAGTCCATTGTCTCCAGAGGCGCGTAGTCGTTTTCGTCCAACAGCACGCGCAGATCCTGCGCGATTCGGGAAAAGCGGTTTGCCGCTCTCCGGGCATGGTCCATGCCTTCGACCAGGCATGAATCATCGGGGCTTCCCATCCCCAACTGCGCTAGTTCAAGCCCCTGGACGACCCCCACGCCAATGTTGGCAAGTTCATGCAGCAAGACCTTTAGAAGCAGGTCCTTTTCCTGGGACCGCTTGCGCTCGTCTGCCAGCACCTCGAGCAACGCCATCTCTGCTGCCGAGAGAACCCGGTGGCCGAAGTCATATTCAGGGCCGGTCACGCTGCGCTTCCCCCGTCGCCGGACGCGCGGCGCATCGAACAGGTGCTCATCCGGCGCACTCCGGTCACAGCCTCCTTTGGATCCTCGGCACCGACCGCGAAGAAGACATCCGCAAGATCGAAGGAATTGATGCGCCGCTCGCGAAAAGCCAATCGTGCGCGTGCCAATGCACCCACGCGGTCATCGCGATGCATGTGGTCGGCAATTGTAGCTAACGTATGACTGCGTGTTTGATAGCTGATCATGGTTTACCAGAAGAAGAACATTTTGTTGGGATTGAGGAAATCATCCGTAGGGGGCTCAACGCATGTGCGCCAAACGGTGGCGTATTTGGACCAAGGGCCGACGATCTCTCCGTCGAAGACGACGCGCCAGGAGGGTGCAGGGCGCACTGCCTTTTGGTCGACACGTGCCAAGAACTCAGCAAAACCTTCGTGGCTTGCATAGTGCAAACAGCGACGCTCGGCGAAAGAGCTCGGCTCCACCAGAGCGCCCCGCGCCCGATAGCCCGTGATCACGAATTCGTTTCGGACCAGCTCGATCGCCGCACGGCTCGCCGCGGTCAATACGCTTGAACCAGCAGCATGGCCGTAAGAGGTGATTCCCGACGGCGCTCGCCGATATAGCACAACGACTTCGCCGGGTCCGACACCATGATGGATCCGGACGAGAGAAACGCCCGGGAATGGGCCATGCTCCTGGGTTGCCTCCAGGCGGCCATCCCACCAGCCGATAAGGGCAAACCGCTCCAAAGCCTCATGGAAGGCCTTTTTGCGGGCCATAGATTTGAAGAGCCCCGGGAAGGCCGCCATCCCATTCGAGCTATAGTCGCAGTCAAAACCGTACTTTCCCCCGTCAGCGCCGCTCGACGTGGCATGAAATGCCCATCGTTCCAACGCTTCGGAAATGGCCATGTGGGCCGCCACCTGTGGATCCTCTGACGAGCCGGTTCCGTTGGCCTCACCGTAGATTGCATGGCGGGCCACGGGAACAAGCCCGGCTTTGAGGAATGCGTTTGCCTGGTGATATGCCTTTCCAAGCACGGGCATCGCCATGGCCGTAACCCTATCAATCGGTCCGCCTTCGGTTGTGAAGACGGATCTATACTTGAATGCCGCAAGCGAGAACATTGGCGCCTTAGTGCGGTGCTCCAAGGTCATCGAACGCCGCGTTGAGCAGTTCGATCTCCACCGTCCAAATCCGGTATGGTGCATGGCAGAGTGCAATTAGCCGACGGGTTCATATCACCTGAACGAGTCGTTCCTGGAGCTGTGATATGATTGCTGATTGGATCGAGTCGGGCGGCATAGGCACTCATGCCAACACCAAGCAGTAATGCTGATACCAAAGCCCTGAGGCTGCGAATTGGAGAATTCATACGTGGACATTCTGCCGTTGCCTTGGTCCTTTGCCTGCCAAACGATGGCGAATTTCGATGAGGTTTTTCCCTCAGGATTCGCCAATTTTCTGCTTGACTGCCGCGCTTGTCCTCGGTTCGACCGTTCGTTCCGAACCACTCTGTATTGAGATTCCCGGCAGTTTGAGCAAAGAGCCTTATCGGGCTGCCTGCTGGCTGCCGGACGGTTCGCTCATCGCAGGGTCGACGCAGCTCTTTGAGTTCGCAGGCGGGGAATTGCGGGCCACGCCGCCGGGTCGGGTTGAAGTCATCGAAACGCTACTTGCGCTTGGTTCCGGCCAGATCATTGCGGCGGGCGCAGGAGGAACGATTCGTTTCGAACGTACGCGCGGTCTTTGGCGTGCCGATCCGGTTGCGGTGCCGCTCAAGCCAGTCAGCGAGATCTTTGACGCGCAGTTCTCGGATGATGGAGCTGCGGTTGTTTTTGCGACCTCGGCTGGTTTGCAGTATTTCCAAGGAAGCATAGTCACCGAGTGGATGGTTCCTTGTCCCAAGAGAGTGGAATTGTCTCGGATCGGAGGCCGGCTCGCAATCTGCCGCTATCCTTACACTGTCCTCGGAGTCACTCCTCAAGGGCCGTTCGAACGACCTGATCTTGTCTGGGCGGCCGGTGCGACTCGCTTGTGTCCGGCCGGCAACCGCATCGTCGCGATGCTTCCGGGGCGGCTGGCGGTGTATCGGTCTGACGGCACACTCCTTTGGGCACCTGCGGAAGCCGAAAAGATGCGGCAGGAGTGGTTTATCGATGCCGGTGGGAATGATCGTGAACTTTGGATCGCGACCCATAAAGGCGGTGTCCGATGGTTCAACGCTGCCAGCGGTGAGAAGGATGCAGAGGTTCTGGTCGGACGCGAGTTGAGCGATCGCATCTACGCCGTTTTGGAGCATCCTGACGGGAGGCTGGCCATTGCCACTGAGTCTCGGATGTACGTCGCTTATCCGCCTTCGGTTTCCTCGCGACGCATGCCATCAGGCGGGTTGCGGTTCTTCGCGCGTTGCGGCGACGGTGCTGTGTTGGCGACCTCTGGCGGTCGCCTCATAATTGGAGCAGGAACGCCTGCGGTGGATGAGGATGCACTGGCTCTCGCGGACTGGAACGGGCGGATAGTCATGGGGGGACAGGGCACATTGTCCGTCGACGGGCAATGGCGCAAAATCGGGGGCGTGACGGTGCATGATGTCATTGCTGCCGACAATCAGTTGCTCGTCTTGCAGAGCAACCGCGCAGTGTTGTTCAACCGCGACCTGACTGCCGCCGCCGAGGTCACCCTGCCGATGGTACCCAATGGCGCGGCGGCCGTAGACGGCGGCTTTCTAATTGGGAGCTATTCGGGAGATTTGATGCAATGGCAGCCGTCGAAATCGTTCACCGTGATTCCATCCGGCAACGTCGAGCCGCATCCGGTGCGTGTAAAATCGGTCGTCGGCAGGGTGTGGAAGATCACGGATCACGATGCATTCCAGGACGGCCATCTTGTTCCGCTCCCGGAAGGAGTGACTCCAATCGATGTATACGGCACGCCTTCCGAGACCTGGCTTGTTGGTTCCGACTCGGCGGGTGGCGCAAGCTTGTGGTTGGTTTCCGCAGAGGGAAGGGCGGTTCTCATGGACGCTCCGGGGGTGTCCGCACTCAGGCAGCCGCAGGCACTGCTGGTCCTGCCATCCGGTCAGATGGCGATCGCCGACAGCACGCGCATCATCGTCATCGACCGGAAGGCCATCGGTCCGAAGGTCGCGCCGTTGCCGGATCCAGAGTTTGCACTGACGACGGATCCCGTCAGCGAGCAAGGCGTATCGCTGGCGCAACAAAAACTCCGGCTGTCGAATTCCGAAGACTCGCTGGTTCTCCGATGGAGCGGGGGAGATCCTCTGGCCGTCCGCAAGATTCGGTGGCGCATCCTGCCGGACAGGGCCTGGCAGCAGGGTGGGGCGTTCGATCTCGAAGCACAGCGTCTCCCTGTTGGGTCAGGCGCGCTCGCCGTGAATCTTCAGAGTCAGGGACAGGTCAGGACCGACGTCATCTCTTTTGTCCGGGCGTATCCGTGGTATCTGCGCACATGGAGTATCCTGCTTTATGGCGGATTGCTTGTCGGTATCGGGTTTTCGGCAGTGCGGTTCCGCACCCGACGGCTCGCCCGCCACGCCCGGGAATTGGAGCAGCTCGTTTCCGAGCGAACCGCAGACCTGGCCCGCGCCAACGCGGCCAAGGAGGAGTTCCTTGCGAGCATGAGCCATGAAATCCGCAACCCGCTCAACGGTGTGCTCGGCATCTGTTCGATGCTCGATGAAGCCCGCCTGGCTCCGAGGGAACAGCTCCTCGCGCGCACGCTGCGCGGATGTTCCGAGCAACTGCGTTCGCTGCTCGACGATGTACTCGACTTTTCGCGCATCGAACGCGGGGAGATTCAGCTGAGCCAGGAGGACTTTGCCGTTCAGCCGGCAATCGAAGCCGCAGTCCGAACGGTCGACGTCGCCCTTGAGAAGACCGAAATTATCCAGCCCTCCGAGCCGATCTGGTTGTCGGGGGATCCGTTGAAGCTCCGGCAAATCGTCATCAACCTGGTGACGAATGCGCTCAAATACGGCGTTCCACAACGGGCCATGGTCATCTGTGCGGTTGACCGCGAGAGCGAATCCTCGGACACCAGAATTTTGAGCGTCGCGGTGCGCAATACCGGACCGACGATTCCGCCGGAAGAAATTCCTGTGCTTTTCGAGGCGTTTCACCGTGGATCTGCAGCGAAGACCAGCCGGAGTCCGGGTGTCGGCCTGGGATTGACAGTGAGCCGCCGCATTGCCAGGGCGATGAAGGGCGACCTGACGGCCCAAAGCAACGAAGGCGTCACGGAATTCACCCTCCGCGTTCCGCTCAAACCGCCCTCGCATCCACAGCCGATCCTCGCCCCGGCAAACAGCCGTCCGCCGCTGAAGGTTTCCCGCGCGCTGGCTGTGGAGGACGAACAGTACAACCGGCTCGTCCTCGGCCATACGTTTGGGCAGCTGGGCTACACCGTGGACTGGGCGGCGGACGGCAAGACCGCCATCGCCATGGCGCTCGAAGGCCACTACGATCTTATCTTCACGGATTGGGAGCTTCCGGACATCCCGGGCCCGGAGGTCGCGCGTCGCATACTTGCCAGCCTTCCGGACCCCAAGCCTCCGATCATCGCGGTCACGGCCTACGCCACCCAGGATCGCATCCGTGCCTGCCTCGAAGCGGGGATAGCGGATGTCGTCACCAAGCCCGTAACAAAGGCAAAGATGGAGTCCGCGATCAAGGGCCTGGGATCGACGCTGCGCGCCAAGCAGTCGCTGGATATCACGCGCAGCGTTTGCGATGCGGCTCCGCTCTTGCGTTTTGGCAATGCTGCCACCGTCATCGCAGAATTCCGCACCTCGCTGTTGCAGCACTGGGAGCGCGTGACCTTTGCCCTGAGCGTGCAGGAATCAAGCACGGCCTTCGAGATCCACAGCCTCCGGGGGCAATCGCTCGTGGTCAACGCAACCTCCCTTGCCGAGCAACTCGCACTGCTCGAATCCGCGGCGCGGGAAGGACGCTGGGACGATACCGTCCGCCTCCGCACAGCGGTCGAACATGAACTGATGCTGGTTGCGGATGCTCTGGACCAAGTCGGTCTCAAGCGCCCGATTGTCCAAAGCTGATCCGGTTTGGGCCCGGATTCACGAAGCCTTTGCGGACCGCATAGAGAGTCAGTTCCTGATCGTTGCGGATCCCCAGCTTCCCCTTGACCGAATTGTGGTGTTTGTAGACGGCATTTTCGCTTAACCCGAGCACGCTGGCGGTCTCCGGCACCGAAAGCCCCTGGGCGATGCATTTGAGCACGGCTTGTTCCCGCTCGCTCAGAATCTTGGCAAAGAAATCCGGATGTGCCGACATCGCGGCGCGCATGTGCTGGATCTTTGGGCTCAGGAAGCCGGCGCCGTCCAACACCGTGCCGATGGCGGTTTCAAGCAGTTCCAAATCGTCGCTCTTGTGCACAAACCCGGCCACCCCGCAGCGCAACGCACGATAGAGCGTCACATCCTGGTTCACCGAGCTCAAGACGATCATCCGGAGGTCGGGATACTGGCTCGTCGCGCCCTCAATCCATTCGATGGCATTTCCATCCGGCAACTCCAGATCGACGATGGCAAGCCGGACCCCGCCGATCTTCTCCGCAAGCGTTCCAAGCTCCGCGAGGGATCCTGCCTCAATGATCGCGCAGCCCTTGAGGCGGCTGCGCACGTGGTTCGCGATCAGCCCGCGGACCAGCGAGTGGTCCTCGATCAACAACACGGTCATTCCGCGATCGTCCGGGTTTTTCATTGTTGACTGTTCGCCGGCTGGATTCGACCGCTGCATCCTTTGTGTGCGACCCTCCAAAATCGTTGGTTCATGCGATCGCGAACAAGTCCGCGCGGTACGTGTAGGTGGTGCGGGCACTGGGAATCGAACCCAGATCACCGGCTTCGGAGACCGGCAAAATCGAGCCGTCTCCATAGGTAAGTCAAAAATTAGGTGTCGGTTTAGGTGTCGGTTTTAGGGATGAAAATCGGGAGTTGACCAGGGCAAACCCGTGGTCGGGAGTTGGCGCCAGACCATGCAGGTCGGTCGCTCGCCACCGCGATGTCGTCCTCTGCTCCATAACGACATGGCTAGCCGGTAGTCAGTAGGGGTCAAGACCGGCAAATTCGTTTCGGACACCGAACGGCTACGCACCCTAACAGGATAGCGGGTGTCGAAACTCTGCTCCGCCGGGTTGCTGACGTTCGCCAAAAATGAAATAGCGGCTCAGGCGCAGGGATCCAATGGCTCGCGGTCATTGTTTGGCGCCCGAGAATTCGACAGACAATCCACCTCCCTCCTGAAATTGGAGCGCTACCCGTTCAGCACAAATTCAAACGTTCTTGCCATGGTTCCAGCCGAAGTCGCGAACGGCTGAATCGGCTAGTCTGCGAGCAATGTGTGAATCTCTGGATCGAAGGTCCTGCGTAGGACCTTTTGAAGCTTCAGGTCCATGTAGGCGTATTCAATCGGGATTTCGAGAACCTCGTTGGGCAGACGTCGTTTTGCGATGGAACGCGAGCACACGGAGCGGCTGGCTGGCCGCTTTCGGTGACCTTCGTGAGTGCGGCCATTCTCAGAGTTCCGCAGTCCGGTTCGCTTCCCGGCGCTCTCCTTTGTGGGTGGCCCTTTTCTCGCGGCGGTTGCGGAGCCAATACGGTTCTTCCTGCTCGCCGGCCATAATGCAGCCGCGTGGCTGAATTTCGCCGACGACCTTCGCCAGACCGTACTTCTCAATCTGCGACTTCACTTTCGTCGCGTCCTTGTAGCCGAGAGGCGATTCGGAGAGATCAGGTGTTCCGCAATACCAACGGATGTCGAGACCGCCTGTCGTCTCGGCCAAGACCTTTTGCACGCGAGCGGGATCGAGTTCGCCCTCCGTATCCTTGTAGGGCGCGAGCATGGCGGTACGCGAAAGGTTCCGGCCAGCGCCGTGCGGGCAGAACGACAGGTAAGTGTCGTTGTTCGAACCGAGGACCAGCAGGATCTCCCTGGCCATGTTGAGCGGAATGATGCCGAGCAGCGGACGTCCTTCCTTGTCCTGCCATGCCGGTGTTGCGCCTTTGCCGTGGTAATACGAATCGCCACGCTTCCAGACGAAGTTGTGCTCGTTGCCGATCTGAACCAAGGCTCGCTGGCCAAGGCGGCGCATGAGTGCATCGTGGATCAGCGAATGGTTTTCGCGCGTCCAGCGGCCGATGTACTGGAGGGCCTCCCAATAGGCCTTTCCCTCGGGCGAGTCGCCAGGAAGCCAGACCGCGGAGTCCGGAATGTCCTTCGCGTTCTCGTCGCACCATTTCCGGGCGGCGATTTGTCCCCGCTTGTAGAGGTCGGCGCCGAGGCCGCGCGAACCGTGGTGGGTGACCAGTACGTTGAAAGCTCCGTCGCGGCGGACGATCCAGTCCGCGAGGTCAGTGTACCCAGCCGACTCGATCGCTGCGCGCTGGCTGTCGGTGAACTGGATCTGGCCAATGTACGCGAAGTGGTTGCCGTCTCCCTGGGTTCCGAGGAAGTCCTGGGCGCGGCTTCGCAATCCATCGAGGAATCGGTTCTCCCAGACCGGCTCCTCTAGGACGGCTGAAGTCCACTGCTGTCCGCGCGGACGGCCGCCCGGCCCAAAGTGGGTCAGCTTCTGGAGATGGTCCATGATCTCGCCGGTCGGATGGTTGGCGGGGAAAAAGGTCGCGAACATCGAGCAGCAGATATCGGCCGAGTGAGCCCCCGGGATGATGGCGTTTTCCACCTCGATGCCCCCGCCGACGGGAATCGTCGCCTTGGCGCTGCCGGCCGGACAAGCGTCCGGCATGATGACGCCGCGCTTCACGACCGGGACGTGAAGCAGTTCGGTCATCCGGAACCGGGCGGAAGCAACATTTGCCGCCTCTTGTGGATTTTCGGCCTCGATGGCCTCGGCGAGCGGTGCGGGTTCATAGCGAGGCAGGATCACCGGAAGTTGCTTTGGGAACTCCGCCTCAAGCGCAGACAGGACGTCGGGTCGCGCCAGACCCGTCGCCTCCAGGTCGCGTGCGCGATGCAAAGCCGCGCCAAGTCGGCGGCCTTCATGCCAGCCGGCGGCGATGAGATCCCGGGCTTTGATTTCCATCGACATGAGATGCGAAATTGGAGGGCACCGGCCTGAGGAGGATACCAGCGCGGCAGGCAGCAAAGGCTTAATCCTTCAGTCTTGCGGTGTAAATCTTGAGGTGATGAACGATGACGGATAACAATCGGGTCGGTATCGGTGTTTCACGGTTGATAAGACCGTAGAGCCTCGGATGAGGCCATGTAGCCCGTCGTCACCGGCATCCGCTCAAGCCGGGCCCAAATGCATAGGCTGCTAGTTCAGGGCGATCCGCGTAGTAGCGTTGAACTCGTCGATCTCATCCTGCAGGCGCTCAATTTCTGTCTGCCATTCGGCGATCTGCCGGTCCACTTCGTCCCGGGTAATCACGGCCACGTAGACCGTCGAAACGGCCTCGTCGCGCGAAAGGAAGCCGACGCGCTCCACTTCTTCGCCCTCCTTCGTGTTGAGCGTCTTGAGGAAGGCAATGAGACCACGCAGTTCAGCCTGGAGGTTAAGCCTGCCGTAGATTCCGCGCTCAAGGTCAGTGACCCCGGCATTGGCAGCTGCGATTTGACCCTTGAAGGCGGCAAGTTCGCGCGACTGCTTGACGCTCTGGTCAAAGGCGACGCGAACGTCAGCCCGCGCAGGCTGCTTCTCTTTGCGCGAGTTCTCACGCTGCACGATTTCACGCAGACGCGCGATTTCTCCGGCAAGGCGGTTCTTCTGCTTCAGGGCTTGGGAAAGGTTGATCGACTTCATGGTAGGATTGATTTCGTCGGTGAGTCTAGCAGCTCGGTAGATAGTGAGGTAGAGGCTTCCTCGCACTATCCATGACTATCCAGTCATGTGACGGCCTCGGACAGCTGTGATTCATCGCTGGCCATCTGCCGGAGCTCAAATCGAGCGAATGAGAGTCGCCGCCACCAGTGCGAGGAACCATGTAAGCGGCCCAGGCGCTGCCATCCGCCATGTGCGCTGATGAACCGGTCAATCTCCGCCAAGCGGCGGCGCACCTCGGGCATGTCGACCTGTTGGTGAGTTACCATGTGCGAGCGAATGCTCTCTTCGAGCCACCAGGTTCGTACCAAACGGTAGCCAAGGATATGCGGTCGCCAGCGTTCAGAAAGCCATGGCTTTTCCTCCTCCCTCCAGTGTCCGTAGGCAAATAGGCGCAGGTGTCCGGCCGTCCAACCCAGATTTGACCATTCAGCAACGGGTATGATCCGAGGATGCAATACGATTTGCCGGCCATTTCCGTCCTGGAACTCACGATTGCGCGAATACACTCGCTGGTTTACCGCCGCGAGCACGTCCGAAAAGACCCGCAGGTCTGGGCGGCGACGGATATCTTCTCGCAGGACATAGGTCTTCTCCCAGCCCCTTTGGAACGCGTGTTCGAGGGGAACTATCGGTGCGTGCCAGCGCGCATACATGAGCCGTTGATGCTCTCTCCCGAGGCTAAGGAGCATTTTTTCAAGTCGGTCCCGTGGATTTGGAGAGCGCATCGGAAACGTCTTTCAATCGCCGCGCTGCAGGAGCGTATTCCAGAGCGAAAGGACGAGCAGGTCGGCACGCAGCTTCTTCTCTCCAGCTTCGCGCACCTGCCGGGCGCGCTCGCGGGAAACTCCAAGCTCCCGGGCGATGTCATCGAGGTTGGCGTCTTCCAGGTAATATCGGCGAAGAGCGAGTGCTTGGTTGCTCGGCAGACGGTCGAGTGCCGCTCGAAGACAGTCGTGAAGGTCAGAGACCTCGACAGACTCCGCCGGTGTGAAAGCCTCTTCGTCAGCGATGTTCGCCCAGTCGATCTCGCCTATCGCCTGTGCAGCGGTGATGCGCGTCGTCGCGGTGGCAATCCCGGTTGCCATTGCCGCCGCGCGTTCACGGCGAGTGAGAGGATCGAGGCGCCGCAGTTCGTCGAGCATGGCGCCGCGAACCCGGACGAAGCAGTAGGCCCGGACCTCATCGAATGAGCCTGCGCGGCGCCCAACCGCGACGACCAGCGCCAGCTTTCCAGCCGACGCCAGGTCCTCCCGACCGACGGTGGCCGGAAGGCGGCGGGAGATGGTTGCGAGCGCGATCTCGACGATATCGAGGTAATCGGCGAGCCCTGCGGTCTTTGGTGCTGCGGAATTCATTGAAGGGAATGGCAGCCCGCAGAGGCTTGGTGGGATTGGTGGTTCGGTACCTGCACCTTCCTCACCTGCGGGCTGCCATCAGTGCGTGAGGAAGTGTCGCCAGTCGGGGTGCTTGGGCTCCCGAATCGTCGCCGAAATCGGCAGCGGCTTGGGAGCCGTCGGCCGCCGCAGGAGCCGGAGTCCGGCTTCGTGCGGCAGACGGTTGGCCTTGCGGGAATTGATCTCCTGCTTCGCCCAGACGAGGTTTTCGAATGAGTCGCGGCCGCCGCGGTCGCGTGGAACGACGTGGTCGAGGTTGCCGTTACGACCGACGAATTCGCCGGTGTATTGGCAAACGCCCTGGTCGCGCTCGAAGATCGCCTGACGCGTCACGCGCGGGACCCGCACGGGCATCTGGGCATACTGGGTCGAAATCATGACCGTGGGGACGCGGACGCGCAGCGTCGGAGTCGCGACCACGAAGTCGAATTCGCGGACGGGCAGCTTGATCCACTCGGCCCAGGGTACTGGGCTGAGGTAGAGCGGCCGATCGAAGTCCCAGGAGCCGTCCTCGAACTTCGGGTAGGCAATGTCGATGCCGACCGCCGGCGCGAGGCCGTCCCCGCCCCCGTTGAGGGCGATGAGAGCCTGCTTGACGGTGCGATGGCCGATGACCTGCCAGGCGCGGTTGAGCGACAGGACGATTGGCTTGTCGAGGATGTTGGTGTTCATGGGTGAAGATGGGCTTGGAAAATGAAACGGCCGTCGCCTGGGCACAGGTCTGCCAACGTCGGTGTGTGTTCTTTGTGAAGTAAGTGGGGCTCTGCACCGGACTTGCGCCGGTCTGGTCGCATTACGGGTGCGATGCGTCGCTCTCTACGCCTGCAGAGCAAAGCTCGGAAAAGGGAACGGGGCTGGCGCGAACGCCAGCCCCGGAAGAACCAACGCTGCCGGTCAGTCCTCCAGTGGGACCGACTCGACCTCGCGCACGAGCGCCTCCGGATCGCGGTCGAGCTTCTGCATGATGTCGAACACGCGATCACTCCAACCGGCGAGGCAGTAGACCCGCTCCTGAGGGAATTGGAGCGTGCCGTAGCCCTTGAGGTCGAAGCTGAAGACTCGTGGCGCTGCGTGATAGCGGCTCTGGTAGGCCGCGAACGACTTGACCGGCGCGCCGCCGCCGATCCAGCCCTGCATGTCGGACAGGATCACGATGCGATCGTAAGTGTGGTTTGCGCTCTCGAAGATCGCATTGAAGTTCGTGCCGGCCCGGGCGAACGGAATCGACTTGGCCGCCGTGAGCGTGGAGTCGCGGCGATTCAGGGAGACGTAGTGAGCGTCGTCACTGAACACCATGAGGTCCGCGCCGCTCGCCTTGACCAGCACTGCGGCGAACAGGGAGCCGATTGCCTGAGGACGGCCCATCATCGAGCCCGAAGAATCGAGCGCGATGAGGGTTGAGCCCTCAAACTTCGGAACGTTTGCGACCGAGTAGTCGACCGCCTGGTTGATCGCGTCCATCACCTTGGATGTGCCCGGCAGGTTGCCCTGCGCGAGAACGTCCACGGCGGACAGGAACTGGAACGGGAAGACCAGCGAGCGCCGGACTGCGGACTCGTTGGCAAGCTGCAGGCAGAGTTCATCCACGACCTCCGGGGCGTGCGTCAGAATGTTGCGCACGTTGCGGAGGAGGGCGAGGTAGCCGAGCTTGCGCTCGCGCACAAGCTGGGCCCATGCCTGTGACTTGGCTGCAGCCACGCCTTCGGTCGACTCGGCGTCTCCGGCCTGGGTGAGCTTGGTCTCCCAGGTCTGGGCAGGAGCAAGTTCGCCGCTGACGAGCTTCGCCAGAGCCGCGGTGGACTTTGGGCGAACTAGATTGACGGCGTCCACCAGCTTGAAGGTCGCGTGGTCGCGGCGGTACTTGGCAATCGCGTGCTCGTCGAAACGAGCGAGTGCGGCGCCAAGGCCCTTCTTCAGGCTGTTTGGCACCGGCCGGCCGTAGGAGGCCAGGTAGTAGCCGAGGATTTCGAGGACGTCGTCCGGGCGCCGGACGACGCGGTCGTAGAACGACTTGGTCCACCGGGCACCCTTGACCTGCTTGGCGGTTTCACCGGCCACGAGGTGGCTCACCGAGCGCATGCCATAGGTGTTGCGGGCAAAGAGCGCGGCCTTCGCGGTAAAGCGCGGGTCGCCAACCTTGCCCATGAGCTCGCGGATGCGATCCATGGTCTGCTTCTCAGTGCGGTAGAATTCGTCCTGGAGAAACGTGGTGAGCAGAACCGAAACAAGCTCAAGCTTTGCGGTCTGCGTAAACGCGCGGCCGCCTTCATAGTTGACCGCGTCGGGAGCGGAAGGCTTCCGCGACAGGCGGGGGAGGATACTGAATCTGGCCATGATGGCCTCCTATTCTTGGGGATGGACCACGCTTAGAGCATAGCCCTGATACCCGGGGCGCCGGGACACGGTGGCTGAATTCGCGGGAGAACAACGCTCGCAGAAACGGTCTTTCGACCAACTGAACGCGCTAACCACTGCGCTATCCCGCACGAGGCGAGAGGCGGAATTGAACCGCCGACTTTTCAGGTCAGAAGTAGCTGCAAACTCACTGCCCGCAAAAATGGTCCGAGGGAGAATTGGTGGGAACGGGTGACCGGATTCGAACCGGGACGCCTTGCGGCGTCCTACCAAGAAGTAACCGTGCCCTCACTGCCCTCGAAGAAGAGATTGAGGGAGAAAGCCGAACGCAGGTTCTGGGATGAGCCAGAGCACGTGATAGGTGCTTGTTCGAAGTAACTGCGTTCTCACTGCCCTCAAAGGGAAATCGGAGGAGACGGAGCGAAGCGGAGATGGGGCCGCCGAAGGCGGAGTCCGCAGGACCGCGCGTCCGCGCGCCAAAACCGCGAACGGGATTGTTGATTCCGCTATCGAACCGTTGCCGATCCGAGCAGGATTTGAACCTGCAATTCCTGCCTTGCGACAGGCGCGTTTACCGAAGTAACCGCTCGCTCACTGCCTCCGACGAAGCGCAGCACGGTAGCCGTGCCGCGCGAAGATGGGCACGCCAACGGCGTGGGGCGAAGCCCCGAGCGTCAGCGAGCCAAAAGGTTTCCCGGGAGAAAACAGGCGAAGCTCCCCTGGAGCCCTTCCTACGTCCCACTCGCGTGAGATGCAGGCGCTCTTTTTCGCAGCCCAATTTGCCGTTGGGCACGGGGATGGGCGGCATAACCGCTTTGGAGGCGAAGTATCTTCACCTTCACTGCCCGGAAAGACTCTCCCAGGAGAAAATCGAGCAGGGTGGAACGTGCTCTACCTCTGAGCTACCTCCCGAAGAACATTCGGGAGGGTCGGACTCGAACCGACGACCACGCGCTTGTCATGCGAAGTAACCCTGATCTCACTGCCTGGGAAACTGGCGGAGGCGGGCGGTGCTGCCCCGCGCCGGGCATTACCCCGGGTCCGATTTAGCAAACCGGCGGAACGTCTGGATGTTCTCCTTCCTGCCTCCAAAATTGGCGGAGAGTGGAGGTCTTGCGCCTCAGTCGGTTGCCCGGCCCGTTCGCTTTCGGGGCGACGCCGGCACGCTTGTCCGGTTCACTCTCCAAAATGGCGGAGGACGGACGTCACGCTCGCCAGTCGGTTTTCACCGACCCCACGCATTTCCAATGCGGGCTGGGCCTCGCCCAGTTCGTCCTCCAAAATGGCCCCCGCGGCGGGAGTTGCACCCGCACGTACGACGTTCGAAGCGTCGCCGGCTGTCTGTTACCTCACGCGGAGAAAGTGGTGCGCCCGCCCGGATTTGCACCGGGACTATTCCTCGTTAGGACCGAGGCCGACTGTCTGGTTGCCGACGGACGCGTGGCCTCCGTGACAGGAATTGCACCTGCATGCATCCGTTTAGAAGACGGCGCCCTGATCTGTTCGCGGCACACGGAGAGAGAGTAGAAAATGGTGCCCGCGGCAGGAATCTCACCTGCGGCCTCATCCTTCGGAGGGATGTGCTCTAATAACTGAGCTACGCGGGCCAAATTGATTGGAGCCCCGCGCCGGATGTGCGCCGGCCTCTCCTGGGTACAGGCCAGGGACGTCGCTGCCTACGCTTGCAGGGCAAACAAAGATGGTCGCCGTGGTGGGTAACGCTCCCAACACCTGGCACTGATCTAGTGCGATCCCGGTTATAAGGCGGGCGGTTCTCTTTGAACTACACGGCGATGGTCGCCGCCACGGGGGTTGCACCCGTATGCCCGGAATGGGCACGAGTTTCTAGGACTCGCGCGTCTGCTATTGCGCCAGGCGGCGATTGAAATTGGTCGTCCCGGTGGGATGCGCGCCCACACGCCCTTTCGGGCAACGGATTTTGAGGCCGTCGTATATACTGATTCCAACCACGGGACGATGGTGCCCGGCGTGGGGATCGCACCCACAAAAAGCCGCGGTTTAGGCGCGGTGGCTGTCCTGATTCGCGCTTTAACTCCAGCCGGGCAAAGAATGGTCGCGACGAAGGGATTTGCACCCTCATGAGGTCTCCCTCGGCAGGTTCTCGACCTGTTGCGTATACTAGCTCCGCCACGTCGCGATAAATTGGTCCCGGCGACAGGAGTCGCACCTGCATGGCCGTAAGGCCGCTGCCTTCTGAGGGCAGTGTGTCTGCTGTTCCACCACACCGGGGAAAGGTTCTCCCGTCTGGGTCGGTCGACGAACGCGCTTCGAGTCGCACTCGTCGATGTTCCCACCACCGGCTCATGTCGGTGCGTTGAATTCCAATCGCGTACGAAGTCACGCGAGGCACTGGACGGGAAAATGGGGCCACCGCTGGGATTCGCGCCCAGCTCTTCTCGATACCAACGAGACGCCTCGCTATCTAGGCTTCGGCGGCATGGTCCAGGCGGAAGGAATTGCACCTCCGTAGTCCCGAGGGACGGTTGGGTTACGGCCAACTGCGATTGCTGCTCCGCCACGCCTGGATGGGAAATGGGGGCACGGGCCGGATTTGCGCCGGCGATCTTCGCCTTATGAGGGCGACGTTCTACATGCTGAACTACCGTGCCATGGTGGGTCGCCTCGGTAATGCTCCGAGTTCCTCCGGGTAAGAACCGGAAGCTTCACTGTTAAAGCTTGCGACCCATGGAGAAGTTTCGAGTGGAGATCAGTGTAGCCGCGATTCTGTTGCTCGGCCGGAGCCGAGCCCCGTGCATTTCTCTAGGCCGCTACCTCGCCCTTCAGTCGGGAAGCACTACCCTCGGGCTGTTTTGCGTTGCAGCTATCCTGCGGTGTTGGCGAACGGCGTGACGCACGGCCCGCTCTCCCGATCGACTGCTTTGCTGTCGCGAACTTCCTCCAGCCGGTTGCCCGGCCAGCGCACAGGGTCCTGTGTCTTCGCTCGAAAGGATGGCTCCGGCCGATGGAGTCGCACCATCATCTCAGGGTTCAAAGCCCCGCGTGCTACGGTTACACCAGGCCGGAATGAAAGTGGTCGGAGCGACAGGATTTGCACCTGCGACCTCACCGCCCCGAACGGTGCGCTCTTGAACTAGGCTGAGCTACGCTCCGAAAAATGGACCTGTTGGCGGCGATTTCATCCGCATGCCCGCTTCCCTAGGTTCGGCGGGCGATTGCTACTCATCAACAGGGTGAAAATGGTGGGCGACCGGGGTGTTGCGCCCCGCGATGCCTGCATGTCGTGCAGGTGCCGTCACTGGCTGGCTCGTCACCCGAGATTGAAATGGTCGGACCGATGAGATTTGTACTCATGACCTCCTGTCCCCCGAACAGGCGCGCTGACTAGACTGCGCTACGGTCCGCAAGAAAGTGGCGCCCCCGGCCGGAGTCGCACCGGCGTCTGATCCTTGAGGGGGATCTGTCCTGACTGCTAGACGACGGGGGCATGGCTCCGGGCCAAGGATTCGCACCTTGAATCTTCGAGTTCAGAGCTCGACGTGCTACTAATTACACCAGCCCGGAGTGGAAAAGTGGCTGCCCGGGCAGGGATCGCACCTGCATCGTCGCGGCTTAACAGGCCGCCGGCTTACTGATTAGCCTACCGAGCAACAAAATGGTGGGGGATGCAGGCTTCGCTCCTGCGCGCTTCTGTATGTGGGACAGCTGCTCTACTGGGCTGAGCTAATCCCCCGGAAAAATGGTCCCTCCGCCGGGAGTTGCACCCAGGTTTCGAGCTTCGCGGACTCGCGTCCTAGCTTTTTGGACGACGGAGAGAAAGTGGCGTGACCGACGGGTGCTGCCCCCGCTATCTCCTGCTCGACAGGCAGGTGACTCTGCTAGTTTGTCTTCGGTCACATTGGTCAGGTGGCCGGGAGTTGCACCCGGTTCCCCGGCGTCACAGGCCGGTGCCCCGCTCTCTGGGCCGCGCACCTGAAAAAAAATGGTCGGAACGGCGTGACTCGCACACGCGTGATCTCGGTTCCAGACCGAGTGCCTGACTTCTAGGCTACGCTCCGATGAAACTGGGAGCAGGGGTGGCGCTCGAATCCACGTTGTTGGGCTTATGAGACCCAGCTGGTACCGTCTCCAGTCGACCCTGCTGTGATAAGTGGCGAAGACGGTCCGATTTCAACGGACGGCGGCCGGGCGGCCGCTCCGGTTTTCAGGACCGGTGCAATAAGGCGCTCTGCCACGTCTCCAAGATTAAATGGTGGAGGCCCGCGGTTCCGCTCCGCGCTCTCGTGCTTTTCAGACACGCGCCATCACTAGATCGGCCTGACCTCCGAAAGGATCCGCAGCCCGTTTGACCGATACGCCAGAAATGGTCTGGCGCCTATGGGCTTTCGTCCACGCTGCGGAATAAAATGGTCCTCCGGTCCGGACTTGCACCGGCCTCTGGCGATTATCGGTCGCCTGCTCTGCTGTCTGAGCTACAGGAGGGAAATTGGCACGGCGCCAGGGAATCGCACCCTGCCGGTCGGTTTTGGAGACCAACCCGTCCCTTTGAACATCTGCGCCGTATGGTGCCCGAGGCCGGTAGCGCGCCGGCTCCCGCTGTTTGGAAGACAGCAATGCATCTATCAACACCTCTCGGGCGGAACTGGTGGAGTTGGACGGTAACGCTCCGTCGCCTCCGCGTTGCGGGCGCGGCGTGCTGCTTTTAGCACCACAACCCCGAAAATGGACGCGACGGCGGGACTTGCACCCGCGAGCCTCGGCTTTGCAGGCCGGTCCCTTGGCTGCTCGGGCACGTCGCGTTAAACCGCAGCTCAGGTCGCTCGGCGCCGGAAGATTTCTCCGAACGTCCGCCCTCATTGACTGCGGGTGAATCATGGTGGAGCCGGCGGGATTTGCACCCACACCTTGCGGATTAAAAGTCCGCTGTGCTGCTGTTGACACCACAGCTCCATGGTGCGTCCGGGGAGACTCGCACTCCCGATTCCGGCATGGCGGGCCGGCGCGTTGCTCCTACGCCACGGACGCATGGTATCTGAAATCAACCCCTGCCGGCTTTGGCCGCCGGCTGGCTCATGGGAGATCCGATAGGGTCCAGTTGGCTCCGGCCTCGGATCGAGAACCGGAACTGCTTCGAAGATGAAGGGTGACGACTACGTCTTCACCCAATCGAAGATTCACTACGGCAAGGGTCCGACCGGACCCAAGTGCAGTGAATCAAATTGGCCGCCCTGACGGGATTCGCACCCGTATCCCTCGGCTTGAAAGACCGGGATCCTAGACTCTTAGACGACAAGGCGGTGACCGCGAGGCCGGCATCGCCGTTTACGCCAATGAGGCGCACCTCGCGGGTTGGGAAGGACACTTGTCCCTCCCGATTTTCACAAAGAACACACACCGTCGTCCCTCTCGCCACCTGAGCAGAGACTGCTCGGGCGGTTTGGACGGCCGCGGGATTTGCGTGCGGGCGTTGGCTGATTGGCTGGGCTCAGCGGTGAGGCCACTTAGGGAATATGGAAAACGAGTTGGGTACTCGGCTTCCCGGAAGCGGCCCCTTGGGGCATTAAAAAACCCACTTCCGGGCGGGAAGTGGGTGCGTATGGCTGCGAAGTTCTCTTCGGTGTCAGCTTACACCACTTCCCTTGGAGCGTGCGGTATAGGGTTGCGAATTACCCGGTCCGCTACGCTGGGTCGTACCCGCGACGAAATCGGAGCACGCCCATAGCCTCTCCATCGTATGGAGGGCTTCTGCCAATATGGCTCGTGTGGATTTCATGGCGAAGGAAGGCAGGAAAGAGGGTTCAGCAGTGTAGAACGGATTGCGACCAACGAAAATCAAGAGGTGTTCCAAATATTTCTTTGGCGCGCGGATTTCAGTGACGTACCGAGAATAGCAGGATCGGTGACGGCTTGCCATAGCTCTGGTTACAGCATACCTGACTAGTCCGTCATGTTTGAGAAACTCTTTGCTGAACGCGGTCTTTCATTCGACCGGCTCCGGGTCCTGATCGAGGTTCACGATGCCGGTAGCATTGCCCAGGCAGCCCCGGGCGATCCCATTCGCCAGAGCCAGTATAGCCGGCAGTTGCGGGAGATCGCGGAGTTCTTCGGCTGCGAAGTTGCCACGCGTCGGGGAAAGATTCTGAAGCTGACTCCTCAAGGCGTGCGGCTGGCCGAACTCACGCGCGCCAACCTACGGTCGCTGGAGGATTTCCGGGCGGAGTGCCGGGCTGAGACCGTGGACTACACGATCGCGGCGGGCGACAGCCTGATTCAATGGCTGGTGGTGCCGCGGCTTGGAGCCCTGCTGGAGTCGACGCCGGGGGTTCGTTTCGCGACGTCCAACCTGCGCACCAACGATGTCGTACAGCAGTTGGGTGAGGGCCGGGTGGATTTTGGTGTGATCCGCAAGGATGCCCTCGTGGTCGGTCTTAAGTCTTCGGATCTCGGCACACTTACGTATTGCGTCGTGGTGCCGAAGCGCCTCGCCGGGCGCGCAAAGCTCACGCTTAAGGACACCCTCGTGAAGATCCCGTTGGCGGCCCAGAAGGCCGATGGGCAATTCACTCAGAGGCTCCGTGAGATCGCTCGGTCATGCGGTGTGGAACTACAGCCGGCACTCGCGTGTGAGTCGTTTCCCCAGGCGCTGGCCGCAGTCCGTTCTGGTCGTTTCGGCGCGATAGTGCCTGCGATTGCGACCGCAGACCTGCAAGCCGGCACATTCGTAGAGTTTGCGCCGGTAGAACTTCAGAACCTGCGCCGAGACCTTGTTCTTGCGTGGAATCCACGCTCGATCCGTGTTCGCCCCGCAGCTGCGAAACTGGCCGAGCAGTTGGGGAGAACGCTGCAGATCGTTGATCCAAGTCCCTCCACACGGATCCCAACGATTGAAACTGGGGGCAGCGGTCATTCGCGTCGGCGGTAAGGGTTTCAGACCGGACGAATGGATTTGAGCTGCCTGAGGCGACACGCCAGATTGGTCGCGTGGCTCTACCCCGGATTCTGCTACAGACGATGGCGTTCATGATGGTCGTTGCTGCGACCGCAAACGCACGAAGCGCCGAACCAGCCGGGTCCTCTCAAGATCCCGTCTTGCCAGACCTAACGGAAATGACGCCGGAGCAAGCTACGGCGGCGATGGATCGCTACAAACGAGCGATGGCAGATGCGCAGCAGAAGTTGATATCGCGCGTGACCGCCGAGCAAAAAGAACGCATGCGTCAGGGATCGCATCCTTCAGAGAAACGTCCTGTCGAGCCCCCAATACCCCAGATGGGGCCAAACTACGATTGGGAACTGGATGCTAAGAGTCAGGGACTCGACGACGACATCCGAGCGAGGCTCCGCCGGGACTCGCTCGTCATCGCAGGACAGGAGTTCAAGCAGTCCTTTTCGGTCTACGATGGCGCATCAGCAATCCCCTTTGTCACGAGCGACTCAATGCTCAATGGTTTCCACGTCCTGCTCGAAGCAACGTTGAAGCGGTTCGAGGTGCGCCGGGCGGTGGAATTGCGGGAAGCGCTCGAATCTACCTGGCTTGGCATTGATCGTAGTCTGGCTGAGGAACGGGTGCCGCCCGAACTCGTCGCCCCCTATTCGCGGCATCTGGCCCGAGTGATCGGGCCGGCACTGCGATTGCTGGGATCATCTATTGCGCTTGGGGACAAGGCGACCGAATCGGACATCGATGAGACCGTGCAGAAAATCACCGCCGCGAAATCCGCGGAGTTGCCCGGTTGGATGGCGCCCGCTGAACCTGCGTTGATGGCGATCGACTTTCGTCGCTGTCGGCCGCTGGGCTTCTACGCGGACCTTCCACTATTGGCCGATTACTACCGGGCCGTGCGGTGGCTTCAGTTGGTGCCTCTAAGGGCCGGACGGGACAACGAGGCCGGTGCGGCGGCTCTCGCCGTCACTGCAATCCGAAACAGTCCGCAGAATCTGCGTGAGTTCGTTGAAAGGGGCGTGAAGGTTTGGGGCAGGGAGGATGGGACGACCGTCAGCAGTTCAGAACAAGGGTGGCCGGAGTTTCTTCGGCAAATCGTCAAGGACGGAAACTCGGTGCAGGCCGTTCAGGAAGCTCGGCGACGAATCGTCGACCTTGCGAAAGGGACCAAGCAGGAGATTAATGACCGCGTGCGGTTGCCGGCTGGCGAAGAAGCGGACCCTGCTGTGAATTTGTTGGCTCCAACGGTGCTGCCTGACAGCCAGTTCTTGGTTTCCATTGCCGGAAGCCGACCCGGGGATCGACTCCAGCCGCAAGGCCTGGAAGTGGCGGCATGGCTGGGATCCGACTTCGCGCTTGATAAGCTGGTTCGAACTTCGGGAGCGAAACTCGCAGCAGAGATAAGAGCCCGGCGCCTGGGTCCCGACGAGAGGGTCTACTGGAACTCGACCGTGCCTGAATACTATTACGATGTCCTGAGGGCGATGTTCGCGCCGCCGGATTCGGCTGCGCCGCCATTCATGAATTCTGAGGCTTGGCGCCGAAAATCATTGCAGACCGCTCTTGCCGGATGGGCGCAGTTGCGACATGCATGGGAACTGCAATCAAAGCTGGTCCTCTACGCGACCTGCGCGTTTGATCGACCCTCGGGGCTCATTGAGCCCAGCCCGTTGTTTTTCCGGAGGATGAGCAACTTAGAGGCGACGCTGATCGAAAGGTTTCAGGAGGCACGGGTATTTGTGGACACGGCAGATGACGAAGCCGAATACCTGCGCGAAGGCCAAAGATTGCTGAACCGAATCGGCGCAGGAAAGGTCGAGGTTGCCTTCGATTGCCTCGGCATGGACGAACGCGAAAGGGTCATTGAGCTTTGTTTGATCGCCCACGAATCCGATTCATCGATTGAGGTCGGCCGCGCAGATGAACTCCACGGAGAGTCGCAAAAGCAGTGCTTCGGTCGTGTCATCGCAGTTCTCCGGGATCGGATTAATCGCCTGAAGAACGGTGAACGGGTGCCCAGGATCCAAGGATATATGTACGACAGAGATCCGGACGAGCGGCTCTTTAATCGATGGCTAGACCTGCAACGCTTGACCGGTCAACTAGAAGTGATGGTGCAGAAACAACTCCGCGAAGCTGACTGGGACAAGGACGAAGCTGAACTCTTGAAAGACTACGGTTCTAGGCTGAAGGAGATCATGGGATGCTTCACGAATGTACCAGGGATGGAGCAGGACGACGCACCGAGGTGGACCACCGTCTATCAAGATATGACTTCAAACCGGAATCTTGCCGTGGCAATCGGTCGGCCGCGCGCGCTGTATGTGCTCTATCCGTGGAAGGGCAAGCCGGTCCTCTGCCGTGGCGCAGTCATGACGTACTACGAATACCTGTCGGTGGGTCGGTTGACGGATCTGGAATGGAAGGAACTGTTGGATAGCCCTGCGGCGCCAGTTCAACCGGAATGGCTCCAACCGCTGGTATTGCCGGTACCGGATAAACGGTAATGAGCTCCCCCTTCAAGTTCACCAGTCGACTTAGAAGCTTCCGCTATGCGGGACGCGGGATCTGGTTGACTCTGAAGTCCCAGCACAATGCATGGATTCACGCGGCAGCGACGATCATCGTTCTAACCGCGAGTTATGTTCTCGGAATTTCGAGGCTGGAGTGGTGCCTGATAGTTCTTGCCTGCGCTGCAGTTTGGGCCGCCGAGGCGCTGAACACGGCGCTTGAGCACTTGGCCGACGCCACTACGAAGGAATTCCACCCCATTATTGGGAAAGCGAAGGACGTTGCTGCTGGAGCAGTACTCATCACTGCCATCGCGGCGGTGGTCGTAGGTGTGTTGGTGCTCGGCCCACACATTCTCGACCTTGTCCGGACGGGTCATCTGCCATGACAAATAGCTTTCTTGCAGAACCGCCAAGAGCGCCGAGGCTGTTTTCCACGCGAGCAGTTGGTGTAGGCGCTTTAGTCGGCGGGCCAATCGCGGCAGGCACAATGATCGGTCTGAACTATCGACGACTCGGCAACAGTCGTGCATGCTGGTACGCCTTCGCAGGAGGTGCATTGCTCACGGCCCTGATGTTTTGGGGCTTATTCAACGTTCCATCGGAAATCGTGGATCGGATTCCCAGACAACTGATGCCCGCGATCTATGGTCCATTGGCTGGCTATTTGGCTGCTCGTCTTCAAGGCGACGGGATCAGGAAGGCGATCGAAGGAGGCGCTCGGAAAGCTTCGGCATGGGCGGTCGCCGGGTGGTCTATCGGTTCAGTGGTTGTGACACTAGGGATGATCGTTCCTTTTGCGTTGGCCTCACCTCCATTGGGGTTCCACGGCGAGAAACTCGCGTTTGGACCCCATGGGGCATACGAAATCTATTTCGCCAAGGGCGTCGACGAACCAAGGCGCGAGGCGGTCGAGAAATACCTTGAGCACACCGGATACTTTGAGGGTGGAAACGAACGGCCCGCGCAGGTCGACCAGCAACGCGGAGCCTATATAGTATCGCTAGCGATAGTTCGCGAGAACTGGGACAAGCCCGACCTTCTCCAATACCTAGGAACCGTCAGGGCAGATCTGGAACAATTCGTTCTCAAGGGCAAAGTATCCCTCTTATTGGTGGACCAAGATTTTGCCCGCACTTATCGGAAGGCGATACCGTCGGGCAGTTCGCAGTAATCGCGGAATCGTTCGGCGAGCAATCGCGGCAATTCTCCTCTTGCATTATCGCCGAAAGAACGCCGTCAGTGGCGGGGAAAGAACTGCGTTCTGGCGGGAGGAAATGGCCGGATATGGCACGTATCCGCTTGGGGTGCCGTTATACCGCGTCACTGGTCGGGGCAATGCAATCTGGCGAATCGTTCCTCGGGTTATTGACGAGCGTTGACACCGGCCGGGCGACCATCAAGTCCGCGGCATATGGCTCGGTGAATTGCGCGAGCTGTTCGGCGGAAACTGGGCCTGGAGCAATCCAGTGCTGAGCGCGGTCCCCGGTGATGATCGCAGGCATCCGATTGTGGATTTCGGCCATGAGCGAATTGGGGCGTGTGGTGAACAGGAGGTACGTCGCTGGCCGTATTTCTGTCGCCTCTTCGTAGATGCCAGCGAAAAAGAACGGCCGCCCGTCTTTTAGACAGATGTCGAACGGTTGCTTCAAGTCCCCAGGAAGGCGCTTCCACTCATAAAATCCGTCCGCGGGGATAAGTGCCCTGCGCTTCTGGATCGACTGCCGAAACATCGGTTTTGTGAACGCCTCCTCGGCCCGCGCGTTGATTGGCGCGATCTTGGGCTTATCCGATTTGTCCCAGAATGGCACCAGGCCCCAGCGCATCGTGGCAACTCGTACCTTGCCATCATCACCGCTGACGACGACCGGCAGCTCTTGGCTTGGCGCTATGTTGTAGCGCGGCCCCATGACCCAATCCGGGATCTTGAAAACGCGGCGGAGTTCACCCGTTAGTTCATCGGTGTCTTTGATTCGGTAGCGGCCGCACATACCGGCACGATACTCGATTCGGCCGATGCGGCAACGGGTTCAGCACTGTCGTGTATCCTCTTCCGATTTGAAGACCTGGCAGTTGACAGAGGACGAGGTGCGAGAGAGTGAAGCGATCCTGGTAGCGTTCACTGACAGGAATCACGGGGTTCGAATCCCCGTGATATTTGACAGATCATCCTATGAAGATGCCAATCCGGTCTCCAGTATAGCCCATAATTACGGGCTATATTGGCGGCGTTTTGTCAAAAACAGGCCAATTTCCTGGGCAAAAAGTCAAGCCGCTGACGCTCGAAAATACTCCCCCATTCACGACCACCAAGCAAACCTTCTGGACTGATTGGCACGCTCGCGTGTTCGAAAAACGACCGTTTCTGCCACCGGGGTTTCAATGGCTTCATCTGAACCGGGCAAGTCAAAGCGAAAGCACCGCCTCGACGCGTGGCGTGGCGTTTCAGTTCAATGCGTCACGATGGCCCGGGAAACCGTACCGGCACGGTAGGTCACCGGCACTTGCCAATCGGCATATTTCGGGTCGAGGGCCCTCATCGCCTTGACGACCTCCTGCCGAAAGGTGTTCTCGATCAGGCTGCCTTGGCCCGGCCAGATCTTGAAATGCACGCGAACGAAATTCCAGCTGCCGCCTTGTGCGCTCTCCACCTTGCCGATGATGGGCTCATTCAGGATGATGGCGCCAAATTGGGCCCACATCCCGACAGCAATGTGTTCAATGACTAGGGCAACTTGTTGCCCGTCGGCGCCGGCTGGAATCTGTGGGTCGGCATACGCATCGACGCCTCCGTGCGGGAAGCGGCTAACATTGCCGATCGTCCGATTCGGTATGAATACCGTCTGGTTGTAGAAATTGACGAGCTTGGTGAACCGCATTCCGATCTCGTCTACGCGACCGACCACATTGGTTGTAGGTCCGCCGATTTCGACGATGTCGTTCACATCCATCGCGTCCCAGAAGATCAACGTCAGCCCGATTACGATGTCCTGGACCAATCCCTGGGAACCGAAGCTGATCGCCAGGCCGATGATGGAGGCGCTCGCGAGATAGGCCGTCAGGTTGACCCCGAATTCCTGGAGGATTAGGCCGATTGCCGTAAAATAGACTATAAAGGCGATCCCACTGACGATCAGCCGTGTCACCGTATCGAACTTCGGCTTGTGGGTCACTACACCGAGAGTGCCCTTCTGCCCGTGGCTCCGAAGAAGCAGCCATTCGCTGAAGTACCGGATCAGCTTTACTGCGAGGTGGGCCAGAACAGCCATCGATACGATGATGAAAATGCGCATGCCCGTCGATGACTCATGCACAAAGAAATGGTTGTAGACACGGCCCGCGGCAGTTGCTTCTGGAGTGGGGGGCAGTGAGATTGAAAGTGGATAGTTCATATGACTCGGATGCTGGAGCCGTCTCCCTCGCACCTGGGCGACCGAAATCGGAGAGTGGTACGGTACGCCAAACGGTTTAGATCGAGGTTACGTGAAGCCGCACATCGACATTCCCGCGGACTGCGTTCGAGTAGGGGCACAACCGATCTGCGGTTTCGATCAACTCCCGCGCTTGCCCTTCGGAAACTCCCCGCACCGCAACGAAAATGTCGATGTCCAAAGCGTAGCCGTTGGTCACATTCTGACCGATGCCAACCTCAACGGAAGTCGTGGTCCCAGATGGCGACAGTTTGAGGAGCTGCGCCGCTGCCTGCAGCGCGCTGTCGAAACAGGCCGCATAGCCGGTGGCGAAAAGCTGCTCAGGATTTGGGCCTGTTTTCGCCGTATTTGGTTCCGCTAGATCAATCGAGAATGTGCCGTCGTCGGTTTGCGAATGCCCCGAGCGGCCACCAGTCGCAGTTGCACGCGTTTTGTAGAGAATCTTCATGAGAAGAAAGGCCAGTCTTGTCAGCGGGTCGCCACCGAAGCGTCAGGGCACGAGGACCGCTGCGCCGTCGAAGCGGCCGGCGCGCAGGTCGGCCAAGGCTTGATTGGCTTGGTTGAGCGGATAGGAGGTGGTCTGGGTGACGATGCCCATCCCCGGAACGAGGCTCAAGAAATCGATCCCATCCTGCCGAGTGAGATTGGCCACCGATACAAGCTGCCGCTCTTCCCACAGCAGCCGATAAGGGAAGCTCGGTATATCGCTCATGTGGATGCCCGCGCAGACGACTCGCCCTCCCTTGCGGACGGCCGTCAGCGCCCGGGGCACAAGATCTCCTACAGTAGCAAAAATGATCGCCGCGTCGAGTGGCTCCGGCGGAAGTTCGTCGGATCCCCCTGCCCAGGTAGCGCCGAGGCGCCGGGCAAAAGCCTGGGTGGATCCATCTCCGGGCCGCGTAAACGCGAACACCGATCGCCCCTGCCACTTTGCGACCTGGGCAATAATATGGGCGGCTGCGCCGAAGCCATAAAGTCCCATGTTTTTGCCGGCGCCGGCGATCATCAGCGAACGCCAGCCGATCAGGCCGGCGCAGAGCAAAGGGGCGAGCGCCACGTCGCTGCCGGATTCACCGAGTGGAAACGCAAAGCGCGCATCGGCGATCGTCGCCGTCGCGAAACCTCCGTCCCGAGTATATCCAGTGAATAGCGGATGATCGCAGAGGTTTTCATGATGTCCCAGGCAAAACGGACAGGTGCCACAGGTGTGGCCGAGCCACGGAACGCCGACCCGCTCGCCCACCAACAAGCCCTCCACTCCAGGTCCTATTGAATCGATCCGGCCCACGATCTCATGGCCGGGGATGATTGGCACTTGGGGATCGGGCAATTCGCCATCAACGACATGAAGGTCCGTGCGGCAGACGCCGCAGGCCGCTACCTTTAGTCGGATTTCGCCCGGGCCGGGTTGCCGATCGGCAAGTTCCGTCCATTCGAGCTCCGTCCTAAGCTTTTTCAGCACCATTGCGTGCATGATGTTCTCCGGTTGTTTGGGACGACCATAGTCATTGGTGAGAAAGTGTGTGTGCGGGCGGAGTCGATTGACTCATCTTTGTTCATGTAAGCGGCGGAATACTCTCGGCAGCAGATCTGGCAGGTCTTCGGCAATGAGGCCCGGCCCGAAATCCGTGGCCGCAGCGCCGTGCAGCCACACCGCAGCTGCCGCGGCCAGGAACGGATCCATGCCTTGCGCGAGAAGCCCGAGCACGATTCCGCCCAGGACATCGCCCGCCCCAGCCGTTGCCAGCGTCGGCGGCGCGTTGGAGTTGATGATCGCACGACCATCCGGGGCGGTGATCACGGTATCGCTGCCCTTGAGGACGATGATAGCGCCACTGCGGCGGGCAGCGGCGCGAGTGCGAGTGAGCTTGTCTCCACTCGGGTCGAACAGCCGACGGAATTCACCGTCGTGCGGTGTCAGCACGCACGGTCCGATGATTGCCCGGTCGAGCGAAGGAGGATCGTCCTGGAAGATTGTGATCGCATCCGCGTCGAGCACGGTGGGCCGGCCTGTCCGCAGCATGGCGAGCGCCCGGGTGCGGGTCTCCTCGTTCGCGCCGGCACCGGGCCCGATAAGCAGAGCCGAAAACCGAGGATCGTCTAGCAGGCGTTCGAAGTCGCGCGATGCTGCGAGCGGTCGAACCATGATGCTGGTAAGCGCCGCCGCATAGATTGGCAGGGCAATCTCCGGCACTGCAATTGTCGTCAGTCCTGCCCCCGCGCGGGCAGCAGCACGGGCCGCCATCCGGGCAGCACCGGTCATCGGGTAGCCACCGGAGATCAGTGCGTGACCGCGCGTATATTTGTTGCCTGCCTCATCCAGCCGCGGCAGTTCCGACTGCCAAAGCGACAGATCGTTCTCGAAAGTGTCCGGCATGAGCTTGTCGAGCACGGAAGACGGAATGCCGATGTCGGCGACGACGACCTCGCCGCACAGCCGTCGACCGGGTAACAAGACGTGTCCCGGCTTCTTGCGGAAGAAAGTGACGGTCAAAACTGCTGCAACGGCTCCCAATGTTTCGCCGGTATCGCCCATCAGCCCACTGGGAACATCGATTGCAACGATCGGCACGCCGGTGCGCGCCGCGGCTGCCAGCGTTTCTGCAACCGGTCCGTCGAGTGCCCGGCTAAGTCCTGCACCGAAGATTGCGTCCACGACAAGTTCTGCTCCGTGCAGCACTGCAGGCGCAAGCGTCTCGACGCCCCCGTGCCACAGCTTGGCGTGATGGCGCGCTTCGTTTACCAAACGGTCGCGCGATCCAACGAGGGCGATACGGACAGGCCAGCCCGCCTCGGAAAGATGCCGGGCAGTGACGAAACCGTCGCCGCCGTTGTTGCCCGGGCCGCAAAGTACAATCACGGGCCGCTTGGTCCAGCGCTGTCCAATCGAGTGCGCGACCGCGTTGCCCGCATTCTCCATCAATTCGATAGCCGGGGTACCGGCAGCCACTGTCAGACGATCGGCTTCGTCCATCCGGCGTACATCGAGCAAAGCGGTTTGGCCGTTCATGACCGCTCACCCAATCGAAACGCCGAGGATTCGACCGATGATGGCGGTCACCGCCATGGCCAGGGCGCCGCCGAGGGTGACCCTCACCGCCGCGCGCCCGATCGGCGCGCCGCCGAGGTGACCGCCGAAGGCCCCAAGGGCAGCAAGACTAGCCAGTGAAAGCGCAGCAATTGCAGGGAGGCGCAGGGACGCTGGTGCGAAGAGCAGTGCCACGATTGGAAGCGCCGCGAAACTCGCAAAACTCACGGCCGATATCCACGCAGCTTGCAGCGGGCGTGCGAGGGATTTGTCGTCGATCCCAAGTTCATCGCGCATGTGCGCACCGAGCCGATCCCGCGCGCTGAGTTGCTGAGCGACTTTCAAGGCAAGGTCGTTGTCGAGGCCACGCTTAACGTAGATCTGCGCGAGCTCGTGCAATTCCGCCTCCGGCTGATCGGCCAACTCTCCCGTTTCGCGCTGGATGTCCGCTTGTTCTGCATCGCGCTGCGAACTGACCGAAACGAATTCACCCACAGCCATCGACATTGCACCCGCAACCATGCCCGCCACGCCGGCCACGAGGATAGCTCCTTTCGGCGCGGAGGACGCCGCGACGCCAATCATCAGGCTTGCGGTAGAGACAATGGCGTCGTCTGACCCGAGCACTGCAGCGCGCAGCCACCCGGCGCGTCCGCTGAGGTGCCTTTCCACTTGTTCCGGAGGACTAATAGGCGTCATCATTGTATATTGGTAGTCGTCATCTATGGAGCGCTCTCAGGCTGCGTGCGCACCGTCGCAAAACGGCTTGTTGGTTGATCGGCCGCACCGACACAAAGTCACCCGGTTCCGGACTTCATAGGCTTTGCCGTCGGCAGAAACGACAGGCACGCCTCCTTGCACCCAGATCGGTCCGCTGATCTTTTTCGCCGTGTCTTCGATCAATCCGAGCGAAGGCTCGAACTTCGGCTCGATGGGTTTCCCGGTTTTCCGATCCCAGGCAACCAACCGTCCGGCGGGACAATGGCCCGCTTCGTGTTTTACCAACCGCTGGGCTTCAGGATTGTCCGTCTCCATGACCAGATTCCAAATCCGGCCCTTCGGATCGCAGAACCGGGCGAAAGCGCAAAGGTTTGCTTGGTCGGTGAGCAACATCGTCGGTCCTTCGATCGCCACCGCTTGCTCAACATAAGACTGATGGCTGCCCGTTTCAGTGCCATCGAACTGGACGGTTTCATGGGTGCCGTCGCAGAAGGGTTTGCCGCCGGACTGCCCACAGCGACAGAGCGCGTACTGCGGCTGCACCGGGTATTTCTTTCCGTCCCGGTATTCGAGCGAATCGCCCTCGGCATTAGTGACAATCCATTGTTCGCAGAGCGCCAGCGCGCCACTGACCCTGTAAGGGCCATCCGCGATTATTTCGATTTTCGGACTTGGTCGGTGACTCTCATTCATGGTTTAGATATTACAGCGTTCTTGATGCCGCCAAACAGCAGGTCTGCCGCTGTTCACGTGGGGTAGTTGATTAACACCATGCCGGCGTCGATTCTGCCTTCGTGGACTTGTTGAGCTTATCTTCAATCGCGCAGCTCCTCGACAATCGATGCGCTAAGATCTGCCGTGTTTCACCAATGGGAGCGCCGCACGTTCAGTGAGTTGCGTGTGATGGTGCAACCGGGTGCGCGAGGATTCCTTCGGAATGTTGGCGCGGAGGCACGCTTCGGCTTCCAGCCAGTCGTCGCGATCGTGTCCGTTCAACGAACCGTGCTGAACATAGAGATGGTTGGCATAATCGCGAATCTCGTCCTCGGACGGTTGCGACGAAGGTTGCCTGTCAGATGGCGTCGGGTGAGCGGCCGCCTCGGGCGGCGTGCTGGGAGCGGCCGGCGCCGTGGAATCTTGTTGTGTGACCATTCGTTGAGAATGCACCCAATCCTTCTTCCGCGATATGGGGTCTTGTTCGCCCCCATCCATGACCGGCATGTTTGCGCGCGGCTTAACTCCCAGGCTTTACCGCGACAGGTTGGGCAATTCCAATGAAGTCGATGAAGCCGCGCTCCACGTCGGTGCTCACGAGCTGAACGTGCAGGCGGTTGCCGACTTGAAGTCCGGCAGGCCCATTGTCCAGTTTTCCCTCAACAGGTGGTTGCGAAACTCGAACCCAAGTCCCTCTGTCGGTGACCCCAGTGACGCACGCCTCGAACTGCTGGCCGATGCTGGAACAGAGCAACATCGCGGCGGCGGACTTCTCGACCTGCCGTTCCACTTTCTTGGCGGCGTCCTCCTGTTCCGTGCAATGTTTCGCCAACGCGGCCAGTTCGTCGTTGGTATATGGCGGCGGGCGGCTAGCCATCGCGGCTTTAAGCAACCGCTGGGTGATCACGTCTGGGAAACGCCGGTTCGGAGCCGTCGAATGGGAGTAGTCCCTTACAGCCAGGCCGAAGTGTCCGGCTACCGGGGCGCCGGGAAGCTCAAGATCGTATTCGCCGGCGCCCAGCAGCTTGATGACACTGAGCGACAGTTCGGGGAACCCGGCTGGATTTGCGGCCTTCGCCGCCACCAGAAATGATTCGAGCGCTGTCGGCTCCGGTGTCTTTGGCAGGGCCGATCCATGTTCGGCCGCCAGTTCGACGATCCGGTTCCAGAATTTGGGCACGCGAACAACCCGCCGGATCGATGGGAATCGCTTGGCGGCCAGATAACGCGCAGTCACTCCGTTGGATGCGATCATCAAATCTTCAATGAGGCATTTGGCTGAATTGGGCGTATCTACTTCCAAGCCTGTGAGGATTGCTCCGTCGAATACCGGGCGGGTCTGAAGCGTTTCGAGCGAGAGTGCGCCATGCTGATGGCGCAACTCGGCAAGTTGGCTGGCTACGCGATGTTGAAGTCTGATATTGTCGGCGATGCCAGGGACGGCGCTGATGGCCGTCGGTATCGGCGCTGTTCCATCGAGCCATGCAGCCACACTATTGTAGGCGAGCTTCGCGCGATTGCGCACGGTCGCCGGGAAGATCTCCGAGGAGGCAAGCAGGCCGTCCCTGGAGAATGTCATGGCTATGACGATTGCGAGGCGGTCGGCATCCAGATTGAGCGAGGTGAGATTGGTGGAGAGCTTCTCCGGAAGCATCGGGAAGGTCTGTGCGGCGGTGTAGACGGAAGTGGTGTTTTGCCGCGCATCAGTATCGATGGCCGAACCCTGCCGCACCACGGATGTCACATCGGCGATGGCCACCAGAATTCGGGTCGCGCCATCCGGCCGGAATTCCGCCACGGAAAGCTGGTCGAGATCGCGCGAGTCATCGTTGTCGATCGAAGACCAGAGAAGGTGCCTCAGATCGCACGTCGTCGCGTTTGTCGCCGCGGCAGGAGCCCGAATGGCGTCAAGTTCAACGATGGCTGCAGACGTGAAATCGGGACGGAGTCCACGAGCGATCATTGCGCGCCGGGCGATGCCTTGTAGAAGGGTGCGCGACGATTTGTCGTTAGGTGTCGTCATTGAATGAAAGGTGACTGCCGCGTGGTGAAACTGGATGATCCACCCGCATCGGGGGTGGGATTCGAGATTGACCGACTCTGGGGAAAAGAGACTTCAGTTCATGGCGTCTGTGGCCATGGCTTGCCCTCAAGCGCCTCAACTTTCGCCAGTCGCCGGCGATGCCGTTCTGCGCCACTGAAGCGAGCGGCCAGGAAGGTCTGGACCAATTCCCAGGCCAACGCATGACCCACGACGAGGCCGCCGAGGCAGATGATGTTGAGGTCGTCGTCCTCGACGCCCTGGTGGGCGGAAAACGTCTCATGAATCAGGCACGCGCGGATCCCCTCCACCTTGTTGGCGGCCACGCACGCCCCAACTCCGCTGCCACAAAGAGCCACGCCACGATCTACTTCACGGCAAGCGACGGCGCGCGCCAGTGGAATGACAAAGCCCGGATAGTCATCATTTGGCGCGGACTGGAGATCGCCGAAATCGATCACCTCATGGCCGCTCTCGCGCAGCTTTTGGACCAGATATTGCTTCAATTCAAAGCCGCCGTGATCCGCGGCTACTCCGATTCGGCTCGGCGTTTTACCAATAGGTGTTGGACGGGCTGGCATATTCTTTCTTGGAGGCGGCTGACATTCATGCGCAGGTATTCGCCATCTGGCAGCCTGGTTGGGCGCCGGACTCGGCACAAAGCCCCAAAGCGATCATCACTAATCCGATCCTGCTTCGGGGCGATATTAGGTCGCGACAGCGAATCTAATTCGTCGTCGCGGTAGGTGAATCCCAGATTTCAATCCCAGATACTCCACTCCACCTTAATCTTATTTTCCACGAAGGAGACCCCCGGAGCCGCCCAGGCGACTCGCTCGGCTTCGTCTCGCTCGGAGTGATTCCGAACTTTACCAGTGAGGGTCACCTGGTTCCCCGAAGTTTCCACATCAATCTTGTCAGCGTCCAACTGGCCATTCCGGTCGAACGCACGTTCAATGGACGATTCGATGTCCGAGGCCGACAGCTTCGGTTTAATCGTGATCATATTGCCCACGCCTTTGACGCCCGCCAGATACTTCACAGCATCTTCTGCGGCATTCCTCTGGTAGGCCCACTCCATTTCGCCTTCGAGGGTGATCCAGCCTTCCCGGACTGTGACCTTGACTGCCCCTGTTGGAATCATAGTTGACCACTTGATCTGGCTTGCCGCCGCACCAGCGATTTCTCCGTCGGTGCGATGCAGGGAATCCGACAGCTTGACTTCGATGTCGTCGGCGATCGCGTTCACCCCCGAAACCCGCCGGGCGGCGCGTACCGCGTTCCATTTTTCGCTGTAGCTGGTGACGAAGCCGTTGAGTGTCACGGTTCCATCCTTCACCAAGACACCGATATTGGTGACTTTTACGCTCGGCTCATATTTGAGTTCGGCGAGCACATCGCTCTTCAGGTCTGTATCGGTCTTTTCTATAACTGTGTTCATAATTACAATCTATTTGTTCACTGATTATGTCATCCATTGGGGATGGCAGAAAGAAATCGTACCTGGACCGCTGTCCCGTGGGCCTCATTACGAATGTCGCAACCTTTAGTCCCAGCTGAGTTCAAGTGCGTTCGCCGAACTCAGTATCCGAGTTGATTCGGCTCCGGCCTTGCTCGCGAAGCAGAACCCCATCGCGGAATTCGAGAAGCCAATACCGATGCAGTTCCCATTCGGAACGCCCTTGCTGACCGGACTTTTTTCCATCGAAACAAGTGTGCGCCGAACGAAACGCAGAGGGTATGGGGTTTTACCCGACGACGGAAAACATTCCGGGGCGTATCTCCAAGATCCTTGCGACTTATGGGCTTTCTCGACAGAATTTTTGCGATGGCATGGCTCGATACCATCTCCCGGTTCTGGCCGCATCTAGTTGCGGTCTTTCATTTGCTGGCCGCGCTGCTCGCCTCGATTCATGTTCTGCTCAACAAGCGTGATTCACGCGCCGCGACTCTCTGGCTCGCAACGATCTGGTTCCTGCCCCTGTTTGGCCCGGTTCTGTATCTTACTTTCGGCGTCAACCGACTTCGGCGCCGGGCCGTTTCACTCGGAGTGCATAAGGCTATTATCCGGCCCATTCCGGAGAATCTGGGCGAACCGCAGCCCTCCGGCGTGGAGCCGCTGGAAATGCTGGCCCGCGTCGTCGGACGTGTCGCTGGGCAACCCCTGACGTGCGGTAACCAGATTCAATCGCTCCTCAACGGCGACGAGGCCTTCCCCGCTATGATCTCGGCAATTGAATCCGCAAAGACATCGATTTCGCTGGCGACATACATCTTCGACAACGACCAGAGTGGAAAGGAATTTGTCGACGCGCTCGGCCGTGCCTTTGGACGCGGAGTCTACGTTCGCGTGTTGGTTGATGACGCCGGCATGCGCTACTCCTGGCCACGTATCACGCACAAGTTGAAACATGCGCGAATCCCGTTCGCCATTTTTCTTCCTTCCTCCCTGCTCGCGCCGTGGCGTGTGGCGACCATCAATCTCCGCAATCACCGCAAGATTCTCGTGGTTGACGGGCAGACTGCTTTCACCGGAGGGATGAATATCCGCCAGGGCAACGTGCTCGCCGGAAAGCCAAAACGTCCCGTTCAAGATCTTCATTTCCGCGTCCGTGGCCCAGTGGTGAGGCGCTTACAGGAGGCCTTTGCAAATGACTGGGCGTTTGCCACTGGCGAGATTCTCGGAGATCAACGGTGGTTTCCGGCATTGGAGGAATCCGGCAATCTCATCGCGCGAGTTATTCTCGATGGGCCGGATGCGGATTATGACAAGTTGCGCTGGACGTTGCTGGCCGCGCTGGCCGAGGCGCGGACATCCGTGCAAATTCTCACGCCTTATTTCCTGCCTGATCGCCCACTTGTCGAAGCGCTGAACTTGGCCGCCTTGCGCGGTGTGCGTGTGGACGTCATTCTGCCGGCAACCAACAATCTGCCATTCATGCATTGGGCGTCGCGCGCCTTGTGGTGGCAGGTGCTCGAACGCGGCTGCCGGATCTGGCTCACGCCGCCTCCGTTCGACCACTCCAAGCTGATGATTGTGGACGGTCACTGGGTGTTGCTCGGCTCGGCAAACTGGGATGCACGCAGCCTCCGGCTAAACTTTGAACTGAACGTGGAGAGTTATGGTCGCGATTTTGCGGACAAGATGGGTCGGGTTATCGAAGGCAAACTTCGCGGGGCACATGAGGTGACTCTGTCTGAGGTGGATGGGCGGAGCTATCCGGTGAAACTGCGCGACTCCATTGCCCGGTTGTTTTCCCCATATCTGTAGGTCACCGTGGTTGGCCGGAAGGGATCGGCCTTCAGGCAATTTCCGGATTCGAGACGAACCCGGGGTGACCGTTAGCCGTTCTATGTCACCAGGAACGCCCCGATCAACCTCGCGGATCCGGAGCGAAGCGATCTCCGAGCTGTGAAATCATCGTCACCAGGTTTTGCTGGAGTCAGAAGACGAATGCGCTTCGGCCTTCATCGATGAGAGTAGTCGGAGATCTTCTTACCCCGGGGGCAAAAGGCTCACGGACAGCGGAGAAAGTGAATTTCAATGTGCCGCCGTTCGGCCTCGCGCCGGAGTTCACAGACCAATGGGAGTGCTCGGCGGCTGACGGCGAGGTGTCGGCGATAGTGCTCGATGCGACGCACCTCCTGGAGCGCATTTTCATCGAAGGTCGGTTCCTGCAATATGTCAGTCCTATTCACTCCGAGCAGACCAACGCGGCAATAATAGCGGAGCATATCTGGATGTACGCCGGTAAGGTCGGCAGCAACTCCAAGCGAGAAGAGCGCGGACGATCCGGTCGGCACGCAAACGAGTGTTAGTGTGCGATTCACATGGAACGTAAACGTCGTCGCGGCAGTCCCCGGTAAGATGCCGGGCTCGAATACGGGTTTCCGCTGGTGCTGGGGCGCTGCTTTCTGGCGCGGCCGGGACGCTGGCCTTGGGCGACCGTGAGATGATCGCTGTTTTTTCGTTTCTTGAGCGACCGAAACATCCCTCGCACGCTCAGTCGTATTAGATTCTTTGGCCATGGGAAGTCCTATCGTTGTTTTTGTGTCTCTAGATTGTCCGCAATACGATTTTGCCGCATGTGTGCCCGTGCTCACTCAGCTCTTGGCTCCGAGTGGCATCCCGCGCTTGCGTAAAACTCGCGCGCTTTCGCGAGCAGCTGGTCCAGACTCAGATGGTGCTCATCCACGACAAGGCACCCTATGATCCGCTTGGCCAGCTCCGGGTGATGGCGCTCAGCCCACGCTATGAACTGCTCCATTTCGCTGCTCGTGCCTTTCCCAGTGCCAAACACAAGGATTCGACCAGGCGCCTGGAGCGCCTTGGCCACCGGCGCGAAGAAGCTGTTCAGATCGGGCTTTTCCTGGCCGCGTGAAAAATCCTTCGAGTTGTGTGCGTGGCGAAAATAGTCGTCTGGCTCGTGAGGCAGAATCTCCTGTGGAATTGCGCCGTGCATTTCAGTCCGAAAAATGCGGGCTTCACGGTGATCGATCACTACCAACCAGTGGGTCTCGCTTGCATCCGTTCCGGGCGGCGTCGGCTCGGATTGTTCCAAAAAGTGACGCAACGCCATGAGCTCGTCTGTCTCGGCGACATCCTTGGTGCGGGGAGGATGGAGCACCAGCACGTGGCCATTACGTGCAACCTTCAAGTTACCGTTTGGCTCTTCCGTGATTTCGCCGAGAGTCGCCAGAAGGGTTCGGACATGGCGCCACTCCAGATTATGCGAAACCGGGTGCTGAAAGATCGTGTTATAAGTGCGCAACTGCGAACCGGTGAGTGACGCGGGCGAAGTCATGTTTTTAGGACAGTTTCGGGAACTGGTCCGGGCAGCCTGCATTCGCTGACAAGCGCCATGTTCCGCCACTTGAGGATGCTCTCAAAGTTCGGCGCAGGCCATGGGGTGTAACCCTAACTGAATGTCGACCGGCAGCAGGATTCTAGCCCGGGAAAGAGAATCTCGCCGCCTCCGAGTGAAGCGATTGGCGCGGCAGCGGTGATACTGCGGATCAGCCGCCCGGCAGGGTGCGCTCTTGGGAGGCGGCCGCAGCGATGATCATAACGCAAGGGTACGTCGGCCGATTGAGTGCCCGGGCAGCTGCGTCTGTGGTAGGGTTCCGCCCCATTACGGGAGACCAATTACATGGGATATAATCCGTTTGCGAATTGAGCCAAACCCGGCGACGAATTCAAAACGCAAAAGCGAATCAAGGATTTTATGGCAAAGGTACTAGGCATCGATTTGGGAACGACGAACTCCTGCATAGCGGTCATCGAGGGCGGTGAGCCATCTGTGCTTGAGAATTCCGAAGGCAAACGCACGACACCATCCGTAGTTGCCTTTACCAAGAGCGGCGAACGCCTCGTGGGCGAGCCTGCCAAGCGGCAGGCAGTCACCAACTCTCGCAACACGATCTATTCGATCAAGCGATTCATGGGAAGAAAGTTTGACGAGGTGAAGGAGGAGATCAAACGCGTCCCGTACAAGGTGGTTCGGGCCACTAACGGCGACGCCGCGATCGAGGTGGAAGTGAACGGCAAGCCCAAGCAGTTCAGTCCGCCGGAAATCTCAGCCATGATTCTCGCGAAGCTTAAGACCGATGCGGAGACGCGGCTCGGAGAAACGATCACCCAGGCCGTCATTACGACACCTGCGTATTTCAATGACTCGCAACGCCAGGCCACGAAGGATGCCGGACGCATCGCAGGGCTCGAAGTGCTCCGGATCATCAACGAGCCCACCGCCGCATCGTTGGCGTACGGCCTGGACAAGAAGAAGGACGAGAAGATCGCCGTGTATGATCTCGGCGGCGGCACATTCGACATCTCTGTGCTGGACCTCGGTGATGGAGTGTTTCAGGTCAAGGCGACAAACGGAGACACCCACCTCGGCGGTGATGACTGGGATAATCGCCTGATGGATTGGATGCTCGACGAGTTCAAACAGAAGAACGGGATGGACCTGCGCAAGCAGCCCGAAGCTCTCCAGCGCATCAAAGAAGAGGCTGAGAAAGCCAAGATCGCGCTCTCCAGCGCCCTGCAATACGACATCAACCTGCCGTTCATCACCGCGGACTCCAGCGGGCCCAAGCATCTCAGCCTGAACCTCACGCGGGCGAAGATGGAGCAGCTCTGCGATGCGCTGTTCGAACGCACAATTGCGCCGGTGAAGGCGTGTCTGAAGGACGCGGACATCGTTGCTGCGAAAATCGATGAACTGGTGCTCGTTGGCGGCATGACCCGAATGCCTCGGGTGGTCGAGACTGCACGCACGCTCGTCGATAAACCGCCGCACCAGGGGGTGAATCCGGACGAGGTGGTGGCGGTGGGCGCGGCCATCCAGGCCGGCGTGCTTAAGGGCGAAGTTAAGGACGTTGTGTTGCTCGATGTGACGCCGCTGTCGCTCGGCATCGAAACGCTCGGAGGGGTTTTTACCAAGTTGATCGAGCGCAATACAACAATCCCGACGCGCAAGTCACAGATCTTCTCGACCGCCGCGGACAACCAGCCCGGCGTGGAGATCCACGTCCTGCAGGGTGAGCGCCAGTTCTCCCGCGACAGCAAGACCATCGGCCGGTTCACGCTTGATAGCATTCCGCCGGCCCCGCGCGGTATGCCACAAATCGAAGTCAGCTTTGACATCGACGCCAACGGCATTCTTCACGTCAGCGCCAAGGACCTTGGCACTGGCAAAGAACAGAAGATCGTTATCACCGCCAGCAGTGGCCTTTCAAAGGCCGAGATCGAGAAGATGCGCTCGGACGGCGAAGCCCACGCCGAAGAGGACCGTGAGCGCAAAGAGGCGCTCGAAGCGCGCAACGATGCCGACGGCGCGGTGTATCGCACAGAAAAGCTACTGAAAGACAATCAGGCCAGCATTTCTGACCCGAACCGCAGGAAGATTGAATCCGCCATGAACGGGGTGAGGGAAGCGCTCAAGGGAAGCGATTCCGCGGCCATCAAGACGGCAAGCGAGAAGCTCAATGAAACCTGGCAGGCAGTGTCAGCGGAACTCTACAAAGGGGCATCTGAAAAGGCTCGTACGAGCCAGGGCGCATCAGGGGGAGAACGCGGAGTCCCGCCTGACCATTACGAACGCGCGGAAGACGGCAGACCAAGCGACGAACCGATCATCGATGCTGAAGTTGTCAATGAAGAGAAGACCGCCTAGACGACGCTTGCAAACCCGTAGGTATGGGATCTTAGCCAGACCAGCCTGACGTGGTTGTGGCCACTACGGGTGGCGCTATCTGCGTGGCAATGGCTGGAGCTTCAAAAACACCATTGCCTCGCTCTCACGAGAGCGTGGCCAGCGCTTCTTTACTAAACCCGCGCAGTTCGGACGAACGTCCTTCGCTGATCTTGCGAGCCCACGCTGCATCCGCCAGGAGTGCGCGGCCCACGGCAACCAAATCGAAATCACCCCGGTCGAGACGACGAAGAAGCTCGTTCAGCGAACTGGGCGTCGAAGATTCTCCTTTGAAAGCAGCCAGAAAATCTCCGGAGAGCCCAACCGAGCCGACCGTTATCGACGCTTTGCCAGTCAGTTCCTTGGCCCAGCCCGCGAAGTTTAGGTCGGAGCCGGCGAACTCCGGTTCCCAGAAGCGGCGTTGCGAGCAATGGAAGATGTCGACCCCCGCCTGGACCAGAGGAGCGAGCCAAGCATCCATCTCATCGGGTGTTGTCGCTAGTCTTGCGGTAAAGTCCTGGAGTTTCCATTGTGAGATACGCAGACAGATCGGAAACTCCGGTCCCGTCGCATGGCGAACTGCCTGAATGATCTCCACGGCAAAACGGGTTCGTTCCGCCAGTGTTTTCCCTCCATAACGATCCGTGCGCTGATTGGTTGGGTGCCAGAAGAACTGGTCGATTAAATAGCCGTGCGCCCCATGGATCTCAACCGCATCGAATCCGAGCGTTTTGGCCTGCGCCGCAGCCTCGGCAAAGGCTCGGATCGTGTCGGCGATGTCAGGCTCCGTCATTGCAACACCACCGATTTTCCCGGGCGCAACGTAACCCGAAGGGCCTTCAAAGGGAGCGGGTGGCAGCCACGCGGTGCTCTTGGGAGCGACGACACCCATATGCCAAAGCTGCGGAGCCATGACGCCGCTGTCGGCATGCACCTTGTCGATTACAGCTTTCCAGCCGAGGAGCGGCTTCACTCCGAAGAAACGAGGAACATCCGGATCATTGGATGACGCCGGACGATTGACCACGGTGCCCTCCGATATGATCAACCCGACTTCCCCCATAGCGCGGCGATCGTAATAATCGGCAACGTTTGAGGCAGGCACCCCGCCGGGAGAGAACGAGCGGGTCATTGGAGCCATGACGATCCGGTTCTTAAGCCGAAGTGATTTCAACTGGAAAGGCTGAAAGAGTTGATTGGTAGTCATAGATTATCTCGCGCTTGGGTTCCCGCTGCTGGCTTGAGGGAATGTCATTCGCGGTTTATCGGCGGTCCTGCGCCCCGCCCAGTCTTAC